>SAMEA3387494__coassemble_1800_pt1 | contig 74372 bp, 66 predicted proteins | sample SAMEA3387494__metabat2_high_PE_015 | metagenome-assembled genome bin SAMEA3387494 (sample SAMEA3387494) | Felis catus | biome: Faeces | place: United Kingdom | collected 2012
TTGCACCAAAGATGATATTTGCTTCCTCTCCTGTCAGCTCCTGAACATAGCTTGCTGCATCGTTTGCATCCATAAGAGAGATATCTCCGGAAATATTAATGATAACATGAGTAGCACCCTTAATAGTCGTTTCAAGAAGCGGTGAAGAAACAGCCTGCTGAACAGCTTCCATAGCCTTATCGTCTCCTCTTGCCTCTCCGATACCGATATGAGCGATACCCTTATCAGTCATGACTGTCTGAACATCTGCAAAGTCAAGATTGATCAGTGCCGGCAGATTGATCAGATCAGTGATTCCCTGAACAGCCTGCTGAAGAACTTCGTCAGCCTTGCGAAGTGCCTCCGGCATAGTTGTACGGCGGTCAACGATCTCAAGAAGCTTGTCATTAGGGATAACGATCAGAGTATCCACTGACTTCTTCAGGTTTTCGATTCCTGCAAGAGCATTGTTCATACGTGTCTTTGCTTCAAAACGGAAAGGCTTTGTCACAACGCCAACTGTCAGGATTCCCATTTCTTTGGCTGCTGCCGCGATCACAGGTGCCGCACCTGTTCCGGTACCGCCGCCCATTCCACAGGTAACGAATACCATGTCAGCCCCTTCCATTAACTGTTTTACTTCTTCTATGCTTTCCTCAGCGGCCTTCTGACCAACTTCCGGCTGTGCTCCTGCACCAAGGCCTTTCGTTATCTTTTCACCAATCTGAAGTACTGTTGGAGCTTTACAGAGAGTTAAGGCCTGCTTGTCAGTATTCACACCTACAAACTCTACCCCTCCGATGGTCTCTTCCACCATTCTGTTTACTGCATTATTTCCAGCTCCGCCCACACCAATGACAATAATCTTGGCAGAGGACTCAGCTTCATTTGACATGATCTCTAACAATGTACTTCCTCCTTTTATTTCACCGATATTTATCGTAATCTACCTGCATATAGTATATCATATAGTTTTTTATAAAATTAATCAACTACTATTTTTGTTTTTTTATACTTTTTTCATGGATTTTCGTCACATGGGGATACCTGCCCCTGCTGCTCATGAGCATTGGAAGACGGGTGTCAGTAGGCTTCTCCAGACTCTCCGTCCCACGAATCCTCATAACTTTCTTCTGAATATCCGTCCTCCGTATATTCATCCTCCGAATATCCGTCTTCTGAATCTCCATCCTCTGAATATTCATCTGTGTCTTCTGTAGTCTCAGGAGCAGGGCCTACATAATTCCCTTCTCTGTCGTATTCTCCGGTTCCGTTAAAGCCGCCTTCCTCATTATAACCGCCGGTCCAGTCTCCCATGGCATCTATGGTTTCCTGTGTGGGCGCAGGTCCTACATAATTCCAGTTTGCATCATACTCTCCGGAACCAGTATAGTCGCCTTCCTCGTCATAGCCGCCCACCCAGTTTTCCAAAGCATAGTCAAGAGCTGTCATAGGTTTCGGCCCTACATGACGTCCATTTTCATCATATTCTCCGTCGCCGGTATATTCTCCATTTTCATCATAGCCGCCGGTCCAGTTTTCTGCGGTTACCTCCTCGATTTCCGCTTCGAATGTGATGGTTTTTACTGTGCTGTTGATATTTTCGGCGTGAAGAACGCCCTTCTGTCCGGAAAGCTGAGGAAGGATAGCAATCACACGTGTCATTTTATCTTCCAGATTTTCATCCTTGCCAAGATTCACGGTAACATCTCCGTACAGAAGGCTGATCTCATAATTTTCATCAAATTCAATATGCTCTGGAACACTCTCATTTTTTGCAAAGATAGTCGAAAGAGCTACTGCTGTATTCAGAACCGTGTCTTTTATTGGAAGCTTTTCGTTTTTCACTACACGCTTTACCGCAATTCCGTCAAAAAACGGAACTTTTTCATCTCTGCTCTTTTCTCCCTCAATAAAAATCCCGTTTCTGTCAAAATAAACGTAGCTGTCCAGATATGGAATACAGCCTACGGCTTTTTTTTCTTTCAGGCCGATCACAATGGTATTTCTGTTTGATCTGGAAACAGTAAAAGCCTCTACAAAAGGAATATCTCCTGTATCCTCTGTAGAATAGAGAATCGGCGCCAGAATGGAATTTCCCGACATCGGTCCTCTCAGGATCATGGCTTTGATCTCTTTTTCTGTATAATGATCGCTTGCCATAACTTCCACATTTTTCACCTGATAATAAGAAAAGAAAAAGATGATCCCTGCAAGAAGGACTGCTCCCAGTCCTCCCAGCATTATTTTTTTATGTTTGTCTGTAATGTTTAATTTTTTTCTGTATTTCGATGTTCTCATAAAATGCAGTTCCTGTATCCTTTTTAATCTGTCCGCCCAAAGCAGCCAGATCCTCACAAATATTCTGGTATCCCCGGCAGATAAAGGTGCTTCCTTCCACGATTGATTCTCCCTGCGCCGCCAGAGCCGCTATGATCAGAGCTGCGCCTCCCCGGAGTTCTCCTGCTGCCACTCTGCACCCATGAAGAGGAAATCCTCCTGCAATACGTGCCTGCCTTCCGGAAACAGTAATTCGGGCTCCCATCCTTTTCAGTTCTTCAGCCGCTCTGAATCTGTCTTCAAAAATCGTTTCCTGTATACAGCTTACGCCGGAAACCGTCGTAAGAACTGCCATCAGCGGAGATTGAAGATCTGTAGGAAAGCCAGGGTAAACTTCTGTTTCCAGATAAGGGACAGGATACGCGGTTCCCCTTCCGTCAGCTATTAGTTTACCACTCTTCCTGATATATTGTCCACCCATTTTCCTGTACACTTTCAGAAATGCATCCAGTTCCCCTTCCGGCGGATTTTCTATAATAATGCTTCCTCTGGTAGCCGCTGCCGCACAAATATAGGTTCCTGCAACAATACGATCCGGAGGAACTTTCATATCTCCGGCCTTCAGTTTCTTCACTCCATTGATCTCAATACAGCTTTTCCCTTCTCCTTTTATCTCAGCTCCCATTCTCCTTAAATATCTGCACAGCCAGACGATCTCCGGCTCTCTGGCACAATTTAAAAGTGTCGTCTTTCCTTCTGCTGTTACCGCCGCGAGGATTCCCTGCTCGGTTGCTCCTACGCTTCTTTTTTCAAAGCAGATCCTGCTTCCCTTCAGCCCTATACACGACGCTTCCAGAAAACCCTCTTCTTTTATGATATAGCTGCCAAGTCCTTTAAGTACGTGAAGATGCTGATCCACAGGACGTTTTCCTATAACACAGCCTCCCGGATATCCCACCGTGCCTTTCCCGTTTCTTGCAAGAAGCACTCCCAGGAGAATCATGGAAGAACGCATTTTTCCTGTATTTTCTTCAGAGATCACTGTTCCGTCTGCATAACTGCAGTCCAGATACAGGTTATCCCCCTCCCACCAGGTTACTGCTCCCAGGGATCTTAAAATTTCTTCCATACAAAAAACATCGGCAATACACGGACAGCCTCTGAGCACGCTTACTCCCTTATGCAGAAGCGCTGCCGCCATCATAGGCAGGGCCGCATTTTTGGAACCCTGTATGGATATGGTACCCTTTAGAGGTCTTCCTCCTGTAATGCGAATTTCCCCCAATCCCTTCACTCCCAAAAGGCCTCTTTCATTTATCATATGCCAGTTCTGTTTTTCTGTGACAGCTGACGCTGAGAGCAAGCCCCATTTCAGCCAGAAGAAACATGACCGAGGTTCCTCCATAACTGATAAAAGGAAGCGTAATCCCTGTATTTGGTATTGTATTTGTTACTACAGAAATATTCAGGATCACCTGGATCGCCATATGTGCCATAATTCCAGCACATATCAGCGTCCCCTGAAGATCTCTGCTGTGCATGGAGATCACAGAAAGTCTCCACAAAAGAAGACCAAATACAAATATCAAAGCAGCCGCACCCACAAGCCCCAGCTCTTCACATATGATCGAATAGATCATATCATTCTGTGCCTCCGGAACAAACCCCAGTTTCTGGAGACTGCTTCCAAACCCTCTCCCAAACAGTCCCCCGCTTCCGATCGCATAAAGTCCCTGTATCGTCTGAAATCCTTTTTCATACTTTTCCGGATTTCTCCATATGGCAAGACGTTCCAGCCTGTAGCTTTCGGCCGCAAGAAATACTGCCACAAATCCAATGCCGGCAGTCCCCATACCAATAAACTGAACATATCCGGGACTGGACACAAAAATCAGAACTACGCCTATTCCCAAAATAATTACTGCCGTACTTAAATTGTTGGAGCCTACAAGACCTACAATAGGAAGAAGCGTTGCCATAGTTCTGCACATAAACCAGAAACCCGATGTTTTCTTTCGGCTTCTGTCAATCTGCCATGCAAGAAAAAGAATCACTGCCAGTTTGGAGAATTCAGATGGCTGAAAAGAAAAAGGACCGAAAGCCAGCCATCTTTTTGAACCATTGATCTCCTGCCCCACCAGGAGAACTGCCACACTCAGCAGGATAGAAACCAGATAAACAGCCGGGGCCAGTGCAACCATGGCATGATAATCTATTCTGGAGGCTGCATACATAACCCCAAGACCCAGTGCCGTGGCGAAAAGCTGTTTTTTTAAATAATAAGCAGCGTCATGAAAACGAACCCTTCCATTATATGAACTGACACTGTACAGAATGACCAGACCGAAAACTGCCAGAAACAATACCAGTATCAGAAGCAGAATATCCTGTTTTCCGGTTCTTTCCCGGATGCTCTTTTTCATAGACATCCTCCTGCAGCATTATCAATAATAGGTATGATTTCTTTTTTCACAAAAGAACTGCAGCGTTTCTTTATATGGAAAATGACCGGCATTTTACCGGTCATTTTCTGTAGTGATATATATGTAGGTTTTGTGCTGACATGAAAAATCAAAGAGAATTTACAAACTTTTTAAACATATCTCCACGCTGTTCGTAATTATCAAACTGTCCCCAGCTTGCACATGCAGGAGAAAGAAGAACCGCTTCTCCCGGCTGCGCGTTTTCTGCACAAAGCTTTACCGCCTCTTCCAGATCCTCACACAGGATACAGGGACAAACATCCAGACGTTCTGCGGCATCACGGATCTTCTCCTTTGTCTGTCCGATCAGCACCAGTGAGCGTACCTTTCCATTAAAACTGTTCAGCCACTCATCATAACAGGATTCTTTGTCATATCCTCCTGCAATAAGCCAGGTAGGACGATCCATAGCCTGAATACCCTTGATTGCAGCATCAGGATTTGTTCCTTTGGAATCATTATAATAGACCACACCGTCCTTTTCTGTTACATACTCGATACGGTGCTCCACAGCTGTAAACTGGCAGATGCTCCTGCGGATACTTTCCACCGGAACCCCTGCATAATAAGCCATTGCAGAGGCTGCCATCACATTTTCATAATTATGTTTTCCAGGAAGCTTCAGATCCCCTGTTTTTACCAGAGGAATCTCTTCCTTCTCCGTCTTCAGGATAATCTGATCTCCGTCCAGATAAATTCCTCTGTCCAGACTGCGCTCACTGGAAAAATAAAAGGTTTTTGGTACAATATTCTTTCCAAATTCCCGCAGCACCGGATCCTCATAATTCAACACACACACATTTTCCGGCTTCTGATTTTTTACGATCAGTTCTTTTACCCGGATGTATTCCTCCATGGTATGATGCCTGTTCAGATGATCTTCTGTGATATTCAGGATAGCACTGACCTCCGGAGCAAACTTCTCCACTGTTTCCAGCTGAAAACTGGAAATCTCCGCTACGGTCACTGAATCATTTTTCATTTCCAGCGCTTTTGAAGTATACGGTGTTCCGATATTTCCTACCACAAAAACAGACTTCTCCGCATCACTCATGATTTTTCCAAGAAGTGCTGTTGTAGTTGTTTTTCCATTGGTTCCGGTAATGGCAAGTACTCGCCCTTTTCCTGTACGATAAGCCAGTTCCACTTCCCCCCATACAGGCAGCCCCTGCTGATAAAAGCTTTTTACCATAGGAAGATCCGTAGGAACCCCCGGGCTCAAAACTACAAGATCCAAAGTTTCCTGTACCTCCCGGGGAAGTACTCCTGCATAGACCTCCAGATTTTTGATATCAGGAAGCTTATGTATAACTGCTTCTTTATCCAGATCTGCATTTCCATCATAAATAATCGGACAGGCGCCAACCTTTCCAAGCAGTTCTGCAGCTCCAATGCCGCTTTTTCCCGAACCGAATACAAGCACTTTTTTTGCTTTTAAATCCATTTCTGTATCCCCCCTGTTAAAATGCCATGAATGCGATCAGGCACATAATGGCAGTTACTATGGAGAATACAGCTACTACTCTTGTCTCTGACCAGCCGCAAAGCTCAAAATGATGATGGATCGGAGCCATCTTAAAAATCCTCTTTCCATGGGTAGCCTTAAAATATGTCACCTGGATCATAACAGACAGCACTTCCACAAGATAAATGATTCCTACCAGAAGGATAAACAGCGGCATCTGAAGCACATAGGCAGTTCCTGCCACAAATCCTCCAAGAGCCAGCGAACCGGTATCTCCCATAAAGATCTTTGCCGGATATACATTAAACAGAAGGAATCCCATCAGTCCGCCTACCACTGCACAGGTAACAGGTTCTATACCGCTTTTTGTGCCGATTGATACAACTGTAAAAAACACTGCAACGATCAAAGTAACACTGGATGCCAGTCCGTCCAGCCCGTCTGTAAAGTTTACACCGTTGACTGTTCCGATCACTGCAATAAACAAAACAGGAATTGCCAGAATCCCCAGATTCAGATAATGTCCCGGCCAGAAAGGAATCAGCATATTCAATGAGATATCTGTATAATTGAGCAGATAGAACACAAAAACACCTGTTACAATTACCTGGAGAAGAAATTTCTGCCATGGCAGAAGACCGTCGGAACGTCTCAGTACTACCTTCAGATAATCATCAAGAAATCCGATAATTCCAAATCCCAATGTCAAAAACAGGATTGGAATAATGGATGGATAGTCCTTTACATAAAACAAAGATGTAACCACTGCTGCGATCAGGAAGATGATTCCTCCCATAGTAGGCGTCCCGGCTTTTTTCAAATGGGACTGCACTCCCTCAACTCGTTCTGTCTGTCCCATTTTGAGTTTTCTCAAAAAAGGAATGATCACCGGTCCCAGAACCAGACTGATGGCAAAAGAAACCAGAACCGGGATTATAACTTGATAATTCATCCTTACACCTCTTATCATTCTTTCGTTTTTTATGTTTTACAACATAAACAGTATAAAGCTTTTTAAAGAATTTATCAACTGTTACTGTTCACATTAGCTGTTATCCTCCTGGGTTTTCACAGCTGTTTTTTTGATTCCCAGATAAGGAAGCACGTTTTCAAAGATACTCCTGACTACCGGAGCCGCAATAGTCCCTCCATAGTAGATACCTTTTGGATCATGGATAATACACAGTGCCAGCACCCTTGGCTCATCTGCCGGCGCAAATCCAAGAAAGGATGAAATATATCTGTTGGCACTTCTTGGAAGTGTCTGGGATGTAGCTGTTTTCCCTCCAATAGAATATCCAGGCACCGCTGCATTTCGTCCGGAGCCCTGAGAAACCACCGTTTCCAGAATATCTCTTACCTTTTTTGAAACGTCTTCGGATACGATTCCGGTTTTAGAAGAATATGAAAGCTCCTTTACAGAATTTCCGTCTTCGCTCTGAACAGCCACTCCAAAATGAGGGGTAACCCTGTTGCCTCCATTGATCAAAGAGCTGACCGTTGCAGCAAGCTGGATGGGAGTAATCTGAAAAGACTGTCCGAAGGCTACTGTAGCAAGCTCTACATTTCCCATATTCTCCATTTTATGCATGATCGTTCCTGCCTCTCCCGGAAGATCGATCCCTGTTTTTTCCATCAGCCCAAACTGCCGGAAATACTGATAATATTTTTGCACTCCCAGCCTGAGTCCTACTTCAATAAAAACAGGATTGCAGGAATTCTGAGCTCCTTCTACAAAATTCTGGGATCCATGTCCTCTTCGATTTGCGCAGTGGATTCTTCTGTCATCAACCAGCTTATATCCCGGGCAGTAAAAATGATCTTCCAGAGAAACCACTCCCTCCTGAAGCCCTGCTGCCATTGTAATGATCTTAAATGTAGACCCAGGCTCATAGGTATCGTTCAGACAGGGGTTTCTCCACATCTGATTCAGCATTTCCTGAGCTTTCTGAGTACTCATAGAAGAAACGTCTTCTCCTGTATTCAGAACAAAAGGATCGTTCAGATTAAATTCCGGCACATTGACACATGCATAGATTTCTCCATTCTGAGGATTCATCAGGAGAACAGACACTCTTTCCGCCTGTTTTTCTTCCATTACTTTCAGAGCCGCCTGCTGAACAAATTCCTGAATACTGATATCCAGGCTTAGTCTGAGATCATCTCCTTTTTCCGGTTCCACCCGGCTTTCCCCTATTTCATCGATTTCTACTCCTCTTGCGTCTGTAGTAGTCAGTATTTTTCCCGGAGTGCCCCTTAAAACATCCTCATATTCTACTTCCAGTCCGATAATTCCCTGATTGTCTCCTCCTGTAAATCCCAGAACTCTGGATGCCAGTGTATCATATGGATAATATCTTTTATAATCTTCATCTACCTTCACCCCTTCCAGACCTGCTCTTCGTATGATATCTCCTGTCTCTTTGTCTACATTTGTTCTGATTCTTTCAATAGAAGATATTTTTTCCACCTTTTTTCTTATATTCTCTTCCGATATCCCCAGCTCTGCCGAAAGCAGTCGTATCACTTTCTCCGGATCTTTTACCTGGCTGTGAATTACTGATACAGTACAGACCGTTTTGTTATCTGCCAGCACTTTTCCATTTGCATCCAGGATCCTTCCTCTGGCCGCCTTGATATCCCGTTCCCTCTCATGCAGTTCCTCTGCCTTTTCATAATAATGATCAGAACGAAAGCCCATCAGCCACACTAATCTCCCCATAAGTCCCACAAGCATCCCTGCACACATAAGAAAGACTACCCATACTTTCTTTTTATGGAATGTCATATTTTTTTTCATAAAAAAGCCCCACAGAGATCATCATAAAAATATATGATGTTTCTCTGCAGGGTATGTCCTTTCTATGACAGGAATCCGAAATTTTTATTCCAGCCCTGCCTCTTCATTGGTAAGCCCTTCGCTTTCCATATTATTTCCGTCTACCGGATCTTCATCACTTTCCGGCGGCGCCGGCGCTGCCGGATTAGATACTGCATCCCCAACTGACTCACCGCTTTCTGCAGAAGGAAGCGTTTCTCCGGAAAAAGTTTCCATATTCTGGGATTTGATGTACTCACCGTTTTCGTCAACTTTTCTCTGGCCCTCTTCATTAAGAAGGTATCCTTCCTCATCTACCCGGTTGCCTTCCATATCAATAAGGTTGCCTTCTGCATCTACAAGATTTCCGGCCTCATCCACGCTTCCTCCGGAAATATCCTCCAGCACTCCCTCAAAGCCTTCCCACAGCTCTGTTTCCGGAACAGCTCCATTTTCGGCCTCATCCGGCTCAATATTCATATAAGGAAGAAGTTCCGACAGAATACCCTGGGCAATATACTGAGGATATTTACTGTCTGCCTGGTTTTCTGCATTTGGTTCGTCAACTACCACATACAGTACAAGCTGCGGCTCCTCCACCGGAGCAAACGTAATAAAGGAAACCAGATATTTGCCATTTCCTCGGGGAAGCTTCTCTGCTGTACCTGTCTTTCCGCCGGAACTGTATCCCTGAACTTTTGACGTACGGCTGGTACCTTCCGTAACACTGGCTGCCATATAAGACCGAATATCTGCAGATATATCTGAGGAAATCGTCTGCTTTAAAAGAATCGGATCAATAGTTTTCACCGTACTTCCGCTTCCATCCTGGATTTCTTTTACCAGATGAGGCTGATAGTAGTAACCTCCGTTGATAACAGAACACATCGCATTAATTTCCTGGATCATCGTACAGGTAATTCCCTGTCCAAAAGCTGAACAGGCAAGTTCCGTTGCCCCCATTGTCTCTGCCGTATGAATAATACCGTATCCTTCATTCGGAAGGTCAATACCGGTGCGGCTGCCAAAGTTAAAAAGACTCTGTGCTTTAATAAATTCATCCGCACCCATCGCCGCTGCAATCGCCATCATACCGTCATTGCATGAATTGGCGATCACATGTGTCAGATCCTGTTCCCCGTGAGCATCCGGATATACTGCACATTTGATAAACGGATCTCCATTGGCTCCAAAAGCCTCTCCTCCATCGCACAAAAAGGTATCTGTTTCAGAAATACCGCCTTTTTCAAGTGCACCTGCTACAACAATGGGTTTGATTACCGATCCCGGCTCATAGGCATCTGTGACACAGAAGTTATTCCACATATCATTCAGCGCCTGCACTGTTTCCGTATCATTCATCGCCTTGATCTCTTCCTCAGAATAAATGCTGGAAAGATCCCTAGGATTATTCAGATCGTAACGGTCACCGGCATCCATAGCAAGAATTTCTCCTGTATTTGGATCTTCTATGATAACGCCGATATCCTTGGCTCCCATTTTTTTCTTAAATCCGTTTACATATTTTTCAACGATCTGCTGCATTCCCACATCTATGGTAGTCACGATGCTTTTGCCGTCAACAGGCTCTATAATAGTCTGTTCCACATCCGAATCACTGTTAAAGTATCCGTACTGACGGCCGTCAGCCCCCATAAGTGTACTGTTGTAATAACTTTCCAGCCCCACATCTGCAACATCTCTGGCAAGTGTAAAACCAATCGCATCACAGGCAAGACTGTTAAATGGATAGCTTCTGAGATAATCCTCCTCAAACCATACGCCTTTTACATTAGAACGTTCTTTTATTTCTGATTCTGAAAGATCACTGTCCTCGTCCACAGTACAATATTTCTCAAATTCCTTTTTATCATCCATAGAAAGCTTTTTTATAAGAATCTGATACTGGCTGCTGCTTGTTTTTTCATCAGAAAGAAGGGAGCGGACTTTCTCCTCTTCTACTCCCAGTATCTTGTTCAGAGCTCTGATGGTAGGTTCCGCATAATCTTCATCAGAGTTTACCGTTTTACAATCCAGTATCACATTGTATACTTTATTGCTGGTCGCAAGGATATTTCCGTTCCTGTCATAAATATTTCCGCGTTTTGCCGGAAGAACATTACTAGCATATTTCTGCTGAGCCTGAGTCAGAACCTGTTTTTTATATTTATTTCCGCTGGTGGCATTGATATATGTAATCCTTCCCAACAAACAAACTAAAGCCAGCAGCACTGCACCAAACAGTCCTGCCAGCTTTCCTCTCATCTGATGATTTATTTTACGCTGTGGCTTTTTTCTCCTCCTGCTGTTTCCCAAATTCTCACCTCTTACTTACTGCGGGGAATATCCTGATACTGTCTTACATAACTGTTGTTAGACATACTGTAGGTTTTCTTCTGATCATCCCGGGGATAATTCATCCCCAGACGGCCGATGGCGATCTTCTTGATCCTGTTCAGGTCCACATCAGAATTCACCTGACTTTCATAGGCATCATTTTCTTCCCGAAGCTCACTTAACTCTGTTTCAAGAGCTGCTACTGTTTTGATCCGGCCGGTAACATCTGCCCTTAGCTGAAGGTAATATACACAGAAAAACAGGACTGCAACTGAGACCACTGTAAGAAATACAACGTATCCCCGCCCCATGCTCATTGCCTTTCTGCGGTTTCTCTGCGTTGTTCTGCTGACCTCTCTTGCACGACCTGACGCTTTTGCAGAAGCTGCACTCCGAGAACTTTTTCTTTTTTTGTTCTGTGCAGGTCTCCCGGAAGAATATCTTCTGTCAGGAATTTCCTGCAGTCTTCTTACAGCATTTCCATCTACATACACATTCTGAATGCTTCTGGCATTTTCTCTGCTTCTTCTGTCTGTCACTGCTCTGTTTGTCCTGTCCATCATCTATCACTAACTTTCTTTCACTTTCAAAACCATTGCCTACTGCTGCAGCCTGCGCTCAAAAATACGCAGTTTTGCACTTTTGGATCTGGAATTCTCTTCCAGTTCCTGTTCTCCGGGCAGGATCGGTTTTCGTGTGATCACCTTTCCTTTTGACTTCTTTCCGCAGACACATACAGGAAAATCAGGCGGACAGGTACAGGGATTTTCGTTTTTACGGAAAATCGTCTTTACGATCCTGTCTTCCAGCGAATGGAATGTGATCACACAGATGCGCCCTCCGTCGCCCAGCATATCGATCATCCCGTCCAGAGATTCCCGAAGAACATCCAGTTCCCGGTTCAGCTCAATGCGGACAGCCTGAAACGTCCTTTTTGCAGGATGACCACCTGCAGCCTGTATCTTCATAGGTATGGCACGACGTATGATCTCTGTCAGTTCTCCTGTTGTGCGTACAGGTTTTTCCTGTCTTGCCGCAACAATATGTTTCGCAATATTCTTTGCAAATTTATCTTCACCGTAATCACGAATGATACGGTACAGTTCTTTTTCTTCGTAACCATTGATGATGTCTGCCGCTGTTCTGCTCTGTCTCTGATCCATGCGCATGTCAAGAGGCGCGTCTGCCCTATAAGTGAAGCCGCGCTCTTCATTGTCAAGCTGATAGGAGGAAACTCCCAGATCCAGCACTATTCCGTCTACCTGATGGATACCAAGGTTCTTCAATTCATCTACCATGTAACAATAATTGCTGCGAATGATCGTCACCCTGTCTTTATAGGCAGCCAACCTTTCACTCGCAGCAACTATTGCATCCTGGTCCTGATCTATGCCAATAAATCTCCCCTTGGCAGAAAGTCTCCGGCACACCTCAGAGGCATGCCCTGCACCTCCCAGAGTTCCATCCACGTAGATTCCGTCAGGTTTTACCCTTAAACCCTCGATGGTTTCTTCCAGTAATACAGATTTGTGTTTAAATTCCATATCCGTCTCCTGTGTTGGATTTCTTTCCAGCGTAATGCTTAAATAATGATACCCATTTTCTGCATGCCTTCTGCAATGCTTTCCATATCATCATAACAGCAGTTTTCGCTCCACTTTTCTCTGCTCCATATTTCAACCTTATTCAGATTGCCGGTAATGACTACTTCTTTTTCCAGACCAGCAAATTCCCGAAGTGCCTGAGGCACAAGAATTCTCCCCTGCTTGTCCAGTTCACACATAGTCGCTCCCGCAACAAAGAAACGTGAGAAGGTTCTTGCTTCTTTACTTGTAAGTGGTAAGGCTCTGAGCTTTTCTTCAAAGGCTTTCCATTCATCCATAGGATAAACTGAAAGACAACCATCCAGTCCCTTTGTCAGTACAAACTCCTCTCCCAGAAGTTCCCTGAATTTAGCAGGAATGATCAGACGCCCCTTCGCATCAATTGTATGGTTGTATTCTCCCATGAACATGTAACTCACCTACTCTCGGAAAGTACGATTCTCCCCTTCGTACTTTTCAGCAGAAATGGACAGGTCTGCCATGTTCCTTCCATTCGCTACCACTTTTCACCACTTTCTACCACTTATGCAACCATTCTACCCTATTTATGTGGAAAATACAAGTGGGAATCTCAGGTTTTTTCGTTCAGGATTAAAAACAAACAAGGGAAACCTGCGGCCTGATGCTGCAAATTTCCCCTGCGTCCTTATATTATTTCTGTTTTTTCTATTAATTCATCAAGCTTTCTGCTCATCTTCAGACACTTGGGAAGATCCTCCCGATTCTGTATCATCCCATTGAGCTTCCTGCGGCAGCGGTGTATCTTCCTCTTTAGCTTCTTCCTGCTGCTCCTTTTTCTTTCCTCCATCTGTTCCGGATTCCATTTCTTTTTCAGTTTTCTCATCTGTTTCTGCATGTTCAGAACCCTCGTTTTCTTCGGTCTTGTCCTTTCTGTCAGGCAGATCTGTCCCCAGAAATTCATGAGAAACATCTTCATAGGTATGGATTTCATCATAATTCAATCCTGACCTTTTGTCACCGGATTCATAGTCCTCTTTTCTTCGCCTTCTGTATTTCTCCCGTTTTTTCGAAAGACTCCTGCGAACAGCTGCGGTAATCCATAGAATCACTGCTGTAAATATATATACTGTCGGCAGTACAGGTATCTCTGTTTTCGGAATCATAAATCCGGCAGGGCTGAGCCATTCCATCACAGCAGCTCCAAGAAAATATCCTGCCAGATATCTGAGAAGAATCTCTCCTGCATATTTTTTTCTGCGGGTATAAGAAAGCAGAACCACAAATAAAAGCAGGAACCACAAACTTTCATAAAGAAACAACGGATGAACCTGAATATATGAGATCCCCTCTGCCTCTGCCAGATGCGACTGCATCAGAGAGGTGATCTGGCTTTTATCTACAGCAGCGACAGGAATCTGCATTGCAAACAAGGTATCTGTATATTCGCCAAAAGATTCCCGGTTAAAGAAGTTTCCCCATATTCCTATTATCTGCGTGATCAGAAGTCCCATACTGGCAGTATCTGCCAGCCGCATAAAGGAAACTTTGCGGATATGGCAGTAAACTGCCCCAAAAAGCATTCCGCCCAGAAGTCCTCCCAAAAAACTCATTCCACCACTGGTAATATCCAGAAATTGCGAAATTGTTTTTCCTGCAAACAGTTCCCAGTGAAGCATTATATACAGGAGCCGTGCTCCGATCACACCTCCGATCAGAGAAGGAATCATCATTTCCAGACACAGGTTTGGATCCTCTTTTTTTCTTTTTGCATGAAGGATCATATAAACCAGTGCTGTCAGCATTCCCAGCGTGATCAGCATTCCATAAAAAGTAATCTCAATTCCAAAAAGAGAGACGGAACGGCCCACATATCTGAAATCTATATCCAGATTTGGAAATCGAATTGATGTATTCATAAAAACACCTTTATCATACATTGAAACGGAACAGGATCACATCGCCGTCCTGAACCACATATTCCTTACCTTCCATTCGTACAAGACCTTTTTCTCTGGCACCTGCATAAGATCCGCAGTCCAGGAGATCTTTATAATTTACAACCTCAGCCTTAATAAATCCACGTTCAAAATCCGTATGGATCTTTCCTGCTGCCTGAGGAGCCTTTGTACCAATCTTAATGGTCCAGGCTCTTGTTTCATCTTCTCCTGAAGTGAGGAAGCTCATAAGCCCAAGAAGACTGTAGCTTGCACGCACAAGCTTCTCAAGACCGGATTCTGTCAGTCCCAGGTCTTCCAGAAACATTTTTTTCTCATCATCATCCAGCTGGGAGATTTCCTCCTCAATCTCTGCACAGATTACAAAAACCTCACTTTTCTGCTGTCCGGCATATTCCTTCACAGCCTGTACATGAGGATTGGATGCTGCATCATCTGCAAGTTCATCTTCCGCTACATTAGCTGCATAGATCACCGGTTTCCAGGTAAGAAGATTATAAGTTCCCATCCATGCTTCTTCATCCTCTGTTTCCATTTCCATGGTGATGGCCATTTTTCCCTCTTCCAGATGTGCCTTTACTTTCTGGAGGAACTCAAGTTCTTTTGCAGCTTCTTTATCCATTCTGGCAGTCTTTGTCACCTTGGCGATCCTTCTCTCCAGGATTTCCAGATCAGAAAATACAAGCTCCAGATTGATCGTCTCGATATCACGAAGAGGATCAATACTTCCATCTACATGGATCACATTAGGATCTTCAAAGCAGCGCACTACATGAACAATTGCATCCACCTCACGGATATTGGCAAGAAACTGGTTTCCCAGACCTTCACCCTTTGATGCTCCTTTTACAAGTCCGGCAATATCTACAAACTCGATCACTGCGGGAGTCACCTTTTTTGAATGATAAAACTCTCCCAGGAGATTCAGTCTCTCATCCGGTACTGTAACAATTCCCACATTCGGGTCAATGGTACAGAAAGGATAGTTTGCGGACTCTGCTCCCGCTTTTGTCAAAGAATTAAAAAGTGTACTCTTGCCCACATTCGGCAGTCCTACGATACCAAGCTTCATTTTCTCTATTTCCTCCTATAAATCCTGTGGTTTCTTTTATCTGCAATATGTCCTGCATCTTGAACAGGCATAAATCTGCTCTTAATACAGTATCTTATATTGTACCATACCATTTCGGCTTTGTGAATATTCAGCTTCCATTTCAGCTTAAAATTCTTTTTTATTCGTCTGAAACAGCCATTCTTTTCTATCAGTCTTTTGTCATAAGCATCAAAAGGATCCCTTTATCGAATTCTATGCTGGCTTCTTCCTGGGCAATCTCATTACTTACAGTCAGTCCACTGTCAGCGGCAGTCAGATAATGACGATCCAGAGGATACTTAAAACCTTTTAAAGTCAGTCCCGGCACATCCCCGTTCAGCGAAAAAAAGGACACATATTTTCCGAACTGCTCTGTTTTTTTCAGTATAGTTCCGCTTTTGACCAATTTCATATAGTTCCAGGGATCTGCCAGAATGATCTCGACTCCTCTTTCTGCACCTAATACCAGAAGACCAAAATTAGCAAGCAGATGATCGATCCTTTTTCCTGTTGCACCCAGCACAAAAATCCGTTCGGCTCCTCTGTCCATAGCAAAGCACACTGCAGACTGAGTATCTGAATCGTCTTTCTCCGGCTTCAGCCTTATGATTTCTGTATCCGCAAGACTTTCCAGATATTCCATTCCTTCTGAAGAAAGGCTGTCAAAATCTCCTATGGCTGCATCTGGAATTAAACCAGTATTTCTAAAAAATTCCAGACCTCTGTCTGCAGCAATCCTCCAGGTGTCTTCTGTTGTATTTTTTTTCAAAAAATCGAGGGCAAAATCTGTATCGATATTGCCCCCGCTTACAATAACTGCATTTTTCATATGTTTCACTGAATATCCTCTTGAATATGTTCCATTCTCTTCTTAATGTTCCGCACATTAGATTTAAGATCTCCATTGAACACATAAGAACCTGCAACCAGAAGATTTGCTCCTGCTCTCATAACGGTCTCCATGGTCTCATCATTGATTCCGCCGTCAACCTGAATGTCTACATCCAAATCTTCTTTTTCGATCAGCTCACGGAGCTCACAAATCTTCTCTGTACAATCATCAATGTACTTCTGTCCTCCGAATCCCGGCTGAACTGTCATGACCAGCACCATATCTACATCATCAAGCAGATGACTGATATCATTAACCGGAGTTGCCGGCTTAATGGAAATGCCAACCTTCACTCCTGCATCACGGATCAGTTCAATGGCACGTTCCAGATCTTCACATGCTTCCGCATGTACTGTAATAGAATCTGCGCCGCAATCTACAAAATCCTGAATATAGCGTTCCGGAGCAGACACCATAAGATGTACATCAAAAAACATGTTGGATTCTTTTCTGATAGAACGGATCACCGGCATTCCAAATGAAATGCTTGGAACAAAATCCCCATCCATTACATCAATATGAAGCCATTTAACTCCTTCATTCTCCAAAGTCTGTATCTGCTGGCCCAGTCGATTAAAATCTGCTGACAAAATCGAGGGACATAAATGATAGTCCATGTGATTAATATCTCCTTTTCTCTTTCAATTCTTCATATAAACTCAAGTAATCTTCATATCTTAATCTGCTGATTTCTTCAGCTTCAAGAGCTTCTTTTACCCGACATCCCGGCTCATGGATATGCCGGCATCCCAAAAACCGGCACTGTCCATCATATTTCCGAAATTCCGGAAAATAATCTTTAAGCTCCTGTTCTTCCATATCTGTAAGATACAGAGAAGAAAATCCCGGCGTATCCATAAGATATGTGTGTTCCCCTATGGGAATTACCTGTGAATGGCGCGTGGTATGTTTTCCGCGCTTTAATTTTCTGCTGATCTCTCCGGTTTCCATCCTGACTTCCTTCTGAAGAAGATTTGTCAAAGATGATTTCCCTACACCGGACGGGCCGGCAACCACTGTTGTCTTTCCTTTCAGAATGCTTCTTATTTCTTCTATTCCTTCGCTATGAAGCGCGCTGGAAAGAAGCACCTGATATCCACATCCTTTATAAGTATCATAAAGTTCTCTGACTTCTTTTTCTTCTGCCAGATCTTTCTTGTTAAAACAGATCACAGCAGGTACTCCTGCCTGTTCCATCATGATCAGGAACCTGTCAAGAAGCATAAAATTCGGTTTCGGATCCTCCATTGCAAAGATCACAAATGCCTGATCCACATTGGCCACAGCCGGACGGATCAGGGAATTTTTTCTGGGCAGTATCTTTACCAGATTCCCTTCTTTTTTTTCCTGATCCAGCACTGTGATCTCTACATTATCTCCTACCAGCGGCTTCTGGTTCTCCTTCCGGAAAATTCCCTTTGCCCTGCATTCATAAACCTCTCCGTCTTCTCCATGTACATAATAGAAGCCGGCGATGCCTTTTATGATCTTACCTTCCATAGGTTATTGTGCCTTTTCAAAAGTAAGAGGATAAGAACCAAGCTGCTGGTATTCTCCATTGACCATTTCATAAACACAAAGAGTTCCCTGGCTTACTCCCGGTACTCCTGTGATGTCAAGCTTGTATGGGAAGGTAAGCGCCTGTCCCTCGGATACGGTTGTTGCCTGTGATACACCGGCATTATCCTGTATCAGTTCCAGACGAAGCGCTCCTCCATTATATCCCTGAGGAGTATTCAGACTTTGTGTGCATTTCCACACCTCGCCATTTGCAGCTGCCTGCTGCTGTGCTGCATTTGAAACGCTCTCTGTTTGTGCTGAGCTGTCCGCTTCTGATTCAGATAGCTGGCTGCTGCCGCTTATAACAAGGCTGATCGGCTGATCCGGATCTGCCGCCTCACCAGCCTCCAGACTCTGAGAAATAACCTGTCCTTCCGGTACGTCTGTACTCTGTTCCTTTGTGATCTGGATATCCATCCATTTTCCCAGCAGAGTTACTGCCTCCTCTTCTGTCTTTCCGACTACATCCGGAACAAGAGCACTGTCCCCGCGGTCAAGTCCACGGCTGACAGTCATTGTGATCGTATCTCCTGCCTTTACGACTGTGCCTTCTTCCGGAAAGATTGCAATTACGTATCCCGGTTCTACTACAGGGTAATCTGTACCGTCATCTTCACTATATTCTTTCTGAACGTTTATACTCAGGCCTTTTTCTTCCAGAGATTTCTGGATCGCATAAGCAGTCTGTCCCTCTACAGAAGGAATGGTGACTTCTTCCTGGCCTTTACTGATATAATATCTTAATGTAGTATAGGCTTCCACCTGGGTTCCTGCCGGAATATCCTGCGATGAGATACGTCCCTTTTCCTGAGTAGACGCTTCCTCGCCTACCATCTGAGTACCGATCTGAAGGCCGTCCATAAGCGCCTTTGCCTCTGTCTCTGTTTTGCCGACAAGATCCGGAACTGTTACCATGGCATCTTTATTGTTGTCTGCAGTCTGCTGCTGTACCTGTCTGTTTTCTTCTTTTTTATCAAAAACACCTGTCTTTTTCACCACGAAGAAAATAACGCCGGCAAGTACTACAGCTCCTACCAGAAAACCTAAAATCGTAATGATCCTGCTCTGGGATTTGCGTTTTTTCTTTTTTCTTTCCCTGGCAGCTGCCCGTCTGCGCTGATATTCTTCTTCATCATCACCGTCATCGTAATCAGTCTCGTACTCTTCATCCTCAAGCTGAGCCACTTCCGGTTTTCTCTGAGCAGAACGGTTTTTCTGGGTATGTTTGATCTCTCCCAGTTCTTCATCGGAGATCACAACTGTCTTGGCATCTGTATCCACATCGCTGTGTTTTACAAAATCACCCTGGGGATCAATAAGAGAATGCTTCAGGTCTGCAATCACATCTTCCATTTTTTCATATCTGCGCCCTACACTCTTCTGGGTACATTTAAAAATAATCTGTTCCAGACTATATGGAAGATTCTCTGTATAAACACTTGGCGGAACCATTTCCTCCTGAAGATGTTTAATGGCAATGGCAACTGTTGTATCACCGTCAAATGGAACTCTTCCTGTTACCATCTCATACAAAGTGATACCAAGGGAATAAATATCAGACTTTTCGTCACTATATCCGCCCCGTACCTGTTCCGGAGAGCTGTAATGAACAGATCCCATTACATTTGAACTGATCGTATTAGATGACGCAGCTCTTGCAATACCAAAATCTGTTACTTTTACCTTTCCGTCTGTAGAAATAATAATATTCTGCGGTTTCACATCACGATGGACAATTCCATGATTATGTGCCGCTTCCAGTCCCATAGAAACCTGGATTGCAATACTGGTCGCTTCTTTAATGGAAAGTTTTCCTTTTTTGGCAATATATTCTTTCAGAGTGATTCCTTCGATCAGCTCCATAACAATATAATAAACGCCTTCATCATCGCCTACATCGAATACATTGACAATATTCGGATGTGTCAGTCCGGCTGCTGCCTGTGCCTCGCTTCGGAATTTGCGGATAAAAGTCTTATCCTCTCTGAATTCCGGTTTCAGCACTTTTACCGCTACAAAACGGTTCAGCTTATGATCTTTTGCTTTGTACACATCAGCCATGCCGCCTGTGCCAATTTTCCCTAAAACTTCATAGCGTTCTGCTATGATCATTCCTGCTTTCAACATTTGTCCACCTCATTTGTGAATGGTTCTACTAATACTACTGCAATATTATCCTTACCGCCATTCCGGTTCGCTTCTCCCAGAAGCGCTTCACCTTTCTGCGGCAGATCTTTTGTTTCATCCAATATGATCTCCTGGATCTTACTGTCCTCCACCATATTACTAAGACCATCCGAACACATCAAAATGGTACTTTCCGGTTCCAGTTTCAGGTCAAAGAAATCAATATCAACGATCCTCTCTGCCCCCAGTGCTCTGGTGATAATATTTTTGTCCGGATGATTTCTCGCTTCTTCCGGCTTAATCTCGCCCATACGGACCATTTCCTGCACCAGAGAATGATCTTTTGTGATCTGATGTATCTGTCCCTGTATCAGGTACAGACGACTGTCCCCTACATTTGCCACATATGCATAATGTCCCACAATGGTTGCTACTACAATAGTAGTTCCCATTCCTCTGAGGTCTTCCTCCTCCTGCGCACGGCTTAAAATCTCCGTGTTGGCAGTTTCTATGGCATGACGGATCACCTTAACAGGGTTGAAATCCGCATCTTTCCGAATCTCGTTCACCAATATCTGAACTGCATGGGAAGATGCAAAATCTCCCGCGTTATGACCGCCCATTCCATCAGCAACGACAAACAGATTGGGAAGATTTCCTACCGGGTCTTTGGACACAAACACATAGTCCTGGTTCATTTTCCGCTTCTGCCCCACATCCGTAGCTGAATATACCCTCATGTCACTTCTCGCTTTCTGTTTTTTCCATATATCTTTTTCTTAGCTGCCCACAGGCACCGTCTATGTCGCTGCCCATTTCTCTTCTAATAGTACCATTAATTCCACATTTTTCAAGATTTATTTTAAAGTTCTCCACTGCCTGACGTGTAGAACGTATAAAAGAACGCTCTTTAACCGGATTTACAGGAATCAGATTTACATGACAGTTCAGCCCCCTGAGCCGTGATGCAAGTTCCCGGGCATTTTCCGGACTGTCATTGACACCGGCTACCAGACTGTACTCAAAAGTAATTCTTCGTCCTGTTTTTTCAAAATAATTCCTGCAGGCTTCCAGCAGTTCATCCATACTATATTTGTTCGCAATAGGCATCAGTTCCCGGCGTTTTTCATCATTTGGGGCATGAAGAGAAACGGCCAGTGTCATCTGAAGTTTTTCTTCTGCAAGCTCGTACAGTTTCGGTACAAGACCGCAGGTAGAAACTGTCAGATTTCTCTGGCTGATATGGATTCCGCCTTCTTCTGTAAGAATATGGATAAACCTCAGAAGATTGTCATAATTATCCAGTGGTTCTCCGGATCCCATAACTACTACATTAGAAACCCTCTCCCCTGTGGAGGCCTGGATCCGATATATCTGATCCAGCATCTCAGAGGGCAGAAGATTTCTGGCCAGACCGCCTATGGTCGATGCACAAAACCTGCATCCCATGCGGCAGCCTGCCTGTGAGGAAATACAAACTGAATTCCCATGCTTGTATTTCATAAGCACACTTTCGATCATATTTCCATCACTGAGCCGAAACAGATACTTTCTGGTACCATCAATTTTGGAAATCTGAACATCCACTGTTTCCAGTGCTGTGATGGGATAATCTGCCAGTTTCTGTTTCAGTCCTTTTGGAAGATTTGTCATCTCATCCCAGGATACTGCCAGATGCTCATGAAGCCAGCTGTAGATCTGTTTTGCACGAAAGGGTTTTTCTCCTATTTCTTCCATCAAAGTTTTCAGCTCATCTATGGTCATTGATTTAATATCTGTCATCTGTTTACTTCCTTCTGAATCTTGCAATAAAAAATCCGTCTGTTCCATGTACTCCGGGCAAAAGCTGCAGATAGCCCAGACCTGTTGTCTCTGATCTCAGTTCTTCCGGTATATATGGATCGATACTTTCTAATTTAAAAGGATGATTATTCATAAACCACATCATATTCTCTTCATTTTCTTCCTTTGCGATCGTGCATGTGCTGAAGATCAGGACGCCTCTTGGCTTCACATATTCAGCTGCTTTATCAAGGATGTTTCTCTGAAGGATCACCAGTTCTTCCTGTTTCTGAGGTGTTGATCTGTATTTTATCTCTGGTTTTTTTCCTATTACGCCATAACCGGAGCAGGGAACATCTGCCAGAACAATATCCGCCTGACACTCGGAATCCACATCAAAAACCGTTGCATCCTTTACTTTGGCCTGTACATTGATGGAGCCTGTTCTGTGAATATTTTCTTCGATCAGTCCCACCTTATACTGACTGACATCTCTTGCATCTACAGTTCCAAAGCCTTCCATCTTATCTCCAATATGGAGGCTTTTTCCTCCCGGTGCTGCACAGAGGTCGATCACATAATCTCCTTTAGAAGGTGCTGCGATCTCGGCAACCAGCATGGAACTTACATCCTGAACCGTAATTTTTCCCTCTATAAAAGCATCCAGAGCAAGAATATGATTAAAGCCTGAAATTTTCTTTGCATAAGGAAGGTAAGGCGCATCTTCCACCTTCACACCCTGAGAACGGAGGCTTTCGCAAATATCCTCCACTGAATTCAAATATGTACGGCAGCGGACAGTTAATGGTTTTTCCTCCAGAAAATCTCTCAAGATCTTTTCTGTTGTCTCTTCTCCATATATCTCCATCCACCGCAGGATCAGCGGCTCCGGCATAGAATATCTCACAGAAAGATATCTGACCAGATCTTTTTCTCTTGACGGCAGTTCCAGCTGATCCTTATTTCTCGCAATCGCCCTCAGCACTCCGTTCACAAAAGGTTTCAGATTATAAAATCCTTTCTTCTGTGCCAGTTTCACTGCCTCGTTGCATACTGCGCTGTCCGGTACACGATCCATAAATTTCATCTGGTATACCGCGCTTCTAAGTATTTCCCGAATAGGCGGCTTCATCTTGTCCACCGTAATCTTAGAAAAAGAATCGATCATATAATCAATATAAATCCTGTACTCCAGAGTTCCCTCACATACTCTTGTTACAAAAGCTCTTTCCTGCTTAGGCAGAAACTGATATTTGGACAAGGCATTTCTCACAGCAATATGGCTGTGCTCGCCTTCCTCATTAATCTGGAGAAGGATCTCCAGAATCATTTCTCTTGTGTTGATACCGCTAGTCATCGTTTCTTCTTCCTCCTGCAAGTATCAAAAGTCTCAGAAGCTGCAGAATCGATCCGGCAAGCGCTGCCACATAAGTCATCGCTGCTGCAGTCAGAACCTTTCTCGCTCCCTTGTTTTCATCTCTTCCCAGGATTCCTGTTGTTTCCAGCATATGAAGTGCTCTGGATGATGCGTTGATCTCCACCGGGAGCGTTACCAGCTGAAACAGCACAGCTAAAGAAAAAAGAACGATTCCGGCTGTGATCAGCGGTCTTGCACTCATAACAAGCCCCAGAAAGAAAATCGGCCATGACAAAGTACTTCCCAGATTTGCCGCCGGAACAATCGCACTTCTGATCTCCAGCGGAGCATAGTGGATTGCATGCTGAATAGCATGGCCGCATTCATGCGCCGCAACTCCGACAGCCGCCAGAGAGGTCTGTCCGTAAATATCCTGTGAAAGATTTACTGTTTTGGTCCTTGGATCATAATGATCTGTAAGACTTCCGGGAACAGCCCTTACCTGAACGTCTGTGATTCCGGCTGCCTGAAGGATCCTTCTCGCCGCCTGTTCTCCGGTAAGCCCGGAAGCGCTCCTGACGGTTCTGTACTTTGCAAACGTACTTCTAAGCTTTGCAGAAGCCAACAATGAGAGAAGCATTCCCAGAATCAATAATATATATGTTCTGTCAAAACCATAAAATCCATATCCGTACATTCTGTCACTCCTTATGATCTTTCAGCATTGTTCCTGTTTCGATAGGATATCCGCGAAGAAAAGCAGCTGCATCCATACGTTTTTTTCCTTCAAGCTGTATTTCTTTCAGTATAAGACTGTCCTGTCCGCAGGTTACATGGATTCCTTCTTTATCTGTTCCTGTAACTGTGCCCGGCTCTTCATGTCCGGAGACCTTCTGTTCTACTGCTGCTTTCCATACCTTTAAGGATTTTCCATTAAGGAAAGTATATGCACTTGGCCATGGATCCATACCTCTGATAAGACGCTCCAGCTCTTCTGCATTTTTATGGAAGTCAAGAAGTCCCATCTGTTTTGTGATCATTCCTGCATAGGGTGTGGGACTTACCTCCGGCTGCGGCTCATAAACTGCTGTTCTGTCAAAAATAGAAGGAAGCGTTTTTACGAGAAGTCCTGCTCCCAGATCTGCAAGCCTGTCAAAAAGGCTGCCGCCTGTCTCATCTTTTGTCAGTAAAACGGATGCCTGTGAAATCATATCTCCTGTATCAAGACCAGTCCCCATTTTCATGATCGTAATTCCCGCTGCTTCATCCCCATTGATCACAGCCTGCTGAATAGGAGCTGCTCCTCTGTATTTAGGAAGGAGAGATGCGTGAATATTGATACAGCCAAATTCCGGCATATCCAGGATCTCTTTGGGAATGATCTGCCCAAAAGCTGCCACAATAATGATATCTGGTCCAATTTCTTTTAAAGTTTCTACAAATTCCGGTTCCCGGACTTTCTTGGGCTGATAAACAGGAATTCCATGTTTCAGCGCCTCTTCTTTAACCGGAGTCGGGACAAGCGTTTTTCCTCTCCCCTTTGGTTTATCCGGCTGTGTGACCACGCCAGCCACTTCATATCCTGCATCCACCAGGGCTGCAAGAGCCGGAACTGCAAAGTCCGGTGTTCCCATATAAACAATTTTCATTTTTCTTATACCTCGTCATCATCATATACAGTTCTGTGAAGCTCTCCCTCTACCAGATCTGTATACATTTTTCCATCCAGATGGTCAATTTCATGGCAGAAAGCTCTTGCGAGAAGTTCTGTCCCTTCATAGATCACTTCTTCCATGTTCTCATCCAGAGCTTTCACCTTTACATAATTTGGTCTTGTTACCTGTCCTGCCATTCCAGGAACACTAAGACAGCCTTCATCTCCGGTCTGCTCTCCGGAAGTTTCCAGAATTTCAGGATTGATCAATACGATAGGTCCGTCGCCTACATCAATGGTCACAAGTCTTTTTAAAATTCCCACCTGAGGAGCAGCCAATCCCACTCCCATAGATTCATACATAGTGTCCAGCATGTCAAAGATCAGTGTACGGAGCTTCTGATTCATCTCTGTAACTGGTCTGCTGACCTTTCTTAATACAGGATCTCCCTCAGTTCTTATTGTTCTCAGTGCCATAATTTTTCTCCTTTTTTATGTAGTTATCATTGGTAATCAAACATAATATATAATTTCCGGAAACCGGAATTAATTTCAATATATTTTCCTATTTTATCTTTCATATCCATCAGAACTTTTTCTTCTGCATGCTTCATATAAAGAACTTTACGGTATACATCATTCACTTTTCCTACCGAAGCCCATGCAGGTCCTATAATATGCAGTTCTTTCCCGGGGCTTATCCTTTCTGCAAATTTTCTGAGAAACTCCATTCCTTTTTCCAGAAGCTCATCATCCTGACCGCTTGCAAGAATGGAAAGCATATGCGCTGCCGGAGGGTAATCCAACAGCATACGATAGCTCATCTCTTCCTGATAAAACCTCTGATAATCCTGGGCTGCCGCCGCCTGTATGCTGTAATGCTCCGGATGATATGTCTGTATAAAAGCTTCCCCCGCCTTGCGCCCTCTTCCGGAACGTCCCACCGCCTGGGTCAAAAGCTGAAATGTTCTTTCTCCGCATCGATAATCTGCCATATTCAGGGAAAGATCTGCTGCAACAGCTCCCACCAGGGTCACTTCCGGAAAATCATGACCTTTTACGATCATCTGGGTACCTACAAGAATATCTGCTTCATGAGCTGCAAAAGAGGCCAGAATTTCCTCATAGCTGCCTTTTGTTCTTGTGGTATCATAATCCATTCTAAGAATCCTGGCTTCCGGAAATGTCTTTTTGAGAACCTGTTCGATCTGCTGAGTACCTGCCTTAAACCCTCCAATATATGGCGAGCCGCAGGATGGGCAGATATCCGCTTTCGGACGTTGATAGCCGCAGTAATGACAGATCATTTTTCCATTGTTATGCTCCGAAAGAGCCACATCACAATGAGGACACTTCAATACTTCCCCACAGGAACGGCAGGATACAAATCCGGCATAGCCTCTGCGATTTAAAAACAGCATAGTCTGTTCTCCGGCTTTCAGTCTTTCCCCAATAGCCTCAGTAAGCTTTCTGCTGAGGACAGAACGATTTCCTGCCTTTAATTCTTCCCGTAAATCTATAATCGATACACCGGGAAGAGGACGATCTTCAAATCTTGCATTCATTTTTACAAGTGCAAACTCTCCGGACACAGCTTTTGTATAGGCTTCCAGAGAAGGAGTGGCAGATCCCAGAACCACTTTTGCCCCCTCCATGCAGGCACGCTGCACAGCTGTTTCACGGGCATGATATCTGGGACTGCTTTCACTTTTGTATGTCTGCTCATGCTCTTCATCAATAATAATCAGACCCAGTCTGGAAAAAGGTGTAAAAAGAGCGGATCGAGGTCCTACCATGATCTGAATTTCACCTCGCCGGGCTCTTTTAAACTGATCATACCTCTCCCCCTGAGAAAGGCGGGAGTTCAATACGGAAACCTTATCTCCAAACCATCCATAAAACCGTCTTACGGTCTGGTAAGTCAGGGCAATTTCCGGAATCAGCATGATCACCTGTCTGCCCTCCCCGATGACCTGTTCAATAAGTTTCATATAGACCTGTGTTTTTCCACTTCCCGTAACTCCATGAAGAACAACAGGACGGGGCTCCGGCTTTTTCCATTCCTGCTGAATCTCTTCCAGGGCTTTTTTCTGTACAGGACTGAGCACCGACATCTGTTCTCTTGGAATGCTGTCCCCTTTTACCGGCATACGGCATACCTCATCCTGCTCTATACGAAGAACTCCCTGTTCAGTCAAAGGCTTCAGCACTGAAGACGATATCTTCAATTCTGTACAGGCCTGTGTGTAATCCAGCGGATTTTTTTCCAGAAGAGCACGGATCACTCTTGCTCTTGCCCTGCATCTTCCGGCTTCCAGCGTCCCTGCCAGTTCTTCCGCCTCTTTTCTGTCTATATTCAGATATAAAAATCTTTTTTCCTTTGCCTTTATCTTTTCCCGCATGGGAATAACTGTCTTTAAGCACTGTGCCATAGTGGCTCCGTATCTTCTGCTCATCCATGCAGCCAGCGATACAAGGCGTGCTTCTGTGGTCTCCTCACTGCTTATAAGTCTCAGCAAAGATTTCATCTTTTCCGGAGAAACTTTCGGTTTTTCTGAAAGTCCGGTAACGTAACCTTTCCGTTCACAGTTTCCATTTCCAAAAGGAATGGCAGCAACCATTCCAATGCGGATCTCTCCCTCCAGTTCCCTTGGTACCAGATACTGAAAACTTCGATCCAGTTTTTCATGGGAGATATCCACGATGATATCCGCATAAATCATGCAAACTCTCTTTCTTCCGTCAATTCTGTCTGTTGTCCTCTGCAAGTATCTCTGCGATCAGAACACGTTCATCCATTGGATACTTCTTTCCTTCGATCTCCTGATAATCTTCATGTCCTTTGCCGGCAAGTACAATGATATCACCTGGCTCTCCATGATGAATGGCATAGGCAATAGCTTCTTTTCTGTCAATGATCTCCACATATTTTCCATCTGTTCTGGAAATACCTGTTTTGATATCGTCAATGATCGCCTGAGGATCTTCAAATCTCGGATTATCTGAAGTAATGATCGTCAGATCCGCAAGCTGTCCTGATACTTCACCCATTTCATACCGACGTGATCTTGCACGGTTTCCTCCGCATCCAAAAAGACATACCAGCCTGTGAGGATGATATTCTCTCAGTGTTGTCAGAAGACTTTCCAATGCCATTGCATTGTGTGCATAATCGATCATAAGAGTAAATTCATCAGAAACCTTGACTGTCTCGATTCTTCCTTTTACTTTTGCTACTTTAAGGGCACGAATGATATTTTCCTGTGAAACCCGAAAATGACGGCAGATTGCAATGGCAGTCAGTGAATTATATATACTGAATTTTCCTGGAATATCAATCTCCACCGGAAATTCCAGCAGACCCTTCAGCTGATAGGAAATACCCAGATAGCCTTTCCCGCCTACCATATGAGCGTCTTCTGCCCGAAGATCTGCCTGTGATGAAAATCCATAAGTTTCCAGTTCACAGGTATGTCCTTCAATAATCCTGTCAAAGTGCTCATCATCTCTGTTTACAATCCCAACTCTGCACTGACGCAGAAGCATGGATTTACAGGAAAGGTAATGATCAAAATCTCTGTGTTCATTAGGTCCGATATGATCAGGCTCAATATTTGTAAAAATACCATAGTCAAAGACAAATCCCTGGGTTCTGTGGAGCATCAGTCCCTGAGAAGAGACTTCCATAACGACACAGTCACAGCCTGCGTCTGCCATCCTGCGGAAATATTCCTGCACCACATAGGACTCCGGAGTTGTATTTGCAGCCGGTATTACCTCGTCTCCTATAATCGCTTCAATGGTACCGATCAGACCCACTTTATATCCGGCATTTTCCAGAATAGACTTTACCATATAGGTAGTTGTTGTTTTTCCTTTGGTTCCGGTGATTCCAATGGTCTTCAGCTGTTCTGCCGGATGACCGAAATATGCAGCGGAAATAAATGCCATTGCATAACGTGTATCTTTTACAAGAATCACGGTAACATCCTCAGGTACCTGGACTTCTTCCTCCACCACAAGCGTCCTGGCACCTTTGGCGATCACATCCGGGATAAATTTATGTCCGTCCACAACAGCCCCGCGGATGCAGATAAAAAGAGAATCTTCCTGAACCTTACGGGAGTCATAGACAACAGTACTCACTTCCTGCTCTGTACTTCCCTGACAGCAGGTGTATTCTAAGCGTTCTAATAATGCTGATACTTTCATTTCTATTCCTCCAAGAAACATGCGGCAGATTTTCTGCCTGCACATTTGATATACTCTTTTATAGAATATCACACACAGGTAGCGTTTTCAATGTTTCGTTTTTATTCCTCTCCGCGGACTTTCTTCCTTTTTTTATATACTGCTGTCAAAAAAAGCACCATAAACAGAGCCGACACTGCCGTCTCTTTCATAAGCTGACTGTCCGAAGGATCACCTGTTTTTGGGTTTCCGGATACCGGACGGCTCTCCTCTCTGTCATAGACATTCTCTTCTCCCCGAGACCCTGCCGGTCCGGAAATTTCAGTTTCCTGCTCCCCTGACTGTATCTGAATCTCCGCCTGGGAAGTAACCCTTCTCTCTCCAGTTTCTTTAGAAACAACTTCCACCTCATTGATCAGCTTCTTTTCTTTAATCTTTTCCGGAAGTGTAACCACAGCCTGAAGGCTTATGGCTTTGCCTGCTTCCAGTCTGTTTATCAGAGCCTTTGTTTTGGTGTTGTTCAGAATCACACCCTCCTGTTCCAGAAACACAGCAGGCACATTTTCCAGCTGAAACTTTTCTGTTGTAATAATGGAATGCAGTGTGCGTTCACCTGTATTTCGAATACAGATCCTAAATAAAATCCTGTCCCCGGGCACTGCCACTGTACGGTCCGCGGTTTTGGTTACCTGGAAATCCACTTTCAGAGGCGATATTTCTGTAATGATCTCTACCTCTTTTTTAACTGCAGAAAGTTCTCCTGTCTGCTCTTCTGACTCAATTTCTCCTTCTGCATTTAGCTTCATATTTACAGGATTTGTCCGGTCTTCCGGAATCAGGATACCCATATAAAAAATCCTTTTTTCTCCCGGTTCCAGTCTTCCTGAAACCGGCTCAGATAACGGCTCTCCATTTTCATTCTCCCAGACAGCAGACAGCCCCTCGTCCAGCTGCTCCGTAAACCGTATCTCTTTAAACGGAAGATTTCCCGTATTCTCTACCTCTATTTCATAAAGAAGCTTTTTCCCGGCTGCTGCTGTATCTGGGACTGCTTCTGCCCTCAATGTAAATTCTGGTTTCTCCAGGGTTTCCGGCTGTTGTAAATCTTCTTCTGACTGTTCGTTTTCCCCTTGTCCATCTGTCATATCTTCAGGTATTTCCATATCCTCCTCCGGCATTTCAACTTCCGGAAATACCGGATGCTCATCTGAACCCTCGTTTTCTCCTCCAACATTTTCTTCCGGTATTTCCATGCTTTCTTCCTGTTCTTCTTCTATAAAGACCATAGGATCCTCTGTACCTTCACCATTTGAATCACTATAAAAAAACTCTCTGTTGTCATTCTCATTGGTGAAGAAACTCTTTCCCGTTCTTTCCTCTTCCGGCAAGATCATTTGCGCCTGAACACTGCCTGATACCATAATGATCCCTGCAAGAACAGCTGTCAGTCCTGTTCTTTTGATTCTGTTCCATATTCTTTTTTTCATATATTTTCTCACTTTCTGCTGCAACATTTTTCCTTTCCGGTGCATAGATCTTCTGCAGCATACGATCTGCCCCTCTTTTTTTGTCTGACTCTCAGGACAACAGCATCTCCCCTTTCTGTTTTCAGGCTGCAGGACAAAAACCTGCTGATGCAGTCATTTAAATAAAGGATACTGATTGGAATACGTGCCGATTCAGCACTGAGAAATATACGGCAGACAACTATCAAACACCCCGAAGCAGATGTCTGCTGTTACGCACCCGCAGACCGCGGGCTGGATAGCTTCACTGTAACACGGATTCGGAAAATACACAATAGATGAACATAAGAATCCTTTTAATTTAATTTTTGTTTATATTTTTTCTAGTTCTTTTAGAAATAGTACACACTTTGCACACAATTCTCCGATATAATATGTCTTGGATAGATGAATAACCACTCTCTATCTCCCCCCTCAAAAAAGTTAAGGAAACCAGCCGTCTGCCAATGCAGGCGGCTTTTCCTTTATACCTCCTGTTCTGACAATTTATTTGATTCTTTTTTGACAATAAAATTCCCTCATATATCTTTTCCGCCTGAATCCTCTCTTGCAATTCCATCTCTATTCTTTTATAATTAGTGTTATCCAAAACGAAAAAGAAATGAGGAATTCCTATGAGCGAAAAAACTGTAGTAGTTGCATTAGGACACAAGGCACTGGGAACCACCCTGCCAGAGCAGAAAGTTGCCACAAAAGCAGCAGCAAAGGCTATTGCCGATCTGGTTGAAGACGGCGCAAATGTTGTGATCTCCCACAGTAACGGACCTCAGGTAGGCATGATCCATACTGCAATGAATGAATTCGGCAAGGCACATCCGAAATATACATTTGCACCTATGTCTGTATGTTCTGCCATGAGCCAGGGGTATATCGGCTATGACCTGCAGAATGCCATCCGTACCGAGCTTCTTTCACGCGGAATTTATAAACCGGTGGCAACCGTACTGACTCAGGTAGTCATCGATCCCTATGATGATGCTTTTGCAGAACCAGAAAAAATCATCGGCCGGGTACTTACCGCCGAAGAAGCCGAAGCTGAAGAAGAAAAAGGAAATTATGTAACAGAGACAGCAGAAGGACAGTTCCGACGTATCCTGGCTTCTCCAAAGCCTCAGCGTATCGTAGAAATTGAAACAATACGTGCCCTGGCTGCTGCCGGACAGATTGTAATTGCAGCAGGCGGCGGCGGAATCCCTGTTCTTGAGCAGGGCATAGAACTCCACGGAGCCAGCGCGATCATCGAAAAAGATCTTGCCAGCGGACTCCTTGCCGAAGAATTAAATGCTGACACTCTTTTGATCCTTACAAGTGTCGAAAAAGTCAGTCTGAACATGGGTACTGAAAATGAAGAACTTCTTGGTTCCATTTCCGCAGAAGAGGCACATAAATATGTAGAAGCAGACCAGTTTACAAAAGGTTCTATGCTCCCTAAAATCGAAGCCGGACTTTCCTTTATTGAAAAAAAAGACGGCAGACGTGCCATTATCACAGATATTGCTCATGCAAAAGCTGGATATAAGGAAAAGACAGGAACGATCATTAAATAAAATCTGCTGCTGCAGACACAAAGAGCAGCGGCAAGACGGAGTAACCAAATGGATCTGAAAAGCAGAACATTATCAAATTTTGCAGAACTCGTCCGTACAGGTGAGTGCAAAAAATTTAAAGGAAGATTAAAAGTAGGCGTAGACCTTGGAACTGCCAATACTGTTCTTGCTGTAGTCGATACTTCCAACCGTCCCATTGCCGGAATTTCCGCTCCTTCCCATGCAATCCAGGATGGAGTGATCGTTAACTATTATGAATCTGTGCAGCTTGTCTCCAAGCTGAAGGCAACTTTGGAAGAAAGACTGGGAACGGAACTTTCCTATGCTGCGGCTGCCATTCCTCCCGGAGTGAACCAGGGCAGTGTCAAGAGTATTGGCTATGTTCTGGAAGGCGCCGGCTTTGAAGTAACCAATATTGTGGATGAGCCTACAGCTGCCTCCGCTGTATTAAAGATCAGCGACGGAGCTGTTGTAGACGTAGGAGGCGGCACCACCGGAATCAGTATTCTGAAAGACGGAAAAGTTATTTATACAGACGATGAAGCTACCGGCGGTACACACATGACCATGACAGTGGCAGGTCATTACCGCATCCCTTATGAAGAGGCAGAAATCCTGAAAACCCAGCCGGATAAGCAGGACGAGATTTTTCCAGTGATCAAGGCCACTGTAGAAAAAATGGCTCTGATCACAGAGAAATTCCTGAAAGGCTATGAGGTTCCTGCCGTTTATGTGGTAGGAGGTTCCTCCATGTTCAGGGAATTTACTTCTGTATTTGAGAAAAAGCTGAAGCTGCCCGTTTATCAGCCGGTTCACCCTCTTCTTGTAACACCTTTGGGTATTGCCTACTGTTGCCAGCTTCCTTAATTAAGAACCTCGCAAAAATGAGACTGAAAAACAGTCTCATTTTTTGTACATACAAGAATCCCGGCAGCTGTATCCAGTCTGCCGGGATTCTTATATTTTACATAGATTTTCTTTCTGCGATTTCAGCCATTTTAGCTTCATTGAGACGTGTGTCTCCGTGAACACGACTGTAGGAGAGATATCCATTCATACGATCGATTTTTGTCAGATTTGTAGATCCGCATACAGGACATACATCCATCTCCAGTTCCTCATGGCCGCAGTCGTCACAGTAAGCCAGAGAAAGGTTCACACCCTCATAATATCCCAGATCCATGGCTCTTCGGATCAAAGTACGGATAGCCTCTTTATTGTATCCGATAGGATAACGTACATACTGGATTTTGCCGCCATTGCAAAGTTCCCAGAAACGGCCCTCCAGATCCTGTTTCTCAATAGGCGTCACATCTTCTGTTACATGACAGTGGAAGCTGTTGCTTACATAAGGACGGTCTGAAACTCCTTCGATGATACCATACATCTTGCGGAACTGCTCCACCTGAAGTCCGCAGAGACTTTCTGCCGGTGTTCCGTAAATGGCATAAAGATTTCCATCCTCTTCTTTAAACTGATTTACCTTATTATTGATATATTTCAGTACCTCAAGAGCAAACTGGCCGTCCTCACGGATGGATTTGCCGTTATAAAGCTCCTGAAGCTCATTCAGGGCTGTGATACCAAAAGATGCTGTCATCGGTTTCAGAATCTTGCCGATCTTTTCATGCGGTTTCAGATGGCCCCCGTAAAATCCGCCTTCACAGTATGCCAGCGGGTTGGTGGACGCTCTCATCTGTCCAAGATATTCATAAGTACGGATATGAAGGTTACGGATCATCTCCAGGTAAAAGTCAAGAACTTCATAAAAATCTCTGCTCTCTGCTCTTGCTTTTGCCAGGATCATCGGAAGGTGAAGACTTACTGCCCCCACATTAAAACGTCCTACAAATACAGGACTGTCCTTCTCGTCTGCCGGATACATGCCGCCTCTTTCATACCATGGGCTTAAAAATGCACGGCATCCCATAGGACTGATCACCTTGCCATACTGTTTATACATGCTGGCAATATAACCTTTTCCTGACATAGACAGCCAGTCCGGATACATCGTCTTGGCAGAACAGTCTACTCCTGCTTCAAATACATCCTCACAGCACTGTCCCGGTCCATGAATGTTTTCATCATAAAGGAATACGATTTTTGGGAAAAGAACCGGTTTTTTATGTCCTTCTTTCCCCTGTCCTCCTTTGTGTACTTCCAGCAGGGACATATTGCACATTTTCTCAAAGCGTCCGGTTCCAAGACCAAGGGTTACCGTAACAAAAGGATAATCTCCTCTGGAAGAGCCTACGGTATTCAGCTTGTATTCAATTCCCTGCCATCCCTGGTCAAAGTCTCTGCGGACCTTATCCAGTGCATACTCGATTGCTTTCTCTTCTCTTCCGGTCCAGCTCTGATCTGAGTATTTCAAAAATTCCTGAACATATTTGTCATAGCTTTTCTGCGCGTAAGGAGCCAGGATCTTATCTACCTCCGGAACGGTAAATCCGCCATACTGCTGGGCTGCTGTACTAAGGACAATATCACCCATAACATCAAAGGCTGTATCCAGAGTCTTCGGCTCGTTATACCACACGTTTCCCATCTCAAATCCGCCTCTGAGCACAGATGCCACATCAAAAAGACAGCAGTTCATGGTATCCAGGCGGGCAGACTGATCATGGATATAAATATAACCATCCTTACATGCCTGGAGCTCATTGCGGTTCATGAAAAACTTACGATAAAGCTCCTTATTCAGTTCATTAAAAATCAGGCTTCTCTTTGTAGCAACCAACGCACTGTCCGTGTTTGCATTGCTCTTGTCACCGATATATCGGATCGCCTGGCTCTTTGTATACACATCATCCATCATATGGATAAAATCCAGCTTATAATTACGGTAATCACGATAGCTTTTTGCCACCGCCGGATTCACTCTTTCCAGAGCGCCTTCCACGATATTATGCATCTCCTGGATCTGAATTTCATTTTTCCCAAGGGAATCCGCATGCTCCTGCGCAAAACGGCAGATAAAATCCTTCTCCTCCTGAGAAAATGTATACAGGATCCTTGCGGCAGATTTATTTACGGCTGCCACGATTTTCTGCGGATTAAATTCTTCCTTTGTCCCATCTTTTTTGATCACATAAATCATACCATTTTTCTCCTATTTCGTCTCGTAAAAAAATGCACGTTTCTTCCATGTGCATCCCTACGATATTCTCCCCATATCTGGTGTTGCAAAACAGAGTATAACACAATATCCTGTAAAAAGAAAGGGGGAATTTAAAAAACTTTTTCCCCCTTGTTTCTTACCTGTCAAGCTCCTGAAAATAAACACTTTTATAAGAATCTCCATTCCCGTCCAGCCTGAGAACGTCTCCCTTTCCTAAAAGCATCTCCAGTGAATCGCCTTCCTTTAATTCAAAAACTTCTGCCTTTTTCTCATCGGCATTTTTGTAAAGCAACTTAACCATGTCATTATTTGTATAGATCCTGTATTCTCCAACAGGAAGCTCTTCTCCAACTTCTATGGAGCCATAACCGGCATTAAGTCCATATTCCATCCTGCCATCTGAATCTGACCAGGAAGAAAATGAATAGCTGTCAGGACTCTGTTCTTCCGGATTTCCGATACTGTACACTGCAGTTCCCTCTGAAGAAATCCCAGAAGAAGAACTGTCAACAGCAGTCTCATTATCTGACCAGAAAGACAGAATACCGTCAATGGAGGGCCCCACCAGCACCAAAACTACGAGCCCCCAGAAAATAATCCTGTTCAAAGCTTTCTTTTTTTTACTTTTTTTCTCCGGACTCCAGGAGCTGTTGCTGCTTCTGCCAAACTCCTTTTTGCTTTTGGCCGCTGCTTTCTGCTTATCCTTAACCTTTTGGTCTGCCGTCCGGGTTATATTTCTCTGCCCCGTCTTCCCTGATGCTTTCCGGGTATTGGCTCCAGACACCTGTCCGGAAGCCTGTTTCATGTCTCCAAGGGGAACCATCCGTTTCAGAAGCTCCTCCCTGGCCTTATCTGTGGCATGCTTATCATGACTTCTCCGATCCTCGTTCAGATGATAGAGAATTTCATCATTTCGATAGGGCATTCCGCAGTCGCGGCATCTTCCATTGACAACAGATCCGTCACATAAAGGACATTTCATATGCTCCGCCCCCCTTTCTTTACTGTTTTTATTGTATCGGATATCCTCAAAACCCGCAAGTTAAAAATTGCATTCCATAATTTTTCCTGCTATAATAAGAGAATCTAAATTCGAGGAGGATTATTATGGAACAATTTAAAATTCCCACCGGGTATCAGTCGGATCTGAATCTCCATGATACCCAGGTAGCGATCAAGACTGTCAAAGACTTTTTCCAGCAAACACTTGCCCAGAAGCTGAATCTTCTCCGTGTGTCCGCTCCTGTATTTGTTGCCCCGTCTTCCGGACTGAACGACAACCTGAACGGTGTGGAACGTCCAGTAAGCTTCGAGATTAAAGGTATGGACGAAAATGCCGAAATTGTCCACTCTCTTGCAAAATGGAAACGCTACGCACTTAAAAAATATGGTTTTTCTCATGGAGAAGGACTGTATACGGATATGATCGCCATCCGAAGAGATGAAGATATCGACAATATTCATTCTGTTTATGTGGATCAGTGGGACTGGGAAAAAATCATCTCCAAAGAAGAACGTACCATGGAGACCCTGATCAATACCGTCCGCTCCATTTACAGCGTTCTGCGCAAAACAGAAAAATACATGGCAGTCCAGTATGATTACATAGAAGAAATCCTTCCAAAAGAAATTGCTTTTGTATCTACACAGGAGCTTGTAGATATGTACCCGGACTGTACGCCAAAGGAAAGAGAATATAAGATCGTCAAAGAAAAAGGCGCTGTTTTCCTTATGCAGGTAGGTAAGACCCTGAATAACGGAGAACGCCATGACGGACGTGCCCCGGATTATGACGACTGGGAACTGAATGGAGATATCCTTGTTTACTACCCTGTACTGGACATTGCTCTGGAGCTTTCCTCCATGGGTATCCGTGTGGACGAAGAGGCTCTGGACGCCCAGCTGACAGAATCCGGCTGTAATGAACGCAGAGAACTGGCATTTCAGAAAGCTATCCTGAACAAAGAACTCCCTTACACCATCGGCGGTGGTATCGGTCAGTCCCGTATATGTATGTTTTTCCTTCGAAAAGCACATATCGGAGAAGTCCATGCTTCTCTCTGGCCTGAAGAAGTACTTGAAAAAGCAGACGCAAACGGAATCCATCTCCTGTAATCTGTTATGTATCCATTCCTGTGAACAGTAACCAAAAACCACCTGCTGCAGGTGGTTTTTTACTGTATTTTTCACCAAATTTTAATAATTCACTTATTGACAGTCCTGTACCTTCATACTATCATATCAATAGAATGCAGCACAAGTTCAGGAAGACAGATTTTCATCTGTTTTCCCACTGACAGGAAAGACAGAGGTACATAAAGTGAATATTTTATTTTTTCTGACACCCAAAAGTGAAGTAGCTTATATATTTGAAGATGATACACTGAGGCAGACTATAGAAAAAATGGAGCACAGGAAATTTTCCTGTATTCCTCTCCTGAGCGTGGACGGCCGTTACACCGGTACCATTTCCGAGGGAGATCTTTTATGGGGACTGAAACGTCTGAATACCATGAATATAAAAGAAATGGAAGATATTTCTATTATGGCCATTCCCAGACGCGCCACCTATAAACCGGTACATGCAGATGCTGATATGGAGGATCTTCTGGACCGCGCTATCAACCAGAATTATGTTCCGGTGGTTGATGACCAGGGATTTTTTATCGGCATCATTACCCGTAAGGAAATCATCAAGTATTGCTATAAAGAACTGAAAAAAGCTTATGCAGACCGGATTCCCCCTGAGAAAGGCAATACAGAAACCCTTTCCGGACACTGACAGATTTTTCTGGCTTTCATAAAATTAAAAACCGCCGCAGCTGATCCGTGAATAAATTCCGTTTCTGCTGCAGCGGTCTTTTTTATCGACAACGCTTTTATAAAACTTTAGATAAAAATTCTTTCAGTCTTGGATTTTTCGGGTTGGCAAAGAACTCCTGCGGAGTATTCTCCTCCTGAATCTTTCCTTCATCAATAAACATAACTCTGGTTGCCACTTCTCTGGCAAATCCCATCTCATGAGTAACCACAACCATGGTCATTCCCGACTTGGCCAATTCCTTCATGATCTCCAAAACCTCTCCTACCATTTCCGGATCAAGCGCTGAGGTCGGTTCATCAAAAAGCATTACATCCGGATTCATAGCCAAGGCTCTGGCTATGGCAATTCTCTGCTTCTGTCCTCCCGACAGCTGACTTGGATAAGCATCCGCCTTATCCGGAAGACCTACACGCTCAAGAAGCTCGTCTGCACGTTTGGAAGCCTCTTCTTTCGTCATCAGTCCCAGCTTTTCCGGCGCCAGCATAATATTTTTCTTAATAGTCAGATGCGGAAACAGATTAAACTGCTGGAACACCATTCCAATTTTCTGACGCATTTTATCTACATCTACAGATTTATCTGTAATATCTGTTCCCTCAAAAAGGATCTGTCCTCCTGTAGGAGTTTCCAGAAGGTTCAGCGAACGGAGAAATGTGGATTTACCACAGCCGGAAGGGCCGATGATGGCAACTACCTCTCCTTTGCAGATCTGAGTGGAAATCCCATTCAGAACCTGCATTCCGTCAAAAGATTTTTTCAATTCCTTTACATCAAGCAATACTTCACCTTTAGCGTTCACTGCTTCTCAGCCTCCTTTCCAGCTTTCCTACCAGATAAGACAGGAACATTACAAGTACCAGATAAATTGCTGCAACTGCCAGAAGAGGCAGCAGAGCTTCATAGGTCTGACTGCGGATGATATCGCCGCCGCGGGTCAGATCCGTAAGACCAATATAACCACTGATAGAAGTTTCCTTCATCAGCACAATAAACTCATTAGCCAGTGCAGGAAGCACATTTTTTAATGCCTGTGGAAGAATGACCAAAAGCATTGTCTGACGATAATTCAATCCCAGACTTCTGCCGGCTTCGAACTGTCCCTGATCGATAGACATGATACCAGAACGGACAATCTCAGCTACATATGCTGCAGAATTCAGACCAAAGGCAACGATTGCTGTGATCAGCTTTCCCGGATCATGAACCGCGAACACAACGTAATACATGATCAGAAGCTGTACCATTGCCGGTGTTCCTCTGATCACAGTCAGATACACTTTACAGATAGCATTCAGGATTTTCATTTTTCCTGTCCGATCATGAGTCGCACGGATCATAGCAATGATAAATCCTAAAATAATACCGATCAGAACTGCAAAAGCTGTAATGATCAGGGTGGTCTTCAAACCACTGAAAATAAACTCATAACGCTTATCGTCTATGAAATTCAATCGAAATTTCTCAATAAAATCTGTCAAAACATTCACCGCTTTCTCTTTTTTCACATGTTTTCAGTAACTCATAATAAATTCCGGGTTCCCATACCGATCGTTTCGATGCCGGGTACCCGGAATTATTTCTGTTCTATGACAGCTGTAAATCTTTTTTATTATTTGCGGACAATGATTACCTGTTTTGCGGTTGTATAGGTATCTGTAAAGTTCGCGCTCTTCTTACGGTCTTCTGTTACTGTCATGCCTGCTACACCAATATCAGCTTTTCCAGAATCTACTGCATTCATGATTGCATTGAACTCCATATCCTCAACCTTCAGCTCATAGCCAAGCTTGTCGCAGACAGCCTGTGCCATATCTACATCGATTCCTACGATCTTATCACCTTCATAATATTCATATGGAGGGAATGTTGCATTGGTAGCCATAGTCAGGGTTCCATTAGAACGGTCTACATCCTTAGGAGACTCATATGGACATGTTCCTTTTACATCATCATCGCCGATGTAGTTCTCGTTGATCTTATCCAGAGTTCCGTCTTCCTTCAGCTCTTTAAGAGCGCCATTGATCGCTTCTGTCAGTTCATCGTTGCCTTTCTTTACGGCAATCGCATATTCCTCTGTAGCAAAATCTTCTTCCAGAATTTCCAGATCATCATTATTCTCAATAAATTTCTCTGCCGGAAGGCTGTCAATGATAATACAGTCAATCTTTCCCTGCTTCAGAGCCATAACAGTATCATTTGCTTTATTAAAACGCTCGATGGATGTTCCCTCTTCATCTCCTTCATAGTCAGAAGCATAAAGGTCGCCTGTTGTTCCAAGCTGCACACCGATCTTTTTTCCCGGAAGATCGTCCACACCATCAATTCCACTGTCATTGGCAAATACGGTTACTCCGCCGAGCATAGCTGTGGTCATGGCTGCACAAAGTGTAAGCGCTGCAAATTTTTTCATGTTTTTCATATTCTTTTCCTCCTTGAACATTATACCCGCATCGGTATATTTATACATTTTTGTTGCATAAAATTCTTTGAAATTATGTTTCTTATTTTACCATGTTTTTAGGAAAATGCAATAGTTTACTTGCATAATAAAAAAATATTTTCTATAATAAAAATACGTTCATATGCACAAAACACGATAATTATATGCAAAAATCATTTTTTTAGGATCAAAGGAGGATAAATCTATGGGAATGAATCAGACTCCCGCTTCTGAACGGATACATATCAGTTTTTTCGGCAAACGAAATGCAGGTAAATCCAGTGTGATTAATGCAGTGACCGGGCAGGACCTTGCCATTGTTTCTAATATAAAAGGAACCACTACCGATCCAGTATACAAAACCATGGAACTGCTTCCCCTTGGCCCTGTTATGGTCATTGATACCCCCGGAATAGATGATGAAGGAGAACTGGGCGCCCTTCGTGTCAAAAAAAGCTATCAGGTTCTGAACAAAACAGATATTGCCATACTTGTGGTAGACGTTCTTATTGGAATAACCGAACATGAAGAGGCTTTGATACAACGCTTTCAGGAAAAAAATATTCCCTGGATTCTGGTATACAACAAAGCAGATCTTATCTCCGGGGAAGTTTCCGGCACAGGCTTCCCTCCCCATGACGATATAACTGCCGGCAATACACTTTTTGTCAGCGCAGCGGACGGATCCGGAATACATGAGTTAAAAGAAAAAATCGCTTCCCTGAAACCGGAGGATACGCATAAATATCCACTGATCAGAGACCTTATCTCTCCTCTGGATCTGGTAATCCTTGTAATTCCTATCGATAAAGCAGCCCCAAAAGGCCGCCTGATCCTTCCTCAGCAGCAAACCATCCGCGCCATTCTGGAATGCGGTGCACTTTCCCTTGTAGTCAGGGATACAGAGCTGAAAGATACCCTGGAATATTTTCTTTCAAAAGACATCCATCCCAGATTGGTTATCACTGACAGTCAGGCTTTCGCCCAGGTTTCCAGCGTTACACCTAAAGAGATTTCTCTTACCTCTTTTTCCATTCTCTTTGCAAGATACAAAGGAGATCTTGGCACTTTGACAGAAGGCGCTGCCGCTTTAAAAAACATTAAACACGGAGATAAGATCCTGATTGCGGAAGGCTGCACTCATCATCGTCAGTGCGACGATATTGGAACCGTAAAGATTCCCAATATGATTCGGAAATTCACCGGAACAGAACCTGAATTTGTATTTACTTCAGGAACAGAATTTCCAGATGATGTATCTGATTATAAACTTGTGGTTCACTGCGGAGGATGTATGCTTAACGAAAGAGAAATGAAATATCGGATCGCATGCTGCCGTGATCAGAAGGTTCCAATTACTAATTACGGAATCCTGATTGCCCGGATAACCGGAATTCTAAACAGAAGCCTTACACCTTTTCCGGAATTTCAGAAGTTATTATAAAATTCTTGGTTTTTTTATTCTGATTTCACAGAACCATAACATTTTTTCTATATACTGATAACGTTATTAAATAAGGGGTGCAAAGTTCGGAAATCCTTTTTTCGGCTCTGCAGTGTATCAATAACGAGGAGGAAATTTATGAAATTTACAAAAATGCAGGGAATCGGAAACGATTATGTCTATGTAGACTGTTTCCAGGAAACCGTAAATAACCCTTCCGCAGTGGCAAAATTTGTCAGTGACAGGCATTTCGGAATTGGCTCAGACGGACTGATTCTGGTTAAACCATCTGATGTGGCTGACTGCGAAATGGATATGTATAATCTTGATGGTTCACAGGGAGCCATGTGTGGAAATGGAATCCGCTGTGTGGCAAAATTCGCTTATGACAAGGGTATTGTACACAAAAAAAACATTAGCGTAGCAACTAAAAGCGGAATCAAATATCTGGAGCTTACTGTAAAAAACAATAAGGTTTCTTCTGTAAAGGTAAATATGGGCTCCCCTATTCTGAATGCCAAGACCATTCCTGTTGTATCTGAAAAAGAGCAGGTCATTAATGAGCCGCTGACTGTAAACGGAGAAACGTATCACATCACGGCCGTTTCCATGGGAAACCCCCATGCCATTGTCTATATGGATGATGTGAAAAATCTTAATATTGCCGAAATCGGACCAATGTTCGAAAATCATATCAACTTTCCAGACCGGATCAATACTGAATTTGTAAAAGTCATTGACAGGCATACGCTTCAGATGCGTGTATGGGAAAGAGGCTCCGGTGAGACCCTTGCCTGTGGAACAGGAGCCTGTGCCGTTGCCGTTGCCTCCACCTTAAACGGCCTGGTGGACGAAGACGTGCCTGTCACTGTAAAGCTTTTGGGCGGTGATCTGGAAATCCTGTGGAACCGTCAGGAAAACCTGGTCTATATGACCGGTCCGGCAACTACTGTTTTTGAAGGAGAAATTGACCTTTCTTTCCTTGAGAAATAACAGGAGTTTCCTATAAAGCAAGCATACAAGTCTGCTTCAGACTTCCTCAGTCTCTAAAGAAAATGCTCCGCATTCCTGCGGAGCATTTTTATCTGAATAATATTTCCCCTTTATTTTTCTTCGTTTTGTTCCTGGAATTTACGATACGCTTCCACTGGCATATCCATGCCTGTATACAGCTTATATGCTGCAGCCCCCTGCCAGAGAAGCATTCCCTTGCCGCCTACAACCTTACATCCGGCTTCCTTTGCCTCCCGGAGAAGTCTGGTCTCTTCCGGATTATAAACTACATCCGCTACTACAAGCTCCGGGCGGAACATAGCCGTATCTGTGATCAGGGTTGTATCCTCATGCGGCTTCATTCCTGCAAGAGTTCCGTTTACCAGAATATCTGCCTTTTCAACCTCTTCTCTCAGCTTCTCCTGGTCTTCAAGACAGAATACCTGTACCTGACATTCCGGGGCTTCTTGTTTTAATTTCTCTGCAGTATTCTTTGCCCGTTCCAGGAACGGATCATCCGGATTAAAAATAGCAATAGATGCAGCTCCGTCAAGAGCGCACTGTACCTGAATAGCTGTAGCTGCTCCGCCCGCACCGAGAACCACCATTTTTTTTCCTTTTACGTCAACGCCGTGTTCTCTTAAATTCTGTACAAATCCGGTTCCGTCTGTGATATGGCCTACAAGCTTTCCGTCCTCGTTAACAATCGTGTTTACCGCCCCGATGATCCTTGCTGCCGGAGAAAGCTCATCTACAAGTCTTGCCGCTTCATTTTTACAGGGCATGGTCACATTGGCCCCTCTCATTTTAAAAAGACGCATGGCATCCAGAGCTTCTCCCACCTGCTCCTCCTTAATATCAAAAGCCATATATGCATAGTCCTGGTTATTATACTGAAAACTGAAATTATACATAGACGGGGATCCGGAATGTCCTACCGGACTTCCGATCAGCATCATAAGACCTGTTGTACCTTTAATTCTGTTTTCCATAAGTTTCTCCTCCTGTCATATTAGTTTTGATGATTTACACTTTATAAAGTAACCATCATTATCTGAAACCAATCGGCTTCCTGCCTAAAAATCTGATTTCCGCTTCTGTTTTATCAGTTCTTTTTCAGCCGGAAATTTTCTGTATCAGTTCTTCACAGATTTCCTGTTTTGTTTTCCCATCTGTTTCAATCACAATATCTGCGGCGGCTTCATATTTTTCGCGGCGCTTTTCCATAAGGTCTGCAATAAATTCTACATTTTTATTACCCTCCAGCAACGGACGGCCGTGGTCATTTTTTACCCTCTCCAGGATAGTTTCCGGTTTTGCCGTAAGAAGAACCACTTTTCCGTTTTTCTTCATTTCAGCCACATTCCTCTCCCGCATCGGTACACCGCCTCCACATGATATCACTACATTCCTTCGGGACTGCATTTCAATCAGAAGATCTGTTTCCAGATCACGGAAATATTCTTCTCCATATGTCTCAAAAATATCAGAAATGCTCATTCCCTGTCTCTCTGAAATAATCTGATCCATTTCGACCACTTCCATGCCAAAATTTTTTTTCAGATAGGTAGAAACTGTACTTTTTCCTGTTCCCATAAATCCGATCAAAACAATATTATAATCAAACTTTCCAACTTTATTTTGTTTCAGTACATTCAGCTTATCTGACATTTTCCTCTTCCTTCCAAGCTATATATTATTTCTGTAAATTATGCTACTGTTGCGTACAGAGATTTCTTTAAGACTTTTACAACAGTATAACATTTTTCTTTTGCTTTAACAATATAGCGCAGAAAACTCCAATCAAAAAAAGGAACTCCTTCCGCAAATTTACGAAAAGAGTTCCTTCTCAGTCTAATTAAAACATACGTATATATAAATTATTCCGCATCCTCTATCTGATCACAAATAACAGCAATCGGAGAAAGATCTTCAAATTCTGCTTCAATAACCTTTTTTTCTAAATCCACATCTGTAGGTTCAACAATTTCCCATACAGAACGATCCATACTATAATGAAGGATTTCGACATTTTCCATCTTGTCTGTCAGACTCGGCACTGAAATACTAATTTCATAATTACCCTCTCCATTTTTTTCGGCTACTTCCAATGCAATCAAATCTATAAAACCTGTTACAAATTCTTTTTTTTCAAGAACAGCAATCACTTCTTCTAAAGCGGCTTTTACTTCTTCATCTTCGATAGTTTCAGCCATATCCTGAAGTTTTGTGATTACATCAACCATCTCCATAGTGCCATCATTTACACCATCAATAATATCCACAATTTCCGGTGCTTCCTGCGCTAAAGTCCTGTATGCCTCAGATTCTTCAATCTCTGCAGTAATTTCATACTGCTGTGCTGTATCACCAGTTACTGTCAAATCATTTGTACGACTTCCTGCTGCATTCACAAAAGACACGGATCCCACAGTCATTACAGAAGCCAATGCACATACCATAAGACATTTTCTTAATTTCATAATAAATCGCTCCTTTTCTTTTTAATTTATAGATAATAGTGCTGTACTAAATATCTCTCATTTTGTAAAAAACATTTCTACTAAAAGCCTTGTCAGCTCTTCTTCATATACATGGTACTCATCAAAATTTTCACCTTCTACAGTTTCTCCGGGAACTGTTTTTATATCTGCCATAGTTCCTTCTGATGCAGTCAGAAGTTCTGCAAACACATCATTACTTATATTTGTAATAGTATACGGTTTTAATCCTTCAAAAAGATCTATGACAAAAGAAGCATTTTCCGTCGCCTTTTTTCTTGCTTTTTCTATAAAAGCTTTCATGAATACTTTCTGACGGGTCTGGCGTACCATAGCGCTCCCCGGTTGCAATGTATCTCTATATCGAACAAACATTTCTGTATTTCCACTTGTAAGTTCTACAACTGCGCCCTCATAAAATTCCGGATTTTGAAATTCCAGACTGCTATCTGGTACTGTTACCGTAACACCATCTACTGCTTCTGTCAGTAAAGGAATGCCATCCATATTAAGTGAACAATATTTTTGAATTGGAATATTTCCCAGAAGTCTTGATACAGCGTCACTCATAAGCTGACAGCTTTTATCTTTTCCATCTCCATATGCATACTGTATGTTAATATGATCCTGAGTAGTACCAAGACTCTTCCCAGATGGATTAAATACTTCTATTTCTGTTATAGTATCTCTTGGAATAACAAGAATCTGTGTCTTCTTCGTAACTCTATCTACAGATATTAAAAAAATGACATCCGCCTGTCCTGCATCACTTTGTCTCGTATAATCAGAAACTTTTTCCCGCGTATCAATTCCTAAAAAAAGATAATTGGTAAGATGATCATTATAATGATACTCTGTTCCATTGTATTCTATTATAGTATTATCTGTCTTACTTACATTATTTCTGTTTACACTTACTGCTGTAACTGTAGGTTGATCTGGCATCTGACTCCATAAAAAATAACATCCTCCCATTGCAGCAATTATAGCAAACAATATTAAAACTAAATTTTTTTTTCTTTTTACACTTTTTTTTCTAAATGAACTACTCATTTTGTATCATTTTTTTTGTGAAGAATCTGTTTGTTTAGTTTCTTTTCTTTCAATTTCATCTGTATCTTCAGCATCAGAAGCTTTTGTCGCAGATTCCTTCGAATCACTGTCTTCTTCAGAAGTTTGAGACTGTTCTGCCAACTCTGCCGCCCGCTTCTTTACATTTTCATAATCTTCGATACCTTTTTTTTCTTTATCAGCAAGTTCTGTTAATTCTTTTGTCTCCTTGCCTGTACTTCTATGGTCTGTAACCAAAACCATCCCCAATACCAATATCAGTACTATTGAAACAACCGCAAGGATTATATTCATTTTTTTATTACTTTTTCCACTGTTCCAACTCAATTTAATCCTGCCTCTCTTCCTGCAGATATGTCACCCTTGATCATTTTCTGATTTTCTATAATACTGTCCATATTTTTTATAATATTTATCCTGAGTCTGATCCGCCTTATTTAATACAGTACCCAAAATCCTACATCCGGCTCTTCTAAGACGATTCATCGCCTTCTGCGCAACACGATAACTGACTGCTCCCTGCTCCACAACGAAAATAGCTCCATCACAATATTTCGCCACAAGCACCGCATCAATAATATTTGCTACTGGAGGTGTATCACAAATTATATAATCATAATAACCTCTAATTTCTTTCATAAATGCACCAAAAATCTCATCTCCCAGTAAGCTTGTAGGATCAGGAGCCGGTGAACCTCCAAAAATAATATCCAAATTTTCATAATTAGTGGCGTAAATCAGATCTTTTACTGCAATCTGTCCACTAAGAAACTGCGACATTCCTTTCACTTCCTGGTTCACACGAAAATGTGTAAAATAAGCTGATTTTCGAATATCTGCATCTATCAGAAGCACTTTTTTGCCAATACTGCTTAGTTCTTTTGCAAGACTGATAGAGATATCACTTTTTCCCTCATTTGGATAACTACTAGTTATCAGAATAGATTTTATTCTTTTTCCTGACAACTGAAGATTTGTCCTTAATGTTTTAATTGCTTCGTCATAAAAATAATTCGGTTTTCTTATATCCTCTATCTCAACATTTCTCATCAAACAGCTACTCCCTTCACCTTAATGGCGTCTGTTTCTTCGTTTACTATAGTTCACATAATCTTTTCTGTCTGGAACAACCGCAAGGACAGAAGTATCCAAATACTTAACAATATCCTCTTCTGTTTTCAGAGAATCATCCATAATTGCATTTACTGCAATCAGCGCTGCACATACAAATGCACCAAACACAAATCCAAGAAGTACGTTCTTTTTTACACTTGGTGAGGATCTTACAACAGGAATCTTTCCTGTTTCAATAATCTTAGGCGGAATAACCTCCATTTTATCACCAATATAATCAGAAGAAACTTCCGCGATCTCATCCACAATCTTCTTTGCCAAAATCGGGTCTGCATCCTCAACTGTAATTTCAAGAATACGGCTGTCCGTAGGATTAGTAATAGTAGTCTTCGCTTTCAATTCTTCATAAGAAATATCCAGATTCAGATTTTCTATCACCTGCTCCAAAACCGGAGTACTTTTAATCAGTACTGTGTAATCACTTGTCAAGCTGGTTCCTAACTGAAGATCAGCCAGCGATGTCAGTGTGGTTTCTTTTGAAAGAACCAAAATACTAGACATAGACTGATACATAGGTGTAACTGCAAAATGTGTAAATGCTCCGCTGATACAGGCAGCCAGAAGACCTGCTGCCAGAATAAACATGATCTTGTTTTTCAATGCTTTCAAAATTTCCAAAAGATCAATTTCCACTTCATCCCGGCTTTTGTCATCTAATATCTCTCCGTAGTCTGTTTTTACCTTATCCAACTTCAGTAATTCCTTTCATTCATTGTACAGGTGTTTAACCTGTCTTGTGTTTTTTCCACTTACCCTCATATAAACACTTATAATATATTCTATCACACACATTCCCATTGATGCAATAGTAAAAACTGCTGTAAACAGGACATTATTAGCCAATCATTTCCAGCACTCTTTCCACTACAAACACTGCTCCACATGCAATAAGCGCTACTGTCAGAAGACTTCTTTCCCAATATGCTGCGATAAGAGCTGCGATAAGTCCTGCTGCTCCGGCGATCATTCCCGAAGACGGCGCCGTCAGGATTGCCGGGAATGTCATAGCTGCCAGGCAGGCATAGGGGACATAATACAAAAAAGATTTCAAAAACGGACTGGTAATCTCTTTTTTAAAAAGGACCAAAGGCAGCATACGGATCAGATAGGTTACTGCCGCCATTACAAAAATATACATATAAATACTGTGATTCACGGTTTTTCCTCCTCTCCGTCTCCAACAGGGCAGAAATATGCAGCAGCTCCTGCTACTACCAACGTAGTGATAATGATCACAAATCCTGAAGAAACCCTGTTCAGCAGCGGCATGTAAGCAAACAGGCTGCTCATCGCCATGGCTCCTATAACCACCTTACATACTGCCCTGTGTTTTTTTGCCGGAGGAATGATCAGTGCCAGAAACATTCCATAAATGGCCACACTTAACGCACTTGCCATAAATCCCGGCATGATGTTTCCAGCCATGGCTCCCACCAGGGTTCCTAATGTCCATCCTGGAATGGCGGCGCTCATTGCCCCATAATTATAAAAAGGATTCAGCCTCCCCGGCTGGCTGATACTGACGCCAAAAATCTCATCCGTCATGCCAAACGCCACCGCATATCTATGCCAGGGAGCCAGGTTTCTCTCCAGCTTCTGAGAAACAGAAAATGACATCAGGCTGTAACGCAGATTGATGATCAGCTGTGTCAGAGCCATCTCCCACAGAGAACCGCAGGCGATCATAATATCAAGTCCGGCAAACTGTCCTGCCGATGTAAGATTTGTCAGAGAGATCAGCGTTGCCTGCCATACCGACATCCCTCCGGACACAGCCATCATTCCAAATGTAAAGGACACGGCAAAATATCCCAATGCAATAGGGACCCCGTCATGGAGTCCCCGTATAAACTGTTGTTTATTTGTCTTTTGTTCCATGATTCTTATTCACACTCCTTATTCCGTATCTCATTATACGTTTTAACAGGACGATTGTAAATAAAAATCATTTCTTTCTTATTCCGCCTTTTCCAGGATATGATAATAAGCTCTGGCCGTAACCATATAGATCAGCCCGTATATAGCTGCAAACATCAGCACGGTAGCTGCCGTACACAGAAGAAACAGACGGTCATTGCTCATACCGATCATCAGCAAAAGTTTTTTCATCAGCGGAAAGGCCATACCAATATGAACACATGCAGCCAGCAGAGGAAGGAAGAATACCATCAGGATCTGTCTGCGGATAGAAGAGCGTACCTCTCTGCGGCTCATTCCTACCTTTCTCATGATCTGAAATCTTTCACGGTCCTCATAACCTTCGGAAATCTGTTTATAATAGATAATAAGAGCCGTTCCCATCAGGAACACACCTCCCAGAAGGATTCCCACAAAAAGCAGTCCTCCGTTCAGCCCGTAGAAATTTTCTTTTTCCACTGCCCTTGCGCGGTTTGACACAGTCTCTCCCTCCTGTGTGAAATATCCCTGACTGCGGAATTTTTCAATACTTCCGTCAAAAAGATTTCTCAGGGCAACAGCCTGGTCATCCTCTCCATCTACCATAATTCCCAGAGAAGATTTCATCCGATACCCCATAGAGCCGCCTTTTTCCATTTCCTTTCTCTGAATTTCACTGATCTGTTTAAATGTCTCCGGGTTTGTTACAAGATAAATGGAACTTACATATTCTACGCCCAGCAGCCCGGATATATCCGGCTCTTCCTTTAATTTTCCTGCAACAGAAAATTCCCGGCCGCCAATATCTATACTCTTTCCTTCGGCTCCCCAGATAAGTACGGTTCCGTTTTCCAGGGATATCTTTTCCCCATCCGGACTCTGATAATATTTCTCCGGGATCACCACCAGCTCCATAATTTCCTGTTCTTTCAACTTTTTCAGCTTTTCCCCACCATAATCAAAGGTGTAATGATGTCCGTCAAAAAATCCCACAGCAGAAAGGCTAATCTCAGACTCCACAGATTTCACCGGAATTCCGCTTTTTTCCGCCTCGCTTCTCATAAACTTCTGTGCTTCTTCTGCTTCCTCATAAGAATATCCATAAAATCCAACATTCACATCATAAGGATACTGTGACTTCACCGCATCTTCGATTCCCATATTCAGACTGACGGCAGAAGATATCATCAAAAGTACTCCCGTACTTAAAATACAGATGCTTGCCAGTCCCACAGCATTCTGCTTCATGCGGTACAGCATTCCGGAAACGCTGGTAAAATTCTGTATTTTATAATAGAAGCTTTTTTTCCGGCGCATCAGCTTCAGGATCATAATACTTCCTGCTGTAAATACCAGATAGGTTCCCGCCATAACAAGAAGCACTGCCAGAAGAAAAATCACCAGAGCGTCCATTACCGATTTTGTGGTTACAGCCAGATAATATCCTCCCCCAAGACATGCAAATCCCAGAACTGCCATAAGAAGCTTGGTTTTTGGCTCCCGTTCCCCGACGCTCTTTCCGGAAAGCAGCTCCACCGGACGGCTGAGATGGACCCTGCTGAGATTCTGCAGTAAAGTCACAGCAAGAATCATACCATAGGAAGCCGCGCAGATCTTCACGCCCTCCCAGGTAACATAAAATCCAAACTGTACCGGAAGGTGTAGCATCTTCAGAAGAAACAGCAGGGCAAGCTTACTTCCAAGGATTCCTGTTCCAATGCCCCCTGTAAGACTGACTGCGCCTGTGATCAGTGTTTCCACCAGAAGCATTCGGCTGATATGACGTTTTTCCATACCAAGCACATTATAAAGACCAATCTCCTTCTGTCTTCGCTTCATAAGAAAGCTGTTGCAGAACAAAAGAAAAATCACAGAAAAAACTCCCAGTACAAAAACTCCCATGCTGACAATCATAGCCACATCACTGCCGCCCCGAATGTTTCGGGTATCCGGATTATGGACAATAAACAGCATAATATAGAGAACGGCAATACAGCCTATGGAGGACAGAATATACGGTACAAAGGTACCCCGGTTCTTTTTGATATTTGTAAGGGCAAGCCTCAGAAACATTCCTTTACGCATAGGTCTCACCGCCTGTCATAAGGATGGTCAGTGTATCTGAAATCATCTGATACATTTCCTGGGTTGTCTTTGTTCCCCGGTAAATCTGATGAAACACTTCTCCGTCTTTTATAAACAGAACTCTGGAAGCATGGCTTGCCGCCTGGGCGCTGTGAGTTACCATAAGAATGGTCTGTCCTTCCTGATTGATCTCCTCAAACATGGACAGAAGAGCTGAAGCAGCCCGGGAATCCAAAGCCCCGGTTGGCTCATCCGCAAGCACAAGCCTTGGACTGGTAATCAAAGCCCTGGCTACTGCCGCCCTCTGTTTCTGCCCTCCTGAAACCTCATAGGGATATTTATCCAGAATATCTGTGATCCGGAGAGCCTTCGCTATAGGCCGGATCTTTTGCTCCATTTCACGATAATCCTCTCCTGCCAGTACCAGAGGCAGATAAATATTATCTCTGAGACTGAAAGTATCCAGAAGATTAAAGTCCTGAAATACAAATCCCAGATTTTTTCTCCGAAAAGCAGAAATCTCCTTTTCTGTAAGACGGACAATGCTTTTTCCCTCAAGAAGCACCTCCCCCTCCGTAGGACGGTCCAGAGAAGCCAGTATATTAAGAAGTGTGGTCTTTCCGGATCCCGATTCACCCATAATAGCCACAAACTCTCCTGCTTCTACAGAAAACGTCACATTCTTTAAAGCCTGCACCTGATTTCCTCCAAATCGGGTGGTGTATATTTTTTTCACATTCGTTACTTCCAGTAATGCCATGCTTCTGTTTCCTCCAATCATATGCATTCTCCCGGTCTGCACAGATTTCCTGTTTTTCTGTGTACCGGATATGGTTTTATTTTGTGATCTCAGTATACAAAAAAGGGAACCTGCCTGCCATAGATTTGGCTTACAGTTCCCCCTTATATGTGACATTTTTGTAAGATTCACAGAATCTGCTTTTAAAAAAGCTCTCCGTCCGGTCTTCCAAGGTATAAATATACCTCTGTTCCCTGACCTGGTTCTGATTCCACTGTGATATCCTGATTCATCTTATGCATGATCTTTCTGGCAAGATACAGTCCGATCCCTGTAGAATGTTCTTCACATCTTCCATTACAGCCGGTAAACCCTTTTTCAAAAATTCTTGGAAGATCTTCCGATCTGATTCCTATGCCTGTATCCCGGATCACCAGCGTGTGAGGACGCGACTCCGAAAGATAAATACGGATTCCTCCTGTTTTTGTGTATTTCAGCGCATTGGAAAGGCACTGCCCAATCACAAATCCCAGCCATTTCGGATCCGTAAGCACACACTCTTCCACTCCTGCATAATCCAGTTTCAGTTTTTTCCCGATAAACACCGACGCGTATTTATGGATCTGCTCCCGGATAATACTGTCCAGACTGCATTCTTTAAACTGCATATCCGAAGACATATCTTCTGTCCTCAGGTATCCCAGAACCATTTCCACATATTCCTCTACCCGGAACAGCTCGCTGACCGCTGACCGGTTCTTCTCTGTGTTTTCCGAAAGAATCAGGCGAAGGGCTGCAATGGGTGTTTTGATCTGATGGACCCACATGGTATAGTAGTCTGTCATTTCCTGATGGGAACGCACTCTTTTTTCTTCTGCATCCATACGCATCTGATTCAGTCTGCAAATGATCTGCTGCAACAGCTCATCTCTCTCATCTTCCGGTTTCGGAAGCGTCTCCAGTTCCAGAGGAAGAAGAGCTTTGATCCGTTCCAGCTGCTCCTTCTCTTTGCGGAATCTGTTCCATCCGTACAAAAATGCACCTGCTGCCGGGATCATACACAGTGCTGCTCCATAAAATACAGGTTCCAGGGAACAGCCGTAAAGCCAGAAGGTCAAACCCAGTATTCCACAAAAGCTCAGGAACAAAAGGAAGGTTTTCCACATTTTCCTCAGATAGCCGCTCATCTGCACTCCTTCCTACGGTACCATATAACCCAAACCTTTTTTCGTCACGATCATACCGCCAAGTCCGATTCCTTCCAGCTTTCGTCTCAGACGGTTCACATTGACAGTCAGAGTATTATCATCCACAAAGTCATCATTTTCCCACAGCATCTGCATGATTGATTCCCGGCTGACCGCCTTCCCGCCCTGAGAAAAAAGAAGATTCAGGATACGCAGTTCATTTCTGGTGAGATCCACAGAGTTTCCCTGATAACTCAGAGTTCCGCTTCCCAGATTCAGGACCGCGCCGCCTCTTTCCAGAAGGTCTGCCCCCATGCCAAAGGAATAAGCTCTTCGGAGAATGGCCTGTACTTTTGCAGACAGCACCTCCAGATCAAAAGGCTTTGGAATAAAATCATCTGCTCCCCGGCTCATGGCCATGACTATATTCATATTATCCGCAGCAGAGGACAAGAACACAATTGGGACCTGAGAGATGCGTCTGATCTCTTCACACCAGTGAAATCCGTTAAAACGCGGAAGTTTCAGATCCAGAAGCACAAGCTGCGCTTCTGATCTGATAAACTCTCCTGTAATGTTCAGAAAATCCTCAGCAGCCGTAACCTCATACCCCCATGATTCCAGATGCTTTTTTATAAGCGTACAGAGGGTTTCATCATCCTCTGCCAGAAAAATCCTGTACATCAAAGCTCCTCATCCACATATCGCTGAATATTAGAGGCATTGACATATTTTTTCAGATGCTCTCCGTCTGTAACAACCAGTGTAGGCGCCTGCATAATGCCGAACTGCCTTGCCAGCTCCGGATTCTTTTCCGCATCAATAATCTCAAGCTCCTCGCCTTCCAGCATTTTTTTTGCCATACGGCAGTTTGGACATGTGCTGGTGGTAAATAAATATTTATGGGTCTCCAGTGGTTCCACCTTTACATCATCCTTTGTCATGGTAACCATGCTTGTATGGACTTTTTTTAATGTAGAATGAGTAATGTCGTACAGTGTCCTGTTTTTGTATTCCTGCGCTTTACCGTCATTCCAGTTCTGTACCGGGCGGTAATATCCTGTAATACGGCTGTAAACCTCGGCTTTTTTGCCGCATTTCGGACAGGTAAAGTGTTCGCCGCTTAAATAACCATGCTCGCTGCATACAGAATAGGTCGGCGAAATCGTATAGTACGGAAGCTTATAATTCTCTGCGATCTTGCGGACAAGAGACGCGGCAGCTTTCCAGTCAGGCAGCTTTTCTCCGAGGAAACCGTGAAATACTGTTCCTGAGGTATAAAGAGTCTGCAGTTCGTCCTGAATATCCAGAGCATCAAAAATATCAGAGCTGAATTCAACCGGAAGATGGGAGCTGTTTGTATAATAAGGAGTATCTCCCTTACTTCCTGCTGTCTTGATATCCGGCCAGCGGTTTCTGTCATGTTTGGCAAGACGATATGCCGTGGACTCTGCCGGAGTTGCCTCCAGATTAAAGAGCTCTCCCTCGTACTGCTCCTGATAATCGGAAAGGCGGTTTCTCATATGCTCCAGAACCTCTTTTGTAAATTTCTGGGTTCTCTCATCTGTCATATCGCAGCCCAGCCATCTGGCGTTCAGCCCGGCCTCGTTCATTCCCACCAGACCAATGGTAGAAAAATGGTTATTAAAGCTTCCCAGGTATCTTTTTGTGTAAGGATACAGACCCTCATCCAGAAGCTTGGAGATCACCTGCCTCTTAATATGCAGGGATCTGGCTGAAATATCCATCATATGATCCAGTCTCCGGTAAAATTCCTCCGGTGTTTTGGAAAGATAGGCAATTCGAGGCATATTGATGGTAACAACTCCTACGGATCCGGTACTCTCGCCGGAGCCAAAGAATCCGCCGCTCTTTTTGCGCAGCTCACGAAGATCCAGGCGGAGGCGGCAGCACATGCTTCGGATATCACTTGGCTTCATATCGCTGTTAATATAGTTAGAAAAATACGGAGTTCCGTATTTTGCTGTCATTTCAAACAGAAGACGGTTGTTTAACGTATCAGACCAGTCAAAATCTCTGGTAATGGAGTAGGTTGGAATGGGGTACTGGAATCCTCTTCCATTGGCATCACCTTCGATCATTGTCTCAATGAACGCACGGTTTACCATATCCATTTCTTTTTTGCAGTCCTTATATTTAAAATCCATATTTTTGCCGCCTACAATGGCAGGAAGCTCCGCCAGATCATCCGGCACAGTCCAGTCCAGAGTAATATTGGAAAAGGGCGCCTGAGTTCCCCAGCGGCTTGGTGTATTTACACCGTAAATAAAGGACTCGATACATTTCTTCACCTCATGGTAGCTTAAATTGTCCACCTTAACAAAAGGCGCCAGATACGTATCAAAGGAGGAGAATGCCTGAGCTCCTGCCCACTCATTCTGCATAATGCCCAGGAAATTTACCATCTGATTGCAGAGTACGCTTAAATGTTTGGCCGGGGCAGAAGTGATCTTGCCCTCAATTCCTCCAAGCCCTTCCTGGATCAGCTGTTTTAAAGACCATCCTGCACAGTATCCGGTAAGCATGGAAAGATCATGGATATGGATATCTGCATTTCTGTGCGCCTCTGCAATCTCATTGTCATAGATTTCAGACAGCCAGTAATTTGCTGTTACCGCACCTGAATTGCTGAGGATCAGTCCGCCTACGGAGTAGGTAACAGTAGAATTCTCCTTCACTCTCCAGTCTTCTACTTTTACATAGCTGTTTACAATCTCCTTATAATCAAGGATTGTAGATTTCATATTGCGGATTTTTTCTCTCTGCTTACGATAAAGGATATATGCCTTGGCAACATCACTGTATCCTGCCTGGATCAGTACATTTTCTACACTGTCCTGAATATCCTCTACAGTTACCTGATCATCCAGGATCTTATCCTGAAAATCTGCAGTCACTCTCAAAGCCAGAAGATCAATCATATCCTGACTGTAATTCTTTTCTTTTGCCTCAAAGGCCTTGTTGATGGCGGATGATATTTTTGCCATCTGGAAATCAGCAATCTCTCCATCCCGTTTAACTACCTGAAACATACTGTTATTTCCTCCTTTGCCACACCTCATATGATAAATTGTAAAAACCTGATTTACATTCTATCAAACTATCCTGTTTCCGTCAACCGCCCCAAAAGCAGAAAAACCACTATATATAGTGTTTTTTCATTCGAAATCACTATATATAATGGTTGTTTTTCCTGTATTTACAGGCACTTCCAGACTTTCCAACCGTCTGAAAACTACTGAAAAAATAAATTTATCTTTCCGGCATTACCCGCACGAAAAATTCTGCCGGAATCTTTGCACGGACAAAAATCCCATCCTCCCGGTACTCCTCAGAAAGAAGCTGCCCATATTCCCGTATGGTCTGAAGCTTGCCTGCCTCTCTGTAAGAATAAAGCTCTTCCAGATACACCTGCTCTTCTGCCAGGAATCCGGACAGAGTCTCTTTCAGTTCCCTCAAACCTTTTCCGGTTTTTGCAGAGCATCTGATGATCTGATCTGCATAAGAATCGCGAAGATCGGATTCCGTAACAAGATCCTGTTTATTAAACAGAGTGATCACTTTTTTTCCGGAAGCCCCCAGTTCTCTCAGTGTCTTATAGACTACCTCCATCTGTATTTCTGCCTGAGGATTCGACGCGTCTACTACATGAATGATATAGTCCGCATATTTCGCTTCCTCCAGAGTACTTTTAAAGGCCTCTACCAGATGATGGGGCAGCTTACGGATAAAGCCTACGGTATCCGTTAAAAGAATCTGCTGTCCGTCATCAAGCTCCAGAACTCTTGTAGTTGGATCCAAAGTGGCAAAGAGTTTATCCTCCGCCAGGATCTCCGCACCGGTAAGGGTATTCAGAAGTGTTGATTTTCCGGCATTTGTATATCCTACAATAGCTGCTGTTTTAAGCATTCCCTTAGAACGGTTCCCACGGATCAGTTCCCGGTGCTTTTCCACCTGGACAAGCTCTGCTTTCAAAGCAGAAATCCTGGTGCGGATCAGACGTCTGTCTGTCTCCAGCTTCTTTTCTCCCGGACCTCTTGTTCCGATTCCTCCTCCAAGTCGGGACAGAGAATCACGAAGTCCTACAAGACGGACCGCACGATAACGCAGCTGTGCCAGCTCCACCTGTATCTTCCCTTCACTTGTCACTGCCCGTCCTGCAAAAATATCAAGAATCAGAAGAGTCCTGTCCATAACCTTACATTCTAATTCTCTTTCCAGATTATTCATCTGGGACGGTGAAAGCTCATCATCGCAGATGACTCCATTAGCGTCAAGAGCTGTCAGCAGGTTTTTTACCTCCTGGATCTTTCCACGCCCGATATAAGTCCCCGGATGGACGGATTCTCTGTTCTGGATCACTTTGGCCGCTGTTTCTGCTCCGGCTGTCTGGGCAAGCTCCTCAAGTTCATCCAGTGAAGCCTCCACATCCTCTCCGGCATCTGTCTGAACACCGATCAGGATCACCCGTTCCTGAATTTCTTTAAAATCATAAAACTGCATATTTATTCTCCGGTTCTGGACTTAAGGAAAGCAAGCTCTTTCTGGGCTTCCTTATCGTCCGGATACATTTGTACATACTCCTGAGCCTTTGCATATGCCGTAGAAAAATCAAGTTTTTTCTCATAGGCGGCAATCTCATTGAAAAGAAGTTCCTGCATTTCGTTTGTCCCTGCTGACTCAAGACCGCTGGCAATATTGGCAAGGGCGCTGTCCGGATCTCCGTCCGCAAGATCACAAAGAGCCATCCCGTTATATCCAGGCGCCTTACTGCTTTCTTCAAGGTTCAGATAATCCTGATACATAGATCTTGCAGCAGCCGTATCTCCCTGGGCAAGGCATACTGTTCCAAGCAGCAGCTCTGCCTGAGCGCTGCCTTTTTCAGCCGCCTTTGTCAGCTCTTTTTTCGCATTGTCATAATCCTCCATACAGTAGTAAATATGACCTCGCTCATAATAATCCTGAGCATTCTTCGGTGCGTTTTCAAGAACAGCCTCCAGATATCTGGTTCCGTCTGCCTCCATATCCCGCTCTTCATATGCCTCATAAATCTGAAGCGCCATGGCATAATCCGGCTTTTCTCCATACGCCTGCTGAAAATTAGATGCAGCCTCATCATATCCATCCATGGCAAGAGCCACACTTCCGGTAAGGAAATATGTATCTGCATTCATGGAATAATCCGATGCCAGCGTCTGACAGTCAGCCATGGCATCATCCTCAAGCCCTGCCTGAAGCTCCGCTGTGGCACGATAAGAAAGGATATCCTGCCGCAGGGATTTTCCCCCTTTGTCTGTTCCAAGAGCTTTGGTAAAAGCGTCCACAGCTCCTTCCGCATCTCCCATGCGCAGTCTGGCTATCCCTGCTCCCCGAAAGGATTCTGTTGACTTGTATCCATTAGAGATCGAGGTCTCATAACCCTCCAGAGCTTCCTGGTAGTTTCCCTGTTCCAGATTTTCTTCTGCCTGCTTATAAATATTCTTTTTTTCGCTTCCGCAGCCTGCCAGAAGAGCTACTCCCATGCATACTGCCAGTATCCGTCCGATTTTCTTTGTATTCATGTATCTTCCTTATTCTACAATAAGTCCTTCAGATTCGATTACTTTTACTACATTATCTACATGCTCCGCACAGATATCCTCTGTTCCTGCCTCTACCATCACACGGATCAGAGGCTCTGTACCGCTTTCTCTTACAAGGATACGGCCATCTGTTCCCAGAGCTCTTGCCGCTGCCTCTACAGCCGCCTTTACCTTTGGGTTCTCTCTTGCTGCCACTTTATCTGCCACACGGACATTTCTCAGAATCTGAGGATAAACTTTCATCTCTTTTGCCAGATCACAAAGTGTGGATTTTTTCTCCACACATGCTTCCATGATCATCAGAGAGGTCAGAATACCGTCTCCTGTTGCTGCATATTTACTGAAAATAATATGACCGGACTGCTCTCCTCCAATACTGTAATTATTTTCCAGCATATTTTCTGCCACATATTTATCACCTACTGCAGTCTGCTCATAGTCAATGCCTTCTTTTTCCAGTGCCTTGTACAGACCCATATTGGACATAACTGTGGTCACTACTGTATTTCCGTTCAGTCTGCCTCTTTCTTTCAAGTATTTTCCGCATACATACAGGATCTTATCACCGTCAATGATATTTCCTCTGTGATCTACTGCAATACAGCGGTCAGCATCACCGTCATAGGCAAATCCGATATCCAGTCCTTTTTCTACAACATATCTCTGAAGCACTTCAATATGTGTGGATCCGCAGTTTGTATTAATATTCGTTCCATCAGGATCATTATTGATCACATAAGTCTTTGCACGAAGGGCATCAAAAACACTCTTTGCAATAGCAGAAGAACTTCCGTTGGAACAGTCCAGACCTACGCGGATGTTTTTGAAGTCACGGCATGGAATGGAGATCAGATAACCGATATAGCGGTTTCTTCCGGAAGCAAAGTCTACAGTTCTTCCAATATCTTCTCCTGTTGCAAGCGGAAGCTCTTCCAGCTTTCCGTCCAGATATGCCTCGATCCTTGCTTCTACCTCTGCCTCGATCTTCTGTCCGTTGCCGTTCAGAAGCTTAATTCCGTTGTCTGTAAACGGATTATGGCTTGCAGAGATCATGATTCCGCAGTCAAAATCCTCAGTGCGCACCACATAAGAAACACTTGGGGTTGTTGTTACATGAAGAAGATATGCATCTGCTCCGGAAGCGGTAAGGCCTGCTACCAGTGCATACTCAAACATATAGCTGCTGCGTCTGGTATCCTTGCCAATTACAATTTTTGCCTTATGATCGCGTCCGTAATACCAGCCTACGTAACGTCCTACCTTAAAAGCATGATCTACTGTCAGCTGCACATTTGCCTCGCCGCGAAATCCATCAGTTCCAAAATATTTTCCCATAATAATTCCTCCTTTACCTGCTTCTGCATACAAATGCAGACTACTGGTTTATTTATAAAGGTTTTCCGGATATACTCCGTCCTTTACAAGCTTTTCAAAAGCCTCGGTTACAGAAGCCTTATCTTCCTGGTATGTAACACCAAACCAGGTATCCTTTGTTTCAAGAACGTCTACTTTTGCTTTTCCGGCTTTGATCAGACGGTCGATCATTTCAGGAAGAAGATATTCTTTCTTAATATCGCCCGGTTTGATCTCACTTAAAAATTCCACAAAGCCTTTTTCCAGAATATCCATAAATTCCGGAGTCAGTCCCCACATATTCATGGATACAAGACTGTTTACATCAAGTTCTGTCACCTGATTGTCTTCGCTTCTGGTTTCTGCTCCCTTTTCCGTTTTATAAATATCGTGAGTTTCTGTAACTCCGGTAAGCGCCCCGTCTTCAATATGGCAGATACCTCTGGTAACGCTTCCATTGTCGCTTAAAGTATTTCCAAGACGGAAGCCGGCCATGCAGATATGCAGCATACCATCGTCTGCCTGCTCCTGTACCAGATAATCATGGACTTTTACATATGCTTCTTTTCCATAATAATCATCTGCGTTGATGACCATAAACGGCTCAGAAAGGACTTTCTTAGCAGCAAGAACAGCCTGTCCGGTTCCCCAGGGCTTTGTTCTGTCTGCCGGCTTCTCAAATCCTTCCGGAAGATCCTCCAGTGCCTGGAATGCATATTCCACTTCTGCGATCTTTTCGATCCGGTTGCCGATCACAGTGCGGAACTCTTCTTCAATATCCTTTCTGATAATGAATACAACCTTGTTAAAACCTGCTTCCAGCGCATCATGGATAGAATAATCCATAATAATCTCACCGTTTGGTCCTACCGGGGCAAGCTGTTTGATCCCTTTTCCAAAACGACTTCCAATTCCTGCTGCCATGATTACCAGTGCTGTTTTTTTCATTTTTCTCCTCCATATCTCATATCATCGTCAATAGTTATAACATTTATGTTTCGCAACTGCTGACCAGTTACTGTTCATCATTTAAGTTTGCAAGCTTTGCAGCCTGGTCTGCTGCGATCAGACTGTCAATGATCTCACTGAGATCACCTCCCAGGATACTGTCCAGGCGATGCAGGGTCAGCTTGATCCTGTGATCTGTCACACGTCCCTGAGGGAAATTATAGGTACGGATCTTTTCAGAGCGGTCTCCCGTTCCGATCTGGCTTCTTCTTGCCTCTGCCTCCGCGTCATGCTGCTTGGCGATCTCCATCTCATAAAGACGGGAACGAAGTACTTTTAAAGCTTTATCCTTATTCTTAAGCTGTGATTTCTCATCCTGGCAGGAAATAACGATTCCTGTTGGAATATGTGTCAGACGAACGGCAGAGTCTGTAGTGTTGACACACTGTCCTCCGTTTCCGGATGCACGGAATACATCAAATTTACAGTCGTTCATATCCAGATGGAAATCAATCTCTTCTGCCTCCGGCATGATAGCAACTGTGCAGGTGGAAGTATGGATTCTTCCTCCTGACTCCGTCTCCGGCACACGCTGTACACGGTGAACACCGCTTTCATATTTCAGGCGGGAATATGCCCCCTGTCCCTGGATCATAAATGTAACCTCTTTAAAGCCGCCGATACCGTTTTCATTCAGGCTCATCATCTCTGTTTTCCAGCGGAGACTTTCTGCATATTTCACATACATACGGTAAATCTCAGCTGCAAAAAGCGCCGCCTCATCTCCGCCTGCGCCTGCACGGATCTCCACAATAACGTTTTTGCTGTCATTCGGGTCTTTTGGAAGAAGCAGGATCTTGATCTCATGCTCCAGTTCTTCTACTCTCTTCTTGGCATCAGAAAGCTCCTCTTTGAGCATTTCCCGCATTTCCTCGTCCTTTTCCTCTTCCAGCATGGAAAGGCTGTCCTGGATCGTTTCTTTGTTTTCTTTATATTCTTTATAAGCATCCACAATAGGCTGCAGATCACTTTGTTCTTTCATAAGCTTCTGGAAACGTTCCTGGTTATCTGTAACTCCCGGTTCTCCCAGCTCATTAAGAACCTCGTCAAAACGGATCAGAAGATCCTCTAATTTATCAAACATTCTGTTCCTCCCGTTTCTTTTTCTGTCCCAATACCACACGATCGAGACCTGCCAGGTCTTTCTTCACTGTAACATGCACAAATCCGGCCTTTTTCATAATATCAGAGACAGACGCTCCCTGATCATAGCCAATTTCATAAAGAAGCCAGCCGCCTGGTTTCAGATATCTGCTGCACTGGGCAGTGATACTGCGGTAAAAATACAGTCCATCCTCTTTTCCGTCCAAGGCCATATAAGGATCATGAAGCCGTACTTCTTCCATAAGCTTCTGTATTTCCTCCGTAGCTATATAGGGCGGATTCGAAATAAGCATATCATATTCTGTCTGTTTTTTGCTACTGTTTTGTGTAAAATATTCTCCGGAAAACAGATCGCTGTGCGTAAAAAATGCACGATCCTGCACCTGAAGCCTCTCTGCATTCTTTTCCGCCACCTTAAGAGCAGCCTCAGAAAGATCTGCTCCTACTCCGCCGGCATCTGGAATTTCTTTCAAAATACTCAGCAAAATACATCCAGATCCGGTACACATGTCAAGAACAGAAGGCGCCGGCTGATCTTTCAGAAGTTTCAGCGCTTCCTCTACAAGCGTCTCCGTGTCCTGTCTTGGAACAAGGACATTTTCATCCACATAAAAATCATACCCCATAAAGCAGGCACTTTGTGTCAGATGCTGAAGGGGAGTATGGACAGAACGCTTTCTGCACAGTTCCTTATACTGCCTTGCGTCTTCCTCCTGCACCGGTTCATCACTATGTGCAAAATACCAGGCTCTGTTTTTTCCTGTTACATATTCCAGAAGGAGCCAGGCATCCAGCCTGGCTTCTTCTATCCCTGCCGTTTCCAGGATCAGACACCCTTCTCTGAAAAGAGACTCAAACGTTTTCATCTGCTTCTTCTCCCGGCTCCCAGCCGAACTCTTCTTTTAAATATTTTTTCCAGTCAAATACCGCTTCCACTGCTGCAATAGCAACCTCCACCATATCCTCAGTAGGTTCTATGGTCGTCAGCTTCTGCATGGCAAGCCCCGGCTTACTCAAAAAAGAAGCAATTTTATTATCGCTTCTTCCGGCCCATTGGATGATTTCAAAAGAAATGCCGGCAACTATCGGTACCATGAGAAGACGGCCCAGCAGTCTCACCCAGTAAACCGGTACCAGTACAAAGACAAAATGAAGGAAAATACTCACCAGCATCACCAGGAACAAAAAACTGGTTCCGCATCTTTTATGCTGTCTGGAACTTTTCATTACATTCTCTACAGTAAGCGGCATCCCATTTTCCACACAGTTGATACATTTATGCTCCGCTCCGTGATACATAAAAGTTCTCTGGATATCTTTCATCCGTGAAACAAGAAGCATATATCCCATAAACAGAGCAAGCTTCACAAAAGCCTCTGCAATGGTGACAATCACTTCTGATGCTCCCACTTTATTCAGAAGACTGGCAATCGCATAGGGCAGAAGCATAAAAGCTGCCACAGACAATACAATGGAAAGTGCTACTGTCCCGTACAGAAGCCATTTAAACTGCTTATCTTCTTTTTCTTTCTTGGCCTGACGCTGCTCTTCGGTAAGGTGAGCATTCTTAGCCGCTTCCTTCTCATCCTCTTCGTCTCCTGCTATTTCCGCAGAATACATCAGACATTTTGTTCCGATCACAAGACCGTCTACAAAGCTTACCACTCCTCTGATGACAGGTTTGCGAAGAAAAGCAGCCTTTCCAAAAGTACATTTATAATCTTCTACCTTAAGTTCTATTCCTCCGTCAGGACGGCGGACACCAATGGAATATTTGTCTTTGTGCCGCATCATGATTCCTTCCATGACTGCCTGACCGCCAATATTTGATGATCTGTTCTGCATATAAAATCTCCGTTGTAAAGCAAAGACAGGTTGAGATTTCCCAACCTCAACCTGTACTCACATTTCTCTTAATGTTCAATTATTTGTTTAAACCGTATTTTCTGTTGAACTTATCGATACGTCCGCGAGCCTGAGCAGCCTTCTGCTGGCCAGTGTAGAACGGATGGCATTTGGAGCAGATTTCCACATGGATATCTTCTTTTGTAGATCCTGTTACAAATGTGTTTCCACAGTTGCATGTTACAGTTGCCTGATGATAGTTCGGATGGATTCCTTCGCGCATGATTTTCACCTCTCTGTATTTCTTTCTATTATTTTCTATTCGTATTTGATTAGACGAATTTATTATTTTACAGCTTTCTGATTATAACATACCCCTGAAGCAAATGCAAGCCGTTTATAAAAATTTCTGTTTTTTTGCAGTCTGAACAAACTCTTCATTGGTACGGGTACGGGAAAACATATTCAGGATCTGTTCCACTGCCTCATCAGCCTTCAGGCTGTTCAAAGCCTTTCGCATACTGAATACGGTTTCCTGTTCCTCCTGAGTAAGCAGAAGATCCTCACGGCGTGTACCGGATTTCTGGATATCGATGGCCGGAAATACTCTTTTTTCCTGAAGCTTACGGTCAAGAACCAGCTCCATATTTCCAGTTCCCTTAAACTCCTCGTAGATCACATCATCCATTTTGCTTCCGGTATCTACAAGAGCAGTTGCAAGAATGGTCAGGCTGCCTCCCTCCCGCATATTGCGGGCTGCACCAAAAAATCGCTTCGGCATATGTAAAGCAGCCGGATCCAGACCTCCGGAAAGTGTTCTTCCGCTTGGAGGAACACAGAGGTTGTAGGCCCTTGCCAGTCTGGTGATCGAGTCCAGAAGAATCGTGACGTCTTTTTTATGTTCGACAAGACGCCGAGCCCGCTCGATGACCATCTCGGATACTCTTTTATGGTGATCGGGAAGCTCATCAAATGTAGAATAGATCACTTCTACATTCGGTCCCTGGATGGCCTCTTTAATATCCGTTACCTCCTCAGGACGTTCGTCGATCAGCAGGATGATCAGGTGCATATCTCCGTTATTTCTGAGAATGGATTTTGCAACATCCTTCAAAAGTGTTGTTTTTCCTGCCTTCGGCGGAGATACGATCATTCCTCGCTGTCCCTTGCCGATAGGGCTGATCAGATCCACAATACGCATGGCAACACTTCCGCCCGGACGTTCCATTTTAAGACGTTCATTGGGAAAAATCGGTGTCATATCCTCAAAATTATAGCGTCTCTGACCTTCACTGGGATGAAAACCATTGATAGATGTTACATAAAGAAGAGCACTGAACTTTTCTCCCTGGGTTTTGATCCGGATATTTCCCTGGATGATATCCCCTGTTTTCAGGTTAAAACGGCGGATCTGGGCAGGCGAAACATAGATATCATTTTCACCTGGAAGATAATTTTCACAGCGGATAAATCCATACCCATCAGGAAGCACCTCCAGGATACCATTTGCCTTCTCGCCGCTGTCAAGCTGTGCAGTATCTGCGGACATGGCTGTTTCTTCATCCTGGCTGCTGTAATTTCTGCGGCCGTCATCCTGGCTGCTGCTTCTGCGGCTGTCATCCTGCCAGTTATTCCGTCTGCGGTTTTCATAGTTTCCGCGGTTTTCCTGCACATAGCTGTTCTGTCTGTATGTGCGGCCCTGATGTCTGGACTGTCCCTCCTCGCGGCGGTCTGCTGTTTTCTCTCCGTCATTATCCGTTTTCTGTTCTGCTTCCATATCGTTTTTTTTGTTTTCCGCCGCCCCACCGGCAGCTTCTTTCTCGTCTTCCTGAAGCATACGTTCTATCAATTCTGGTTTTCGCATGGCAGAGATTCCCTTGAGTCCTCTTGCCTTTGCCAACTCTTTTAATGTTGCAAGTGACAATGATTCGTATTTTTCCCTCATAAAAAATTACCTCAGTCTTTTCTTAAAAATAATGTCCACCAAATCCGGACTCACTACATCTTCATCATAAAATTTACGGAATAATCTGTCTGAACCGACACGAACATCAGAATCCGGATTGCCGCCTCATATCTGCAGCAATTCCGGAACCGTCTTTTTCTCGGGATACATTCCCTGTATGTGTTAGATTTATTTGTACTGAATTTTATTTTATCACACTTCTCTTTTTCTGTCTACAAGTGAAACTGCCGGATATATAAACAGCTGCCGGTTCCCCGGTCCCCGGCAGAGATCAGATCAGAAGATCAATGAACAATATTTCCCAGCAGGCCATAAGACACTACATACATGATTACTGTTGCCATAATGATTCCTCCCAAAATGGCAAGAGAAGATTTTTTGATGTCAACCTCCAGAAGCGAAGCGATCAAAGAACCTGTCCAGGCTCCGGTTCCCGGAAGAGGGATTCCCACAAACAATAAAAGCCCCCAAAATTCATATTTTTTGATCTGATCGCTTTTTCCCATGGCTCTGTCCTCAAGCTTGACGATCAGCTTATGGAAAAGCTTTGTTTTTTTCATCAGTTTAAATATCTTTCTGATAAACAAAAGAATAAACGGGATTGGAACGATATTTCCCACAATACAGATCGGAATCGCCGTAGCTGCCGGAATCTTCAGAAGAGAGGCTGCCAGAAGCCCGCCTCGAAGCTCTAGGATCGGAATCATAGATATAATAAAAACAACCATCTCCGCCGAGATATACTGTGACAGATTTTCTGTAAACCATTGTACTAAAACTTCCATTAAAACCTCCTGTTGGTAAATTCTTAAAAACTTATGTCTGTTGTCCTATCTGTTTCCTGATATCTGTCTCTGACCCAGGTATTCCTTCAGGAATGCGATCAGAACTTCCATTTCCTGACAAGTTCCGATTGTTATCCTTAAATAGTCCGATGTACGTCCTTCAGGAAAATATCTTACATAAATATGGCGGCTGCGCAAAGCCTGGAATAATTCTTCTGCCGGACAGCTTTCATGAGATGCAAAAATAAAATTTGCCATAGAGTCCTCAAAGCAGAATCCCAGCGCCTTCAGTTCTTTTTTTGTCCATTCTCTTGTTTCTATAATCTTACGACAGGTTTTCTTAAAATATTCCTGATTTTTTACAGAAGCTGTCCCTGCTGCCAAAGCGGTTCTGTCCATAGTGTAAGAATTAAAGGAATATTTCACATCATTCAGATACCGGATCAAGGTAGCGTCTCCAAAAGCCATGCCAATCCGCATGCCTGCCATAGACCTTGACTTAGAAAGTGTCTGGACTACCAGAAGATTCTCATATTTCTCAATAAGGGGAACAACCGACTGTGCTCCAAAATCCACATAAGCCTCGTCTACGATCACGATCACATCCTGATTTTTACTTATGATTTCTTCCACGTCCTCCAAATCCATAGCCACGCCTGTGGGTGCATTAGGATTTGGAAAAATGATTCCTCCGTTTTCTTTGAAATAATCTTCCTTCCTGATATGAAAATTTTCATCCAGAAGAGGGCGTTCATAAGGAATCCGAAAAAGGTCTGCCCACACATCATAAAAAGAATAGGTAATATCCGGAAACAGGATCGGTTTATCCCCGTTAAAAAATGTCAGAAAACTCATTGCCAACACATCATCTGATCCTACTCCCACAAAAACCTGATCTTTTTTCACACCATAGACATCTGCCACGGCTGATACAAGCTGGTTCGCCGCCGGATCCGGGTAAAGTCTCAGCTCATCTGTGTCCAAAGCCAGCAGCGCCTCTCTGACCTCCGGAGCCGGAGGATAAGGATTCTCATTGGTATTCAGTTTTATCATATCCGACTGGTTCGGCTGTTCTCCCGGAGTATAGGGAACCACCCGACGGACGTTTTTTTCCCACTTTTTCATAATAATCTCCTCGTTTTGCCATTTCATATGATATCTGCTATTGTAACCACTCTTTTCCTGTTTGTCAAAGAATTCCTGCGGCGAAACCAAATAAAGCACAGTATTTTATCTTTCTGCTTTTAATAAAAAAAGAGCCCTGCCCCACAGATGATTTATCCATGTTTGCAGTGCCCTTTATTTTGTATTGCCGGTACTTGATCTCAGTTTATCTGACAGTGCCGGATTCTTTTCTTCAGATTCTTGCCACCCCTGTTTTTCTCGCCGCCTCAGCAACTGCTTTTGCAACAGCCGGTCCTACTCTCTTATCAAATGCCTTCGGGATAATATAATCCTCAGAAAGCTCTTCCTCAGAGATCAGATCTGCAAGAGCCTGTGCTGCTGCAAGCTTCATCTCATCATTGATGTCGCTGGCCCTTACGTCAAATGCACCGCGGAACACGCCTGGGAATGCCAGAACATTGTTGATTTGGTTAGGGAAGTCGCTTCTTCCTGTGGAAACCACCCTTGCCCCGCCTGCCTTCGCATCATCCGGGAAGATTTCCGGCGTTGGGTTTGCACAGGCAAAAATAACCGCGTCATCTGCCATTGTCTTCACCATGTCTGTGGTAACTGCCCCCGGCGCGGAAACACCGATAAACACATCTGCCCCCACCAGCATGTCGGCCAGGGAACCTGATTTCTTATCCGGATTCGTCACCTTGCTCATTTCTTCCTTGACAGGATTCATACCATCTGTACGTCCTTCATAAATAGCACCCTTTCTGTCGCAAAGCGTAATGTTCTTAAATCCGGCTGTCAGAAGCAGTCTTGCAATAGAGATGGCTGCCGCACCGGCGCCGTTCATGATAATACGAACATCCTCTTTTTTCTTTCCAACAACCTTCAGGGCATTTGTCAGTCCAGCCAGAGTGATAATGGCTGTTCCGTGCTGGTCATCATGGAAAATCGGGATATCACATTTTTCTTTCAGTTTTTTCTCAATCTCAAAACATCTTGGAGCAGAAATATCCTCCAGATTTACACCGCCAAAAGAACCTGAAATAAGATAAATCGTATTTACGATCTCGTCTACATCCTGGCTCTTAATGCACAGAGGAAATGCATCCACATCGCCAAATGCTTTAAAAAGAACACATTTTCCCTCCATAACCGGCATTCCAGCCTCCGGTCCGATATCTCCCAGACCAAGAACAGCAGAACCATCTGTCACAACGAGACACATATTCCATCTTCTTGTAAGATCGTAAGATTTATTTACATCCTTCTGGATCTCCAGACAGGGCTGTGCAACGCCAGGGGTATACGCCAGTGAAAGATCATCCTTTGTCTCAACCGGAACAGTTGTCACAACCTCGATCTTTCCTTTCCATTCTTCATGCAGTCTCAGTGATTCTTTTGCGTAATCCATTTTTATTCCTCCTTTGGGATTCTTTTTATTTCCGGCAGAAAACCGGAAAATTTAATAATTTCCTGTAAAAAACCTGCTGTTTTCAGGCAGTCTGTAGTCTTTGAAATATTTATGGAAATCCAGTTTCAGATAGCCGCACAGATCAGCCAGCTCCACCATCGTATTGTCATTAACAGGAATTCCATGCTCCCTTCTTTCTTTTTCTGCAAATATTTCTTTTTCTCCATGTGTATAGATCCGGTTCTTGCCTTCTGCCTTCGGGCTCTCCCGCAAGGCTTCCAGATACCCGGAAAAATGTTTCCGGATTGCTTCCGGATCCCCGAACACAGACGGGTCAATGGCGATAAATCCGTGACAGATCCCGGTTTTGTCCGGGAAGGTACAGCAATGGTCAGAGGTAACTCCCATAGACAAGATTGAGCTGAAGATCTCACACAGCATACCATAACCGTAGCCTTTGTGACTTCCGGTGACCTCTTCATTTCCGCCTAACGGCATAATGCCGCCGCCTTTTTTGGCAACGATATTGGCAAGTACATCCGGTGCGTCTGTGCTTGCATGGCCATTTTTGTCAAGAGCCCAGCCTTCCGGCAAAGGCTTGTCCATCTTATTGTACATTTCCAGCTTTCCTCTGGTCACCACTGTGGTAGAGCAGTCGAAAAAGAACGGATATGGATCTGCGGGCATGGCTACTGCAATCGGATTGGAGCCCAGCATGGCCTTTTTGCCAAAGGTCGGCACCATGATCGCTTCTGAATTGGTGCACGCCATACCAATCAGTCCCTGGCCGCACGCCATATTTGCATAGTAGCCTGCAATGCCGAAATGATTGGATTCGCGGACGCTTACCATTCCGATACCGGTTTTCTTTGCCTTTTCAATCGCTTTATTCATAGCAAAGACGCTGATCAGCTGTCCCATTCCATTATGTCCGTCGATCACTGCGGAAACTGGTGTTTCAAACACAATCTCCGGCTTTGCATGAGGATGGATCGTCCCTTTTTCAATACCTTTATGGTAACGAACCATTCTCTGCATTCCATGGCTTTCAATCCCGTAAAGATCAGCTGTCAGAAGTACGTCTTTGATCTCCCTGCTTTCCTCTTCTTCAAACCCAAAAGCCTTAAATACATCTGTACAGAATTGATTCAGTGTGTCATATGACCATTGCACATATCCCATATAATTCCCTCCTATTTTGGTATTGCCAAATATATTTTTGGTTAGTCCAATTTATAATCTAATTATATCATTGGTCTGACCAAACTTCAAGGGAATTTATCCTCTTATGGGTATAAAACGTTATTATTGTTCACACTGCAAAATTCATTTATCTTCCAACATTTCAGCCATGTATTCCTCTACTGTTACCATGTGCTCTGACATACATTTTTCCGCCTCCTGCGGATCTCCGTTGATGATCGCCTCCACAAGTCTGCGGTGCTGATCATCCACTGCAGAAGAAGACTGGTTTTTCCGCATGATATAATCACGGGTTCCTGAAATAATGTTCTCCGTCAGCTTATCTGCCGCAGAAAGCACACTGAAGATCATCGGGTTATCCGCAATACGCGCAATCTTCTGATGAAGTTCCTTATCAAGCTGTCCTCTTTCTTTTTCATCCTCTGCCGCATCCAGCCTTGCAATGATCATCCAAAGCTCCGCCGCATCCAGAGGAGTACATTTTTTTGCTGCCAGAATAGCATTTTCTCTTTCCAATGCAGCACGAAGCTGCTGGTTCTGACGTATACGGCCATTATTCAGCTGAAACAGCACGGACAAAGGTCCGATCAACCAGGTCTCCAGATCCTCTGTAATATAATTTCCGCCTCCCGGTACAGACTTCAGAATTCCCAGAAGCTCCAGCGCCCGCAGCGCTTCCCTGAGGGCGGCTCTGGAAACCCCCATGGTCTCCGCCATATTTCTCTCTGCCGGCAGTGCCGCCCCCGGCTTCAGCTTCCCGCTCTGTATATTCTCAATAATCTGTCTTAAAATTCCGTTAAATGGTCTCTCTTCCCCTATTTCTTTAAACATATGACTCCTTTTGATCCCTGTCCTGAAATATATGCAGACAGAAAAAGATCCGTACTGCATATCTGTATCAAGTATAGCATTACGGGTCTTAATAAAGCAAGTATTTATACAGCCGACTTCTTTACCTGTGCAAGGGCTTTTGCCACTGCAGGAATAGAAATAACAATAATGGTGATCACAGCCTCTGCCAGCAGAAAGCTGTAGTTGTAAGCAATTGGATAGACTGCGGTAAGCGCCTTAGGAAAGTTCTCCGGCATGTAGTCCATCCAGTAAAGATAGCCTCCCAGAGCATGAAAAGCACCTCTGGCGATCACGGCCGCAATGTAGCCCTTTACCAGACCATGGCTGCTTTTTGCAAAAAATCCGGCAATTCCCAGCGCTGCAAAGGCCAGAACGTAATCACAGCATACCTGGAAGAAGGAAAGCACATACGGTTCCTGGATAAACTGCAGGATTCCATAGGCTAACCCTACCATAATTCCTGTTTTCGGTCCGTACCAGTTGGCAGTCAGCACAATAAAAAGCATACTGCATAAGGTGACGCTTCCTCCCCAGGGCATATTAAAAATCTTCAGATAAGAAGTCACAAAAGCAAGCGCCATTGCCACCGCACAAAATACCAGCTGCTTGACAGACATTTTTTTGCCCTCGGAGTTTTTCCCCGCAAAAAAGATTGCAATACCAAACAGCACGATTCCCGCAAGGATACATACCGCATATCCGGCCGCAGTCAGTCCGCCTTCTGCATTGACCATAAAGTGAAACATAAAAAAACCTCCTTCATCTTCGATTGAAGACAAAGGAGATCGAAATCTCGCATTCAGCGCATACCTACGTTGGCATTATCCAAATCAGGTTACGGGTCGAAGTTTCCAACTTCCTCTCAGCCTGTATCACAAGCTCCCCTGTCGACAATCTTTATATGATTTTTGGCAGGATTTCCTGCAACGGGTTTATTATATACCCATGCTCGTCAAAAATCAATGCATTTCTTTCATATGGGAATCTCAATCTGAAACTCTCTTTTCAGAATATCCTGAAGTTCCTGTGCCGATGCTATTTCCGAAACAGTCTTTCCGTTTTTACCCCGAAAGGTAAACTGATTCCCATCAATGGAAACAGGGCCATACGGTGTGATCTTCTGAACGATCATTTTATCATAAAACATAGAACCTTCCCGGCACATAGCCTCATTAGCCGGAGCAAAATCCACAGGTGCACTGGGAATTTCAGACACCATGAATATTTTTATCGGTTCCTGCTGCCCTTCTTTCTTTGCCTGATACCAGAAATTCAGCCACCCGAAGCACTCCCGTTCAAAATAAAAGCTTCCAAACTCCGTCTCTGTAACAGCACCGATTTCCATCCGTGCAGCCCGGGTACAGGCAATGCCGCCATATCCCACGTCACAGAAATATTTCTTATGGTCAATGCATACCACACTTGCTCTGTGCGTAGGCATTCGAAGTCCCGGACGTCTCAGAACCCGGCAGGCTGCCGGATAAGCCTGAAATCCAATCCCTCGAAGAAGCCCCAGAAGCAGTGCATTTAGTTCAAAACAGTAACCGCCTCTGTTTCCCGGCACGATTTTATTGTAAATACTTTCCAGATCCGTCGGGATCAGCTCATGAGTCCTTACAAGATCCAGATTTTCAAAAGGAATCTTTTCCAGATGTGTCCGGATCAGATGATCCAGAAATTCCAGAGAAAGATTCTGGGGCCACGAAAGCCCCAGTCTCTTAAGATAAGCAGTACACTGCTCTTTATTCAGCCACTCAAATGATTCTTCAAGCATATATCTGCCCCTTATTGCATCACGGTCTCTTAAATACAGCCAATCATATCTTCTTCCTTATGTGGACTTATATCCTCTGTGGCATTAAGCAACCAGCTCTTTTGCTTTCTTTGCACAGGAAGCAGCATCTTCTGTGTAAGCATCTGCGCCGATCTCATCAGCAAAAGCCTGAGTGATAGGAGCTCCGCCAACCATAACCTTGATATTGGAACGGAAAGAAGACTCATTAAGAAGAGCTACAGCATCTCTTAAAGCCGGCATAGTTGTTGTCAGAAGTGCAGAGCAGCAAACGATCTTAGT
>SAMEA3387494__coassemble_1818_pt1 | contig 62712 bp, 55 predicted proteins | sample SAMEA3387494__metabat2_high_PE_015 | metagenome-assembled genome bin SAMEA3387494 (sample SAMEA3387494) | Felis catus | biome: Faeces | place: United Kingdom | collected 2012
TTTCAATGAGTCTTTAGACTCCAGTGCCGGTAACAGACCCTTATAGGGTCAAAGCCCACCGGCTAAGCCGGTGGTCGTGATTTTCAAAATCACTTTAATCTCCGGAATGGTTATTCCCTTTTCTCTCAAATTTTTAATAAAACAAATTCGTTCCAGGCTTTCCTCCCGTTTATATCTTCGAGTCAGATTATGCTCTGGCTGAATATAGGGAATCATTCCTTCCTCTGTATAGAATTTCAAGGTACTGTATCTCATTTCTGTAAGTCTTACCAATTCTCCAATAGTCACATATTCTGCCTGTTGAATCACTTCCAAACTTCTCTGTCTCGACACTCTCTTACTCCTTAATTTGTATACATTACTGTCAGTGCCGTCATCATTGCAATGATATTATCGATATAATCAATCATATATTTTACTAATTTTCCTGCTTCAGAATTTACAATTTGTTTTAGCTTATGACGAATTTCTTTTTGCTCAAAAGCCGAAAAATATGTTTTAATGATCCTGCTTCTTTCCAAAAGAACAACCAGACATGCAATATCCTCAGTAATCTCCTGATCTTCCAATAATTCTGCCCGTATCATATCAATTACATAGTGAATCGCATCTCCAGATGGAACATAAGATTTCTTTCTTCCAAAAATCCCATTCGACTCTGTAATAGAAACAAGTCCTATATCAGCAAGGGAATCACCTACTGCTCCCATAAAATCTTTAAGTTTCTTATCAGAAAAGGAGTAATTATACTCCTCTATGATCTTTTCCACTTTTACCGGTCTTCCCTGATTAATAAAATCATATAAAGGATGCAAATAGGCTTTATTTTCCGGCAATGAATTTGTTACCATTACTTTCTTCTTTTCAAGCTGAATACAGTCTGCTATCTGTAATTCCAGAAGGCCCGACGCTACCATACAGACAAGTTTATTTGTATCAAAACCAGATATTTTTCCTTTTTCATTCATTGCACAAAGCATATATTCCTGTGTAATCGATAAATCCTTCATATGTTTTTCCTTCCTATGTAAAATATAGGCAACTTTTTTAATTTGTTCTTTGAACTAATATAGTAGCCGGTGTACAAGGAATAGCGACCGTATTCCCGTACACTGACGCTGCCAAATGTCAAATAACTGCTATTCCAACTTCTTCTTCCATTTCCATTGCCTATTACTTGCTACTTACGATTTAAAATATCATATATTCCTAAAAAATTCAATTTAAAACCCTGTATTTATTAGAACAAAACAGATATACCTATTTCTCGCGGAAAGTTTTAAAAAAATTCTTACTCAATGTACCACTTTTATAGTGAATAAAAACACCCCTGGATGGATCAACACACATCCATTCAGGGGTGTTCTCATTTTGTTATCTGATATCTTTTATATCCTCTCCATCCACCTGCTGCCAATAGAACTGCCAAAATCACATAAACAATCGGAAGAACCTGTAACTGTGTAAAGTATCTTCCAAACTGCAAAATCAGACGGCAGTCAAGAAGATTCCAAACTGCAAGGATATTAGAAGGGATGCTGTTCCACAGCTGAACTATCATTCGAAATTGATCCGGAATATTAATTGTCAGCGAAAGCAGCAGGCCCCCTGTCATAACCGCCATCGTTCCCATGCCTGACTTCATTTTTTCTGCACAGAACATAGCAAAAGCTGATTCCAAAACAGAGGCAAAAATAAGCAGTATAATCTGACTGCTAATTACCTGACCAATGGTAAAATGATGAGAACAGGCTGCATAGATCAGCTGTATCCTTACATCCAGCCCGTGAAATCCATAAAGTATTAAAATCGGTATTACCGAACTCAGAATAAGACACAGGGTTCCTCCTATTCCAATCGTCATGCCTGCTGTTATTTTTGCCCCATACAGCCTGCCTTTTCCATATTTGCTGCAAAGATTCAGCTGATCCATTTTGCGAAAATGTTCGTCTGCAAATATAGAGGGCACAGTAACAGCGATAAAGATCACCTGCATCATGGCCAATGTATAAAAAACTGCGGTCAGCTTTCTTTCTCCGGCTGTATATCCATAAGTAAACGGCTTTTCTATCCCTGCCTCCTTCTGCTTCCAGTAAGCTTTCTCTCCTTTTGTCAAGCGTGCCTCTTCCATATTATTCTGCAAAAGCTCCTGCCTCTGCTGATACAGTTTTTCTTCTGTGACTTCACAGATATAATCAGACGGAAACAAACAGTTCAAAAAATACCAAAGTCCCTGCGCACATTCTTTATCCCTGTATTTTTCAAGCATCCTGTCATCCACCTTTTCTCCAACAATTTCCATTTCCTCTTGTTTATTTTTACGGATATACTGGACGATTCCAGGTTCCTCCGAATCAAATCCAACATCACTGACAAACACGATAACTACAGAAAGTATCATCATGATCCCAAGAGTTATCCATATGATCTTCCGGTGAAACAGCTTTAGATATTCATATTTCAATATATTTCCAAATTCACACATAAGCTTCTTCCTCCCCAAATTTTTCCAGATAAAAGCTTTCCAAATTTCCTCCAGTTTCTTCCCGGGAGCCTTCAAAAATCATTCTCCCTTCCTTCATGATCAGGATTTTATCTGCAATATGCTCTACATCTGATACAATATGAGTAGAAAGAAGGACAATATTATTTTTTCCCTCACTGGCAATCATATCCCGGAACCGTACTCTTTCCTTTGGATCAAGCCCAGCGGTAGGCTCATCCAGAATCAGGATTTTTGGATGGTTCAAAAGCGCCTGAGCGATTCCCAGTCTGCGTATCATTCCTCCGGAATATGTTTTAATCTTCTTTTTTTCCATTCCGGTCAGTCCAGTCAATTCTGTCATCTCCTTACAGCGTTTTTTTGCTTCTCTTTTTGGAATTCCTTTTAAAGATGCCATATACATAAGAAAATCCATTCCTGTAAACTCCGGATAATACCCAAAATCCTGCGGAAGATATCCCAACGCCTCTCTGTAAGCTTCCTCCTCAGCATCTCTTCCATCCAGTGTTATTGTCCCTCTGTCCGGCTTTAAAATCCCGCAGATCATACGCATAAGTGTAGTTTTTCCTGCTCCATTGGCTCCCAGAAGTCCATATACCCCTGGTGTCAGCTTCAGAGATATCTGATCTGCTGCTATTTTATTCTTAAACTGTTTTGATACTCTGTCTATGATAAGCTCCATACCAATTCCTCCGATTGATGTAAAATTCTATTTCCTTCTCTTACTGTCAAAACTGCCAGAATAACCAGAGAAAATACCCACCCCGCTGGCTCCATAAGCAAGTAAATATTAATCTTACTGTGAATGATTCCAGAAACGCACAGACTGATCAGAATACAAACTGTACTGCAGAAATAAATGCTTTCTTTTCCATGAATTTTTCGTACTATTATAAGATTACAAAAACAGGATAAAAGATACGGAAACAGGATCATAATTGCTGCAGAAAGAAGTCCGTAATATTTATTTCTCATAAGTAAAGGAAGAAGAACCGCTAAAAGGACTGCATTTTCTATTCCCAGGATTGTAAATTTTGCCATAAGAACTGCTTTCATCGAAAATTTTGATGCCATCTCCAGTTCTGCCATTCCATATCGTACCGATCGGCTTCCCTCTGCCACAAAAGAAAGAGCTAACACAGGAATCATTGCTGCCAGAGCACTGGTAAACTGCTTTCCCTTGTCTGTACCCACACAAAGCCCGCAGATAAAAACAACCGCTGATACCATCCAGTTCCATTTGCGTATATATCCCGCCTGGCTCCATAAAAAATCCCAATTACTGATTCCGGGTTTTGGTAATCCTTCCAAAAATGCCTGCTTTCTTAATGGTTCCGGCGGTTGGTACAGCTTTTTTAGATCTTTTTTCAGTTTTCTCTTCATTTCTTTCCCTCCATTTTCTTTTTCAGTTTCTTCATACACTCTTTTTCCTTCCTGTACAGCGCAAATCTGGAAATCCCCAGTATCTTCGCTGTTTTTCCCACAGAAAGTTCATTTACATAACGCAGAAAAACAAGTTCCCGCTGCCGTGTATCCAGACTATCCAGGGCTCTTTTCAGATCCATATTCAAAGTTATCTGTTCCTGTACATCATCTGTACAGTCAGGTATCTCCTCAGACAGCTCTTCCCATTTCTGTCTCCTCATAAGATCTATACATAAATTTCCAGCAATCCTGTACAGATAGCTAATTTCTTTGCCCATGTCCTTATAAGTATTGTTTTCCAGAAAACGGAGAAAAGTTTCCTGTGTCACATCCTCTGCTGCCTGCCGATGTTTCAGCTTCATATAGCAGTACCAGTATATTTTGTCATATTGTTCATCCAGAACTGTACCCATCAGAAATCCTCCTCTCATAATATACAACGGACAGGCATTGATAAATGTGCGGAAATTTTTTTATAAAATAGAAAAATCCCACATTTTATGATACACTATTTTGTAACATTCGGTATTTTACCACAAAAAGAAAAGAGGAATTTATCTATGTTATATTTTGAAAATGACTATTCTGAAGGCGCTCATCCAAAGCTCCTCCAGCACCTTATGGACACTAATATGGAGCATTTATCCGGTTATGGATTTGACACCTACACACTTTCCGCAAAAGAAAAGATCCGGGAGCTCTGCGGCTGTCCGGAAGCCGATGTTTATTTTCTTACAGGCGGTACACAGACAAACCAGACAGTCATCGATTCTGTTCTGAAAAGCTATGAAGGAGTAATCGCAGCTTCCACAGGCCATGTCAGCGCTCATGAAGCCGGCGCCATTGAATTTACCGGCCACAAGGTCCTGACCCTTCCTCAGAAAGACGGCAAGATCACTGCCGAAGATCTGAAAGATCTGATCGATACGTTCTATGGAGACGAAAGTCATGAGCACATGGTTTTCCCAGGTATGGTATATATCTCCCATCCTACAGAATATGGAACTCTTTATACAAAAAAAGAACTGGAAGCCATTGCACAGGTCTGCAAAAGCAGCAATCTTCCGCTCTATATGGACGGCGCACGGCTGATCACAGCCCTTGCCTGTCCGGAAAATGAACTGACGCTTACGGATATTGCAGAACTTTGTGATATCTTTTATATCGGAGGCACAAAGGCCGGAGCGCTGTGCGGCGAAGCCGTTGTCTTTACCCACAAAAATGCACCGGCACATTTTCTCACTCTGATCAAGCAGCATGGCGCACTTCTTGCCAAAGGCCGTCTTTGCGGCGTACAGTTCGATACCCTGTTTACCGGAGATCTTTATAAAGAAACCGGGAAAAATGCCATAGAAACTGCTTCTCTTCTCAGAGAAGGACTGAAGGCAAAAGGGTATACCTTTTATAATGATTCTCCTACCAATCAGCTTTTTCTGGTCATGGAGGATACGCTGCTTGAAAAGCTGAAAGAAAAAGTCGTATTCAGCTTCTGGGAAAAGGCAGATGCTGCCCATACAGTGATTCGTTTTGCTACAAGCTGGGCTACTTCCAAACAGGAAGTCGAGGCTCTTCTTTCTCTTTTATAGCATTGTAAATTCGTGATTTTTGACGTATAATAAGGACAGTCAGAACATGTGAAAAGGAGGTCAGACATGAAAAAAAACAAGAATCGTTTTGCCACTTTTGCGGTGCTGTTCGCCTCTGCGACAGCCATCATCCATATCGGAAACAAGATCATTGCCGCATCTGCATCTCTGAAAGAAATGCTGGATTCCAACAGACGAAATTACTATAAATGGCGTTTTGGAGAGATTTTTTACACAAAAAAAGGCAGTGGAAGCCCTGTTCTTCTTATCCACGACATGCTGCCGGGAGGCTCCGGTTATGAATGGACCAACGTAGAAGAAGAGCTGGCAATGGAACACACCGTATATACCATTGATCTCCTTGGCTGCGGCCGTTCCGAAAAACCGGGAATGACTTATACAAACTTTGTTTATGTTCAGGTAATCTGCGATTTTATCAAAAATGTCATCGGAGAAAAAACTGATGTGATCGCAAGTGGATTTTCCGGCTCTTTTGCTGTTATGGCATGCCGTAATGAAGGCAGCCTGTTTAACCGGATCATGCTGGTCAACCCGCCGGCTCCTGGCAATCTGACCCAGATGCCGGGCAAAAAAGACAAGCTTCTGAAATATTTCCTTGAAGTCCCGGTGTTTGGAACTCTGGTCTATCACATGATCGTATCAAGAGAAAACATCAACAATCTTTTTATTGAAAATATGTTTTTCGATCCCTTCCATCCGGATCAGAATATGCTTGACGCATACTACGAAGCCGCTCATAAAGGCGGAGCCCAGGCCAAGGCAGCTTATGCCAGCAAGGCATCCCGATTTATGAACATCAACATCCTTCCGGCGCTGAAAAATATTGATAACAGTATCTTTATTATCGAAGGAGAGGCGGAAAACAACGGGGATGAGGTAATAGCGGCATATCAGGAAGCAAATCCTTCCATTGAGGCTGTTATGATCCCTCATACAAAACATCTTCCCCATGTGGAGGATCCGGAAAAATTCCTGGAGCAGGCCGGGATCTTTCTTTAAAGGTATAAAAATACGGAAAGCTGGAATATTTTCAGCTTTCCGTATTTTTTACTGTCCCCTTTCAGAAACAGAGGTTCTTTATCAATATCCGAAAATTACTCTGTCTCTTCTGCAGCTGTCGGATCTTCACTGGCAGTTTCTTCTGCGCTGTTTTTTCCGGAACTCTGATTTTCCTCTTTTAGCAGAGCTTCACAGGCTTCTGTCAGATCCTTCACATTCATTTTATTTACCAGATATACCTTATCTCCTGCAACAGCTGCATAAAAGCTGGAATCATATTCGTAGTAGCTTACAGTGGTTTTTTTACCTTCCGTATCGGTAAAACCAAAGACAAAAGCCGCCTCTCCCTCCGGTGTATATGTCTCAGTCAGACGCTTCTCTCCTGCCATATTGATCAGCTTGTTATAAAAAGTTGTAAAGAGACTCTCGTCCGCATCTTTTCCATCCAGGGTATATGTTACTGTCATCTCTTCTGAAGCAGCTTCCTTCTCTGTAGAATCTAAACTTTCATCCTCGTCAGCGTCTTCCTTCGTATCCTCAGAATTCTTTTCTTCTGTCCTTACCACCTTCACCCTATGGCTTTCTTTTCCCTGACGGATTTCCAGACTGTCCAGATTGTTTACCGTCAGATAATTTACAGTAAGGCTGTAAAAATCAGAAGGAACTTTATCCAGAATCTCTGTCAGAGATTCTTCCGGAATCGTATAAACCTCATTACTGTCATTAACCTTCACATAACGGCTTCCGTCGATCTCGTCCCCTACACAGATTTCCAGTGTCTTTTCTGTCTGTGTATCTTCCTTTTCCGACGTATCTGCGGTTTCTTCTGCTTCTTCCTGTTCTCCCGCACTGCTTCCGTCCTGCTCAGATGCCTCTGAGACGTCCGTATTTGCCTCTGTATCCGTTTCTGCCATGTAATCAGCAGAAATTATGGCATAAGGTGTGTCAAAGCCGTATTTGGCCGGATCTGTGCAGTGATAGTCCACAAACTCTCCATAAGTCAGAGAGCCAACAGCGGAGGTTACTGCACCGGCTTTGGAGGTATCTGCCTGCTCTGAGGATTTTCCGTCAGACACATACCAGTACAGACTGTCTTTATCCTGAGAAAGTGTATATCCATTTTCTTTATCAACCTGAACTTCTTTTATGGAAGCTGCAGTTACTGTCGGAAAGGCTCCTGCTTCTGCAAATGAATAAGCGGTTCCCATAAAAGGAGTTAATGCCGTTTCTGATACCAGATATACATTATCCTTATCCGGCTTTTTTACATAATACTGGCCGGAAGCTTCGTTTTTCAATCCTACCAGAAGAACGTTTTCGCTGCCGTCCTGTGCTGTAAGAACAATTTTATTCTGCGGTTTATCCAGGTCATATTCGCTGAGGTCTTCCGGTTCTGTCAGCTCCCGGTCTGCCTCCAGGGCAGCCAGGCTGTTTACAGCTCCGTCTATGGTGTCCTGGCTGACCGGGAAATCCTCTTCTCCTTTTTTGATCCAGGTGTCTTCTTTTTTCTCAAAATCCTCCTGTTCTCCGTCTTCGGAAACAAAGGATACAGACGTAAGCTCCTCCGGCTCCACATCTACCAGACTTACGCTTGCATCTTGTGCTTCTGCTTCCTTTTTTTCCCGGGAATCCACATAAGAGACAACTCCCAGATAAGCACAGGAAAGTACTGCCAGAACTGCCACGCCGGAAATCAGTTTTACTGTTTTACTTTTCATTATGCTTTTCTCCTTTTCAGCCAGATACAGAACCCTGCAATCAGGAAAAATCCAGGGATCAGTCCCATAACACAGATTTTCCAGAAGCTGACATCATAAGCAGTCAGTGTCAGCCGGGAAATCTCAAGGCTCTTTGACGGAATGGAAATCGTCTCTTTTCCTTCCGAGCTGCACATCCAGTTCAGTGATTCCATGATCATCTGTTCATTTCCTCCTGCAACTGCCTGGTTGATCTGGCTGTCCATAAGGTTTGCTGTGGAATAATAAATAATCTGGGTCTCTTTCTCATCATCCAGTGTTTCTGTAATACTGACACCGATGTCAAATGGTCCTTCAATATCTTCATCTGCTTTTTCCAGACTTTCACCTTTTACATTTACTTTTGAATAAGCGCTGTCTGAGGTAGTCAGAAGGCTTTCAATGGTTACCGTATCCCTTACACTGTCTGTTTTTTGGATTCCCTGTGCATAAGGAGCAAGGACAAAGTATCCGCTTGAGAAAAAGGATGTTACCGGCTCTGCATTGTTTACAGTAGGAACCAGATAATACGGAGTCTGCATTGCATAGTGCTGTGCATCTTTTTCTATTACAATTCCTTCTGCACGTTTCACCCCGTAATTTTCCAGGACAGCGTCAAAATTATCCATTGATTCCTCTGTATAATCAGAGAAGATCATTGCCTTTCCGCCATTTTCCAGATAAGAAAGGATCGCATCCTTTTCCTCTATGGAAATATCGCTGGCAGGAGAATTGATCATCAGACATGCCGCATCCTCCGGAACACTTTCCTCGGTGAGAAGATTCAGCGTTTTGATTTCCATATTTGCTTTTTCTATATCCTCACGGATTACAGAATCCAGTTCTTTTTCTCCGTGTCCGTCCAGCGTATAAAGAATCGGAAGATCCTCTGAAGTTACATAAGAAATTGCTCCTGTGATCTGTCCTTCACCATCAAATCCTGTGGTATTATAGCTGTAAGTATTGTAATCTACAGAGGTCTCATAGATATCATTATAATCGACAATTTTACTTCTTTCTCCGCATTCTACAATAAGACTGTTTGCAGTCAGCTGCTCATCTGTATACTCAGAAGTGAACTTCGGATTTACTACCGGATCCTTCTGTTTTACTGTGATATGATCAGAGGCATCCTCATATTTCTGCAAAAGTTTTTTGATTGTTTCATCCTCAGATCCGCTGGCTGCCACCTGATAAATAGTCACATCTTTATCCAGTTTTTTCAGGAATTTTTCTGTCTGATCTCCAATACTGAATATCTTCTGATCGCTGACATCAATCTCTGAATATTTTGACGGAACAGCACCTACAATCATATTTATGACTACGACCGCTGCGATAAAAACAGCGCTTATTACCATACTGTAAGAACCGTTTTTTATATATTTTTTGTTAAAACTTCCCTTTATTTTTTCTTTAAAAGAAGTCTTTTTTTCTTTCTTTTCTGATGGATCTTTTTTAATTTTTTCTCTAAATTTCACCTTTTTCACCTCCCTAATTCCAGCGTCTTTTTACAATTGACTGCACCGTTAAAAACACGCAGACTGCAATCACAGAAAGATAATATACTATGCCGTTTATGTCAAAAATTCCATTGGCAAAATTGTCAAAATGACCGCTTAAATTGAATATCTGAAGCACTTTCTGTATACCTCCTGCAAAGAAACTGCTGTTGATCATATACACTGCAGCAAGGGCAATTTCTCCGATCACACAGACCAGAGCTGAGATCATAAAGTTCTTTATCATGCTGTAAATAATAATGGATACAGCCAGAATCAGAAGCCCGAAAGTAATGCAGGTTGACAGAGATCCTTCTGAGAAAAATGAAGAAATGCCATTCATCATAAAGAAAGCAAACAAAAGAACAAATGTCAGTACTGCCGCAATAACCTGGCTTTCTGTCAAGGAGGAAATAAACACGCCTATGGCAAGATTCGCACAGCCAAGAAGGAAAAATCCCAATACTGCCGTATAGGCAGTTCCAAAGGAAATATCACCGAATTTTGACATAACAAGAGGGTAGAAACAGATGATAGCCATGGGCACAGCAAATACGGTTACCAGCGCAAGATATTTGCCCATAATGATTTTTCCTACAGATACAGGAGATGTCAAAAGCAGCTGATCTGTCTTCTGTTTTCTCTCTTCTGCAAGAGTTCTCATTGTCAGGATCGGCACGCAGATGAGAAAAACAAAGGTCATTGCGCTTAAAGTATATTCAAACTTCGGATAGGCGATATCCAGCTGATATGCGGAAAAATAAATTCCTGTCAGCAGCAGGATAAAAAAGATAAACAAATAACCTGTCATAGATGTAAGATAGCTTCTCAGCTCTCTTTTATAAACTGCTGTCATAATTCTCCCCCTCTTCATTTTCTGTTGGTTCCTGCAGATCTTCTTTTTCCAGTGCTGCATTCTTTTCTCCAGAAGTAGTCGGATCCTCCTCTGTCAGTTCCAGGAATATCTCTTCCAGAGAAACTTTTCTTGACTGCATCTCAAGGATCGGGCAGTGATTTTCTGCCATTTTATAAAAAATATCTTCCCGGATATCTATGTTTTCTTCCGTAGAAACTGTAATATTCCACCCCTCTGTTCCTGTTTTTTTATCTATTATAATATCTTTTACTCCATGTATTCCCAATAGATTCTGACGAATAATATCCTTTTCTCCTTTAACAAGAAGATTAATATTATTCGCTCCTGCTGCCAGCCTGCTCAGGTTATCCGGAGTGTCACTGGCAACCAGTTTTCCATGAGAAATGATCAGTACATAATCACAGACAGCACTGACTTCCGACAGAATATGTGAGCTTAATATTACCGTATGTTTTTGCTTCAGACTTTTGATCAGATCACGTATTTCAATGATCTGTTTAGGGTCCAGACCAACGGTAGGTTCATCCAGAATGATCACTTCCGGATAGCCTAAAATAGCCTGAGCAAGACCAACTCTCTGGCGATAGCCCTTAGAAAGATTCTTGATCAGACGATTCTTCATATCTGTTATTTTTACCATATCCATGACTTCTTCTATCATGGCTTTCTTTTTATCTTTTGGGATTTTTTTCAGATCCGCTGCGAATTTCATATATTCCAGAACGGTCATATCGAAATAGAGAGGCGGCTGCTCCGGAAGATATCCGATGCATTTTTTTGCCTTTTCCGGCTCTTCCAGAATATCATATCCATCTATGGATACGGTGCCTTCTGTAGAGGCAATATAGCCGGTAATCATATTCATTGTAGTAGATTTCCCTGCACCATTCGGCCCCAGAAATCCATAAATTTTCCCTTTCTCTATTTGAAAAGAAAGGTGGTCAACTGCTGTATGATCGCCATACTTTTTGACCAGATTTTTGACTTCAATCACTGAATTTCTCCTCCTTTTATCACTGATAAGAGAAGATGTTTCCAGACGAAACAGAGATAGGGGGAGTCCGGAAACATCTTCTTATAAAGCAGATCATCATCTGTCTGCTTCATGAATATTTTATGAAAAAAATGTGATAAAAGTAGGGGTATTATGTGAGGATTTTGTGAAACTAAATCAAAGGTTCCTTCAGCGGTGTACCTGCCTTCCTGGGATATTTGCCCGGTGTTGCCTTTATCTTTTCGATCACCACCAGAGATCTCTGTATTTCAGAATCCGGAAGCTGGAAATAAACTACATCTCTGATTTTTCCGCCAAGGATCTTTACTGCCTTTTCCGCCTTCTCCACTTCCTCCTGCACTGTACCAGATTTATAAGAAATAAAGCTTCCGCCCGGTTTCACATAAGGAAGACAATATTCAGAAAGTGTTGCAAGATTGGAGACAGCTCGTGATACGCACAGATCAAAGCTTTCTCTGTAGGCCTTATTTTTGGCAAATTCCTCTGCTCGTCCGTGAATAGCCGTAATATCTGTCAGCTTCAGAAGTGCAAAGGTCTCCTCCAGGAAATTCACTCTTTTTTTCAGGGAATCCAAAAGGCAGGCTTCCAGATGCGGGAAGGCTATCTTCAGGGGAACTCCGGGGAATCCAGCTCCTGTACCTATATCCATCACACGCTTTACATTCTTCATATCCACAGCCTTGACACAGGCAAGGCTGTCCAGAAAGTGCTTTACAAGGACCTCCTGAAATTCCGTGATCCCGGTAAGGTTCATGACTTTATTTTTTTCTACCAGATACTCATAAAAAACAATAAACTGCTGCCTCTGCTCCTCATTTAATGAGATGCCCATTTCCTGGCAGCCCTGATCCAAAATCGTCAGATCGTATGCCATATTCTTTTCCTCAACCCTTTCTTCTGTACTGTTCCAGATATATAAGAAGCACAGAAATATCTGCCGGAGAAACTCCTGATATCCTGGATGCCTGTCCGATAGAGATCGGTCTGTATGCCTCCAGCTTTTGTCTGGCTTCGATCCTCAGACTTCCCACCTTCTCATAATCCAGATCTTCCGGTATCTTCTTTGCTTCCAGCTTTTTAAACTGCTCTACCTGCTTCATCTGGCGCTTAATATAGCCTTCATATTTCAGATTGATCTCCACCTGCTGCTTCACATCCCATGGCAGCTCCGGACGGTTTTTATCAATAGGAGCAACATCTTCGTAGGTAAGCTCCGGTCTTCTGATCAGCTCGGCAACCGTAGTCCCTGATTTCAGAAGCGTACTTTTCTTTTCTTCCAGAAGTGCCTGAACCTCCGGTGTTCCTCCTATCGTGGTATGCTCGGTACGTTTTATTTCTTCCTGAATCGCCTTTTCTTTTTCCAGGGTTTTCTGATAAGTTTCCTCATCGATCAGACCTGCTTCATATCCCTTTTTCCTCAGACGGAGATCTGCATTATCCTGCCGGAGAAGAAGACGATATTCCGCACGGCTTGTCATCATTCGGTAAGGCTCATGGTTTTCTTTTGTTACCAGGTCATCGATCAGAACGCCGATATATGCCTCTGAACGGTCCAGCACAAGCATTTCTCTGCCTTTCAGTTCCATGGACGCATTAATACCGGCAATAAGGCCCTGTGCGGCTGCCTCCTCATATCCTGAGCTGCCGTTAAACTGTCCGGCGCTGAACAGTCCTTTGATATTTTTAAATTCCAGAGTCGGATAAAGCTGTCTGGGATTGATACAGTCATACTCGATCGCATAAGCATTTTTTACAATTCTTGCATGTTCCAGACCGGGAACGGAATGGTACATGGCATCCTGTACATCCTCCGGAAGAGAACTGGACATTCCTCCAATATACATTTCGTTGGTATAAAGTCCCTCCGGCTCAATAAATACCTGATGTCGGTTTTTATCTGCAAATCTGACCACCTTATCCTCAATGGACGGACAATATCTGGGGCCGGTTCCCTCTATCGTGCCGGAATAAAGTGGAGAACGATCCAGGTTGCTGCGAATGATTTCATGTGTTTTTTCATTTGTATAAGTCAGCCAGCAGGATTTCTGAGGGATCTGCACGGTTTCCGGATCCGTAGAAAAGGAAAACGGAACTACTCTCTCATCGCCAAACTGTTCTTCCATTTTGGAATAATCGATACTGTTTCCTGCAATACGGGCCGGTGTTCCTGTTTTGAACCGGAAAATCTCGATTCCCAGTTCCTTCAGGGAATCTGTCAGATAATTGGCTGCCTGCAGACCATTAGGGCCTGTATAATCACTGACATCACCGTAAATACATCGTGCCTTCAGATACGTTCCTGTACACAGGATCACCGCCCTGCAATGGTAAACAGCCCCTGAATAAAGCTGTACGCCCGTAATCCTTCCCTCTTCCACAAGAAGCTTAGTAACCTCTCCCTGACGGATGGTAAGATTTTCCTGATTTTCTAACGTTTTTCGCATTTCATTGCTGTAAGCCTGCTTATCTGCCTGTGCTCTCAGAGAATGGACTGCCGGTCCTTTTGATTTATTCAGCATTTTGGACTGGATAAATGTTTTATCTACATTTTTTCCCATTTCACCGCCCAAAGCATCAATTTCTCTTACCAGGTGCCCTTTGGAGCTCCCTCCGATATTCGGATTACAGGGCATTAGAGCAATGCTGTCTACACTGACAGTAAACATTACTGTATCAAATCCAAGACGCGCACCTGCAAGTGCAGCCTCGCAGCCTGCATGTCCCGCGCCTACCACTACAATATCACAATATTTTTCCAGCCTTTTTTCACTCATCTGTCATGTCCTCCTTACTTGCCCACGCAGAACTTGGAAAAAATCTCATTTACCAGATCTTCCCCAAGACTTTCTCCAAGAATCCTTCCCAGAGCCTCGTAAGCTCCCATAAGATCAATGGAAAAAAAGTCCTCAGGCATTCCTGCTTCAATGCTCTCTGTAACCATTTCCAGACTCTTTTCTGCCTCCTCCAAAGCTGTCTTATGCCTTGCATTTGTAATGTAGACCTCATCATCAAAGGAGATTTCTCCCTGGAAAAACATCTCTCTGATGGCTTTTTCCAGATCTTCTATCCCTGTTTCCTCCACTACAGAAACAGGAATTACCTGGCTTCCGGTTTTTTCCCTGAGTCTTCCCATATCCACTGCCGAAGCAAGGTCTGTTTTATTATAGATCACAATACTTTTTCTTCCTCTCAGAAGGTCCATGATCTCCTTGTCATTTTCATCCAAAGGCTGAGACGAGTCCACCACATACAGGATCAGATCTGCCTTTTCTGCCATCTGACGCGCCTTTTCCACACCGATTTTTTCAACTACATCCTCTGTTTCCCGGATCCCTGCAGTATCAATGATTCTGAGACTGATCCCATGAAGAGAAATATATTCCTCCAGCGTATCTCTTGTTGTTCCTGCGATCTCTGTAACAATCGCCCTGTCTTCTCCTACCAGAAAGTTCAAAAGAGAGGATTTTCCGGCATTTGGCTTTCCAAGAATAACGGTACGGATTCCCTCCTGGATCATCTTTCCGTCATCTGCGGATTTTAACAGCTTCTGAACCTTTTTCTTCTGTTCTTCTGCCACTTCCAGAAGCTCCTGAGGATATCCTTCCAGATCAAAGTGCTCCGGATCATCCAGAGCTGTTTCTATATAAGCAATATGATGGAGAAGCTTTCCACGGATTTCTTTTACTGCACGGAGCACAGACCCCTTCAGCTGCTCAACAGAGCTTTTCAGAGCCACCTCACTTTTTGCCTGGATCACATCCATAACCGCCTCTGCCTGAGAAAGATCCAGCCTTCCGTTCAGGAATGCACGCTTGGTAAACTCTCCCGGCTCTGCCACCTGAGCTCCGTTTTTTAATACCGTCTCCAGAACTCTTTTCATGGCATAAACACCGCCGTGACAGTCGATTTCCACTGTATCTTCACCGGTATATGTTTTCGGCCCCCGCATGACCATTACAAGAACTTCATCCACTGTTTCATCTCCGTCATAAATATATCCATAGTGGATGGTATGGGTCTTTACTTCTTTTATATTTTTTCTGCCGTTTTTGGAACGATAGATCCTTGCGATCACATTCATGGCATCTTCACCGCTGATCCGTACAATTCCGATACCGGAAGCACTCATAGCAGTGGAGATTGCTGCTATCGTAGTCTCCATAATTGTTTTTCCTCCTAAAAAAAATGTTATCCCGGGAAAAAGCCTACGTCAAGTCCGTATTATTCACGCTTTCACCTAGAATAACATTTTTTGTAAGATGTATCTACATCTTAATATCTTTTTAATTTTACAACTACATGACGATAAGGTTCTTCGCCCTCACTTACCGTCTCCACAAATTTATTACCCTGAAGAGCAGAATGGATAATTCTTCTTTCGTATGGGTTCATTGGTTCAAGAACAACCGGTTTTCTGGTTTTCTTTACCTTGTAGGCAATTCCTCTTGCCAGATTTTCCAGTGTCTCTTTTCTTCTTCTGCGGTAATCTTCTGTATCCAGTTTTACACGAATGTAAGTGGATTTTCCTTTATTTACCACAAGACTGGTAAGATACTGCAGGGAATCAAGAGTCTGTCCTCTTTTTCCAATGAGGATACCCATATCCTGACCTTCAAAATCAACCTCAAGACAACCGTCTTTTGTATTATATTTGGATGTGATCTGAACCTCTCCCAGATCCATGGAAGTAAATACTTCTTTCAGAAATACAAAAGCTCTTTCTTCAATATCTTTAATTTCTTCCGGATCAGAAATTATCTCGATCTCTCTTGCCGGTTTTTCTTTTTGAATCTTTTCTTTTGGTTCTCTTACCGGTTTTTCACGGAAAGTTTTTTCCTTTGCAGGCTTCGGCAGTTTTTCTTTAGGCTCTTCTGCTTTCTCTTTAACCTCTTTTGCCGGTTCTTCCTTTCTTTCCGGTTTATAAGAAGGTTTTGCATTCTGTCTGGATACCTGCTTCGGCGCTTTTTTCTCTTCTTTAAAAGAATCAAGCTTTACTGAATCTACAATTTTCTCAATTTCAGCATCCTCTGCAGCTTCCTGAAGTCTGCGTACCTTAATAATCGCAGGCTTGCTTCCGAATCCAAAGAACCCGGAGCTTCCTTCAGAAACTACCTGAATCTCTAACTGATCACTGGATACGCCCAGCTCAATACACGCTTTTGTGATTGCTTCATTTTTCGTTTTTGCCGAAAACTGAACATACTCTTCCATCGTTACCCCTCCGTTCCTTCTTATTATTTCTTCTTGTTTCTCTCATCGAAGCTTCTTACAAGATTTGCTTTTGCTGTGATACTGTCCGGTTTGGCGTTTGCTGCCTTCTTATAGGACTCTTCCACTTTTCTTGCACGTTCTGCTTCCGGAGAACCGCTGTTTCCTTTATCGATCTTATTGATATTTTTTACACTCTGATGAGCCTGATTAGTGATCTTCTGAGGAGGAAGACCTGCTTTTGCTCTCTTCTCTTCAATCTTCTTCATATTCTCATTGATCAGAACTTCAATATCCATCTTATTCAAATGACGGTTGATCAGAACCTGCTGCACACTTCGCACAACTGCACTGAATATCCAGTAAATACCAAGACCTACAGGGAATGTAAAACAGAAAAATGCAGACATCAGAGGCATTACCATATTCATAGTCTTCATGGAATTTGCCATCGGATTGCTGTCGTCATTATTCTGCGCTGCCTGAGGCATCAGTTTCAGGTTCAACACCTGAGTTCCCCATGAAAACAGCGGAATCAGAAGCGCAACTACTGCAAGAAGAATGGATCCGCCTACAAATGCAGCCTTAATATAGTTCCACGGCATTTCCGCAATGTTCAGTCCAAGGAAATTCTGCATATGGGAAATTTCTGCCGCTGTGCTGTCGATTGCCTGAGAAAATCCTGCAAACTGCTTCATATCTCCCAGTTTTTCCCACTGTGCAGGAGAAAGTGCATACAAAAAGTCAATAACGGAGTTTGAGGTTGCAGTACTTCCATCAAGAATCAGACGAACACGGGTCATCTTGTTGTCTGTAATAAAATCCTGAAGAATATTTGTGTATCCGCTTACACCGATGATCTGAGATGCCACACCATCAAGTACGCTTTTTACACTGCCTACATAAGCAGGAATATTCTGGATAACATGCCACAGAGACCACAGGATCGGCAACTGGATCAAAAGCTGTACACAGCTTCCGGTAGGTGATACTCCATATTTCTGATATACGGCTGAGGTTTCTTCCTGCATTTTCTGCATAGAAACCTGATCTTTTTTATTCTGATATTTTTTCTGGATCTTCATAAGCTCCGGCTGCATAACAGAACTCAGCTTGGAGAATTTCTGCTGCTTGATCTGCAGTGGAGTCATAAAAAGATAGATCAGAATACTGAAAATGACAATACAAAGACCAAGATTCTGGATTCCGAATAATCCGTCAAGGAATTTGTAAATACCGTTCATGATCCATCCCATGACTACTGAGATCTGACCGATGATCGGCGTCGAGTTCTTTGTAGCTAAAATCATCAATTCCAATTTTCAAATCCTCCTGATCATGGCACAGGGTCATAACCTCCATGAGAAAAAGGATTGCACCTTAATATTCTCCATAAGGCAAGCAACCCTCCCTTAACTGCGCCATATTTTTCAATTGCTTCTAAACCATATTGAGAACATGTGGGAATATAAGGACATTTTGTTCTCTTCATCGGTGACAGATATTTCTGATAAAGTCGTATCAATTTAATTAGAAATTTCTTCATTTTTATTCTCACCTGCTATCTGATGCTTTTTTGCAAGGTGCAGCAATGCGCTCTCTATCTCCTGATAGCTTTTTTCCTTTGCTGACGGTCTGGCTATTACTACAATATCCAGACTTTTCTTAAATAGCTGCTCATTTAAACGATAACTTTCCCTTATCAGCCTGGTGACTCTGTGGCGTACCACACTATTCCCTACTTTTTTACTTACTGATATTCCCAGACGATTCTTCATGTACTGATTTTCCAGCACGTACATCACCAGATACCGATTTGCATAAGATGTTCCATGTCTGTAAACCTGTTGAAAATCACTGTTTTTTTTCAAGGACTCTGAATATTTCATCGAATCCTCCTTTGATTACAAAATTAATAGTACAGGATTATTCCTGAATAGAAGAAAAGACCACAAAACTGCGGTCTTATATCTTAGCTTACGCTGATAACTGCTTTCTTCCTTTTAATCTTCTTGCAGCTAATACTTTACGGCCGCCTTTTGTGCTCATGCGGGCTCTGAATCCGTGAACTTTAGCTCTTGATCTCTTTTTCGGCTGAAATGTCATTTTCATAGGTAAAGCACCTCCTTTATCTATTATCCAATTTTAAATTTTTCCATAGAACATCATTTCAATTATATTCATAAACCCCCTGTTCGTCAAGCAAAATTTACGTTTTTTCCGCAAAACAAAGCGGATCGACCTGTTTCGAACTTCATAATCTATCAAGATTGAAAGTCTTCTCAAAAACTCCATATTTGAAAGTTTTTATAATCAACATCCTAATGTGGAAATCTATAGTTAACGTAAAGTTATGCACATTTTGTGGATAACTTGTGGATAACTTTTATTTTACCTTGATAAATATCCACATTTTTCGACTTTTTTATACACATTATGTTTATAAAACCCTTTATTTTACAGTATTTTTTTCGTGGAAAAAGTTTTACACAATCCCCATAGGGATTTATCCACCTTCTTCGGTCTTATGTTAACCTATTGCGGTTTTTCCACAAACCAGCACTTATCCACATGTGGAAAAATGTGTATAACTATAAAACTTGAAATAAGGATTGCGAAAAACTATTATTTATTATAATATATAAAAGGATATTTATGTCTTTCAGACTTAATATAAATAATATTTCCAGCAAATCAGCACCCAGGAGAGTAAAAATGGATAAAGTGATAGAAAAATGGGATGAAATTCTACAGATTTTGAAAGTAGAATATGATGTGGCTAACGTTGCCTTCAACACATGGCTGAAGCCTTTGAAAGTTTATGATGTAAAAGACAATGTGGTTACGATTCTTGTTCCTTCCGAACAAAGCGTTCTGCTTGATATTGTCAACAAAAAATACAGGCTGCCTCTTCAGGTTACCATCTGTGAGGTTACAGGTATGGATAGCTGTGAAATCAACTTTATCCTTCCTGAAAATGTACCGAAAAAAGAAAATCCTTCCTATAATATGTCTGAATCCAGATCTCTTCGTGACCAGCGCTGCGAAGAAGCTCATTTAAATCCAAAATATACTTTTGACAGCTTTATTGTAGGAAGTAATAACAAATTTGCCCAGGCTGCAGCTCTTGCAGTTGCCGAATCTCCGGGAGATACCTACAATCCTCTCTTTATTTACGGAGGTGCAGGTCTGGGAAAAACGCATCTTATGCATTCCATTGCTCATTACATTATTGATAATAATGAAAACAGCAAGGTTCTTTATGTAACAAGTGAAGAATTTACCAACGAATTGATCGAAACTATCCGTAATGGAAATAATTCCGCAATGTCCAAATTCCGTGAAAAATACAGGAATATTGACGTACTTCTCGTTGATGATATCCAGTTTATTATAGGAAAAGAGTCTACACAGGAGGAGTTTTTCCATACTTTTAACAGTCTTCACAGTGCTAAAAAACAGATCATCATTTCTTCAGATAAACCGCCAAAAGATATGGAAATTCTGGAAGAACGTTTCCGTTCCAGATTCGAATGGGGGCTGATCGCAGATATCACTCTTCCGGATTATGAAACAAGAATGGCAATTCTTCATAAAAAAGAAGAACTGGATGGCTATAATATCAGCGAAGAAGTTATAAAATACATAGCAACAAACATCAAATCCAATATTCGTGAGCTGGAAGGCGCTTTCAACAAAGTAATGGCAAGTTCCAAACTTGAAAAAAAGGAAGTTACACTTGAACTGGCTGAAAAAGCGCTGAAAGATATTATTTCTCCGGATCAGCAAAAGGTGATCACACCGGAATATATTATTTCTGTAGTAGCAGAACACTTCCATTTAACTGTTGCTGACCTTTGTGGAAATAAAAGAAGCTCAAAAATTGTCATGCCGCGGCAGATTGCTATGTATTTATGCAGAGATATCATAGATACTTCATTAAAAACTATTGGTAAAAATCTTGGAAACCGGGATCATACCACTGTTATGCACGGAATTGAAAAGATTGAAAAGGAAATTCTGACAAACGACAATATCAAAAATTCCATTGACACTTTGAAAAAGAAGATAAATCCACAGGGTTAAGTACTTTATCCACATAGCTTACCCAGGGTTGTACACTAAGTTATACAGTTTGAAAGTCTTGAGTTTTAGGGCTTTTTCATAGTTTTTCACACAATTCACAGCCCCTAAGACGGCTATTGCGGATTTCTTATATTATTTTTTTTAAAAGGCCACGTTCAACCAGAAAAGGAGTTATACACAACATGAAGATCATCTGTTCCAAATCAAATTTATTAAAAAGCGTAAATATTTCTTTGAAAGCTGTTCCTTCTAAAACAACAATGCCTATTCTGGAATGTATTTTGATCGACGCATCTACAAACCAGATTAAATTTACCACAAATGATATGGAACTTGGTATTGAAACCATTGTTGACGGAACTATTTCTGAAAAAGGTATGATCGCATTAGATGCTAAAATTTTTTATGAGATCATCAGACGTCTTCCGGATAATGATGTTACGATTCATACTGACAACAATTATGTTGCTACGATTACCTGCGAAAAAGCAAAATTTACAATTCCGGGAAGATCAGGAGAAGATTTTGCCTATCTTCCTGTGATTGAAAGAGATGAATCACTGACACTTTCTCAGTTTACTTTGAAGGAAATGATTCGTCAGACCCTTTTTTCAATTGCAGTTAATGAAAATAACAGACTAATGACTGGAGAACTCTTCGAAATAAAGGATAATTGTCTGAAAATTGTGTCTCTGGACGGCCATCGTATATCCATTAGGAAGATGCCTCTTAAGAGAGAATATTCTGACAAAAAGATTGTCGTTCCAGGAAAGACACTTAGTGAAATCAGCAAGATCCTTTCCGGTGAAGTAGATGACCAGGTAAGCATTTACTTTACAAAAAATCACATTCTGTTCGAGTTTGATCAGACCATGGTAGTTTCCAGACTGATAGAAGGAGAATATTTCCGTATCGATCAGATGCTTTCCAGTGATTATGATACAAAGCTGACCGTCAATAAAAAAGAATTTCTTGATTGTATTGACCGGGCAACACTTCTTGTCAGAGAGGGAGACAAGAAACCAATTGTTATAGACATCAGAGACAACAAAATGGAATTAAAAATTGATTCCTCCATGGGTTCTATGAATGAGGAGATCGATATCATGAAAGAGGGAAAGGATATTCTCATTGGATTTAACCCGAAATTCTTAATTGATGCTTTGAAAGTTATAGACGATGAAAATATCAATATGTATCTTATGAACCCAAAAGCTCCATGCTTTATCAGAGATGATGATGAGAGCTATACTTATCTGATCCTGCCTGTAAATATCAGTCAGAATCAGTCCAGATAGGAGGAATAAATTTTGGAGATCAGAATAAGAGACGAATTTATCAAGCTTGGCCAGGCTTTGAAGCTTGCAGGCGTGGTTGAGGATGGGGTCGAAGCAAAATTTGCTATTCAGGATGGCCTCGTTAAAGTAAATGGTGAAACAGAGGAACGTCGTGGAAGAAAGATTTATGAAGGTGATGTGATTTCTTTTGACGGCAATGAGATCAAAGTAACCAGGTAAATTATGTATATAGAGTCTATACAATTAAAAAATTTCAGAAATTATGAAAGCCTTCAGCTGAATCTGGACAAAGGAACAAATATTTTCTTTGGTGATAATGCTCAGGGAAAAACAAATATTCTGGAGGCTGCATATCTTTGCGGAACTACAAAATCTCATAAGGGAAGCAAAGACAGAGAAGTCATAAGGTTTGGCGAAGAGGAAGCTCATATCCGGATGATGGTAAAAAAAGACGGACTTTCCTATAAGCTGGATATGCATCTCAGAAAAAACAGATCAAAGGGAGCTGCTGTCAACGGACTTCCGGTAAAAAAGGCAAGAGAACTGTTTGGAATTGTGAATCTTGTCTTTTTTTCACCGGAAGATCTTAATATCATTAAAAACGGTCCCGGAGAGAGACGAAGATTTATGGATCTGGAGCTGTGCCAGCTGGATCAGATCTATCTGTCAGATCTGGCAGGTTATAACCATATCGTAAATCAGAGAAACAGACTTTTGAAAGATATTTATACAAATCCGGCGCTGAATGATACTATGGACATCTGGGATATGCAGATGGTCCATTATGGACGCAAGATCATAGAAAAGAGAAAAAGTTTTGTAGAAGAACTCAATGAGATCATTCATGAGATTCATAAAAACCTTACGGGAGGAGAGGAGTTTCTGGAGGTTATTTATGATCCGAGTACAGAAGCAGACGACTTTGAAAGTGTTCTGCAGAAAAACAGATCCAGAGATGTACGGATGAAAATGACATCTGCCGGTCCTCACAGAGATGATCTTTGTTTCAAAGTCAATGGGATAGATATCCGGAAGTACGGGTCTCAGGGACAGCAGAGAACAGCTGCATTATCTTTGAAACTTTCAGAGATCTATCTGGTAAAGAAAAAAATCAAGGATACGCCGGTTCTTCTTCTGGATGATGTACTTTCAGAGCTGGACAGCAGCAGGCAGACCTGTCTTTTGGACAGTATTCATGATATACAGACAATGATCACCTGTACAGGACTGGATGATTTTGTAAGTAATCAGTTCCACATCAACAAAGTGTTCAGGGTGATAAAAGGACAGGTTTTTGACCCGGTAAATTCTGATATCAGTTACCTTTGACAAGGATAAATGCATATGTTAAACTGTTTTTAATTATGGAAAGTTGGTGAATATATCTTGGATAAAGAAGAATATCGAATAAAGTTAAATCAGATGAATCACTATGTAGACCAGAAAAAATACAAAGAAGCAATGGATGTTGTGGACAGTATTGACTGGAGAAGAGTGAAGAATGTCCATACATTGTGTGTTGTTGGTGAAATTTACGCTGCAAATAAGAGATATGAGGAAAGCCGGGAAATATTCCTTCTGGCATATCATCGGGCTCCGATCGGAAAAAATATTCTGTACAGACTGATTGAAGTTTCGCTGAAAATGAAGGATATTCAGGAAGCAGAAGAGTTTTTTGAGGAATTTCAGGAAGTTGCGCCAAATGACAGTAATCAGTACATCCTGAGATATAAGATCAGCAAGGCGGAAAATGCATCTCTGGAAGAACAGATCAGGATACTTGAAGATTATAAAGAAAAGGAATTTACAGAGCGCTGGTCCTATGAGCTTGCCAAACTGTATTATCAGAATGGCGAAACAAAAAAATGTCTGGAGCTTTGTAATGATATCATCCTTTGGTTTAATGAAGGACGCTATGTACTGAAAGCCATGGATCTTAAGAATCGTATGGGTCAGCTTACAGGAGCAGAAAAAGAGCGGTATGAGCAGCAGTTTGTGCCAAATCTTACTACTGTAGAACAGATGGGCCAGGATGGAGATACTCAGGCTGTGCAGGAGGATGCTGCAGATGAGGATGCTCCTGTGATCGAAAGTGTCCGTATTGATGAGCGGGACGTAAATAATGCGGAAAGCCTTCAGGAAAAGATATCCAAAAGCATCCGTGATATTTTTAACGGCAGCAAAAAAGAATCCGAGGAAGAGTTTGCTGAAGAAGATCAGGACATCCAGGAAGAAGAGCATCAGGATGAACTGATTAAGGACAAGTCTTCAGAAGAGGAAGAACAGAATGTTCCTGAGCTTGAGCCAGAGGATATTTCTGCAGATACAAACATTTCTGACAGCCAGCCGGCAGAGGCGGAAGAGACTGCCCAGGAGCAGCTGGAAGAAAAGTCGGAAGAAGTGCAGGATGTGTCCAAGCTGGAAGACGAAGAAGAGCTTTCGGACAGCATTAAAGAACTCAGGAAATTTGAGATTCCGGATTCCATGAAAGATGTTGACCTTGCAGAAAATGTTTATGCAGATATTCCAAAAGCTCCGGATATTACTCTTCCGGATATGGACAAGGATACAGAAGACGGGAAAGCAGAATTTGATGAATTTAATCTTGAAGATATGATCCTTTCTGCTGCAACAGCTCAGGGAATCGAAATTCCCAAGGATACGGTTTCTGAACAGCCAAAGCTTCAGGAAGATGATGTACTGGACGAAGATTATATGACAGAAGAAGATCTTCAGAGTGCAGAAGAAGAGTTTTTAAACGGTCCGGCAGGAAGAAAGACAGAGCCGGAGTTTGAAGAGGAGGAAATCCGGGGAGAAGACTCCTATGAGGATGATGAGCTGAACGACGACGATTTTTACGAATACAGTGATGAGGAAGATGACGACTTCTATGGTGATGAAGCTGACGAAGACGAAGACAGCTTTTATGAAGACGATGAAGATGATGAACTGTATGAAGACGATGAAGAAGATTTCTATGAAGATGAGGATGACGAGTTCGATGAGGAAGAAGAAATGGAGGAGCTTCCTGTTGTAAGCCGCAAGCCTCTTACGGAAAAGAGAACAGCAAAAATAAAAAGACCGGATCCTGACAGAAGAACTGTATTCAGAGAAGAGACTCCTGTAAGAAAAGCAGAGCCTAAAAAGAAGAAACGCCGCATCAGCGAAGAAGAGGAACTGGAGCGTTTTGTTGATTCAATCCGTCCTCAGGAAGCAATGGATATTATTCCAAGAGAAAAGCAGCTGACAGACAGTGAGAAAAAGCTGTTTACATATTTTGCCAAAGTACCGGGTCTGAGAGAACAGCTGGTAGAGACATTGTGTGATGTACAGGATGCTGCAGCAGATAAAACTTCCAGAACAGGCAATATTATTGTTATGGGCGGCAGAGAGACAGGAAAAACAAGATTGATTTCCGGTCTGATCCCGGCAATCTGTAAGGAACTGAATCTGGAAGCTGCCAAAGTAGCTTATGTATTTGCAGATCAGATTAATGGAAAAAATATAGCAGCTATTGTTAAGAAAATGGCAGGCGGTTTTCTTGTAATCGAAAATGCAAATCAGCTGAAAAAAGAAACCGTAAACCAGCTGAGTAAGGCAATGGAATTCCGTACAGACGGAATGATCGTGATCATGGAAGATGAAAAGATCGGTATGCGCAAGCTTATGGCAAGATTCCCGAAATTTGCGTCCAAGTTTACATCAATGATCAATATTCCGGTATTTACCAATGATGAGCTTGTAAATTTTGCTATGATCTATACAAGAGAAAGAGGCTATGCCATCGATCAGAAAGCCATGGTTGCTCTTTATAATCTGATCAGCACTAATCAGAAAGATGACGAGCCAATGAATGTTGGAGCTGTAAAAGACATTATTGACAATGCCATTGCCAGATCCACAGGCGGAATCCGTAAGCTGAGCCGGAATATCTCAAAAAAGAGAACAGATATAGATGGATATGTAGTTCTGTACGAGAAGGATTTTAACTAAAAATAAATAACGAAAAAGGAAGTAAAGATTATGACCAGACCTTATCTTGGAAATCCCAAATATACCATTGAAGTTCTTCAGAAGTATGGATTTATTTTTCAGAAAAGGTTTGGTCAAAATTTTTTGATCGATACCCATGTTCTGGAAAAAATCATAAGAGAATCAGAGATCACAAAAGATGATTTTGTGCTGGAAATTGGACCAGGTATTGGGACTATGACACAGTATCTGGCGGACTCTGCCAGAGAAGTGACTGCAGTAGAGATTGATGATGCTCTGATTCCAATACTTCAGGATACCTTGAAAGAGTGGGATAATGTAACAGTGATCCATGGTGATATCCTGAAAACAGATATACGTAAGATCGCAGAAGAAAAAAACAATGGAAAAGCAATAAAGGTAGTTGCCAATCTGCCGTATTATATTACAACACCAATCATTATGGGGCTTTTTGAAAGCCATGTTCCGGTGGAGTCTATTACGGTTATGGTTCAGAAAGAGGTTGCAGACAGAATGCAGACCGGACCTGGATCAAAAGATTATGGTGCTCTGTCTCTGGCCGTGCAGTATTACGCTGAGCCGGAGATTGTTGCGAATGTCCCGCCGAATTGTTTTATGCCCAGACCAAAGGTAGGAAGTGCGGTGATCCGTCTTAGAAGACATCAGGTACCTCCGGTGCATGTTCAGGATGAAAAGCTGATGTTCCGCCTGATACGAGCTTCTTTTAACCAGAGAAGAAAAACTATGGCAAATGGACTTAAAAATTCTCAGGAATTAAATTATACAAAAGAACAGATCGAAAAGGCGATCACAGACTGTGGACTTCCTCTTAATATCAGAGGAGAGGCTCTTAGCCTGGAACAGTTTGCAGCACTTTCCAATGCCTTTTCGGAAATTGAAAAATAAAAGAAATGGTAAAAAGCATCCGGTGGCTGGTCGGATGCTTTTTACTTTTAAGATTTATTAAATTTAAAAGGAAGGAGAGTTGATCACCACTTGGGCGATCAACATATGAAAAAGAAAATTATAAAAATAATGTTGGCTGTATTATTTTTATGGTTATAGCATAACCGAAAAATGTGAGGGTTTCATGTTTAAGTTATGAAAAAATAATGAACGAATATAAAAAGATTTATGAATGAATACTTTGAAGACAGGCATAAAAGCCCCTGAAAAACCTGTTCACATAATTTTTACAGAAAAAGATTTTCTATGTGCTATAATGTGAGCTGTAAATCAGGAAACCTGTTTATCAGATGAAAATGGAGGTAATTAAAATGAGAATAAAGAAACTAAGTGCACTGATCCTTGCCGGAATGCTTACCTGTACAGCACCTGCTGCTGTTTCCGCAGATGCTCAGACAGATGCAGCAGTAGATCAGGCAGTAGAATTACTGGAGCAGAGCGGCATCAGCGAATTTATGTCAGATCCGGACAATGTGGTAGATGTAATCATAGCTGCAAAGGATACTATTGGTCAGGCTGACGTATCAGATGCGGATATAGCAGAGGCTCTTGACACAGCTGCTGCAGCGGCAGGCTTTTCTCTGTCAGAGTCAGATAAGAATACTTTAGTAGGAATCTATAATAAATTTAAAAATATAGATATTGATGAAGACAGCCTTAGAACGCAGGTAAATAAGGTATATGATAAGCTGGAAAGTCTTGGGATCACAAAAGAAGACGTAAAAGGCATTCTGGGAAAATTGATAGATCTTGTAAAAAGCATTATAAACTAAGAGCAGATTTTTGAATTGAGGAGAAATTTATAAAAAATATATAGCTTTAAATTGATAAAGAGAAAAAGTATATGTGATATTTTTATAAAAAACAAGATAATTCCGGAAAAAATATTGTGCAAATACACGAAAGATTCATTGTTTATTCATTCTTTGTTCATAATTAATTGTTATCATAATAATAGTTCGAAAGAACAAAGTTATGACGTTGTAATGTTCTTCATTACACATAAATTTTTTCATAATAATTGCCCCGGTAAACCACTGCCGGGGCACTCCTCGTTTATAAAGCCCTTTTTCAGGGCTTTTTTCTTTTTATAAATACACAAAGGTTGTAGGCGGGAAAAGGATTATGATATAATAACAGACAGATTAAGCTGGATATCATATATAAAAAAGGAGTTGTATAATATGGCAGAAACAATGAAAGATTATGAGCAGGAACTAAATGCATCCATGAAAAAAATAGAAGAAGGAGATATTCTTAACGGAACAGTAGTCAGTGTTGACGAAAAGGAAGTGATCCTTGATCTGGGATATTATGCAGAAGGTGTGATCCCGGCAGACGCTTACAGCAGAGAACCGGGTTTTAGTCTGAAAGAGGCCGTACATCCGGGAGATGAGGTTTCTGCCACTGTGGTACGTACGGATGACGGAAATGGAAATATTCTTCTTTCCAGAGTAGAAGCATCAGATATTCTTGCCTGGGAAAAAATCAGAGAATATAAGGAATCCGGAGAAGTTTTAGATGTTGTGGTAAAAGGAATCACCAATGCCGGTGTGATCGCCTATGTAGAGGATATCAGAGGATTTATCCCTGCTTCCAAGCTGGCACTGGGATATGTGGAGGATACGGAATCATATCTGAATCAGCATATTCAGGTTCAGGTTATTGATTTTGAGAAAGAAAGTAAAAAGCTGATCCTCTCAGCAAAGGAACTTTTAAGAGAGAAGGCAGAGGAAGAAAGAAAAAATAAAATATCCAATGTTCAGGTAGGTCTTGTGACAGAGGGAGTAGTAGAAAGCCTTCAGCCTTACGGTGCATTTGTGGATCTTGGAAACGGACTTTCCGGTCTGGTACACATTTCGCAGATCTGTGAAAAAAGGATCCGTAAGCCTTCTGAGATTCTGAGTGTAGGAGACAGGGTAAAAGTAAAGGTAACTGCAGTGAAAGACGGAAAGTTAAGTCTCAGTATAAAAGAGGCGGAAGATATGATGGCAAAGGAGATCGAAGAGGAGGTCTATGAGGCGCCGGATGCAGGAGAAGAAGCAACTACTTCTCTGGGATCTCTTTTTGCAGGGATTAAACTGAACTGATTACTGGTTTGAATTTTAGAAAGAGGAAATTATGAAGAAGCAGGATAAAATCTTTGTGATCGGACATAAGAATCCGGATACGGACTCTATCTGTTCAGCTATCGCGTATTGCGATATTAAGAACAGAACATTCCAGAACAGGCGGTATATACCAAAACGTGCAGGCCAGATCAATGAGGAAACAGAATTTGTTCTGAACCGTTTTGGAATTCAGCCGCCGGGATATTTAAGCAATATTGGAACGCAGGTAAAGGATATGGATATCCGTATGAGTCCCGAGGCAGATAAAAGCATGTCCTTGAAAAATGCATGGGATCTGATGCAGGAAAACAGTATCGTATCTCTTCCCATCAGGGATAAGGATGGCGGCCTGGAAGGATTGATCACCATTGGTGATATTGCAAAAACGTATATGGATACCACGGACAGCTACCTTCTTTCCAGAGCAAGGACACAGTACCTGAGGATTGCGGAGACCATCAATGGAAAAGTGGTAGAAGGAAACGGTCATGGCTATTTTACAGAAGGAAAGGTCATGGTAGGAACGGCGGATCCGGATAAGATCAAAGAATATGTAGGAGAAAATGATATGGTGATCCTTGGAAACAGGGAAGAGGATCATCTTCAGGCGATCGAACTGAATGTAAGCTGCATTATTGTGGGAATGGATATTCAGGTAACAGAAAAAGTCCTGAAGCTGGCTCATGAAAGAGATATTGTAGTGATTTCATCACCCTATGATACTTTTACCATATCGAGGCTGATCAATCAGAGTATCCCGGTACGTTATATCATGAAGACGGATAATCTGGTTACTTTCCACACGGAAGATTTTACAGATGATATCCAGGATGTCATGATCAAGCACAGGCACCGTGCCTTCCCTGTGATCGATAAAAAAGGAAAATGTGTAGGAACTATTTCACGCCGTAATTTCCTGGATATGCATAGAAAAAAAGTGGTCCTGGTGGATCACAATGAAAAAGATCAGGCAGTGGATAATATTGAAAAGGCAGATATCCTGGAAATTATCGATCATCACAAGCTGGGCACACTTCAGACCATGCAGCCTATTAATTTCCGAAATCAGCCGGTAGGATGTACAGGAACTATCATGTATCAGATATACGGGGAGCAGAAGCTGGAAATCCCGCCTAAGATCGCAGGACTGCTCTGTGCTGCGATTATTTCAGATACGCTGATGTTCCGCTCTCCCACCTGTACTCTTCAGGATAAGATGGCAGCAGGAGCCCTTGCGCTGATTGCAGATATTTCCATTGAGGAGTTTGCAAAAGAAATGTTCAAGGCAGGAAGCAATCTGAAGGATAAAGCTCCCGAAGAAATCTTTTATCAGGACTATAAAAAGTTTATCGCTGAGGGCGATATTATGTTTGGAGTGGGTCAGATCAGTTCCATGGACGAAGAAGAACTGAAGGAGATCAAGAAAAAACTGGAGCCGTTTATGGTCAGCGAATGCGGACGCCATGGAGTTACCAGAGTATACTTTATGCTCACCAGCATTATGAACCGTTCTACAGAACTGCTTTTTTACGGCGAAGGAAGCCGGGAAATGGCGGAAAGTGCTTTTGGAATGGAGGCAGAGGATGGCTCTCTTTATCTGGAGGGCGTTGTATCCAGAAAAAAACAGCTGATCCCTGCACTGATGGAAGCAGCTCAGATGCTGAACGAGTATGCATAAAGGCAAGGAGGATATAATGGCAAAGCAAAGCTGGAAGCCGGGAAATATGCTGTACCCTCTTCCTGTGGTTATGGTAAGCACTGCAGATAAAGAAGGAAAAGATGATATTATTACAGTGGCATGGGCGGGAACGGTATGTACCAATCCGCCTATGCTGTCCATTTCTGTCCGTCCGGAGCGTTTTTCTTATCATATGATTCGGGAAACCGGAGAATTTGTGGTCAATCTGACTACAGAGGAGCTGGCTTTTGCCACAGATTACTGTGGTGTCAGATCCGGCAGAGATGTAGATAAATTTAAAGAAACAGGTCTTACAAGACAAAAGGCAGATTTGGTAAAAGCGCCTATGATCACAGAATCGCCGGTGAATATTGAATGCCGTGTGCGGGAAATAAAAGAACTGGGGTCTCATCATATGTTTATTGCAGAAGTCGTGGCAGTTCATGCTGATGAAAAATACATGGATGAGAAAAAAAGATTTGATCTGAACAGGGCAAAGCCTATTGTGTATTCTCACGGGGAATATCTGGCAACAGGAAGAAAACTGGGAACTTTTGGATATAGTGTAAAAAAAGTGAAAAATAAAAGAAAAAAACGATGAAAATCCAGTAAAAAGCTGCGAAATCCGCTAAGGATTGCGGAATAAGGCTTTTTATGGTAAAATAAAATTTAGTAAATTGTAAATACTTTATCTGGAAGGCAGTAAAATGTATGAATAATATCATATTGATCGGAATGCCAGGTGCGGGAAAAAGTACCATTGGAGTTGTTCTTGCAAAAATCCTGGGGTATCAGTTCCTTGATTCAGATCTTCTGATTCAGAAACAGGAAAAAAGAAAACTTCATCAGATCATATCCCAGGAGGGAAATGACGGCTTCAAAGAAATAGAAAACAGGGTAAATGCATCAATTGAGGCAGAGGAGACAGTAATTGCCACAGGAGGAAGTGTGGTTTACTGTCATGAGGCAATGGAACACCTGAAATCAATAGGAACAGTTGTTTATCTGAAATTATCTTTAAAGCCTCTTTCAAAGCGTCTCGGCAATCTGCAGGGAAGAGGAGTTCTCCTGAAAGAAGGACAGACTTTGAAGGATCTTTATCAGGAAAGAACGCCTCTGTATGAGAAGTATGCAGACATTGTGGTAGACGAAGAAGGAAAAGATCTGGAGACATGCATTCAGGCAGTTCTGAACAGACTTTCTGCAGAAAAAAGGTGACTGTTGTGCATGAAGCACAGTAGGAGCAGACAGAAACAGTGAAATTTTTATTTACAAATGTTAAAAATGTGTTATAATACGTTATTGAACATTTTAAGATAATGTTTTTTTTATTGGAATCAGTTATTTCTGGCGTTTGCTTCGACTTACGGAGTAAAAATAATTATAGAGGTGTTTTATGGAACAGTATGTAATTAAAGGTGGCAATCCGTTAGTAGGGGAAGTTGAGATTGGCGGAGCCAAAAATGCGGCCCTTGCAATACTTTCGGCTGCTATTATGACGGATGATACCATATTAATTGAGAACCTGCCTGACGTAAGAGACATCAATGTTTTACTGGAAGCAATCGCGGGGATCGGAGCGCAGGTAGAGCGCATTAACAGATCCACTGTGAAGATCAACGGATCTACCATTGCTGATATCAGTGTTGATTATGAATATATCAAAAAAATCCGTGCGTCCTATTATCTTCTGGGGGCACTGCTTGGAAAATACAAACATGCAGAAGTACCTCTTCCGGGAGGCTGCAATATCGGAAGCAGACCGATCGATCAGCATCTGAAGGGCTTCCGTGCCCTTGGAGCAGATGTAAAGATCGTTCATGGCGCTATTGTTGCCAGAGCAGAGAACCTTCATGGAAGTCATATTTTCCTTGATGTGGTTTCTGTAGGAGCAACCATTAATATTATGATGGCTGCATCTATGGCTCCGGGACGTACCATTATCGAGAATGCGGCAAGAGAACCTCATGTTGTAGATGTCGCAAACTTTTTGAACAGTATGGGCGCAAATATCAAGGGTGCGGGAACAGATGTAATCCGTATCAAAGGTGTGGAGAAGCTCCATCGTACGGAATACTCTATCATTCCGGATCAGATCGAGGCAGGAACCTTTATGTTTGCTGCAGCGGCTACCGGCGGTGATGTTACAGTAAAAAATGTAATTCCCAAGCATCTGGAGGCAACTACAGCCAAGCTTGAAGAAATTGGCTGTGAAGTGGAAGAATTTGATGATGCAGTTCGTGTCCGTGCAGCAAAAAGACTTCACAGAACACATGTAAAAACACTTCCATATCCGGGATATCCAACAGATATGCAGCCGCAGATCGCTGTTACCCTTACACTTGCAGAGGGAACCAGTATTGTTACGGAAAGTATTTTTGAAAACCGTTTTAAATATGCAGATGAACTTTCCAGAATGGGAGCAAACATTAAGGTAGAGGGAAATTCTGCTATTATTGACGGTGTGCGTAAACTTACAGGCGCAAGAGTCAGCGCTCCGGATCTTCGTGCAGGTGCGGCGCTGGTAATTGCAGGTCTGGCAGCAGATGGTGTTACAGTAGTGGATGATATTGTTTATATCCAGCGGGGCTATGAGAATTTTGAAGAAAAGCTGAGAAGTCTGGGAGCTGAGATAGAAAAGGTTTCCAGCGAAAAAGAAATTCAGAAATTCCGTCTTCGTGTGGGATGAGCGTTGCTGTGAACGAAGTAGACAGTTGATTCTATTCATAAAATGTTCATAGATTTATTCTTGACAAAAAGAATAAATAAGTATATCGTATGATTTGTTACAAAATAAATAAAAACGGCCTTTTATTCAGAGTGGTGGAGATACAAAGGATCTGCGAAGCCACGGCAACCCCTCCTTGGAGGAAGGTGCCAACCTGAGCGAGTGATCGAACAATAAGAGGATTGAAAGATAAATTCAGACAGTCCGATTATTCGGGCTGTTTTTTTGTCAGAAAAGAAAGGAAAATACAATGGAGAAAATTTTATTTACCTCTGAATCAGTAACTGAAGGCCATCCGGATAAAATGTGCGATGCCATTTCCGATGCTATTCTTGATGCGCTTATCGAGCAGGATCCCATGAGCCGTGTGGCTTGTGAGACAGCAACTACTACAGGTCTTGTTCTTGTTATGGGTGAGATCACTACAAATGCTTATGTAGATATCCAGAAAATTGTAAGAGATACAGTCAGAGAGATTGGCTATACCCGCGGTAAATACGGATTTGACGCAGAAACCTGTGCGGTGATCACAGCCATTGATGAGCAGTCTGCAGACATTGCTCTTGGTGTAGATAAAGCGCTGGAGGCAAAAATGGGCGAAGATGAGATCGACGCTATCGGTGCAGGAGACCAGGGAATCCAGTTTGGTTATGCGTCCAACGAAACTGAGGAATATATGCCTTACGCTATTAATATGGCGCATAAGCTTGCACGTCAGCTTACCAAGATCCGTAAAGACGGAACCCTCAGCTACTTAAGACCGGATGGAAAAACCCAGGTAACTGTAGAGTATGATGAGGCAGGTACTCCGATTCGTATTGATGCAGTTGTATGCTCAACTCAGCATGATCCGGAAGTAACGCAGGAGCAGATCCACGAAGATATTAAGAAATATGTATTTGATGCTATCATTCCAGCAGACATGGTAGATGAGAATACGAAGTATTTCATTAATCCTACCGGACGTTTTGTTATTGGAGGACCTCATGGAGACAGCGGTCTTACCGGACGTAAGATCATTGTTGATACATATGGCGGAACAGGACGTCACGGCGGCGGTGCTTTTTCCGGAAAAGACTGCACTAAGGTTGACCGTTCTGCAGCATATGCAGCCCGTTATGTTGCAAAGAATATTGTTGCGGCAGGCCTTGCGGATAAATGTGAGATCCAGCTGTCTTATGCAATTGGTGTGGCTCAGCCTACATCTATTAATGTGGAGACATTCGGAACAGGAAAGCTTTCAGCTACAAAGCTGGTAGAGATCATCCGCGAGAACTTTGACCTTCGCCCGGCCGGAATCATCCGTATGCTTGACTTAAGAAGACCGATTTACAAACAGACAGCAGCTTATGGTCATTTTGGACGTACAGATGTAGATCTTCCGTGGGAAAAACTTGATAAAGTTGAAGATCTGAAGAAATACCTGTAAGATGATTTTATAGAAAATTTAGACATAGAAATCTGACGATGTGATATAATGAACGCACAGGCAGTAAATAATCTGATTTTGCTGCCATGCGTTCTTTTTTTGTTCAATAGAAAAGAGGGATAGGTTATGAAATTACGAACAAGGATCATAGTAGGATTTCTGATGATCATTCTGGTTCCTCTTCTTTTGTCTGCAGCTACACTTCATGGATTTAGAGAATCTCAGAACCGTAATATGGAAAAGAACAGAGCAGCTCAGGAAGCCGCTTCTGATTATGATTACGGAATTACTATTGCTGATTCTGAATCTGATGATGATGGGATCCAGATTATGACAAAGGATCTTTTTGTTTCTGCTTTGGTGATCCTTGTATTTACAGGTCTGTCTGTAGGTTTATGGATATACAGGAGCGTTGCAACTCCTCTTGTGAAGCTTCGCAAAGCAACACAGAATATAAAAGAGGGCAATCTGGACTTTGTTCTGGATGTAGAGGGAACAGACGAATTTTCCGAGCTCTGCCGGGATTTTGAGGAAATGAGGCGAAGACTGAAAGAATCAGCAGAAGAAAAGATCATTCTTGATAAAGAAAATAAGGAACTGATCAGTAATATTTCCCATGATCTGAAAACGCCGATCACTGCGGTAAAAGGATATGTTGAGGGAATTATGGACGGAGTTGCGGATACTCCGGAAAAAATGGATCGTTATGTAAGGACGATCTATAATAAAACAAACGAAATGGATCATCTGATCAATGAGCTTACGTTTTATTCCAAGATCGATACCAACAGGATTCCGTATACTTTCAGTAAACTGAATGTGGAAGATTATTTTTCTGATTGTGCAGAAGAAATCGGGCTGGAACTGGAAACAAGAGGCATACAGCTTTATTATGCAAATTATGTAGACGGGAATGTTCAGGTGATCGCAGATGGAGAGCAGATCCGCCGTGTGATCCATAATATCATAGGCAATGCCATTAAGTATATGGATAAACAGAAAGGTGTGATCCAGATCCGGGTTAAGGATGTAGGGGATTTTGTACAGGTGGAGATCGAGGATAATGGAAAAGGAATTGCTTCCAAGGATCTGGCTTTTATTTTTGACCGTTTTTACCGGACTGATGTGTCCAGAAATTCCTCTAAGGGAGGAAGCGGAATCGGCCTTTCTATCGTACGCAAGATCATGGAGGATCACGGCGGCAAAGTGTGGGCCACCAGCAGGGAAGGAATCGGAACCATTATGTATTTTGTTTTGAGAAAATATCAGGAGGTACCAATGAAATGAGCAAGATACTGATCATTGAAGATGAAGAAGCGATTGCGGATCTTGAGAAAGATTATCTGGAGCTTTCCGGATTTGAAGTGGAAATCGCAAACAGAGGAGATACAGGACTGGAAAAGGCCATGAAGGAAGAATACGATCTGATCATCCTGGATCTGATGCTTCCGGAAGTGGATGGATTTGATATCTGTAAGCAGGTTCGGCAGGAAAAAAATACGCCTATTATTATGGTTTCGGCCAAAAAAGATGATATTGATAAAATTCGGGGACTTGGACTGGGCGCAGACGATTATATGACGAAACCGTTCAGTCCAAGTGAACTGGTTGCTCGTGTAAAAGCGCATATGGAGAGATATAACCGTTTGGTAGGATCCAGTGCTGTAAAGAATGATATTATAGAAATTCGAGGCATCAAGATTGATAAGACGGCAAGACGTGTGTGGGTAAATGGTGAAGAAACAACCTTTACTACTAAGGAATTTGATCTGCTTACATTTCTGGCTGAAAATCCAAATCGTGTATTTACCAAAGATGAGCTGTTCCGGGAGATATGGGCAATGGAATCTGTGGGAGATATTGCGACAGTAACTGTTCATATCAAAAAAATAAGAGAAAAGATTGAGTTCAATACAGCCAAACCTCAGTATATTGAGACTATATGGGGAGTGGGGTATCGGTTTAAGGTGTGAGGATTCTGGATCGGAGAGATTATCTCCGGTTCATTTTTCGTTATATTCATCTGACTCTTATTACAAAAGAAGATAATTTGATTTGTATTGTTTTGGCGCGTTTCCACTTATTTACCAAATAAAAACAGGATAAAACAATAAAAATCAATAAAAAATGATAAAAAATCATTGACAAATATGTAGAATATTGTTATACTGAGTACATCAAGTTAAGAGAAGCATTTTTATGAGTATGCAAAGGGGCATGTTTGATCCGGATTATAATAAGAACATTGCAAAAACGCAAAAAATAAGAGATGCTTTTTTTGTACCCGTATTTCATTATGAACTTGTAACTTATTAACAAATAAACAAAGAAAAAGGAGAAGGATTTATGAAAAATCGTAAAAAAGTTCTCGCAGCTCTTATGGCAGGTGTTATGACTCTGTCTATGAGCACAGCAGTATTCGCAGCAGAAGACGGATACGCAGTAAAAGCAACAAACACAGATGCGAAATCAAAGGACAATGACCTGGTGATCGCAATTGAAGGAAGTGTAAGTTCCATGGACCCGGCAAATATTCCGGATACGAATGCTATTTCTGCAACCCGTGGATGTTATGAGATGCTTATCACTTTCAATGAGAATCAGGAACTGGAAGGACAGCTGGCAGAATCCTGGGAGGTTTCTGAGGATTCCCTTACTTATACATTCCATCTTCGCGAAGGCGTTAAATTCTCCGATGGAACAGACTTTAATGCAGCAGCTGTAGTGGCAAACTATGAAAGAATCATTGATCCGGAAAATAAACTTCGTCAGAGAAGAACTTATGTTGTAGCTCAGCCGGACGGAACAGAGAAATTCCGTGTTGAGAGCATTGAGACTCCGGATGACTATACAGTAGTGTTCAAGCTTACAGAAGCATGGTCTCCGTTTATCAACCGTATGACACAGTTTTGTATGATCAGCCCGGCTGCTCTTGAGGAATACGGCAATGATATTATGAACCATCCGGTAGGAACAGGTCCATTTATCTGTACAGAGTGGGAGGAAGGCGATCATACTTCTTTCGAGCGTAATGAAGATTACTGGGGAGAAAAAGCTTCCGTAGATACTGTTACTATTAAAGAGGTACCAGAGGCTGGTTCCCGTACAGCAATGCTCCAGACTGGCGAGGCAGATCTTGTTTATCCGATGCCTGCAGACCAGATGGCAGCAATCCAGGGAAGCGATGATGTAAATGTACTTGCAGCAGACTCTAATATCATGAGATATGTAACTCTGAATATGAATCTTCCGGAGCTTCAGGATGTTAAAGTACGTCAGGCTATGAACTATGCTATCGATAAAGATGCATATATCCAGCTTATGTATGCAGGAAACGGAAAACCGGCAACATCTGTTGTTCCTTCTATTATCGGCGGATATAAAGAGCAGACCCCATATACATACGATGTGGAGAAAGCAAAAGAACTTATGAAAGAAGCCGGATACGAAGATGGATTCAAGCTTACTCTGTGGGGAGACAACATCACTCAGGATGTAAAGGGTATGACATTTGTAAAACAGATGCTTTCTCAGATCAACATTGATGTAGAAGTACTTCCGATGGAAGCAGCTACTATCAGTGATAAGATTTATGTAGAAAAAGATGAGGCTGAAGTAAACATGTGGTATGTAAACTGGTCTGCATCTGACTTTACTATGGATGGTTCTGTACGTTCTCTTCTGTACAGTGACATGTGTCCTCCAACCAGTGCGAATACAGCATACTTCAGCGATGAAGAATTTGATAAACTGTTAGACGAAGGTCTGGCTACTGCTGACCCGGAAAAACAGGCTGAGATTTATGGAAAAGCTCAGACAATCGCATGGGAAGCAGCACCATGGCTGTTCCTTGGTAATGACCAGCTTCTGTATGCAGCAAAATCTTATCTCTCCGGCGCATATGTATCTCCGGACGGATCATTTAACTTTGCACATGCAGAACTTGCACAGTAAGAGTCACGAAAATAAAACAGAATAGGCAACTGGGGCGACAGGCGCCGCAGTGAAATATGACAGAGCAAAAAAGTTCTGAGTAGGAAACTGCCGTACAGCGGTCTGTGACCATTCACAGATGTGCATACGGTAGTTTCTTTTACTGTACAGATGAGAATCGTACAGCATATAAATTTTTAAAATATCAGACTGGAGGTAATAAAATGGGCAAATATTTTTGCAAGCGTGTAGCAAGCGCAATTCCACTTCTGCTTGTAATTTCATTTGTGGTATTTATGTTCATCCATATGATCCCGGGAGATCCGGCCAGAATGATCGCAGGACAGGATGCAACAAAGGAAGATGTAGAGGTAGTAAGAGAGCAGCTGGGTCTGAATGAGCCTCTGCTTGTTCAGTATGGCCATTACATGAAAGGTCTTTTTACCGGAGATCTTGGCGATTCTGTAAAAAATGGAAAAACAGTTGTTGAAACAATCGCACCAAGACTGAAACCTACAATCATGCTGACAGTATCAGCTATGATCTGGGCAACTATCATAGGTATTGCTCTGGGTATCATTTCTGCAGTATTCCATGGAAGAGCACTTGACTATATTGGAATGATCATTGCGATTTCTGGTATATCTGTTCCAAGCTTCTGGCTGGGACTGGAACTGATCCAGGGATTTTCGGTTGCATTGAACTGGCTGCCTACAGGAGGACTGGATTCCTGGCAGAGTTATATTCTTCCATCTATCACCATGGGTGCAGGAATCATGGCTGTATTAGGAAGATTTACCAGATCCACTATGCTGGAGACCATGCGTGAGGATTATGTCCGTACAGCACGTGCCAAAGGTTTAAAAGAAACTCTGGTTGTTATGCGTCATGCATTTAAAAATTCTCTTATTGAGATTGTTACTGTTGCAGGCCTTCAGATCGGCGGTCTTCTTTCCGGTTCTGTTATGGCGGAAACAGTATTTTCCATCCCGGGTCTTGGACGTCTGCTGGTAGACTCTATTAATTTCCGTGATTATAAAGTAGTACAGGCGTTGCTTCTGTTCTTTGCAGCGGAATACATTTTCATTAACCTGATCGTGGATGTCCTTTACGGAGTGATCAACCCGAAAATTCGCTATAACTAGGAGGAAAAAACATGGCACAGACAAATACAAATTTAGACCAGAACAAGTTTGCTGCTGCTGAAGAGCTTCCTAAAGCGCAGAGTAAGGTAAAAGAATTTACCAAGAAGTTTATGAAGCGTAAAACAGCAGTTGTTTCTCTTGTTTTTATACTGTTTATTATTTTAATGGCGGTCATTGCGCCGTTTGTAGTTCCTTATGCACCGGATCAGCCGGATTATACAGCCCTTCTTCAGGGACCAAGCGCAGCTCATATCTGGGGTACAGATGAATTTGGCCAGGACGTATTCAGCCGTCTGATGGTAGGTTCCAGATTATCTCTTTCCTGTGCCCTGATCGCTACTGTGATCGGAACAGCCGGAGGAGTTGTTTTAGGTCTGATCGCAGGTTTCTACGGCGGATTTGTAGACTCCCTGATCATGAGATGCTGTGATGTTCTTTTTGCATTTCCGGATATCCTTCTTGCAATCGCAGTTGTTGCAATTATCGGACCTGGTATGGTAAACGTTATGATTGCTGTTGCAGTGTTTACGGTGCCATCCTTTGCCCGTATCATACGAAGCGCAACTATTTCTGTTAAGCAATCCCTTTATGTGGAGGTTGCCCGTTCTCTGGGATGTAAAAACAGCCGGATTCTGTTTGTACATGTGTTCCCGGGAACTATCCAGTCCATGATCGTAAACTTTACCATGCGTATTGGTACAGCAATCCTGGCGGCATCTTCTCTTAGCTTCCTGGGATTTGGAGCTAATGTTACAGAACCTGACTGGGGTGCAATGCTTTCACTTGGACGTAACTATCTGAATACAGCTCCTCATATGGTACTGTTTCCAGGTATTCTGATCTTCCTTACCGTTCTGGCATTTAACCTGCTGGGCGATGGTCTCAGAGATACTCTGGATCCGAAGATGAACTAGGAGGGAGAAACCATGGCAGAAAAATTATTAGAAGTAAAAAATCTCCGCACAGAATTCAAGCGGGACAAAACATGGGTGACAGCAGTCAATAACGTATCCTTTTCCATTGACAGAGGAGAAATCCTTGGTCTGGTAGGAGAGTCCGGATGCGGCAAGTCTGTTACCTCTCTGTCCGTTATGCGTCTTCTGGCAAGAAACAGTAAAATATCCAATGGAGAAGTAATCCTGAATGGAACAGATCTTCTCAAAGAAGATAAAAAGGGAATGAGAAATATCCGCGGAAGAGAAGTTGCAATGATCTTCCAGGAACCGATGAACTCTCTGAACCCATGTATGAAAATTGAGAAACAGCTTACAGAGGCGATTCTTCTTCATAATGATTTCAGCAAGGAGCAGGCTCATCAGAGAGCGTTTGATGTACTGAAATCTGTTGGTATCCCGGAGCCGGAAATGACTCTTAAGAGTTATCCTCATCAGCTGTCCGGTGGTATGTGTCAGCGAGTTATGATCGCTATGGCAATGTCATGCGAGCCAGAACTTCTGATTGCAGATGAGCCTACTACAGCTCTTGACGTTACTATTCAGGCACAGATTTTGGAACTGATGGAAGAAATCCGTGAAAAGAAAAATACAGGTATCCTGATGATCACACATGACCTTGGTGTGGTTGCAGAAATGTGCAGCCGTGTGGTTGTTATGTATGCAGGCCGTATCGTAGAGGAGGCTCCGGTAAAAGAGCTGTTTGCAGCTCCGAAGCATCCATATACACAGGGACTGATCGCTTCTGTGCCGAAGCTTGGCAGCGGAGTGGAATCTCTTCCGTCTATCCCGGGAAGTGTGCCGGATCTTTCCGTTATGCCAAAGGGATGTAAATTTGCACCAAGATGCAAGTATGCAACAGATATCTGCAGAGAGAAGGAGCCGGAGCTTGAGGTTGTAGACGGAGTCCATAAATGCAGGTGCCATCATTTTAAAGAACTTGGAAAGGAGGCGTGATCGGTCATGAGTGAAGCATTAGTATCTGTAAAAAACATATCAAAAACATTTTCTGCAAATAAGGGGATGTTCGGCAAGAAAAAATTCGTTCATGCCGTAAACGACGTTTCCTTTGACATTATGCCGGGAGAAACTTTTTCTTTGGTAGGAGAGTCCGGCTGTGGTAAATCCACAACAGGTAAACTGATCGATCATCTGATCACACCGGACCAGGGTGAAATCTGGTTCCAGGGCAAGGATATCTCAAAAATCTCTGATAATGAGATGCGTCCCTTAAGATCCGAGATCCAGATGGTATTCCAGGATCCTTATGGATCTTTGAACCCAAGAATGAAGGTGCAGGACCTGATCGGAGAACCTCTTCTGATCCACACTAATATGACAGCAGGTGAAAGATTGAAAAAAGTTCATGAGCTGCTTGGCGTCGTAGGTTTAAGTCCTTCTCATGGAGAACGTTATCCTCATGAGTTTTCAGGCGGACAGCGTCAGCGTATTGGTATTGCCAGAGCACTTACTGTACAGCCAAAGCTTATCATTGCTGATGAGCCGGTATCTGCACTGGACGTTTCTATCCAGGCACAGGTACTGAATCTTCTGCAGCAGCTGCAGAAGGATTATAATCTGACTTATCTGTTTATCTCTCATGACCTCAGTGTTGTGGAGATGATCTCAGACAGAATCGGTGTTATGTATCTTGGAACTATCGTAGAGACAGCTCCGAAAAAAGAGCTTTATGCAAATCCAAGACATCCGTATACAAGAGCGCTTCTCTCTGCAGTTCCGATTCCGGATCCGGAGAAGAAGTCCAGCCGTATCATCCTTCAGGGTGATCTTCCGAGCCCAAGTAATCCGCCGAGCGGATGTCTGTTCCACACAAGATGTCCTCACTGCACAGAGAAATGTAAATGTGAGCGTCCGCAGCCGGTAGAGATCGCACCGGGACATATTGTAAAATGCCACTATCCGGATATTCAGGAGACAGCAAAATAAATTTCCTACAGGAGGAAGGCCATGTACACATTTAACAGAGAAGAGTACAACAAAAGAATGGAATGGTACCTTGACGCAAGATTTGGAATGTTCATCCATTGGGGACTGTATTCCATTCCTGCCAGAGGCGAGTGGGTAAGAAGTGAAGAAGAGATCACAAAAGAAGAGTATATGAAATACTTTGATGAATTTGATCCCGTTGATTATGATCCGAGAGCCTGGGCCCGTGCGGCAAAAGAAGCCGGAATGAAATATGTTGTTCTGACAGCCAAGCATCATGACGGATTCTGTCTTTTTGACAGTCAGTATACAGATTTTAAATCCACAAATACCAAATGCGGACGTGACCTTGTAAAAGAATATGTAGAGGCAGTGCGTGCAGAGGGGCTGAAGGTTGGTATTTATTTTACCATTATTGACTGGTATCATGACGATTATCCTCATTATGGAGACCGACAGCATCCCATGAGAAATAATCCTGCCTATAAAAATGATAATCGGAATTTTGATAATTATCTTACTTATATGCATAATCAGATTCGAGAAATCTGTACCAATTATGGTAAGATCGATATTCTCTGGTTTGATTTCTCCTATGATGATCTCAGAGGAGAAGCATGGAAAGCAACAGAGCTTATGAACATGGTGCGCAGTCTCCAGCCGGATGTGATCATTGACAATCGTCTGGAAGTAAGCGGAGAAGGATACGGTTCTCTGGCAGAATGTAAGCCGACACCGTATCACGGAGATTTTGTAAGTCCGGAGCAGATGATACCGCCTAATGGTATTCAGGATGCAGAAGGCAACGATATTGCATGGGAAGCATGTTTTACCATGAACAATCACTGGGGTTACTGTGCAACAGATCATTTCTATAAACCGGCTCCTATGCTTATTAAAAAGCTGGTCGAATGTGTTTCCAAGGGTGGAAATCTGATCCTGAACGTAGGACCGGATGCAAAAGGCAATATTCCTGAAGAATCCATGAAGATCCTTCGGGAGATTGGTAAATGGATGAAGAAAAATGGAGAGAGTATTTATGGATGTAGTAAATCCAAGCTGGAGAAACCGGATTACGGACGTATTACATCCAAAGGGAATCATCTGTATTTCCATCTTTTTGAGAATACTATTGGTCCGGTACCTCTTCTTGGGGTTCCGAAAGATCGTTTAAAGGCAATCCGTTATCTGGCATCCGGAGCAGAAGTTCCGGTATCTAACAGCTGGGTACATAGTGATTATCCGGATATTGTATTTGCAGATCTTGGGCTGGATCCTGTTCTTCCGGATCAGACAGATACAGTACTTGATGTAATTCTTACAGAAGAATAAAGACAAAAACTCCTCTTAAATGAAAGGAGGTACTTCATGTTTACAGAAGAAAGACAAAGTGCTATCATCATGTGCCTTCAGGACAAGGGGAAGGTTAAGGTAAAAGAACTCAGTGAAAAATTTCAGGTGTCTGAGGACTGTATCCGTAAGGATCTGAAGACTCTGGAGAATGCCGGAAAACTGAAACGAACCTATGGAGGGGCAATTATGTCTCAGGACTATCCCCTCCAGCGGGATGTGATCGACAGACGAAATTATCATCTGGATAAAAAGAAGATTATTGCAGAAAAAGCTATGGGGCTGATCAAGAGTAATGAAACTATTTTTCTTGACATTTCTACTACAAATATTGAGCTGGCAAAACTTCTGGCAGCATCCAGGATGAGGATTGTTGTTGTTACCAATATGATCGATATCATGCAGATACTGGTACAGAATCCGATGATCACTGTGATTGGCACAGGCGGGACCATGTATCAGGGAGTCAATGGATTTATGGGAGCAGCTACGATCGAGGTATTGAAACAGTACAGTTTTGACAGAGCCTTCCTCGGAAGCTGCGGTGTAGATATGGTGGATCTTACTGTTACTACTCTTGGAGTTGAGGATGGACTGACAAAAAAAGCAGTGATCCACAGCAGCAGGCATAAGTACGTTGTTATGGAAAAAGAAAAATTCTATTTTAATGATTCTTATAAATTTGCACATTTTGATGACATTAACGGGATCGTAACGGACGAGTATCCGGATGATACGATTGTAAATACTCTTGAAGCATCCGGTGTAAGACTGATCTGAAATAAGAGGTGTGCAGATAGAAATACAGAAAGGGGGAAGACAGAGACATTATGACTGATTTTATTTTAGAAGCCTGTGTAGATTCTGTGGAGTCTGCGCTGGCAGCAGCAAGAGGCGGCGCCAGTCGTCTGGAGTTGTGCGGCAGTCTTGTGATAGGAGGGACCACACCAAATCCGTGGCTGTTTCAGGAAATCAGGAAGCATACGGATATCAGGATCCATGTACTGATCCGCCCCAGATTCGGAGATTTCTGTTATACAAACGAGGAGTTTGTTCTGATTCGTGAAGCAGTAAAGGAGTTCAGAAAACTTGGTGCAGAAGGTGTTGTGATCGGATGTCTGAAACCGGACGGCACCATGAATATGGAACAGATGAAGATTCTGATGGAGGAAGCAGAGGGTATGTCTGTGACACTTCATCGTGCCTTTGATGTTTGTGCAGATCCTTACGAGACAATGGAACAGGCAATTTCTCTTGGGATTGATACGATCCTGACTTCCGGACAGAAAAATGTCTGCACTCTGGGAACAGATCTTCTGAGGGATCTGGTGGAAAAAAGTGCAGGAAGAATAAAAATCCAGGTGGGAAGCGGAGTAAATGCGGCCGTAATCCGTGAGATATATCCGAAGACCGGGGCAACTGCATTCCATATGTCCGGAAAAAAGACTCTGGACAGTGAAATGAAATACCGGAAAGAGGGAGTAAATATGGGACTTCCTTCTCTCAGTGAATTTGAGGTCTGGAGAACGGATGAGACAGCAATCCGTGAGGCAAGACAGGTTCTTGATCAGTTTGAGGGAAAATGATTTTATATCCTCTTTGCCTGTAAATCCAGGCAGGAAAGGAAATATATGAGCGAATTTCTGAAAGAAAGCCGGGAGCGTATCCTTAAAGGATATGAAGAAATAAAAGTACAGTTTCCCGGTATATTTGAGGAGACAGACAAAAAGATCAAAGAGCAGGAGCCAGAAACGGCTCTTGCTTTAAAATATCTTTATATGACTATGCCATGCAGTGACATGGGAAATTATTCATTTGAAATATTTCTTGATTATGCAAAGAACAGTGTACGGATATGGCATGAATCAGAAGGTGTAAAATTGCTTCCGGAAGATATTTACCTGAATTATGTACTTTATCACAGAGTAAATGAGGAAGAGATCGCTCCGTGCAGAACTTTATTTGCAGAAGAGATCAGTAAATTCATGGAAGAGAATGGAAATGAAACTCTTCTTTCTGGATTCAACAGAAAAAAAACTGCCATTGAGGTAAATTACTGGTGCGCACAGGAGGCAACTTATCACTGTACAGACGACAGAACACTTTCGGCACTGACTGTTTACCGTAGGGGAAACGGGCGATGCGGAGAGGAATCTGTGTTTACGGTAAATGCAATGCGAAGCATAGGAATTCCTTCCCGCCAGGTTTATGCACCGAAATGGTCTCACTGTGATGATAATCATGCATGGGTGGAAATCTGGAATGATGGAGAATGGTATTTCCTTGGTGCATGTGAGCCTCTTCCTATCCTGAATAAAGGATGGTTTACCAATGCTTCTTCCAGAGCTATGATGGTACATTCCCGGTGGTTTGATCAGGCAGAATCAGGTGAAGAAAAAATCGGAACAGATGGAATGGTGACCATGCTGAATGAGCTTTCTCGTTATGCGGCGGTTACAGAGTTTTCTGTAAAGGTTGAAGACGAGGAGGGAAGGCCGGTTTCCGGAGCAGAGGTTTCTTTCCAGGTGCTGAATTATGCGGAATTTTCTCCTGTGGCAGAGGGTGTTACCGGAGAAGATGGAACCTGCAGCTTTACCACGGGACTTGGAAGTCTTGCAGTGCAGATATCCAGGGATGGGCAGTGTGAATGTGTTTTTGCAGATACCAGAGAACAGAAGCAGATAAGAGTTATCTTTGGAAAAAATGCCGGACAGAAAGATGTCTGGGAAGCTGTTGATATGATCGCGCCGGTAGACACTCCTGTAAATACAGACATGCCTACAGCGGAGCAGACAGCAGAAGGCAATATCCGTCTGGAAAAGGCTGCGGCAAGAAGAACAGCTAAGACAGAGGCATGGGTAAATCCTGAATGTGAAAAGTTTCTTCAGGGATGCTTTACAGAAGAGAACACAGAGGATGAAGAGGAAGGGCTTCTGAGAGAGGAGCTTCTGAATGTACTGACAGAAAAAGACAGGACAGACTGCAGAGCAGAAGTACTGGAAGAACACCTTCGTTTTGCTATGCCTTATGAGGAAGAACTGGAACATTCTGTTTTTGTAAATTATGTATTGAATCCTCGTATAGACGACGAGGTTTTGATGAAATACAGAGAAGTTATAGAAAATACTTTTTCTGAGGAAGAAAAGCTCTGTTTCCGGGAGAATCCTGCATCTATCTGGACAGAAGTAGATAAAAGGATTAACTCTATTCCTGAAAGAGAAAGAGCAAGTGTGATCACTACACCTGCAGGCTGCCTGAAAACAAAGGTGGGCAGTATTTTATCAAAGAAAATTCTTTTTGTGGCCATTGCAAGGACACTTGGAATACCGGCCAGACTGAATCCGGAAGACCGTTCCATGGAGTACAGAAAGGATGGAAGATTTATTCCGGTACTTCCGGAAGCAGAAAAGAACTGTCATATTGTTCTGAAAGCGGGAGACGGAACACAGTGGAAGTATTTCCAGAACTGGTCTATGGCAAAGCTTGAAAATGGAACGTATACCTCTCTTCGTCTTGGCGGTCTTTTATGGAAGGATGATTTACTGGAGGCGGATCTGGAGGCAGGAACATACAGGATTACTACATCAAATCGTCTGCCAAATGGAAATATGTTTGCTTACGTATATTATTTTTCTGTGGATGCAGGCGATAAAAAGGAAATCTCTATGATTCTGCGCCAGGCAGATCTGGAAGATATGCTCGAAAATATTGAACTTCCGGAATTTCAGCTTCGCAAGGATGAGGATGGAAATGAAGTGGTACAGGCATCTGAGCTTACTGCAGAGGGAAAACATATTCTGATGTTTCTGGAAGAAAGCAGAGAACCTACCGAGCATATCCTGAATGAGATGATGGAACAGCCGGAGGAATTCAGAAAAATTTGTTCCAGAATCCTTTTTGTGGTACAGAGCCAGACCGCACTTAAGGATCCTACAATCAGCAAAGCTCTTTCCATGTTCCCGGAAATTCAGGTATATTATGATTATTTTGCTGATCATATTGAGCTTTTGGGAAGAAGAATGTATGTGGATCATGAAAAACTTCCGCTTATTATTGTAACATCTGAAAAATTAAATGGAATTTATGCCACAAGCGGTTATAATGTAGGTACAGGGGATATGCTTCTCCGACTGATGTAGGAAGCAGTCCTGAAAATAAAAACATATATTAAAGGAGGACTTTGCAATGAAATTTTATTGTGGAGAAGATTACAAGGCAATGAGCCGCATCGCAGCGAACATTATTTCCGCTCAGATCATTATGAAGCCAGACTGTGTTCTGGGACTGGCTACCGGCTCCTCACCGGAAGGAACCTACGCACAGCTTGTAGAATGGTACAAAAAAGGTGATCTTGATTTTTCACAGGTGACAAGTGTAAACCTTGACGAATACAAAGGTCTTTCCGGAGACAATGACCAGAGCTATCGTTATTTCATGAACACACATCTGTTTGACCATGTAAATATTGATAAGAGCAGAACTTTCGTTCCGAACGGTCTGGAACCGGACAGCGAAAAAGCATGCCGTGAGTATGATGAAGTTGTTGCAGCTACAGGCGGAGTTGATCTCCAGCTTCTTGGAATCGGACATAATGGACATATCGGATTTAATGAGCCTGCAAGCGAATTCTGCAAAAACACACAGTGTGTAGATCTTACAGAAAGCACAATTGAGGCAAATAAGAGATTCTTTGAAAAAGAAGAGGATGTTCCGCGTCAGGCATATACAATGGGAATCGGAACAATCATGAGAGCAAAGAAAATCCTTCTGGTAGCATCTGGTGAGGGTAAGGCTGATATTATTGCAAAAGCATTTACCGGCCCGATCACTCCTGAAGTACCGGCTTCTATTCTTCAGCTTCATAATGATGTTACTGTTGTATGCGATAAAGCTGCAATGAGCAAGATCAAATTATAAATATTTTGTAAAAAATGTTAAGAAAAAACTGGCGTGATGACATCTGCCCTGGATTAATGGTATAATATCCTCATTTAATAAACGAGAGGAGATCTATGGACAGATTATATAAAAAACTGGAAGAGTATGGAAAATCAGATTTCTATCCTTTTCACATGCCGGGACATAAGAGAAATCCCCTGTCTGTGGCAGGGGATTTTCCTGTTCAAAAAGATATTACGGAAATTGCAGGCTTTGATAATCTTCATCATCCTGTAGATGTTTTGAAAACAGCCCAGGAAGAAGCGGCCCGTCTTTACGGAGTGAAAGACAGTTTTTACTGTATTAATGGAAGTACAGGAGCAATTTTGGCAGCTGTTTCGGCCGCTGTAAAAAGAAATGGTCATATTCTGATTGCCAGAAACTGCCATAAAGCTGTTTATCATGCAGCTTATCTCAGAGAGCTAAAAGTCACCTGTATTTATCCACATGAGGATTCAGAACTGGGGATAAACGGGGGAATTTCTCCTTTACGTGTGGAAAGATGCCTTTCTGACAATCCGGAGATAGAGGCAGTGCTTATAACTTCTCCTACTTATGATGGAATTGTATCAGACATAAAGCGAATTGCAGAAATTGCTCATGAGCATAAAATACCTCTGATCGTAGATGAAGCCCATGGAGCACATTTTCATTTTTCGGAATATTTTCCGGTATCGGCAGCAGAATTGGGGGCAGATATTGTGATACACAGTCTTCACAAGACACTTCCCTCTATGACTCAGACATCCTTGCTCCATTTATGCAGCGACAGGGTATCAAGAGAGCTGCTCACCAGATTTCTGGGAATTTACCAGACAAGCAGTCCTTCGTATGTTCTTATGGCATCTATGGATGCATGCCTGTATAAACTGAGAGAAGATGGAGAGAAAATGTTTTCAGAATATACCGGCAATCTGGAACGGGCAAGGGAACGTCTGTCAAAGTGCAGGTATATCCGTCTGGAAAATACAATGACAGATCCGTCACTGGGGATTTTTGATGTAGACAGATCGAAGCTGATCCTTTCAACCGTACACAGCACCTTGAACGGAAGGCAGCTTACAGAAATATTAAGATCAGAATTCCATCTGGAAATGGAAATGGAGGCAGAAAACTATACACTGGCGCTGACTTCTGCAGCAGACACCAAAGAAGGATTTGAACGACTCTGCTGTGCTGTTGAAGAAATTGACAGACGGGAATCGTTAAAATATACAGAGGATCTGGAAGTTCAGGAAAAATCCAGATACCAGGAATTAAAACAGATCATGAAAATATCTCAGGCTATGGATGCTCTTACAGAAAGAATTCCGATGGAGGAAAGTATTGGAAGAGTATCGGCAGAGTTTGCATATCTTTATCCGCCGGGAATCCCGCTGCTTGTTCCGGGAGAACAGATCACTGGACTTTTGATAAAGAATATGAGAAGATACATGGAACAGGGATTTGATCTTCAGGGACTCAGTGATGTATCAAATGCTTCTGTTCTGGTAGTTACCAATGAAATGAGAGAGGCTTCTCTGAAAAAAACAGAGAGAACGGTTTAAAGCAGTCTGCAATGGGAAAAATATTTTATATTATGGGAAAAAGTGCTTCCGGAAAGGACAGGATCTATTCGCTTCTTTTAGGCAGAGAAGAACTGGAACTGAAAAAAATGGTCCTTTATACCACACGCCCTATACGTGCAGGAGAAGAAAACGGAAGAGAATATTATTTTACAGATGAAGAACAATTAGAAAAATTCAGGATCAGTGGAAAACTGATCGAATCCCGGTCTTATGATACGGTACATGGAGTATGGACATATTTTACTGCGGATGACGGTCAGATCAGACCGGACGGAGCAGATTATTTAGGAATCGGGACACTGGAATCTTATCAGAAAATGAAAGAATATTATGGAGCAGACAGGGTATGCCCGATTTATATCCAGGTTGAAGACGGAGAACGGCTTCAAAGGGCGCTTCTTCGAGAAAAGCAGCAGAAGAACCCGAAATACGCAGAAATGTGCAGGAGATTTCTGGCGGATCAGGAGGATTTTTCTGAAGAAAAGATCGATGAATCTGGGATTGCTATAAGATTTGAAAACGATGATCTGGATAAATGTGTCGAAAAAATTATAAAATATATAAAATCCATGACATAAGCAAAAATAGTTTTTATTAACAAATAAAGTATGGTATAATAAAATCCATATAAAGAAAACAAGGAAAGACCTGTTTAATAATAAAGTGAGGTGATTCTGAATGGTTGGTTTTAACAACATTATTGGACACGAGGAGATTATCAGACATTTAAAAAATGCCATTAAGACGGGAAAGGTTTCCCATTCTTATATTTTTACGGGGAGACCCGGATCCGGAAAGAAGCTTCTTGCAACCACATATGCAATGACTCTTCAGTGTGAAAAAGGTGGGACAGAGCCCTGCCAGAAATGCGACTCCTGTAAAAAGGCCATGGGAAAGAATCACCCGGATATCATTATGGTCAACCATGAAAAACCCGGAACGATAAGTATTGATGAGATCCGCGAGCAGGTGATTTATGATGTTGCGGTGAAGCCATACTGCAGCCAGCACAAAATATATATCATCCCAGACGCGCAGATGATGACCGTGCAGGCTCAGAATGCACTGCTTAAGACAATAGAAGAACCGCCGGAATATGCAGTGATCATGCTTCTTACAAGTAATGTAGACGGACTGCTGCCTACGATTCAGTCCAGATGTGTACGACTGGATCTGAAAGTTGTAGACGACAGCCTTGTAAAACAGTATCTGATGGAACGTCTTCACGTTCCGGATTATCAGGCTGAGATCGATGCATCTTTTGCACAGGGCAGTATAGGAATCGCTAAAGAAGCCGCTACTTCAGAAGAGTTTTCCAATATTACGCAGAATGCTCTGAAAATACTGAAGAATGCGGACTCTATGGAGGTTTATGAGCTTGCGGATGAAATCAAACTTCTGTCAGCAGAAAAACAGAATATCGGAGATTATCTGGATATTTTCCAGTTCTGGTTCAGAGACGTACTGATGTTCAAGGCTACCAGAGAAATCGATAATCTGGTTTTTAAACAGGAAATTAATTATATTAAGGAACAGGCAAGTCTGCGCTCCTATGAAAATCTGGAAAAGATACTGGAAGCGCTGGAAAAAACCAAGGTACGTCTTCGTGCAAACGTAAACTTTGAACTGGCACTGGAGCTGCTGTTCCTGACCATCAGGGAGAGATAGAATGACAAAAGTAGTAGGTATCAGATTTCGAAATGTCGGAAAAATATATTATTTTAACCCAAAAGGATATAAGATGAAGGTTGGCGATCATGTGATCGTTGAGACAGCGCGTGGAGTTGAATTCGGGCGCGTGGTGCTGGGACCGAAGGATGTAGAGGAAGATGAGGTTATTCATCCTCTGAAGGAAGTGCTTCGTGTTGCAACTCCTGCAGATGAGGAAAGAGAGAGACAGAACAGAGAAAAGGAAAAGGAAGCCTTTAAGATCTGCCAGAAAAAGATCCGTGATCACGGACTGGATATGAAGCTGATCGATGCGGAGTATACTTTTGATAATAATAAGGTGCTGTTTTATTTTACTGCAGATGGAAGGATTGATTTCCGTCAGCTTGTAAAGGATCTGGCAGCGATATTTAAGACCAGGATAGAGCTTCGTCAGATCGGTGTACGTGATGAGACAAAGATTCTTGGAGGAATCGGAATCTGCGGCAGATGTCTCTGCTGTCATACCTATCTTTCAGAATTTGCACCGGTATCCATCAAAATGGCAAAAGAACAGAATCTTTCACTGAACCAGACAAAGATATCCGGTGTCTGCGGAAGGCTGATGTGCTGTCTGAAGAACGAGCAGGAAACCTATGAGGAACTGAACAAGAAGCTTCCGGGAACAGGAGATACGGTTACTCTTCCGGATGGACTTCAGGGAACCGTACACAGTGTAAATGTGCTGAGACAGCTGGTAAAAGTCATTGTTGAGGTTAATGATGAGAAGGAAATCCAGGAATATCCGGTAGGAGAACTGAAATTCCGTCCCAGAAAGAAAAAGATCAAAATTTCCGAAAAGGAAATGAAGGAACTAGAGAAACTTCAGGATAAAGAGGGAGATTCCGTATCTCATGGAAAATAAACTGCGAGACAGTCTTGTAAAGCCAGGAGAGAGAGCTGATGATCTTCAGAATGGTTATTATGTGATCCAGAGTCCGGAGAAATTCTGCTTTGGAATGGATGCTGTTCTTTTATCCGGTTTTGCAAAAATAAAAAAAGGCCAGCGTGTTCTGGATATGGGAACAGGAACCGGGATCATCCCCATTCTTCTCAGGTCAAAAACTCCGGGAGAACATTTTACCGGGCTGGAGATCCAGAAGGAATGTGCGGAAATGGCGCGGAGAAGTGTGGTTTATAATGATCTGGAAAAGGACATAGACATTGTCTGCGGTGATATCAAAGAGGCTGCTGAAATTTTTGGGGCAGCTTCTTTTCATGCAGTCACATGTAATCCGCCTTATATGATCGGTCAGCATGGTCTGCAGAATCCACATATGCCAAAAGCCATAGCCAGACATGAAATCCTCTGTACACTGGAAGATGTGGTGAGCCAGACATCCCGGGTATTAAAAGACCGGGGACATTTTTACATGGTACATCGTCCCTTCCGGCTGGCGGAGATCTTTCAGGTGCTGACAAAGTATAAACTGGAACCAAAGAGAATGCAGCTGGTATATCCTTTTGTTGACAGAGAACCTAATATGGTTCTCATCGAAGCCCTGAAAGGCGGAAATTCCAGAATTACCGTAGAACGTCCGCTGATCGTCTATGAAAAGCCGGGAGTTTATACGGAGGACATATTGAAGATATACGGCCCGTCAGGGGCGTAAATACCAGAAGAAAAAAGGTCTGATATTTCAGGTACGGACTGCTGTGCGAAAGGAGAAATTATGAGCGGAAAATTATATTTATGTGCAACGCCCATCGGAAATCTGGAGGATATTACGCTCAGAGTTCTCCGGACACTGAGAGAGGTGGATCTTATTGCTGCGGAGGATACCCGAAACAGCATTAAGCTTCTGAATCATTTTGATATAAAAACACCTATGACCAGCTACCATGAGTACAACAAAATAGAAAAAGCATATACCCTTATCGAAAAAATGCATAGTGGGATGGATATTGCTCTGATTACAGATGCAGGGACACCGGGAATCTCAGATCCCGGAGAGGAACTGGCTGCCATGTGTTATGAGGCTGGGATTGAGGTTACATCCCTTCCCGGTCCGGCGGCATGCATTACTGCTCTGACCTTATCCGGACTTCCCACCAGAAGATTTGCCTTTGAGGCTTTTCTTCCCATGGATAAAAAAGAGCGCAGGGAAATCCTGCAGGAGCTTGTGGACGAAACCAGGACCATTATTATTTACGAGGCGCCCCATAAGCTGGTAAAAACTCTGAAAGATCTCAGGGAGACTCTTGGAAACCGCAGGATGACTCTTTGCAGGGAACTTACCAAAAAGCATGAGACGGCATTCCGCACGACCATAGACGAGCTGATCGCACACTATGAGAAAGAGAAGCCTCTTGGAGAGTGCGTTATGGTCATAGAGGGAAAGAGCCGCCAGGAACTGAAAGAAGAGGCAGCAGCTTCCTGGGAGGAGATCACAATAGAAGAGCATATGGAAATCTATGAGAGTAAGGGACTTTCCCGGAAGGAAGCCATGAAACAGGTGGCAAAGGACCGGGGAGTAAGCAAGAGAGATGTGTATCAGTATCTGGTGAATATAGAGCAGTAAAAACGACTTCCTGACAGTCAGAGAGATTCTGGCTGCCAGGAAGTTTTCTATATTTTTCTGAAAATGAATGGAAAGCAGCCCTATTTTGTGCTATAATAGATTAGTATTACTATGTCTATTTATCAGAGGTTGCAGGGGTTTTCTGCAGGCCTGTTGATGCTATAAATCTAAAATGACAGGAGGACGAAATGGGCGGAGAGAATACAGAGTACGGAGCGGACCAAATTCAGATTTTGGAAGGACTGGAAGCTGTAAGAAAAAGACCAGGTATGTACATTGGAAGTACGTCAAGCAGAGGCCTGCATCATCTTGTGTATGAAATCGTTGATAACGCAGTGGATGAAGCACTTGCCGGATTTTGTACAGAAATTCAGGTAGTCATTAATCCTGACAATTCAATTACAGTCATAGATAACGGAAGAGGTATCCCGGTAGGAATTAATCATAAAGCCGGTATCCCGGCAGTTGAGGTGGTATTTACGATCCTGCATGCCGGTGGTAAATTTGGCGGCGGGGGATACAAGGTATCCGGAGGTCTTCATGGAGTTGGCGCATCGGTTGTAAATGCTCTGTCTGAATGGCTGGAGGTTTCCATCTACAAAGAGGGAAAAGAATATAAACAGAGATATGAGAGAGGTCATACGATTTATCCTCTGAAGATCGTGGGAGACTGTGCCCCGGAATATACGGGAACAACGGTCACGTTTCTTCCTGATAAAGAAATTTTTGAGGAAACAGTCTATGATTATGACATCCTGAAACAGCGTCTTCGGGAAATGGCTTTTCTTACCAAAGGTCTGAAGATCGTTCTGAGAGATGACAGAGAGGATTCCAAGAAAGAGAAAACTTTCCATTACGAAGGCGGTATCCAGGAATTTGTTACTTATCTGAACAGAAGCAAAGAAGCTCTTTATCCGGAGGTGATCTACTGTGAAGGAGAAAAAGACGGTGTTATGGTCGAGGTTGCCATGCAGCATAATGATTCCTACACAGAGAATACCTATGGTTTTGTAAATAATATCAATACACCGGAGGGCGGAACTCATATCATGGGATTCCGTAATGCTCTGACGAAAACTTTTAATGATTATGCCAGAAAGAACAAGCTTCTGAAGGACAGCGAGCCTAATTTAAGCGGTGATGACATCCGTGAAGGTCTGACTGCTATTGTCAGTGTTAAGATCGAGGAGCCTCAGTTTGAGGGTCAGACGAAACAGAAACTTGGAAACAGTGAAGCAAGAGGCGCTGTTGATTCGGTTGTCAGCAGGCAGCTGGAGATTTTCCTGGAACAGAATCCTACGGTTGCGAAATCTACAGTGGAGAAATCTGTTCTTGCACAGAGAGCCAGAGAGGCAGCCCGTAAGGCTCGAGATCTTACAAGAAGAAAATCAGCTCTGGACGGAATGTCTCTGCCGGGCAAACTGGCGGACTGTTCAGACAAAGATCCTAAAAATTGTGAAATTTATATTGTAGAGGGAGATTCTGCCGGCGGTTCTGCCAAGACAGCAAGAAATCGCGCCACACAGGCGATTCTTCCTCTTCGAGGCAAGATTCTGAATGTAGAAAAGGCTCGTCTGGATAAAATTTACGGAAATAAAGAGATTAAGGCCATGATCACAGCTTTTGGAACAGGTATCCATGAGGATTTTGATATCAGCAAACTTCGTTATCATAAAATTATCATCATGACAGATGCCGATGTGGATGGAGCGCATATTGCAACCCTTCTTCTTACTTTTTTGTATCGGTTTATGCCGGAGCTGATCAAGCAGGGATATGTATATCTGGCGCAGCCTCCTCTTTATAAGATTGAGAAGAATAAAAAGGTATGGTATGCCTATGATGATGCTGAATTGAACCGTATTCTGGAAGAAATCGGTCGTGATAACAACAATAAGATCCAGCGATACAAAGGACTTGGAGAGATGGATGCTGAGCAGCTTTGGGAAACTACTATGGATCCGGAGAAGAGAATTCTTCTGAGAGTGACCATGGATGAATCTGCAACATCGGAGATTGATCTGACCTTTACCACACTTATGGGGGATAAGGTAGAGCCAAGGAGAGAATTCATCGAAGAAAATGCAAGATTTGTAGAAAATCTGGATATCTAGGAGAATAAAAGATGGAAGACAATATTTTTGATAAAGTCCATGAGGTGGATCTGCAGAAGACCATGGAAAAATCTTATATCGATTATGCCATGAGTGTTATTGCATCACGAGCCCTTCCGGATGTCCGGGACGGACTGAAACCGGTACAGAGGCGTGTACTGTACTCAATGATTGAGCTGAACAACGGACCTGACAAGCCGCATCGTAAATGTGCGCGTATTGTCGGTGATACCATGGGTAAATATCATCCTCATGGAGACAGTTCTATTTACGGAGCACTTGTAAATATGGCACAGGACTGGTCAACCAGATATCCTCTGGTAGACGGTCATGGAAACTTTGGGTCTGTTGACGGTGACGGGGCGGCTGCCATGCGATATACAGAGGCCCGTCTCAGTAAAATATCAATGGAGATGCTTGCGGATATCAATAAGAATACCGTTGACTTTCAGCCGAACTTTGACGAAACAGAACGAGAGCCCGTTGTGCTCCCTTCACGTTATCCCAATCTTCTTGTAAACGGAACCTCTGGTATTGCCGTAGGTATGGCTACCAATATTCCGCCTCACAACCTTCGTGAGGTTATCCAGGCGGTTGTAAAGATTATTGACAATATTATCGAAGAACAGAGAGATACCACAATTGAAGAAATTCTGGAGATTGTAAAGGGACCGGATTTTCCTACAGGAGCTACAATCCTGGGAACGAGAGGAATTGAGGAAGCATATCGTACCGGCCGTGGCAAGATCCGTGTCCGTGCGGTGACAAATATCGAGACACTTCCAAATGGAAAGTCACGTATTATTGTTACAGAACTTCCGTATCTGGTAAATAAAGCCCGTCTGATCGAAAAGATAGCGGAACTTGTCCGCGACAAAAAAATCGACGGTATTACAGACCTGAACGATCATTCCAGCCGCGAGGGAATGCGTATCTGTATCGATCTGCGTAAGGATGCCAACGCTAACGTTGTCCTGAACCAGCTTTATAAGCACACACAGCTTCAGGATACCTTTGGCGTGATTATGCTCTGTCTGGTATCTACCAATGGAAGTCTGGAACCAAAGGTACTGAATATCCATGATATGCTCAAATATTATCTGGCACATCAGGAGGATGTTGTAACAAGAAGGACACAGTATGACCTGAATAAAGCCCAGGAGAGAGCCCATATTTTGGAGGGACTTCTTAAGGCGCTGGATAATATCGATGAAGTAATTCGTATTATCCGCGGTTCCAGAAGCGTTCAGATTGCCAAACAGGAATTAATAGATCGTTTTGAACTGACAGAAGTACAGGCGCAGGCAATCGTAGATATGCGTCTTCGTGCGCTTACCGGTCTGGAACGTGAAAAGCTGGAAGCGGAATATGCAGAATTAATGGAAAAAATCCGTAAATTAAAGGCAATCCTTGAGGACAGAAATCTTCTTCTCCGTGTGATCCGGGAAGAGATTCTGGAAATTTCCGAAAAATACGGGGATGACAGAAGAACATCCATAGGTTTTGACGCGTTTGATATTTCCATGGAAGACATGATCCCCCGTGAAAATACAGTGATCACCATGACAAAGCTTGGTTACATCAAGCGTATGACGGTTGATAACTTCCGCAGCCAGAACAGGGGCGGTAAGGGAATCAAGGGAATGCAGACCATTGAGGACGATTATATTGAAGAACTGATGATGACTACCACTCATCATTATGTGATGTTCTTTACCAATACGGGGCGTGTTTACCGCCTCAAGGCATATGAAATCCCGGAGGCGAGCAGAACAGCCAGAGGAACGGCGATCATCAATCTTCTGCAGCTGATGCCGGGAGAACGTATTACAGCGGTGATCCCTATCAACAAATTTGAAGAGGATCAGTATCTGGTAATGGCTACCCGTAAAGGACTGGTGAAGAAAACTCCAATCCAGGATTATGCAAATGTCCGCAAGATCGGTCTGGCCGCGATCTCTCTTAGAGAAGATGATGAGTTGATAGAAGTTAAGGTCACAAACAACAAAAAAGATATTATCCTGGTTACAAAGGACGGTCAGTGTATCCGTTTTAAAGAGACAGATGTAAGGACTACAGGACGTGTTTCCATGGGTGTAAGAGGCATTAACCTTATGGATGGTGATGAGGTTGTGGCAATGCAGCTGAACTCCCAGGGATATTATCTTCTTGTAGTGTCTGAAAATGGTATGGGCAAACGTACTTCCATCAGTGAATTTACCTGTCAGAACAGAGGCGGCAAAGGCGTAAAATGCTATAAGATAACAGAAAAAACAGGTAATGTGATCGGTGCAAAAGCGGTTAATGAAGAAAATGAGATCATGATGATCACAACAGAAGGAATTATTATCCGGCTTCAGTGTTCTGATATTTCTATTCTTGGAAGAATTACTTCAGGTGTGAAGCTGATCAATCTTTCGGATGGAGTGACTGTGGCAAGCTTTGCGAAAGTAAGAGAAAGAGAAGCGGAGGCTGAACAGTCAAAAGAAACAGAGGAAAAACAAAAAGAAGAGATTTCGGAATCAGAGGAACATATAGAGGAATAAGAGGTAAAGTGTAATTATGGAACAGCAAAAAGCCGTAAGGAGAAAAAAACGCAGACCATCCGGCAAAAATTCCAGAAGAAGAAATTCCGGTATTTCTTTAAACAGGATCAATATAAAGCTTATCGCAGGGGCTGTTGTGGCAGCAGCCCTTGTAATAGGGCTTATATTTGCTGTGAGAAGCTGCAGTGCAGGAAGCAAATCGCCGGAAAAGGCTGTGAAAACACTTGTTACATCATATTTAAAAGGAAAAGAAAAAAAGATATTAAAGTGTTATGATGTAAAAAAAGCGGATGAGGATCTTCAAAGAGAAATATCAGCGACCATTAAATATTTTGAAGCCCACAATCCTAAAAAAACAAAGATAACCGCATGTGATACTATATACAAAAACGGGAAAAATGCGTATGTATATATTATTTACAATCTTATTCTGGAAAATGACCAGTCCTATCCATGTATCAGCACTTATATGACACAGCAGAAGGAAGATGGAAAATATCGCATCCTTGCTCCTTCAGAAATTACGGATGAGATGAAAAAAGAGGCGGCAGAAAAGTATGCTTTATTTATGGAAACGGATCCTTATAAGAAATATGTGACAGCATACGAGACTTTTACAAAGAAGAATCCGGGCTATGAAGAAAAGCTGACTGCAAAGCTGAGATAAAAAATCTGTAATGAAAAGGAGGCAGCAGAAATGAAAAGAATCATAATGATGGTGCTGAGAAACCTTCCGTTTATTCCTCTTGCATGGTTTAAATTATGCTGGTATGCATCTCGTGTGGATGATTATACAGAAGGAGAGAGATATGCTCTTCTAAAAATGATTGACAGACGTGCGAATAAGGGCGGGAATATCACAATTGATGCACATGGAACAGAAAATATTCCAAAAGAGAATGGATTTATTTTTTATCCAAATCATCAGGGCTTATATGATGTTCTTGCAATTATGGCACCATGTCCGGTTCCGTTTTCTGTTGTAGCGAAGAAAGAAGTAGGAAATGTGCCGTTTTTAAAACAGGTATTTGCATGTATGAAGGCTTTTTTGATCGACCGGGAAGATTTGAGACAGTCTATGCAGGTGATTATCAATGTCACAAAAGAAGTAAAGCAGGGACGTAATTATCTTATATTTGCCGAAGGAACAAGAAGCAAAAACGGAAACCATCCTCAGGAATTTAAAGGAGGCAGCTTTAAAGCTGCAATGAAAGCGAAATGCCCAATTGTGCCGGTTGCGTTGATAGATTCTTATAAATCATTTGACACGGGATCCGCAGCGCCGATTACGGTACAGGTGCATTTTTTGAAGCCTATGAGATATGAGGAATATAAAGATATGAAATCTACAGAGATTGCAGCGGAAGTAAAACGCAGAGTAGAAGAAACAATAAAGAAAAACGGCGGATGGGATTGACCATCGCCGTTTTTCTTTTACATCTCTTTTTTCAGCCTTCGGAAGTCTCCAAGAGCTTTCCAGCCTATCTTTATTATTTTTCTAAGATTAATAGAATTCACACCTCCCTGACGAGGTTTAAAACTGATTTCTCGAAAAGTTATATTTTCACGATAGTATGAAAAATAAGTAGTCATCATAATGTTAGGGAGATTATAATCCCGTGGAAGTTTTTTGATGTATTTTTTTATAAGGGAAGCTTTCATCAGACGGAAAGGAGCATTTGCATCGGGAATCTTTACACCAAAGATAAGACGAAGCAGCAGGCAGACCATATTTTCTATGATTTTTCTTGAAAACCCATCACCTCTAACGGAACGTTTTCCGATAATGGCGTCATATTCGTTGCGGAGTTCCCAGAAAGCATCAAATTCAGCGGGATCTGTCTGACCGTCGGCATCTGTCTGAAAGATATAGTCAGCATTTTTGTCGATGGCGTGTCGGTAGCCATAAAGGACGGTAGAACCATGTCCCCCGTTTTTCTTTTTTAATGCAGTAAGAAGCGGAAATTGCTTTTCCAGCTGACAGAGAATCTTCCATGTATGGTCGGTGCTTCCGTCGTTGACTACAACAAGACGGGAAAGTCCGTTTCCATTGTATTTTTTTATAATGGGATACCATTCTCTGATTGTATTTTCAATGTTGTCTTCTTCATTATAAGCAGGAATAATGATATATAATTTTTCCATAAAGTATTAAATCTCCTTTGATGATACTGCAGATCTATACTATTATATATATAACGTAGATCTATATTGTAAAGCTGATGTTTATTGTAACTGTATGGATGTTACAGAGATATTTTAACATAAAAGAATGTTAAGAGAAAGGTGTTTTACATATGTGTGGATATGATATAAAAGTATAAGAAAAGAGCAAGATAACGGCATAGTTAAAAATGCGAAAAAAATAATTTAAAGAATTATAAAAAATAGGTTGACAACAGTGCGGGGGTTATGTATAATTAACAATGCATTTCGGATGTAAATGCCTTCAAATCACATAAGAAATTATGAGTTCGGAGTCTGGAGAAGTACTCAAGAGGCCGAAGAGGTGCCCCTGCTAAGGGTATAGGTCGGGTAACCGGCGCGAGGGTTCAAATCCCTCCTTCTCCGTTGAATTTTTTGAAGAATTAAAAAACTTCAAAAAATTGAAAAAACTTGTTGACAAGCACTTGAAAGTGTGGTAAAGTAAACAAGCTGTCAGAGAGACAGAGATTTACAAAATCAAACATCAAAAAAGTTTGAAAAAACTTGAAAAAAGTTCTTGACAAACAAAAACAGATGTGATAAAATAAATGAGCTGTCAGAAAGACAAAAAGCAAAGAACCTTGATAACTAAACAGTGAGACACATACGATTCTCGAAAATTC
>SAMEA3387494__coassemble_1826_pt1 | contig 57236 bp, 59 predicted proteins | sample SAMEA3387494__metabat2_high_PE_015 | metagenome-assembled genome bin SAMEA3387494 (sample SAMEA3387494) | Felis catus | biome: Faeces | place: United Kingdom | collected 2012
GTATCACGGGACCCGGTTCTCGTCCTAAAAGGACAGGAACCGGGCTTTTTAGTATAGGAGGAAGATATTATGACAGTTTGGGAAGAACTGCAGGCCAGAGGGCTGATCGCCCAGGTGACAAACGAAGATGAGATCAAAGAGATGGTAAACAATGGAAAAGCTACATTTTATATTGGCTTTGATCCTACCGCAGACAGCCTTCATGTAGGACACTTTATGGCGCTGTGTCTGATGAAGCGTCTTCAGATGGCAGGAAACCGTCCGATCGCTCTTCTCGGCGGCGGAACCGGTATGATCGGAGACCCTTCCGGAAGAACCGATATGCGTCAGATGATGACAAAAGAAACCATCCAGCACAACATTGACTGTTTCAAAAAGCAGATGGAGCGTTTTATTGACTTTTCCGAAGGAAAAGCGCTGATGGTAAACAATGCAGACTGGCTGATGGGTCTGAATTATGTAGAGCTTCTCCGCGAAGTGGGTGCTCACTTTTCCGTAAACCGCATGCTTACTGCAGAGTGCTATAAGCAGCGTATGGAAAGAGGATTGAGCTTCCTGGAATTTAACTATATGATCATGCAGAGCTATGACTTTTATATGCTGTTCCAGAAATACGGCTGCAACATGCAGTTCGGCGGCGACGACCAGTGGAGCAACATGCTGGGCGGTACAGAGCTGATCCGCAGAAAGCTTGGCAAGGATGCACACGCCATGACAATCACACTTCTCCTTAATTCTGAAGGAAAGAAAATGGGCAAGACACAATCCGGAGCCGTATGGCTTGATCCGAACAAAACTTCTCCCTTTGATTTTTACCAGTACTGGAGAAATGTGGATGATGCAGATGTGATCAAATGTATGCGTCTTCTTACCTTCCTGCCTCTGGAAGAAATCGATGAAATGGCAAAATGGGAAGGCAGCCAGCTGAACAAGGCCAAAGAAGTACTGGCGTATGAGCTGACCAATCTGGTACATGGCGAGGAAGAGGCAAAGAAAGCCCAGGAAGGCGCCAGAGCACTTTTTGCAGGCGGTGCCAATACAGAGAACATGCCGTCTACAGAGCTGACTGATGAGGATTTCCAGGAAGGCAGCATCGACCTTATTACCATGCTGGTAAAAACTGGTCTTGTACCAAGCCGTTCTGAGGGCCGTCGTGCCATCGAACAGGGTGGAGTATCCATTGACGGTGAGAAGATCACAGATATCAAACACACAGTAAAAAAAGAGGATTTCAGCGAAGAAGGCATGGTGCTGAAACGCGGTAAAAAGAAATTCCATAAGGTGTGTGTGAAATAGAGGAGGAAACAATCATGAAAAAATACGGAGTAAACGAACTTCGTCAGATGTTCCTGGATTTTATGGAGAGCAAGGGACATCTTGTTATGAAAAGCTTTTCCCTTGTACCACAGGGAGATAAGAGTCTTCTGCTGATCAATGCAGGTATGGCTCCTCTGAAGCCTTACTTTACAGGAGCAGAGATCCCGCCAAGAACAAGAGTGGCAACCTGTCAGAAATGTATTCGTACCGGCGATATTGAAAACGTAGGTAAAACAGCCCGTCATGGCACATTTTTTGAGATGCTTGGAAACTTTTCTTTTGGAGATTATTTCAAGCATGAAGCCATTGCCTGGTCCTGGGAGTTCCTGACAAAAGTTGTGGGACTGGATCCGGAACGTCTGTATCCTTCTGTGTATCTGGAGGATGATGAGGCTTTTGAAATCTGGAATAAAGAGGTTGGTATTCCGGCTGAACGTATTTTCCGCTTTGGAAAAGAAGACAATTTCTGGGAGCATGGCGCAGGCCCATGTGGTCCATGCTCTGAGATCTACTATGACCGCGGTGAAAAATACGGATGCGGTAAACCGGATTGTACGGTAGGATGTGAATGCGACCGCTATATGGAAGTGTGGAATAATGTGTTTACACAGTTCGAAAATGACGGAAATGGCAATTACGAAACACTTCAGAACAAGAATATTGATACAGGAATGGGCCTGGAGCGTCTGGCAGTTGTTGTTCAGGATGTGGATTCTATTTTTGATGTGGATACCATCTGTTCTCTTCGTAATCTGGTATGTGAGGTGGCAGGTAAGGAATACGGCAAAGATTATCAGACTGACGTGTCCATTCGTCTGATCACAGACCATATCCGTTCTGCTACATTTATGATTTCTGACGGTATTATGCCAACGAATGAAGGACGCGGTTATGTGCTTCGTCGTCTGATCCGTCGTGCAGCCCGTCACGGACGCCTTCTGGGAATTGAAGGAACTTTCCTTGCAAAATTAAGTGCAGAAGTAATCCAGGGATCTAAAGACGGATATCCGGAGCTTGAAGAGAAAAAGGAATTTATCTTCAAGGTTCTTACCAATGAAGAAAATCAGTTTAACAAGACCATTGACCAGGGTCTCCGCATCCTTTCTGACATGGAAGAGGAGATGAAGGCAAAAGACGAAAAAACACTTTCCGGAGAAAATGCATTTAAGCTTTATGATACTTATGGATTCCCTCTGGATTTGACAAAAGAGATCCTTGAAGAAAAGGGCTACGGAATCGATGAGGAAGGCTTCCAGGCTGCAATGGAAGAGCAGAGAGTAAAAGCACGTACTGCCCGTGAAGTGACTAACTATATGGGGGCAGACGCTACGGTTTATGATGAGATCGATCCTTCTGTGACAACAGAGTTTACAGGCTATGATCATCTTTCTTATGAGTCAGAGGTAACTGTTCTTGCCGGAGAAAGCGAGCTGGTTTCTTCTCTGGTAGAGGGACAGAAGGGTACTGTTTTCGTAAAAGAAACTCCTTTCTACGCTACCATGGGCGGTCAGGAAGGTGACACTGGTGTGATCGAAACTGCAAATGGAAAATTTGTGGTGGAAGATACCATTAAGCTTCGTGGCGGTAAATTCGGTCATGTAGGATATATGGAATCCGGCATGATCTCTGAGGGAGAGACTGTTTCTCTTAAGGTTGCAGAAAGCAAGCGCCGTGACACAGAAAAGAACCACAGCGCTACTCATCTGCTTCAGAAGGCATTAAAGACAGTTCTGGGCTCTCATGTAGAGCAGAAAGGTTCTCTGGTAACACCGGACAGATTAAGATTTGACTTTGCCCATTTCCAGGCAATGACAGAGGAAGAGCTGGAAAAAACAGAAGCTCTTGTAAACCGGGAGATTCAGGCTGCCCTTCCGGTAGAAACAGCAGTAATGGATATCGAGGAAGCAAAGAAATCCGGAGCTATGGCTCTTTTTGGTGAAAAATATGATCAGAAGGTACGTGTGGTATCTATGGGAGACTTCTCTAAAGAGCTTTGCGGAGGTACTCATGTAAAGAATACATCCTCTATCATGCTCTTTAAGATTGTTTCTGAATCTGGTATTGCAGCAGGTGTCCGCCGTATCGAGGCGCTTACCGGAAATGCAGTAGTAGAATATTATAAACATCAGGAACATATGCTGAGAGAGGCTGCAAAGGCTCTGAAGACCCAGCCTTCCGAAGTGGCTGAAAAAATTACGCATCTTCAGGCAGAGGTAAAGGCTCTTCACAGTGAGAATGATTCTCTGAAGAGCAAACTGGCACAGGGATCTCTCGGCGATGTTATGGATCAGGTTGTAGAAGTACAAGGTGTGAAGCTCCTTGCTGCAAAAGTAGAGGGCGTTGACATGAACGGACTCCGTGATCTGGGCGACCAGCTGAAAGAAAAGCTTGGAGAAGGTGTTGTGCTTCTTGCAGCTGTAAACGGCGGAAAAGTAAATCTTCTTGCCATGGCTACAGATGGAGCACAGAAAGCCGGAGCTCATGCAGGAAATTTGATCAAGGCGGTGGCAGCTATTGCAGGCGGCGGCGGAGGCGGTCGTCCGAATATGGCTCAGGCCGGAGGAAAAAATCCGGAAAAGGCACAGGAAGCTATTGATGCGGCAGCAGGAATCCTGGAGCAGCAGCTGGCATAAAGAAAAATAAAAATATTTTGCAAAATTAACCAAAAGCTGTTGACGAAAGTCGAGCCTATGATATATAATATAACTCGTGCAAGAAAAATACCCAGACAGTTGTATTTTAGCACAATCTACAACTGGAGGGAGGTTAGGTGTGAGTCTATGTCAAACGTAATCGTAAAAGAGAACGAGACTTTAGATAGCGCTCTTCGCAGATTCAAGAGAAGCTGTGCAAAAGCAGGTATCCAGCAGGAAATCCGCAAAAGAGAGCATTACGAGAAACCAAGCGTTCGTCGTAAGAAAAAATCTGAAGCCGCAAGAAAACGTAAATATAATTAATTGTGCGCAAAAATCCCTGACATTTAGTTGTCAGGGATTTTTAAATCTGGAGTGTAAAATGAGTTTTGTGATTATGTTTCTGAAAAAAGTAATCAAGCTTTTGTTTAACAGGATATTTTATGTGGTGTTGGCCATGCTGCTGCAGCTCATATGGTTATTTCTTCTGGTGTGGAAGCTTGCTGAATATTCGAAATATATTTCTCTGGCCATTGCAGTGATCAGTGTGATCTCTGTACTGTGGATCCTGAACAAAAGAATAAATCCCTCTTACAAACTGGGATGGACAATGCTGATCATGGCTTTTCCTGTATTTGGACTTTTGCTGTATATGCTTTTCGGTCAGTCCCGTATTGCGGATCACATGCAGATACAGTACGAAAAAATACGAAAAGAAAGCCTGCCGTATCTCCAGTCGGATCCGGAAATATATGAGAAGATAGAAGCTGAAGACCCGTCTACAGCAGTTCAGTCAGAATATATCTGTCATCTTTCAGCATTTCCTGCTCATGAGCATACAGAGGCAGAATATTTTCAGGTGGGCGATGATATGTTTCCGGTACTGGTCCGTGAACTGGAACAGGCAGAGCATTATATATATATTGAATATTTTATTATAAATGATGGTGTAATGTGGCGTACGATCCTTGATATCCTTGAAAAGAAAGCCGCAGAAGGGGTGGATGTCAGACTGATTTATGATGGGTTTGGATGCCTTACGACGCTTCCCCATAAATATGATCAATTCCTGCAGGAAAAAGGAATCAAATGTAAGGTGTTTAATCCTTTCCGTCCGGTGCTGAACATTATTCAGAATAACCGTGACCATCGAAAAATCTGTGTGATCGACGGAAAAACTGGTTTTACAGGCGGAATCAATCTGGCAGATGAATATATTAATCAAAAAGAACGTTTTGGACATTGGAAAGACACAGCAGTTGTGCTGAGAGGAGAGGCAGTCTGGAATATGACCATTATGTTCCTTCATATGTGGCATGTGATAAACGGGATCAGGGAACCTATTGATTATGAACGCTATTTGCCTCATACGTATCATCCTGAGGAATTTTCGGGCAGTGGTTTTATACAGCCATTCAGTGATACACCTCTGGATGGAGAAGTGTTAGGGGAAAATATTTATCTGAATATTATTAATCGTGCAAAAAAATATGTATATATCTGCACACCGTATCTGATCATTGACAACGAGATGATGACAGCTCTCTGCCTTGCTGCAAAGGGAGGGGTGGACGTACGGATCATGACTCCCGGAGTTCCGGATAAAAAAATGGTATTTTTACTTACGCAGTCTTTTTATGAACAGCTGATAGAGGCAGGAGTGAAAATTTATGAATATCAGCCTGGATTTCTCCATGCAAAGTCTTTTGTCTGTGATGATGAGATTGCTGTAGTGGGTACCATAAATTTGGATTATCGAAGCCTGTATCTCCATTTTGAAGATGGTGTCTGGATTTACAAAAATAAGGTGATCCAGGATATTCTGGATGACTTTTTGGAAACGATGCGCTATTGTGAACCGATCAGTATTGATTTCTGTAAAAACAGGAATATTGTTATCCGGGGATTTCAGAGTGTATTAAGGGCTTTTGCCCCCTTGCTGTAAAACAGAAACTGTCATATTTTTATGTTTCTCCATTTAGAATAGAATAGAATATCCCTGTGGGAGGATGATCTATGAATCATAAATGGAGGAACTTTTTTTATGTGCTTCTTTTGCTGAGCACAGTTTTTTCACAGACAGTATCAGCATATGCAGAAGCAGCGGTGGAGCAGCCTGTTGTCAGTGCACCGGAATATGTATTGATGGAAGCGGAAACCGGAACAGTGATTGCTCAGAAAGAAAAAGATGTAAGAAGAAGCCCTGCCAGTGTAACTAAAATTATGACCCTTCTCCTTATTTTTGATCAGCTGGAAAACGGCAGTCTGAAAATGGAGGATAAAGTTATTACAAGCGCATATGCAAAATCCATGGGGGGATCTCAGGTTTTTCTGGAAGAGGGAGAAGAACAGACGGTAGAGACTATGATCAAATGTATTGTGATCGCTTCAGGAAATGACGCCAGTGTAGCCATGGCAGAGCATATTTCAGGAAATGAACAGGAATTTGTAAAAGAAATGAATAAGCGTGCGGCAGGGCTTGGAATGAATAATACTCATTTTGAAGACTGCTGCGGACTTACGGATTCAGACGGTCATTATACGACTGCTTATGATATTGCTCTTATGAGCCGGGAACTGATCAACAGATATCCTCAGATACTGGATTATTCTTCGGTGTGGATGGATACTATTTTACATACGACCAGACAGGGCACAAAGGAATTCGGTCTGTCAAATACCAACCGGCTTCTGCGGACGTATAAAGGATGTGTAGGTCTAAAAACGGGAAGTACCAGCAAGGCAAAATTCTGTCTTTCGGCGGTGGCACAGAGAAATGACATTACTATGATCGCAGTGGTGATGGCGGCGCCGGATTCAAAATCCAGGATAAAGGATGCGTCTGTTCTTTTGGATCAGGGGTTTTCAAAATGCCGTCTGTATAAAGATGAAACACCTGTAAAACTCCCGGAGATTTCAGTAAAAAAAGGAAAAGAAAAAACAGTCTCACTTGTTTATGAAAAACAGTTTCGTTATCTCAGCACAGATGGTGCCGGGATAGAAAATATCCGGAAAACGCTAAAGATTCCAAAGGAGGTGGAGGCACCTGTAAAAAAAGGTCAGAAGGCCGGAGAAATAATCTACAGTCAGGATAAGAAAGAAATTGGGAGAGCATCTGTCATTTATGGAAAAAGTATTTCAAAAGCGGGTTATATGGACTGCCTGAAAAATGTGGCAGAGATTTTTTGTCTTTAGATTCCGCAAAGCCGGAAACGGCTGTTTGAAAAGAGTACGATTTTTTTGACAAAAAGCCATGCTGAGGGGTATAATAAGCTTCAAATAAACAAATGTCAAAGTTTTGAGAGGAATGAAATAAATGAGAGAAATCAGAACGGAAGATGCAGTAGGTCATGTCCTCTGCCATGATATCACACAGATTATAAAGGATGAAAAAAAAGGTGTGCTTTTTAAAAAAGGCCATGTAGTAAAAGAAGAAGACATTCCTGCGCTTTTATCTGTAGGAAAGGAACACCTTTATGTATGGGAAAAACAGGAAGGAATCCTTCATGAAAATGAGGCGGCAGAGTTTTTATATGATATCTGTGCCGGAGACCATATGTATGGAACAGAGGTTAAAGAGGGAAAAATCGAGCTGATCGCTGAATGTGACGGACTTTTAAAAATACGCAGAGAAGCTCTTATAGCAGTAAATGGCCTGGGAGAGATGATGATTGCCTCACGCCATGGGGATTTTCCGGTACACAAGGGAGATAAGATTGCCGGTACCAGGATCATTCCTCTGGTCATCGAAAAAGAAAAGATGGACAGAGCGGTTCAGACTGCAGGCGAGAACCCTCTGTTCGCTATTTTGCCATTTCAGAAAAAAAGAGTGGGTATTGTTACAACCGGAAGTGAAGTAAAAAAGGGACTGATCAAAGATACCTTTACTCCTGTTCTGAGAGATAAGCTTTCAGAATATCCCTGCGAGGTCATTGGTCAGTCTCTTCCAGGCGATGAAAGAGAACAGATCACAGCAGATATCCTGAAATTTATTGACGAAGGTGCGGATTTGGTGATCTGCAGCGGAGGAATGAGTGTAGATCCGGATGATCGTACGCCGGGTGCGATCAAGGATACAGGTGCGGATATTGTAACTTATGGAGCTCCTGTGCTTCCTGGAGCGATGCTGCTTCTGGCGTATATACAAAGAGGTGAAAGAAAAATTCCTGTGCTGGGACTTCCTGGCTGTGTTATGTATGCAAAAAGGACAGTGTTTGATCTGATCCTGCCAAGAATTATGGCGGATGATCCGGTAACCCGGGAAGAGATTGCTGCATATGGAGAAGGTGGTCTCTGCCTTGGCTGTGAGAGCTGTACCTTCCCTAATTGCGGATTTGGCAAATAAAACGCCAGAGGAGAAGTATGAAGACATTCAGAACAAAAACATATCAGATCAGGACGAAAAAGCTGAGGGGAGGTCAGTGTGTGCGTCTGGCCATACTGGCTGATCTTCATGGATTTGTGTATGGAAAAGAAAATCAGGAGCTTTTTCAGGCTATCGAATCGGCCGAAGCAGATGCGGTCCTTGTTGCAGGAGATATGGTGGTTAGTTCGGATCCTTCTACAGCAGCTGCAGTTGCCGGTTTTTTCTGTCGCCTTGCCAATAGCCTTCCGGTATTTTATGCTATGGGGAATCATGAAAATAAAATGCTTATAAATCCGGAGACCACAGAAAAATATATAAACTATGAACGGGTACTGACAAACGCCGGTGTCTGTTTCCTTCATAACGAATATGTTTTCATGAAGATTAAAGGGACAGAGTTTGCATTTTATGGACTGGAACTTCCTATGGAATATTACAGAAAGCCGGCATCTCCCTATCCGGATCAGGAAGTGCTGGAGAAACTGATCGGAAAGCCTTCCGAATATGGAGTGTCTGTATTGCTGGCTCATAACCCAAAATATGGAAATGCTTATTTTCAATGGGGTGCGGATCTTACTGTGTCAGGTCATTACCACGGCGGCGTTCTGAGATTCAGTGAGCATTATGGACTGGCATGCCCGCAGTATCTGTTTCTGCCGCCATATTGCTGCGGGGAGTTTCACAAAGAAAATAAGCATATGCTGGTCAGCGCAGGGCTTGGAGAACATACCGTTCCCCTTCGGATCCATAATCCGCGAGAATTGATCATCGCGGAGCTGATTCCCGAAGGAATAAACAGAAAAACAGGAGAATATACAGAAGATGGCGATATCTGTTAAAATCAACGTGTTTGAAGGACCGCTGGATCTTCTTCTGCATTTGATAGAGAAAAATAAGATCGATATCTATGATATTCCGATTGTAGAGATAACAGATCAGTATATGGAATATATACATGGAATGGAAACAGAAGATTTGGGGACGATGAGTGAATTTCTTGTAATGGCTGCCACGCTTCTGGATATTAAATGTAAAATGCTTCTTCCAAGGGAAGTAAACGAAGAAGGTCAGGAAGAGGATCCGAGAGAGGAGCTTGTACAGAAACTTCTGGAATACAAAATGTACAAGTTTATGTCCTATGAACTAAAGGATAAGCTGGATGGAGCGGCTGGTGTGTTTTATAAAAAAGCGACAATCCCCCAGGAAGTACTGAAATACCGGGAACCGGTAGATCCCCAGGAACTGCTTGCCTCTCTTACTTTGGAAAAGCTGAATCAGATTTATAAATCTATTCTGAAAAAACAGGAGGCGAAGATCGATCCGATCAGAAGCAAATTCGGAACGATTGAAAAGGAGGAAGTCAGTCTCTCAGATAAAATGCTGGAAATGAAAGAATACGCAGCCAGCCATCGCAGTTTCAGCTTTCGGAAATTGATGGAGGGACAGACGTCCCGTATTCAGATGATCGTGACATTTTTATCAATCCTTGAATTAATGAAGATGGGATATATCCATGCAGAACAGGAAACATTATTTGATGATATTCAGATTGAGGTCAGAGAAGACCCGGAAACGTGGAGGCATCTGACAGAATTTGCGGACGAATAATCGGAATAAGGAGAATTATGGGAATAAAAAGAACAGAAGCAGCAATTGAAGCTATTCTTTTTGCTATGGGAGATTCGGTGGAGCTTTCTCGAATTGCCGAGGCGGTAGGTCAGGACAAAGATACTACCAGAAAGCTGATCCATCATATGATGGAACGATACGAGGAGGAAGACAGAGGGATCCAGATTATTGAACTGGAACAATCTTATCAGATGTGCACAAAAAAAGAATTTTATGATAATCTGATTCAGATTGCCATGCATCCGCAGAAGCCGGCTCTTTCGGATGTTATGCTGGAAACCTTATCTATCATTGCTTATAAACAGCCGGTTACAAAAGCAGAGATAGAAAAGATACGAGGTGTAAAATGTGACCATGCGATCAATAAGCTTGTAGAATATGAACTTGTCAAAGAACTTGGGAGACTGGATGCACCGGGACGTCCCATTCTTTTTGGTACCACAGAAGAGTTTCTGCGCTCTTTCGGGGTGCAGGCAATAGATGAACTGCCGGTGATGGATCCGGTACAGATGGAAGATTTTAAGGCAGAAGCAGAAGAGGAAATCCAGCTCAGGCTGGACGTATAAGAAAGGAAAGACATTTATGCCAACTACATATACCCATGATTTGTTTGGAAAAATAGTATATAAACAGCTTCCGGAAGAGATTCGAAAAGTGATCCGAAAAAATGGAGATCTGTTTCGTATTGGACTTCATGGTCCAGATATTCTTTTTTATGATCTGACGAATCTTTCTGTCAGCAGTATTGGTGTGGAAATGCACAGTATACCGGCAGCCTCCTTTTTTCTGAGAGGAATGAGCATGGTGCGTGCCCGGGATGATGAAAGGCTTCTTGCGTATCTTCTGGGCTTTGGATGCCATTATCTCCTGGACAGTGTATGCCATCCTTATGTGGAAGATATGGCAAAAGCCAAGGTGATCACGCATACACTTCTTGAAAAAGAATTTGACAGGACCCTTATGCTGGAAACAAATAAAAATCCATATCATTTCTATCCTTCGGACTGCATTGTTCCTAAGGTTTCCTATGCAAGGGTGATTCGCAAAATGTTCCCAGGACTGGGAACAAGGGACATTCTTGTTTCTTTAAGAATGATGAAATTCCTTACAAATGCAATGGTGTATGATAATAGAGGGAAAAGGCGTTTTCTTGTTGCATTGGTTACCCGGATAGCCGGAAAAAGGAAATCCCGTTCTGCGCTGGAATTCTTTATGGAAAAAGATCCGGTGCCGGGATCAGAAAAACCTGTAAAAGAACTGCATCGGTATTTTGACCAGGCGGCAGAAGAGGCTCCGGCCTATATAGAGGAGCTATATAGTCTTTCAAAAGAAGAGCTTCCTCTTTCTAAACGCTGGAACCGCACTTATAACGGATGAAGCAATATGACAGACGGAAGGCAGAATAAAGCAGATTTGTATGCATAGAATTATCCTATAATCAAAAAAGAGGGGTATGGATATGAGACAAGCTGTTTTAAAGATTCTGCTGCCATCTGTCATTTTTTTTCTGAGCATTTCAGGTATATGGGAAAATGTGCGGGCAGAGGTTTTTGCTGAAAAGAATACTGTGGAAAAGAAGAAGCTTGATATTCCTGCGTCAGAAGGAAACCCCGGAAGCCTTTATTCGATGTCGGCAGTGCTTATGGATGGGCTTTCCGGAAGAATTCTTTATGAAAAGGGTGGAGATACACCGAGGGCAAATGCCAGTACCACCAAGGTACTTACATGTATCCTTGCCCTTGAAAACGGGGCAGGAGATGATTATGTAATGGTTTCTTCTAAAGCGGCGGCACAGCCGGATGTACAGCTGGGGCTTGAGGAAGGAGAACAGTATTATCTGGAAGATCTTCTGTACTCGCTGATGCTGATGAGCCATAATGACACTGCCGTGGCAATTGCAGAGCATATTGGAGGGTCTGTTGAGGGATTTGCAGAAATGATGAATGAAAAGGCTGAGGAAATAGGGTGTACGGATAGTTATTTTATTACTCCTAATGGACTGGACGCAGAGGATGAAAATGGAAAACATCATACAACAGCACGTGATCTTGCTCTTATTATGAGATATGCCATAAACAATAAAACGTTCCTTAAAATTACCGAAACCAGAGAATATACATTTTCTGACTTAAATAAAACACGTTTTTTTTCCCTTCGCAACACAAATGCCCTTCTGGATATGACCGAAGGAGTTCTTTCGGGAAAAACCGGATTTACAGGAGATGCAGGATATTGTTATGTATGTGCGTGCAGACAGGAAGAAAAACTTCTGATCATTTCTCTTTTAGGCTGTGGATGGCCGAACAATAAGACATATAAGTGGAAAGATACAAAAAAACTCCTTGAGTACGGAAAAAATAATTTTTTTTATGAAGCACTTTGGAAAGTTCCGGGAAACTGCAGCGTAGAAGTAAAAAATGGCGTAGAAAGAAATATGACGATTGGCGATAAGGCGATTGTTCACGGAGTGGTTTCCATATCAGAAAAAGACAGACGAAAAAGAATCCTTCTGAAAAAAGGGGAAAGTCTCAGCTACAGCCTGGATCTGCAGGAAGAACTGCAGGCGCCTGTGAAAAAAGGGGAACAGATTGGTACCTATACGTGCAGTCTTGACGGCAGGCCAGTTGCCTCTTATCCTGTGACATCAGACAGAACGGTAAAGGAACTCTCTTTTTTCTGGTGTATGGATCAGGTTTTTCACGAATTTTTTCATTAAAACAAAATATAATTCCTATAAAAAATTGTATGCCCTGCCAAAAAGAATGAGGTTAAATTTTTAACAAAAACACGTTATCCTATTGAAATATTTTTGAAAAAAGGGTACAATTATAATCGGCTGAAATTTTGGTTATACTTAAAATTCTTATAAAAATGGAGGGCAAACGAGAATGAGTAATGCAACACCAAGTTTAGCAAGCACAAGAATTATTTCTTTGCTTGATGCGAACAGTTTTGTTGAAATCGGCAAAAGTATTACAGCAAGAAATACTGATTTTAACATGACTGAAACAAAAGCACCTTCAGACGGTGTGATCACCGGCTCAGGTGTCATCGACGGAAATCTTGTATATGTGTACAGCCAGGACGCTTCAGTTCTGAACGGAACTGTAGGGGAAATGCATGCAAAGAAAATTTCCGCACTCTATGATCTTGCAATGAAAACAGGAGCTCCTGTTATCGGTCTTGTTGACTGTGCCGGTCTGAGACTTCAGGAAGCAACAGATGCGCTGGAAGCTTTTGGTTCTATTTACCTGAAACAGACTCTGGCATCTGGAATGATCCCGCAGATCACTGCAGTTTTTGGTACCTGCGGCGGTGGAATGGCAGTAGTTCCTGCACTGACAGATTTTACTTTTATGGAAGCAAAAAAAGGTAAAATGTTTGTAAATACACCAAATGCACTTGAGGGAAATCATGTTGATAAATGTGATACAGCTGCAGCTGAGTTCCAGAGTCAGGAAACTGGTCTTATTGATGGAGTCGGCACTGAAGAGGAAATCCTTGGAGAGATCCGTCAGCTTGTCAGCCTCCTTCCTTCTAATTTTGAAGACAATGACTCTTTTGTAGAATGCACAGACGATCTGAACCGTACCTGTGATGATCTGGCAGCCTGTGCCGGAGATACCTCTATTGCACTTTCCAGAATTGCAGATGACGGATTTTTCTTTGAAACAAAGAAAGAGTACGGCAAGGATATTGTAACAGGATTCCTCCGCCTGAATGGAGCAACTGTCGGCGCAGTAGCAAACAGAACAGAAGCTTACAATGAAGAAGGCGAGAAAACAGAAGAGTTCGATGGAACTATTTCTGCAAGAGGCGCAAGAAAGGCAGCAGATTTTGTGAAATTCTGTGATGCTTTTGATATTCCTGTACTTACTCTTACAAATGTTACCGGATTTAAGGCTACTCTCTGCAATGAAAAAATGATGGCAAAATCTGTTGGTGACATGATTCATGCATTTGCAGATGCTACTGTTCCGAAGGTGAATGTGATCATCGGCAAGGCATATGGTACTGCATATGTTGCTATGAACAGTAAGTCCGTAGGCGCAGATCTTGTTTACGCATGGGAAAATGCAGAAATCGGCATGATGGATGCTTCTCTTGCAGCTAAGATCATGTATCCGGGAGCGGATGCTACGGTATTGAATGAAAAAGCAGCTGAGTACAGAGAACTTCAGTCCGGTGTTGCATCTGCAGCAGCAAGAGGCTACGTGGACACAGTTATTGCTCCGGCTGATACAAGAAAATATGTGATCGGAGCTTTCGAAATGCTGTTCACAAAGAGAGAAGACCGCCCGGCTAAAAAGCACAGCGCAGTCTAAGAGAGGTGAGCATATGAATCAGATGTTAAAAAGAGCGTCTTCTGCTTGTGCGGCAGCAGTCTGCGCTGCTTCTCTTACTTTTTCCGGCGCAGCAGTTGTAATGGCAGGCGGTGAGATCGATGAGTCAATCAATACCCAGATCGTTATGACTGCAGAGGGTCTGACCAGTGAGATCGTCACACTTGGAGAGGATGAGATCAAATCTTATCTTGAATCCGGAGATGAATTTACTGTAAGTGCAATGACAGCCTGGGATGATGCAAGAGAGTCGGTAGGAGAGTTTGTAGAAGCAGGCTCAGCTGAGGTTGAGTTTTCAAACCGTCAGTATACAGCTACTGTACCGGTTGATTTCGAAAAGCTTGATGCAGAATTCGTTTATGTGTTTGAAGAGAATGACGGAATGGTCACTCCTGCATCGGTAGCAGTGAATGTTCAGTATCCGCTGTCAACAACTATGAAGAATGCGGGGTTAAATACCCTTATGGGACTTGGAACAGTATTTGTGATCCTGATCCTTTTGATCTTTGTGATCTCCATGTTCAAGTTCATCCCAGGTTCCTCAGTAGCTAAAAAAGAGAAAAAAGAACCTGCGTCTGTACCGACACCTGCGCCGGCAGCGCCAGCAGCGGAAACTGTAGAACTCAGCGATGACAACGAGCTGATCGCAGTTATTGCAGCAGCTATTGCAGCGGCTGAAGGAACAAGCACTGATGGATTTGTTGTACGTTCTATTCGTAAAATCAAACGTCCAAGAAGATAATTGTTAATTAGGAGGATAATAAAATGAAAAGCTATACAATTACCGTAAACGGAACTGCATATGAAGTAACTGTAGAAGAGACCGGCAGCGTATCTGCACCGGCAGCAGCACCGAAGGCAGCGCCAGCAGCTCCAAAAGCAGCACCGGCAGCACCGAAGGCAGCAGCACCGGCAGCAGGCGCAGGCGCTGTTAAAGTAACTGCTTCTGTTCCGGGAAAAGTACTGAAGGTTGTTGCAGCTGCCGGACAGGCAGTAAAAGCCGGTGACAGCATTGTGATCCTTGAATCCATGAAGATGGAGATTCCTGTAGTTGCACCTCAGGATGGTACAGTTGCAAGTATCGATACAACAGAAGGTGCTTCCGTAGAAAACGGAGATACCCTGGCAACCATGAACTAAGACGGGAGGTATTCAGATGTCTAATGTTGCAGAAACCCTGTCTAACCTGATCCATCAGACAGCTTTCTTTAACCTTACATGGGGCAACTATCTGATGATCGCGGTGGCATGTGTATTCTTATTCCTTGCAATTAAAAAGGGATTTGAACCTCTTCTTCTTGTTCCGATCGCTTTTGGTATGCTTCTTGTAAATATTTACCCGGATATTATGGCACATCCGGAAGATATGTCCAACGGAGTTGGCGGACTTCTTCATTACTTCTACTTACTTGATGAGTGGAGTATCCTTCCGTCTCTGATCTTTATGGGCGTAGGTGCCATGACAGACTTTGGCCCGCTGATTGCCAATCCTAAGAGCTTCCTTCTTGGTGCGGCAGCACAGCTTGGTATTTATGTTGCTTACTTCCTTGCAATCCTTCTTGGATTTAATGGAAAAGCAGCAGCAGCTATTTCTATTATCGGAGGAGCTGATGGTCCGACATCTATTTTCCTTGCAGGAAAACTTGGACAGACTGCCCTTATGGGACCTATTGCGGTGGCGGCATATTCCTATATGTCACTGGTTCCGATCATTCAGCCGCCGATCATGAAACTGTTTACAACAGAAAAAGAACGTAAGATCAAAATGGATCAGCTTCGTCCGGTCAGCAAACTGGAAAAAATTCTTTTCCCAATCGTGATCACAATTGTAGTTTGCCTGATCCTTCCTACAACAGCTCCGCTGGTAGGTATGCTGATGCTTGGTAACCTGTTCCGTGAATCAGGAGTTGTAAAACAGCTTACAGAAACTGCATCCAATGCAATGATGTATATCGTAGTTATCCTTCTGGGTACTTCTGTAGGAGCTTCCACAAGCGCGGAAGCATTCCTGAACCTGGATACACTGAAAATCGTAGCACTTGGACTTGTGGCTTTTGCTTTTGGTACATTTGGCGGTGTTATGCTTGGCAAGCTTATGTGTAAGCTTTCCGGCGGAAAGATCAATCCATTAATCGGTTCTGCCGGTGTATCTGCAGTTCCGATGGCAGCCCGTGTATCTCAGAAGGTAGGTGCAGAAGCAGATCCTACCAATTTCCTGCTGATGCATGCCATGGGACCAAACGTAGCAGGTGTAATAGGTACAGCTGTAGCAGCCGGAACCTTCATGGCGATTTTTGGTGTCTGATAGAAAAAAGCTGCGGACATCGGTCAAAAAGTGAATTATATTATTCTGTATTTTAGATCAAGGAGAATAAATAATGGCAGAATTAGAGAAAAAACCTGTAAAAATCGTGGAAACTGTCCTGCGTGATGCGCATCAGTCCCTGATCGCTACAAGACTCAGCACAGAACAGATGCTTCCAATCGTTGATAAAATGGATAAGGTAGGCTACCATGCAGTAGAATGCTGGGGCGGCGCTACTTTTGATGCTTCCCTCCGTTTCCTGAAAGAGGATCCGTGGGAAAGACTTCGTAAATTCCGTGATGGATTTAAGAATACAAAACTTCAGATGCTGTTCCGTGGACAGAATATCCTGGGATACCGTCCTTATGCAGACGATGTTGTAGAGTATTTTGTACAGAAATCTGCAGCAAACGGTATTGATATCATTCGTATTTTTGACTGTCTGAATGATATGCGTAACCTGAAAACAGCAGTAAAGGCAGCTAATAAAGAAAAAGCGCATGCACAGGTAGCGCTGTCTTATACACTTGGAGATGCCTATACACTGGAATATTGGACAAATATTGCAAAAGAAATCGAAGAAATGGGTGCAGACTCCATTTGTATCAAGGATATGGCGGGTCTTCTTCTGCCGTATCAGGCAACAGAGCTTGTAGGCGCTCTGAAAGATGCGGTTAAGATCCCGATCGATCTTCATACACATTATACTTCAGGTGTTGCTTCCATGACTTATATGAAAGCAGTAGAAGCGGGTGTTGACATTATTGATACAGCAATCTCTCCATTTGCACTGGGAACATCCCAGCCTGCAACAGAGGTTATGGTTGAGACCTTTAAGGGAACACCGTATGATACAGGATTCGATCAGCAGCTTCTTGCTGAGATCGCAGACTATTTCCGTCCGATCCGTGACGAGGCTCTTGACAGCGGTCTTCTGAATCCGAAGAATCTTGGCGTTAACATTAAGACTCTTCTGTATCAGGTACCAGGTGGTATGCTTTCCAACCTGACATCTCAGCTGAAAGAACAGCATGCAGAAGATAAATTCTATGATGTTCTGGAAGAAGTTCCGAGAGTACGTAAAGACCTTGGAGAGCCGCCACTGGTTACTCCGTCTTCTCAGATCGTTGGTACTCAGGCTGTATTCAATGTTCTTATGGGTGAAAGATATAAGATGGTTACAAAAGAAACTAAGGATATCTTAAGCGGTAAATATGGTGCAACTGTAAAACCGTTTGACCCGGAAGTACAGAAAAAATGTATCGGAGATACTCAGCCGATCACCTGCCGTCCGGCAGACCTTATTGAAAATGAGCTTGATAAACTGGAAGGTGAAATGGCACAGTACAAGGAGCAGGATGAGGATGTTCTTTCTTATGCCCTCTTCCCGCAGGTTGCTACTGAGTTCTTCAAATACCGTCAGGCACAGGAGACAAAGGTTGACGAAACAGCAGCAGACACAAAAAACGGAGCTTATCCGGTATAATATAACGTAAAAGGTTAAGGGGCTGTTGTGAAGCTGTGCTTCATTAACAGCCCTTTCCTGTATGAAAGGATATTCATGAATAAAAAGAGAGTCATTATTGTGGGGGGCGGAGCTGCCGGTATGCTTGCGTCGATTTTTGTTGCAAAAAACGGCTGTGAAGTAACACTCTTTGAAAAAAATGAAAAGCTTGGAAAAAAACTGTATATTACAGGCAAGGGGCGATGCAACGTAACCAATGACTGCAGTCCTGAGGAATTATTGAATTCAGTGGTTCAGAATGCAAAGTTTCTGTACAGTGCCTTTTATACATTTACCAGTCAGGACATGATGGATTTTCTTGAGGAAGCAGGAGCCCCACTGAAAACTGAGCGGGGAAATCGTGTATTTCCATGCTCTGATCATTCTTCTGATATTATCCGTGCTCTGGAAAGAAAAATGAAAGAATATGGTGTCTGCATTCATTTGAAAAGTCAGGTGAAAAGCCTGCTCCTGGAAGATGGAAAAGCAGAGGGTGTATGTCTTTCCAATGGAAGCGTCTTCAAAGGAGATGCGGTGATCGTAGCTACCGGAGGTTTGTCTTATCCTACAACAGGATCTACAGGAGATGGTTATCGTTTTGCAGAAAAAGCCGGACATAAGGTAACTGAGCTTTCTCCGTCTCTTGTTCCTCTTCATACAAAAGAGAATTACATTCCGGAAATGGCCGGACTTTCTCTGAAAAATGTGGAACTGACTGTAAAAAGCGGTAAAAAGATCCTTTACAGAGATTTTGGAGAAATGATGTTCACACATTCAGGAATCACAGGTCCGCTTGTGCTGTCTGCCAGTGCGCATATAGGTACAGCCCTGAAAAAAAATGGAGAACTGACAGCATTTTTGGACCTGAAGCCTGCACTTTCTCCGGAGCAGTTAGACAGCCGCATTCTCAGAGAGTTTGAAACAGGAAAAAACAAACAGTTTAAAAATGTAATAGGTGTTCTTTTTCCGTCTTCACTGACTCCTGTTATGCTGAAAATCGGCGGGATCCCTCCTGAAAAACCAATTCATGAGATATCCAGGGAAGAAAGACTGCGTTTTGGAGCTCTTGTAAAATCTTTCCCGTTTACCATTATCGGTCTTGGGGAATTTAAGGAAGCCGTGATCACCAGAGGCGGTGTTTCCGTAAAGGAGATCAATCCTGCAACAATGGAGTCAAAAAAAGTGCCGGATCTGTATTTTGTGGGAGAAGTACTTGATCTTGATGCAGTAACCGGTGGTTTTAATCTTCAGATAGCCTGGTCTACTGCTTATCTTGCGGCTATGGCTGTATGTGAGGAATAAGGAGGAAAGTAAAATGAGCTATAATATTGCTATTGATGGCCCGGCGGGAGCGGGAAAAAGCACTATCGCAAAAAAAGTTGCAAAAGAGCTTTCCTGTGTGTATGTAGATACAGGAGCAATGTACAGGGCAATGGCCCTTTATCTTCTCCGCTGCAAGGTGGACAGAGAAAATCCTGCACTGATCGGAGAAGCCTGCCAGGGCGCAGAGATTTCCATTGAATACAAAAACGGAGAGCAGATTGTTCTTTTGAATGGTGAGAATGTAAATGCTTTTCTGCGTACAGAGGAAGTTGGCAACATGGCTTCTGTCAGCTCGGCGAATCCTAAGGTAAGAGAAAAGCTTCTGGACCTTCAGAGAAAACTGGCCGAGTCTATGAATGTTGTTATGGATGGAAGGGATATCGGCACTACGATTCTTCCGAATGCGGATGTGAAGATTTATCTTACTGCAAGCTCTCTTACCAGAGCGAAACGTCGTTATCTCGAACTTCAGGAAAAGGGTGAGAAATGCGATCTGGATGAGATACGAAGAGACATTGAAGAGCGTGATATGAGGGATATGAGCAGAGAAATCTCACCTTTGAAACAGGCGGAAGATGCTGTGCTTGTGGATTCTTCTGAAATGACGATTGAAGAAGTGGTAAAAAGTATTTTACAGATCTTCAGAGAAAAAGTGATATTATCAGATGAGGTTGGGAAAAATGAAGGTTAAGACTGCAAAAACTGCCGGTTTCTGTTTTGGTGTAAAGCGTGCGGTGGACAGAGTTTATGAACTCATCGAAGAAGGCGTTTCGCCTATTTACACTCTGGGACCTATTATCCATAATGAGGAAGTTGTCTCAGATCTGGAAAAAAAGGGTGTTTCGGTGATCGGAGAGGAGGATATTCCTGGTATCCGTAAAGGAACTGTAGTGATCCGTTCTCACGGAGTAGGACGTGAAGTGTATGAGAAGCTCAAAGCTTCCGGTCTTTCCTTTGTGGATGTTACCTGTCCTTTCGTACTGAAGATACACCGGATCGTAGAGCGGGAAAGCAAAGCCGGAAAACAGATCATAATATTCGGTGATCCGGATCATCCTGAAGTGAAGGGAATCTGCGGATGGTGCGAAGGGTCCTGTACAGTCCTCAGAAGCAGAGAGGAAACAGAGAATTTTGTTCCGGATCCGGACAAAATCCCCTGCGTTGTTTCGCAGACGACATTTAATTACAACAAATTTAAAGAATTAGTTGAAATTCTCTGCAAAAAGAGGTATGATAATAATGTTTTAAATATTGACAATATTTTAAACACTATTTGTAATGCTACCGAAGAACGGCAGAAAGAAGCAAAATCCATAGCCGGAGAGGTAGACACTATGCTTGTCATTGGCGGCAGACATAGTTCCAATACTCAAAAGCTGTTTGAAATATGTAAAGAGGAATGTGGAAATACTTACTATATACAAACACCTGTAGACTTGGATTCTGAAATGTTCCAATGCAGTAGTTATGTAGGTATTACAGCAGGGGCTTCCACCCCAAAGAAAATTATTGAGGAGGTTCAAGAACATGTCAGAATTAAGTTTTGAACAGATGCTGGAAGATTCCGTAAAAACTATCAGAAATGGAGAGATCGTGCAGGGTACCGTCATCGATGTAAAAGAAGATGAGATCATCCTGAATATCGGCTATAAAGCAGACGGTATCATCACCAAGAGCGAGTATTCTAATGACAGCTCTCTTGTACTTGCAGATGCAGTGCATGTAGGTGACACAATGGAAGCCAAAGTTCTCAAGGTGAACGATGGTGAGGGTCAGGTTATCCTTACTTATAAGAGACTTGCTGCAGAAAAAGGCAACAAACGTCTGGAAGCTGCATTCGAATCTCAGGAAGTTCTGAAAGCGCCTGTAACACAGGTACTGGACGGCGGTCTTTGTGTAAATGTTGAGGAAGCAAGAGTATTTATTCCTGCAAGCCTTGTATCCGATACTTATGAAAGAGATCTTTCCAAGTATGCAGACCAGGAAATCGAATTTGTTATTACTGAGTTTAATCCAAGAAGACGCCGTATCATCGGTAACCGTAAACAGCTTCTTCTTGCAGAAAAAGCTGAGAAGCAGAAAGAGCTTATGGAGAGAATCCAGGCAGGAGATGTTGTAACTGGTGTTGTTAAGAATGTAACAGATTTTGGTGCATTTATCGATCTTGGCGGCGCTGACGGTCTTCTTCATATTTCCGAAATGTCTTGGGGCAGAGTAGAAAATCCGAAGAAAGTATTCACAGTAGGTGAAGAAGTTAAAGTCCTTATTAAAGAGATCAACGGAGATAAGATTGCACTTTCTCTGAAATTCCCGGAAGAGAATCCGTGGCTGACTGCTGCTGAGAAATTTGCAGTAGGAAATGTTGTAGAAGGCAAAGTTGCACGTATGACAGATTTTGGTGCTTTTGTTGAACTTGCACCAGGAATCGATGCTCTTCTTCACGTATCTCAGATTTCCAGAGAGCATGTTGCAAAACCGTCAGATGTTCTTACTATCGGTCAGGAGATTCAGGCTAAAGTTGTTGACTTCAATGGCGAAGATAAAAAGATCAGCCTTAGCATGAAAGCCCTTGAGGCTCCGGCTGCAGAAGAGACAGAAGACGCTGAATAATTCGATTTTTAAATGAAGACAGTATAATTAAACCGGCTGCACAGATTCTGTGCGGCCGGTTTATGCATATAAGAATAATTCTTAAAGGTTCTCGTGTCATTTCTGACTTAACAGGCAGGGCAGTGTGTGGTTTAAATACTGTTTTTGTTTGTCTTTGTCATTCAAAAAGCTTTCATCACACAAAAACCATGTATAACAGGTTTCCGGGCGTGCGTTTTTTCTCAGACTTTTGTCCATATAACGGCTTAGTATTTTCGGCATGGCGGTATCTTCCCGGGGGATATAATCATAATCTTTATAATTGCTGTAATATTGTTTTGCTTTATGGTCTGTTACTTCTGCTTCCAGCGCTCCTTCTTTTTCTTTACAGGTAAAATAGAATCCGGAACCTTTTTTGGATACAGGCACAGGAACAGGAACGGGAAGCTTAAATTTTATGATCAGTTTCTCGCTTTCCAGAAAAGCATTAAGAGGTTCATAACCATTTTTTATTAAAGCAGGATAGGACAGCATGGAAAAAATCCTTCCCAATCCAAGCATATCTTCTTCATTATGTCCCATAATGATATCTTTGAGTACAGAGTCCCTGTTTTTTTCGTAAGATTTATAAAGATGAACGCATTCTCCTCCACTGCAGTGTTTTCTTGGTGGAAGTCCGAGAAAATATTCCAAATCCGGCTGTTTCATTTTTTTCAGCTTCAGCAGATCTTTACAGGATTTCAGTTTCTGATACAGATCAAGAGAGAGGAGACTGGCAAATGGAGAAGGAAGGTTATGCATTTTATAGCGTTCCTCTAAATATGGCTGATCAAATGAAGTCCCATTATATTGTATGGTGGAAGATGCATTTTTTAAAAAGTCGGAAAAAATATTAAGGAGTTCCTTTTCTTCCTCATGGTTTTCTGCCATCCATTGATAAAGAAACCATGTATTATTTTCATGCGTTAATGCGCCAATCAAATATAAAAAAGTGGAATATCGTGATAGTCCGGTGGTTTCGATATCATAAAAAACAGGGCGTAGACCACAATCAAAAGAGACAGAATTCGATAAAGTTTTAACATAGTTAAACTCTAAAAATCCTTTAAAAATAGGTATTTTTTTAACAATCATATGCTTTTCAATCCTTTCATAATTGTATTCAATTATACACAATAAAATTTAAAAATAATAGTGAAATTTTTCATAAATTGAGTTATAGTATATATGTGCAAAAATAGTTAGGAGGTCATAAAAAAATATGTGGGAATTGACCATTAATGGTGTTGACCTTTATCATATCATAAACTGGTTTTTTATTTACAGCTTTTTAGGATGGGTATGGGAAACTTTTTATGTTTCCATAAAACATGGAGAATTTATCAACCGTGGCTTTATTAACGGACCGTTTTGTACTATTTATGGCTTTGGAGCAATATCGGTTTATCTGATACTGAAACCAATAGAAGATCATCTGTTGTTTTTATTTTTGGGTGGCATTGTAGTAGCCACTCTTCTGGAATATATTACGGCGGTTCTTATGGAAAGTATTTTTCATACATCCTGGTGGGATTACAGTGATAATAAATTTAATTTCCAGGGGCGTATATGTCTGGGAGCATCTCTGGGCTGGGGAGTGTTCACAGTGCTTCTGTTTCGAGTGCTGCATCCTCTTGTAGAAGATTTGGTTGCCCTTTACCCAGTAATGGCAGGAAAAATCGGTGTGTGTGTGATTTCTGTTGGATATCTGGCAGATTTCAGTTGTTCTGCAGCAGCAGCTTTCCACCTGAAAGAACGTATTCCTTACTGGGAAGAAGAACTGGAAAAGAAACAGGTGGAGCTTATGCTTAAAGTAAACGCCCGTCTGGAAAATCTGGAACTGCCAAAAGGAGTCTCTCTTGATTCTGTAAGGGAGAGGATTGAGGATGCAGAAGTGCTGCGTGCACTAACGGAAAAACGCCTTGCTATCCGAAAAGAGCTGACAGAAGAGCTGCGTGCTTACAGGAAGGCTCTTGTTTCCAGAACAAAAGGCAATACCAGACGTTTCCTGAAATCTTATCCGAATCTGAACCGTGGATATCGTATGCGTCATAAAAAAGATAAAAATTAACATATAAAAGGAGGAAGTATATATGGGAAAGCTTACCTTTAAGGGAGGAATTCATCCTTATGAGGGCAAGGAACTGTCAAAAAACAGACAGATTGAGAAATATCTTCCAAAAGGAGAGATGGTATATCCTCTGTCTCAGCATATAGGCGCACCTTCTGCAGCCTGTGTAAATAAGGGGGATCGTGTTCTTGTAGGACAGAAGATTGCCGAAGCAAACGGTTTTGTTTCCGTGCCTCTTCATGCTTCTGTTTCCGGGGTCGTAAAAGGAATTGAAAAAAGACTGACTGCTACTGGTGGAATGGCAGATTCTATTATTATAGAAAATGATCAGCAGTATGAAGAAGTCGAATTTCATGGAGCTGATCTCTCTGCACTTTCCAGAGAAGATATTATTTCCAGAATCCGGGAGGGCGGAGTTGTGGGAATGGGAGGTGCCGGTTTTCCCACACATGTAAAACTGTCTCCCAAGGAACCGGATAAGATTGAATATGTTCTTGTAAATGGTGCGGAGTGCGAGCCTTATCTTACCAGTGATTACAGAAGGATGCTGGAGGAACCTGAAAAAGTAGTGGCAGGGCTTGAAGTGATCCTGAAGCTGTTTGATCATGCAAAAGGATATATTTGTATTGAAGACAATAAGCCGGACTGCATTGAGAAAATGAAAAAACTTATCAAGGATCATCCGCGTATGGAAGTAAAGGAACTGATGACAAAATATCCTCAGGGCGGTGAACGCACGCTGATCTATGCTGCAACAGGACGAGAAATCAATTCATCTATGCTTCCGGCAGATGCAGGATGTGTTGTTGATAATATTGATACAGTTGTTGCTGTTTATAAAGCTGTTATTCTGGGACGTCCGGTTATGAGCAGAATCGTTACAGTTACCGGAGACGCTATAGCAGAGCCCAGGAATTTTACAGTGCTTACGGGGACGAATATGGAAGAACTGATTGATGCTGCAGGAGGATTAAAGAACAATACCGCAAAAGTCATTTCAGGAGGCCCTATGATGGGATTTGCCATGTATGATCTTCATGTCCCCTGTGTGAAGACGACATCTGCATTTCTCTGCCTTGAGCATGATGCAGTGTCTGAGTCAAAAAAACATGCCACTGCCTGTATTAACTGCGGACGATGTGTAAGCGTCTGTCCAGGGCGTGTGCTTCCGGCACGTCTTGCCACTCTTGCAGAAAGAGGAGACATGGCAGGCTTTGAAAAAATGAATGGAATGGAATGCTGTGAATGCGGTTGCTGCAGTTATATCTGCCCCGCAAAGAGACCGCTGACTCAGAGCATCAAATCTATGCGGAAAATGGTACTTGCCAGCCGCAAAAAGAAATAGGGGAGGAAGAGGAATGGAACAAAAATATAACGTGTCGTCAAATCCGCATGTAAGGGATGCGATGACCACAAGCAGGATCATGCAGCTGGTGGTAATTGCGCTTCTTCCTGCAACTTTATTCGGAATCTGGAATTTTGGTTTCCGTGCACTTCTTGTAGTTGCAGTAACAGTTCTCTCCAGTGTTATGTTTGAATGGATTTACGATAAACTGATGCACAAGCCAAATACAATCACTGACTTCAGTGCGGTTGTTACCGGGCTTCTTCTTGCGCTTAATATGCCGCCGCAGATTCCGCTGTGGATGCCGGTTCTTGGAAGTGCTTTTGCAATTATTGTTGTAAAGCAGCTTTTTGGCGGACTTGGGCAGAATTTTATGAACCCGGCACTGGCGGGACGCTGTTTCCTTATGATCTCTTTTGCTGGAAAGATGACGGACTTTGCTGTATCGGACGGTTTTCGGGGAGCGGTAGATACGGTTACAGGAGCGACACCGCTGGCTGCTTTGAAAGTACAGGGATTTATTGAGGGAACTTCTGTTCCGGTGAAAAATCTCTTTTTTGGAAATATTCAGGGTACAATTGGAGAGACATCCGCTTTGGCAATCCTGATCGGAGCGGTGATTCTTTTGGCTTTTAAAGTGATCGATCTGAAGATACCTCTTACATATATTGGAAGCTTCACTGTGTTTGTGGTCATCTATATGCTCTGTACAGGAATGGGATTTGATGGAAATTATCTCCTGAGCCATCTTTTCGGCGGCGGTCTGATGCTGGGAGCCTGGTTTATGGCAACAGATTATGTAACAACACCTATCACATTTAAGGGACAGCTTGTTTATGGCTGCTGTCTGGGTGTGGTAACTGCCGTATTCCGTCTGTTTGGCGGTTCTGCAGAAGGCGTATCCTACGCGATCATTTTCTGTAATCTTCTGGTTCCGCTTATTGAAAAGGCTACTTATCCGGTTGCTTTTGGAAAAGGAGGGAAGAAAGCATGAGTATTTTAAAGGATACGATTTCTATTACTGCGATCACTCTGGCAGCCGGGCTGGCGCTGGGAGTTGTCCAGGACATTACTGCAGATCCCATTGCCCGGCAGAAACTGAAGGCAAAGCAGGAGGCTTATAAAGCTGTCTTTCCTGAAGCTGAAAAATTTGGCGAAGTTGTACTGGATGACATGGCAGAAGAACTTGCAGGAACGTTAAGTGAAAATGGCTATGGTGCACAGAATATTGATGAAGTCATGACAGCTTTTGACTCTTCTGACAATGAGATCGGTTATGCATTTACCATTACCACATCAGAGGGATATGGAGGAGACATTCAGTTTGCTATGGGTGTCCAGGCTGATGGAACCTTAAACGGGATTTCTATTCTTTCTATTGGAGAGACTGCCGGTCTTGGAATGAAGGCAGACACAGATGCTTTTAAGGATCAGTTTAAAAATAAAAATGTAGAAAAATTCAAATATACAAAAAGCGGTGCATCTGCAGAAGATGAAATCGATGCCCTGAGCGGTGCGACGATCACTACCAATGCCATGACCAATGGTGTGAATGCAGGTCTCTGTGCATTTCAGTATATGGAAGGAGGAGCTCAATGAAAGCAAATACACCATCAGAACGACTGATTAACGGTATTATCAAAGAAAATCCTACCTTTGTGCTGATGCTGGGTATGTGTCCCACGCTTGCTGTAACTACATCAGCTGTAAATGGTATCGGAATGGGGCTGACTACCACAGCTGTTCTGGCAGCATCAAATCTTTTGATCTCATTGCTTCGCAAATTTATTCCGGACGGAGTACGTATGCCTGCGTTTATTGTTGTGGTTGCCTCTTTTGTTACAATTGTCCAGATGCTTCTGGAAGGCTTCCTGCCGACTCTCTATGCGTCTTTAGGATTATATATTCCGTTGATCGTTGTAAACTGTATTATTCTTGGGCGTGCAGAGGCATATGCTTCCAAGAATCCTCCCCTGCCGTCTTTGTTTGACGGAATTGGTATGGGGCTTGGCTTTACCCTGAGCATTACCTGCATCGGTGCTGTGAGAGAACTGATCGGTGCCGGACAGCTTTTTGGACGCCAGATTCTTCCTCTTGCAGATGCCGCAGCGGGAAAAATGGGTTATGAGCCGGTTACGATCTTTATTCTGGCTCCGGGCGCATTCTTTGTTCTTGCGCTTCTGGCAGCAATTCAGAACAAGTTTAAACTGGGAGCTGCAAAGAAAGGCATTGATCCAAGTAATCCGGACAAATGCGGCGGCGCCTGTGCTTCCTGTGGAAATACCATGTGTAAAGGAGGGAAACACGAATGAAAGAATTAATGCTGATCATTGTGGGCTCTGCTCTTGTTAATAATGTTGTTCTGAGCCAGTTTCTGGGGCTGTGTCCTTTTCTGGGCGTTTCCAAAAAGACGGAAACTGCGGCAGGTATGGGGGGAGCGGTTATTTTTGTCATTACACTTTCATCCTTTGTTACCAGTGTGATCTATCAGTTTATCCTGGTTCCCACCCATATGGAATATCTGCAGACCATTGTTTTTATTCTGGTGATTGCGGCTCTCGTGCAGTTTGTGGAAATGTTTCTTAAAAAAGCAATGCCTTCTCTGTATCAGGCTCTTGGCGTATATCTTCCTCTGATCACTACCAACTGTGCAGTTCTTGGTGTGGCATTGATCAACGTACAGAAAGAATACAGTATCCTTCAGGGAACTGTGAATGGTTTTGCAACGGCAGCAGGCTTTACTCTGTCGATCATCGTTATGGCAGGTATACGTGAAAAAATAGAATATAATGACATTCCGGAAGCTTTTCGCGGATTCCCGATCGTGCTTATTACAGCAGGATTGATGGCCATCGCGTTTTTCGGGTTTTCAGGATTGATATAAGGGGGCATAAATATGAATATCGGATCAATTATCATAGCCACAGTTGTAGTTGCGGCAGTAGGCCTCTTTATTGGACTTTTTCTCGGTATCGCAGGAAAAAAATTCGCAGTAGAAACAGATGAGAGGGAAGTTGCCGTCCGTGAGGCTCTTCCGGGAAATAACTGCGGAGGCTGTGGATTTCCGGGCTGTGACGGACTGGCAGCGGCTATTGCAAAAGGAGAAGCGCCTGTCAACGGATGTCCGGTAGGCGGAGATGCTGTAGGAAAAGTAATCGCAGGTATCATGGGACAGGAGGTTGTGGAAACTGTCCGCCAGGTGGCTTTTGTAAAATGTACAGGAACCTGTGAAAAAACAAAAGAAGACTATATTTATACAGGGGTAGAAGACTGTGAAATGATGGCTTTCATTCCTGGAGGCGGAGCGAAAAGCTGTTCTTATGGGTGCATGGGATTTGGAAGCTGCGTAAAAGCCTGCCCTTTTGATGCGATCCATGTGATCAATGGGGTGGCTGTGGTAGACAGAGAGAAATGTAAAGCCTGTGGGAAATGTGTCGCAAAATGTCCACGTCATCTGATCGAACTGGTTCCTTATGAACAAACTGTTTTTGTAGGCTGCAGTTCTCATGACAAAGGCAAAGCGGTAACTTCTGCCTGTGAGGTTGGATGCATTGGCTGTAAAAAATGTGAAAAGACCTGTCCTAACAGTGCGATTACAGTTACAGATTTCTGTGCCCATATTGATTATGAAAAATGTACCAATTGCGGAGCGTGTAAGGATGTATGCCCAAGAGGTGTGATCCTGTAGAGGATATCCCGGATGCAGAATTTTCGTTATGGCAAACAGAGTAAGCCATAACAGTGATTCTGTTCCGGGATATTTTTTCGAATGGACGTTTGCTTTTTTTTTATATCTGTGATATCATAAGTCGATGTAATTGACGATTATTTATCACAGGAGTAAGATCTTATGATTTCATTTATAAGAGGTCAGGTGGTGGACTCTACGGAAAATTCTGTGATCGTGGAGACTGCCGGAATCGGCTACGAAATTTTTATGACGGGGACAGCTATTGAAAAGGCAGTTCGTTCTGAGGGAAAGGTTAAAATACATACATACTTTCATGTGCGAGAGGATGTTATGCAGCTCTTTGGTTTTCTTTCCAGAGACGATCTTCATATGTTCCGGCTTCTTCTGGGAGTTAACGGGATAGGACCAAAAGCAGCCCTTGGAGTGCTTGCAGGTCTTACTGCAGACGAGCTGAGTTTTGCCATTCTTTCAGATGATGTAAAAACTCTTTCCCGTGCACCCGGAATAGGGAAAAAAACTGCTCAGAAACTGATTTTAGAGTTAAAAGACAAGCTGAAACTGGAAGATGCTTTTGAGAAAAAAATGCTCCATCAGCAGGAAGAAGCTATAGCGGCAGGAGAAAATATCCTGGATGGAAGTAAAGAAGCGGTAGAAGCTCTTGTTGCACTGGGATATTCCAGTACGGATGCCCTTCGGGCAGTACGAAAAATAACAGATGTGGCTCCGGATGATGTAGAAGCTATCCTGAAAGCAGCGCTGAAAAATCTATAGGGGTAAATATGGAAAAAAGAATGATCACTGCTGATGTAACAGAAGAAGATTTTCCTCTTGAAGGGAATCTGCGTCCTCAGACTCTGGAGGAGTATATCGGTCAGGAAAAAACAAAAAAAACATTAAAAATTTATATAGAAGCTGCCAGACAAAGACATGATGCGTTGGATCATGTGCTTTTTTATGGACCTCCGGGACTTGGAAAAACTACACTTTCCGGGATTATTGCCAATGAAATGGGAGTACATATGAAGGTGACTTCCGGTCCGGCTATTGAAAAGCCAGGAGAAATGGCGGCAATTCTTAATAATCTGCAGGAGGGAGACATTCTTTTTGTAGATGAGATCCATCGTCTGAACCGTCAGGTAGAAGAGGTGCTTTACCCGGCAATGGAGGATTTTGCTATTGATATCATGATCGGAAAGGGAGCCTCTGCACGTTCCATACGTCTGGACCTGCCAAAGTTTACGCTGGTTGGGGCTACCACAAGAGCAGGACTGCTTTCCGCTCCTCTCAGGGATCGTTTTGGTGTAATGCATCATTTGGAGTTCTATAATCAGAAAGAACTGGAAACGATCATTCTGCGCTCTGCCCAGGTACTTGACGTAGAGATCGACAGCAGAGGTGCAGCAGAGATTGCAAAGAGATCCAGAGGAACGCCTCGATTAGCCAATCGCCTTCTGAAACGTGTACGTGATTTTGCCCAGGTAAAATATGATGGCAGGATCACCTATGAGGTGGCGGTTTTTGCGCTGGATCTTCTGGAAGTGGATCAGTATGGTCTTGACAAGATAGACAGACGGATTTTAAAAACTTTGATCGTAAACTTTAAAGGCGGTCCGGTAGGATTGGAAACTCTTGCTGCTGCCATAGGGGAGGATTCAGGCACTCTGGAAGATGTTTACGAGCCTTATCTTCTCCAGAATGGATTCCTGAATCGTACTCCAAGAGGCAGGATGGCATCTGCTCTGGCATACAGTCATCTTGGTTATGAAAAGATTTCGTAAAAAATTCTATACATTTTGACATAATTCGAGTATAATAGAATGAGATATGGACAATTCAGGAAATTAATATACACAGGAGGCTTTGTATGGCAGTCAAGAATACGGCACAGGTTGTGATCGGAGGAAAGATCATCACTTTGGGTGGCTATGAATCTGAGGAATATTTTCAGAAGGTAGCATCCTATATAAATAATAAAATTGCGGAGCTGAGCGAAATGCCGGGCTATTCCAGGCAGCCTATGGAGACCAAGCATACACTGCTTAGTCTGAATGTGACAGATGACTATTTTAAGGCAAAAAAGCAGGCTGAGATCTTTGAACAGGATCTTCAGCAGAAAGACCAGGAAATGTACGAGCTGAAGCATGAACTGATCTCTCTCCGTCTGAAGATTGAGGAGGCGGAGAAGAAGCAGCAGGAAGCTGAGCAGCAGAAGGTGCTCCTTGAAGGCAAGGTTAAGGAGCTGGAAGGTGAGGTTGACTCATTACTAAAGTAAAGGTTGGAAGGGGATTGCTTCGGTAGTCCCCTTTGTCTGTTTCATGAAATATGTGGGAGGATCAGTCCTCCGTTATCAAAGATAAGAGAGGGATTATGACAGATTTCAGTAAAGTAGAGCTGCTGGCGCCGGCAGGCTCTTATGAGGCATTTCAGGCAGCCATTGGGGCTGGGGCAGATGCTGTTTATCTTGGAGGCCCGGATTTCGGAGCCAGAGCATATGCTAAAAATTTTACACAGGAGGAGCTTGTCCGTGCAATCCGGACAGCCCATATTCATGGAAGAAAGCTATATCTTACAGTTAATACACTTTTAAAGAACCGGGAACTGAAAGAGCGGCTTTATGATTCCTTAAAGGAAGTTTATGAAGAAGGACTGGACGGGGTGATCGTACAGGACATGGGGGTTCTTCGTTTTATTCGGAACACATTTCCGGATCTTCCGGTTCATGCAAGCACGCAGATGACAGTGACAGGACCTGAAGGAATGAAATTTCTTGAAAGTCTTGGAGTTACCCGGGTAGTTCCTGCCAGAGAGCTGAGCATTAAGGAAATTTCCGATATGCATAAGGCAAGTCCAATTGAGATAGAAACATTTATACATGGTGCGCTTTGCTACAGTTTTTCCGGCCAGTGCCTGATGAGCAGCATCCTGGGAGGCCGAAGCGGAAACAGAGGACGCTGTGCCCAGCCCTGCCGTCTTCCTTATCAGACTGGAGAGCCGGGGAAGCATTTTTCAAAAGAGAAGGAGAGCTGTCCATTAAGCCTTAAGGATATCTGTACTCTTGATATTCTGCCGGAGATCATTGAGGCAGGCGTAATGTCTTTGAAAATTGAAGGAAGGATGAAGCAGCCGGAGTATACGGCTGCAGTAACAGGAATCTATCGGAAATATCTGGATATATTAAAAGAAAACAGAGCATCCTATAAAGTAGATGAAAGAGACAGAAAATTTCTTCTGGATGCATTTAACAGAGGGGGATCCTGTCAGGGATATTATAAACAGCATAATGGACCGGATATGATAGTCTTTCATAATCATAAAAAAACATCGGTTACTTCTGTAAAGACTTTTTCGGTGAAGAAAAAGATCAGAGGAAATCTGATCCTTTATCCGGAGAGCCCGGCCATTCTCCATGTTTCCTGCGGATCAGCAGAAGCTGTTGTCTCTATGGGAGAAGTGCAGTATGCAAAGGAACATCCCATGGAAGAAGCAAGGATCCGGCAGCAGATGGAAAAGCTTGGAAATACAGAGTTTGTATGGGAAGATCTGGATGTTCAGATGAGCGGCCAGATTTTTATTCCGGTGAAGATATTAAATGAATTAAGAAGAGAAGCGCTTTTTCAGTTAGAAGAAGAAATCCTGAAAAAATACAAAAGAAAAGCAGAAGTGAATCCGGTATATGCATGCGACTGGGAATTGGAAGAACGGAAAGCTTTAAAACAGAAAGCTGTTTTGGAAAAACCACTGCTGTATGCCTCCTGCGAAACAAAAGAACAGGCAGAAGCCGCATGGGAATCCCCGGATCTTACAGGCCTGTATCTTCCTTTTGACATCATGAAGGATTTTATGGAGCGGGATCGTTATAAAGAAAAGGAGCTTTACCTTTCGCTTCCAAGGATCGTAAGAGGAGCTATGCCGGAAGAGTACCTGAAGGAAGCAGCTCAGTGGATAGCTTTGGGTATGAAAGGCTTTCTTGTACATGATCTGGAGGGGTATGGAATGCTCCGTAAAGCAGGATTTCAAAAATACTGTGTGGCAGATGCGTCTTTATATACCTGGAATGATGAAGCATGTGCATTCTGGAGAGAAGAGGGAATCCTTCGAAATACGATGCCGATGGAACTGAATGAAAAAGAGCTTTTTCACAGAGACAGTCGGGACAGTGAATGTATCATTTATGGATATCTTCCTCTTATGATCTCGGCTCAGTGCGTTCGGAAAAATTCAGGACGCTGTGACGGCCAGGAGAAGACTATGGTACTCAGAGACCGTTATGATAAGGAGTTTACCAGTTCCTGCATCTGCCATCCGTGGAAAACCGGAACTACAAAAGGAAAAGAGTACTGTTATAATATAATCTATAACAGCATCCCTTATGGACTTTTAAGAGAAAGCAGCAAAGTCAAAAAAATCGGAGCAGAATCTCTGCGCCTTGCTTTTACCCTGGAATCCGGAGAAGAAACAAAGCAGATCCTGAAAGAGTTTGCGGAAGTGTATCTCCGGGGACAGTCTGCACCCTCCAGAGAGTTTACAAAGGGACATTTTAAAAGAGGAGCCGAATAAGGGCATATGATTAATGTTATTGTTGAATTATCAAAGTATCTGATATTAACACTGATGGTTGTTTATACCTTCCACTGTTTTTACACAGTACGTCAGCAGGATGAGGAAGAAAAAAACAGTCTGCTGCGTCAGCAGCTGATTCTGATTTTCTTTATGGATTTTACTGCGTTTCTGGTGATCTATCTAAAAACCTTTGATTTTAATGTGATCATCTTTTATATCGAAATGCTGGTGTTTTTTGCAGCAGTGCAGATATTGTACCGGATTTTTTATAAAAAGGCATCTTTGCTGCTTCTGAATAATATGTGTATGCTGCTCAGCGTTGGCTTTATCATGCTGTGCAGGCTGGATATTACCACAGCAACAAAGCAGCTGGTCATTGCGGCAGCTGCCAGCGGAATCGCGCTGATCATACCGGTTATGATACGGAAGATGCGGTTTCTTAGAAGGCTGACCTGGCTGTACGCAGGCGTAGGAATCATCCTTTTGGCGGCAGTATTCCTTTTGGCACGGACAAGCTATGGCGCTAAACTTTCTCTTATGGGAGTCCAGCCATCTGAAGTGATAAAGATCACATTTGTGTTCTTTATGGCTTCAATTCTGTCTCGTGACACCAGTTTTCCAACAGTTGTGAAAGCAACGATTATTGCAGGGCTCCATGTGGTGATACTGGTATTGTCCAGGGATTTGGGAAGCGCAGTCATCTTTTTTGCTGCTTATCTGGTAATGATCTATGTGTCTACCAAAAAAGCTGCTTATCTGGGGCTGGGAATTGCAGGAGGAAGTACAGGCGCAGTGATCGCTTATTTCCTGTTTGGCCATGTACGTCAGAGGGTAAGCGCCTGGAAAAACCCTATGGCAGTTTACCAGAATGAGGGCTATCAGATTGTTCAGTCCTTATTTGCAATTGGCACCGGAGGATGGTTTGGAATGGGACTTTGCCAGGGATCGCCGGGCTCTATTCCTGTTGTCAAAAATGATTTTATCTTCAGTGCCATCTGTGAGGAGCTGGGAGGAATTTTTGCCATCTGCCTTATCCTGGTATGCATGAGCTTTTTCCTGATGATCGTCAATATCGCCATCCGGATCAAAAATCCTTTCTATAAACTCATTGCCCTTGGGTTAGGAACGGAATATGCATTTCAGGTGATCCTGACTATTGGAGGAGCAACAAAATTTATTCCTATGACAGGTGTTACCCTGCCGCTGGTAAGCTATGGAGGAAGTTCTGTTATGAGTACAATACTGATGCTTGCCATTATCCAGGGTCTGTATATATTAAGAGAAGATGAGGACGAGGAATTTGAGAGACGTAGAAAAGAAGCAGCGCAGAGAATACGAGCGAGAGAGGAAGCGCGAAGAGCAAGAGAGATCTAAACGCAGACGGGCAAGAAACAAAGAATATACTTATGTTTCCTGGTTTTTTGTGGCAGTTTTTGCAGCTATGATAGGCTATCTTGTTTATTTTAATGTGGTAAAAAGTGAAGATTTTATAAACAGTCCTTATAATACAAGACAGGATACTTTTTCTGACCGTGTAATAAGGGGACAGATTCTTTCTTCAGATGGGGAGATACTGGCAAAGACAGATGTATATGAGGATGGTACAGAGGATCGTATTTATCCTTATGCAAATGTATTTGCTCATGTGGTCGGATATGATTCCAATGGAAAAAGCGGTCTGGAGTCAGAAGCGAATTTCCAGCTTTTGAGTTCTCATGAATTTTTTCTGAATCAAATGAAAAATGAATTTCTGGGAAGGAAAAATATGGGTGATACGGTGATCTCCACTTTAAGCGCAGAATTGCAGACAACTGCATATTATGCTCTTGGAGACCGAAGAGGGGCAGTAGTTGCCATAGAACCGTCTACAGGAAAAATCCTTGCCATGGTCAGCAAACCTGACTTTGACCCAAATAGTATTGCTGAAAACTGGGACTGGCTTGTCAGTGATGAAACCAACTCCAGTCTTCTGAACCGGGCTACCCAGGGACAGTATCCTCCGGGCTCTACGTTTAAGATAGTTACGGCTCTTGACTATTTCAGAAAAAATAAAAGTTTTAATGGATATTCTTATCTTTGTGAGGGAAGTATTACAAAAGAGGACCACACCATTCGATGCTATAATGGGAATGTTCATGGACAAGAGGATTTTTATTCTGCATTTGCATCCTCCTGTAACTGTGCTTTTGCAGAAATGGGAACATCTCTTGGAGGCGCTTCTTTACGGGAGACAAGTGAAGACCTGCTTTTTAATAAAAAGCTTCCTTTTACTTCGTATAAAAAAAGCGTATTCAGTTTGAATGGAAAATCAGGAATTCCTCTTACAATGCAGACTGCTATCGGTCAGGGAAATACTCTGGTTTCTCCGGCTCATATGGCACTTATTATCTGTGCCATTGCAAATAATGGGGTGGTGATGAAACCTTATCTGATCGATCAGGTAGTAAATAATACAGGAGAGCATGTAAGCACTACACAGCCGGAGGCTTATAAACGTATTATGACAAAAAACGAAGCCACTATGCTGGGAGAGCTGATGAAAGATGTTGTAGAGTACGGTACGGCGTCGGCTCTTTCGGGACAGGGCTATACGGCCGCTGGAAAAACAGGATCTGCAGAATATGATGAGTATGGTTCCAGTCATTCCTGGTTTGTGGGATACTCTAATGTGGACGATCCGGATCTGGCTGTGGCTGTGATCGTAGAGGGCGGCGGAACAGGAAGTGAGGCTGCTGTACCGATCGCATCACAGATCTTTAACGCATATTATTATTGATATATTCTGTATGGCAGAACAAATTCTTGCCAGTTTACTGAAAAAGAGTTATACTATACCCAGTTATATATAATTCACACGCGATACAGGAGGAAATTGCAGATGATAGAAGCAACAAGCTGTGGCGGTGTGGTAATTTATCGTGGTAAGATACTGGCTTTATATAAGTCTTACAAAAACAGATATGAAGGCTGGGTATTGCCAAAAGGGACTGTTGAGCCGGGAGAGACCCATATTCAGACGGCGCTTCGGGAGGTCAGAGAAGAAGCAGATGTCAGAGCCTCTGTTGTGAAATATATTGGCAAAAGCCATTATAATTTTACTGTTCCAGAGGATATGGTCACAAAAGAAGTACATTGGTACCTGATGACGGCAGATAATTATCATAGCAAACCTCAGAGAGAAGAGTTTTTTGTAGATTCCGGATATTATAAGTTTCATGAGATCTACCACCTTCTTCGATTTTCTAATGAAAAACAGATTGTGGAAAAGGCCTATCAGGAATATCTGGAATTACGGAGTCAGGGACTCTGGGGCAAAAAGTAGCAGGGTTGTGTTTTGACGCAGCCCTGTTTAGATTTACATAGAAAGGGGAATCCTGTTAATGCTGAAATGGTTGGACGACTATTATATCGGGGAAACTGTCCGGAATGCGGAAGAGATACGGCAAAAGCTGGATCAGGGGAAATTGGTTCCGGGAATTTATCTTTTGACCCTTTCTGTAACTCCTCATAATATTTTAGAGATTGTTCCGGCAGTTACTTTGTTTCAAAAAACAGCTGCCCGTATATGCCCGGAGATTGTCGGGGTAGCAAAAGGCATAGACGAGGCAATGGAGCTTGTTCGCTCTATTGTACAGACCGTTTATGAAGAGACAGGGGACGTGCAGGTAGAAAAATATATAAAAAACAGGTGAAGGCATGTTACATATTTTATGGATGCTGATCAAGTGGATATTGATTCTTCTGGGGGTTTTTCTGGGGCTGCTGCTGTTTCTGCTGCTTCTGATCCTGTTCTGTCCAGTCAGGTATGAGGGCAGGGCGGCAAAGGAAGGCGTGCCTTTTCGCGAGACAGAGGCTGCAATAAAAGTAAGCTGGCTTTTCAGGGGAATTGCTTTTTCGGTGAGGTACAAAAATGGATCCGGATACCAGGAACTAAAGATTTTTGGTGTACCTGTTCTTTCCCTTCTGAAGAAATACCGGAATAAGAAGAATGCTTCTCAAAAAAGAGCAGAAAAAAATGAAACCAGAATACAGGAGCCTGCAGAACAGGAGAAACCAGAACAGGCTCTTGAGAACTCTGCAGAAGAAACTTTGGATCCTGCTCCGTTTATAGAAGATGAGGAAAAAAGATTCGAAAGTACTGCAGAGAAACAGGATTCTGAAAAAAAACAGAATAAAATAGCAAAAATATGGGAGACACTAAAAGACATATGGGAAAGATGCAAAAGTATCCCAAATATCTTTCACAGAATTTCGTTAACAATCAAAGGAATCTGTGATAAAATAGACTGGTGGAAGGCTTTTTTTCAGCATCCCAGAACAAAAGCAGGGATCACATATGCAAGAGAAAAAGTAAGCAGGCTGCTGAGACATGTGTTCCCTGGGAAGATCAGCGGACATGTGGATTTTGGAAGTGAGGATCCTTCTGTGACAGGAACCGTGCTTGCTTTATTAGGGATGACTATGCCGTTGCATCAGAACAGGATTGAGTTCGTTCCTGTATTTGAGAACAGAAATCTTCTGGAAGGAAATGTGACAGTAAAGGGACGTATTTATTGTATTGTTCCGGTTGTTATACTTTTGAAGTTATATTTTAATCAGGATATTAAATACATCATTAGAAGATGGAAACATAAGGAGGTCTGAATATGGCAAACGAAAATAATTTTAAGGATACGGTGAATTCTCTCTTTAAAGGACTGGACAGCTTTATTTCTGCTAAAACTGTGGTTGGAGAGGCGATACATGTGGGAGATACTATCATCCTTCCGCTTGTGGACGTAGCTTTTGGTGTAGGTGCAGGAGCCTTTGAAGGTGACAAGAAAAGCAACGGCGGCGGTGGAATGACCGGAAAGATGACACCAAGCGCAGTCCTTGTGATCCAGAATGGAAGCACCAGACTGGTAAATATTAAAAATCAGGACGGACTGACAAAGGTTCTTGATATGGTGCCGGATTTTGTGGATCGATTTGCTTCTGGAAAAAATTCTTATGAGTCAGAGGGAACAGAAGTTTAAGTGCCGGATCGGACAGGAGAAAACAGTGTTCCTGGAAGTCTTTTCTGCATAAGATAGTATAGACCAAAGAGAAAGAGGTTACAGATTGTGGGAAGACTTCTGGGACTGATGCTGTTCTGCATTGGAATAGGAATGGTGATAGGAATGCTGATCGCGGAAAGCGCGGTAATTGTAATAGCAGCAGGTCTGTGTCTGCTGTGCGGATATCATTTATTCTGCAGATAAAAAATTCCCCACGCGGCTGCGAGGGGAATTTTTAAATTTTTTGAATATTATGCTCTTTCAACTTTTCCGGATCTCAGACAAGAAGTACATACATACATCTTTTTAGCTCCGCCTGTAGCAGTCTTAACTTTTACAGACTTAACATTGGATTTCCACATTTTATTGGATCTTCTATGGGAATGACTTACATTATTTCCGAAATGAGCTCCTTTTTCGCAAATTGCGCACTTAGCCATGACAGCACCTCCTTGACGCTTTTTTTCAACAGGTTTTATTTTAACAGAAGAAATCACCTTTTGCAAGCAAAAAAAGGAAAAATATAAAAATAATATTCCTTTTTCCGGGAAAAGAGGTTATAATACATACATATTAAAAAATTGGAGGTACCTATATGAATGGACGTATAGATTCCGGACTTGGACAGATAGTCATTGATACCGATGTAATTGCAACCTATGCCGGAAGTGTGGCAGTGGAATGCTTTGGTATTATTGGTATGGCTGCAGTCAGCATGAAAGATGGTCTTGTGAAACTGCTTCACAGAGACAGCCTGAAGCATGGTATCAGTGTAGTGGTCACAGAAGAAAATAAAATCCGTCTGAATTTCCACGTTATTGTGGCATACGGTATTAATATCAGCACGATCGCAGACAACCTTGTCAGCAATGTGAAATACAAGGTAGAAGAATTTACCGGTATGGAAATTGAAAAGATCAACATCTATGTGGAAGGTGTACGTGCAATAGACTAAGTCAGAGGAGGAACTTGTGGTGAGTATAAAAACCATAGATGCGAAAATACTGTCCAGAATGTTTCTGGCAGGAGCCAGAAATCTGGAAGCAAAAAAAGAATGGATCAACGAATTAAATGTATTTCCTGTTCCGGACGGAGATACAGGAACCAATATGACAATGACAATCATGTCGGCAGCTTCAGAAGTAAGTGCTCTGGAAAATCCCGACATGGAGACACTGGCGAAAGCGATCTCATCAGGTTCTCTGCGTGGAGCCAGAGGAAATTCAGGTGTTATCCTTTCCCAGCTTTTACGTGGTTTTACCAGAAGTGTAAGGAAATCAGAGGTGCTGGATGCGTCTGCGATTGCCGCTGCCATGGAACGGGCTGTAGAAACCGCTTATAAGGCAGTTATGAAGCCAAAGGAAGGAACCATTCTCACTGTTGCAAAAGAAGCGGCTTTAAAGGCAGTGGAGATTGCCCCGGAAGCAGAAGAGCTTCAGCCGTTTTTTGATGAAGTGTTTGCTCATGCAGAAGAGACTCTTGCCAGAACGCCGGAAATGCTTCCAGTGCTGAAAGAAGCTGGTGTAGTGGATTCCGGCGGTCAGGGACTCCTGGAAGTGATGAGAGGAGCCATTGACGGCTTTATGGGAAAAGAAATTGATTATTCTGTTTTTGAGAAAAGCAGCAGTCCGTCTGTAACTAAGATCTCCCCTCAGGCAGAGGCAGACATTAAATTCGGATATTGTACAGAGTTTATCATTCTTCTTGAATCCCCGGTTTCCGAAGAGGAAGAGCATAAATTTAAAGAATTTCTGACTTCTATTGGTGATTCTATTGTTGTGGTAGCTGATGAGGAGATCATTAAGGTACATGTTCATACGAATCATCCGGGACAGGCAATCGAACGTGCTTTAACCTATGGTGCTCTTTCGCGTATGAAGATTGACAATATGAGGGAAGAACATCAGGAAAAACTGATCAAAGATGCTGAGAAGCTTGCAAAAGAACAGGAAGAAGCAGAAAAGCTTCCGCCTAAAGAAGCCGGATTTATCGCTGTTTCTGCCGGAGAGGGTCTTACAGAGATCTTCCGTGAGCTTGGAGTAGATTACCTTATTGAAGGTGGTCAGACGATGAATCCAAGTACAGAAGATATGCTCAATGCTATTTCAAAAGTGAATGCAGAGACAGTCTATATCTTCCCTAATAACAAAAATATCATTCTTGCTGCAAATCAGGCACGTGATCTTACTGAGGACAAAAAGATCGTGGTTGTTCCAACCAAGACAGTTCCTCAGGGAATTACAGCTATGATCAGCTTTGTGCCGGAAAAATCCGCTGAGGAAAATGCAGAAGTAATGGAAGAGGCAATTTCCAAGGTCCATACGGGACAGATTACTTATGCTGTCCGTGATACACGCCTGGACGACAAAGAAATCCATGAAGGTGATATCATGGGTATTGGTGACAAAGGGATCCTTGCTGTTGGAGGCAACAAGGAGAAGGTTGCAGAAGCAACTATTGCTGAAATGATGTCTGATGAGGCAGAGGTTATCAGTATTTATTATGGCGCAGATACTTCAGAAGAAAGTGCTGAAGCACTTGCTGCTTCTGTAGAAGAACTTTATCCTGATTGTGAGGTAGAGGTAAACCGAGGCGGACAGCCAATCTACTATTATATTATTTCTGTGGAATAATTATGAGTAAAAGCTTAAGAACTCTAAAAGGTGTTGGAGAAAAAACAGAGAAGCTGTTTCAGAAGGTAGGAATTTTCAACACTGAGGATTTGATTCGATATTATCCAAGAAATTATGATGAATACGAAGATACTGCCACGGTTGCAGATCTTAAGGAGGGGACGGTGAAAGCCGTCTCCGCTTTCGTATGCTCCGGTGTTTATGTAAACTCTGTCAGGGGAAAACAGGTGATTTCCATAACAGCAGGAGACGAGACAGGCAGGGTGGGAATCGTATGGTTTAACACTCCATACTTAAAAAACACTTTGAAAAAAGGGGCTTGTTTTGTATTCCGGGGAAGAGTAATACGCCGTCAGGGAAAACTGCAGATGGAACATCCGGAAATTTATACCCCGGCAGCCTATAAAGAGATCCTTCACAGCCTTCAGCCGGTTTATGCTTTGACTGCAGGTCTGTCTAATAAAACCATTGTAAAAATGGTACAGCAGCTTTTGAAAGATCAGGAAATGAGAAGTGAATATCTTTCTCACGAAATAAGGGAAAAATATCACTTATCAGATATCAATTATGCATTGCGGACAATACATTTTCCAGAGGATCGAGAAGAACTGATGGAATCCAGAAAGCGCCTTGTATTTGATGAATTTCTGTTTTTTATCCTTGCAGTACAGCTTCTGAAAGAAAAAACAGAAGTGGCAGAAAATCTTTTCCCCATGAAAAAAACGTGGACCACAGAGCAGGTAATAGAAAATCTCCCATATCGTCTTACCGATGCGCAGCTAAATACATGGCATGAAATAGAAAGAGATCTCTCCGGACAGGCGCTGATGTCAAGGCTGGTTCAGGGAGATGTGGGAAGTGGGAAAACAATCCTGGCATTTCTGGCTATGATCCTGACATGCGAAAACGGATATCAGGCAGCCCTGATGGTTCCTACAGAAGTTCTTGCCAGACAGCATTTTGAAGCTTTCCAAAAATTACTGCAGGAGCAGGGACTGGATATCAATGCGGTATTGCTTACAGGATCCAATACCGCAAAAGAAAAGCGCCTGATCTACGAAAAAATCAGAGAAGGAAAAGCTTCTGTGATAATTGGAACGCATGCTTTGATACAGGAGGCAGTGGAATATCAGAACCTTGCATTGGTGATCACGGATGAACAGCACCGTTTTGGTGTGAAACAGAGAGAGGCCCTTACCACCAGAGGAAATCCTCCTAATGTGCTGGTTATGAGTGCCACTCCAATTCCAAGAACGCTGGCGATTATTTTATATGGGGATTTAGATATATCGGTAATAGATCAGCTGCCGGCCAAAAGGCTTCCCATTAAAAATTGTGTGGTAGATATCTCCTACCGCCCAAAGGCATATTCTTTTATAGAACGTCAGGTCCGTGAAGGAAGACAGGTATATGTGATCTGTCCCATGGTAGAGGAAAGTGAAGGATTGGATGCGGAAAATGTTATAGATTATACAAAAAAGCTGAAGCAGGCACTTTCAGAAGACATTTGCGTGGAATATCTTCATGGAAAAATGAAACCAAAAGAAAAAAATCAGATCATGGAAGATTTTGCTGAGGGCAGGATCCAGGTACTTGTTTCTACAACGGTTGTAGAGGTTGGCGTCAATGTTCCAAATGCAACTGTAATGATGGTGGAAAATGCAGAACGTTTTGGCCTTGCACAGCTACATCAGCTCCGAGGCAGAGTAGGACGGGGAGAGTACCAGTCTTACTGTATTTTTATTCAGGGAAATGGAGAAAAAACTATTTCGAAAAGACTGGAAATATTGAATCAGTCAAATGACGGGTTTTATATTGCAGAGGAGGATCTGAAACTGAGAGGGCCGGGAGATCTTTTTGGGATTCGTCAAAGCGGACTTCTGGAATTTCGTATCGGAGATATCTACAATGATGCGGGAATACTGAAAAATGCCAGTGAAGCTGCTGCCGGGATTCTTGCACTGGATCCGGATCTGTCACTGCCACAGGATGAGGCTTTAAAAAAACAACTGTATTCCTGTATGAAAGAAGGGCTTGAAAATTTTGGACTTTAAGGGAAACAAAAAGCCTGATTTAAATAAATTGTTGCAAAAAAAAAGAAAACGTAGTATCCTAATAGCGTAATTACTTTTTATTTCACCTTGTAAGGAGGCTATTATGGCTACAAGAACAACAACAAAAAAAGCAGAACCTAAGACAACAACTGCAAAAACGGCTATCGAAAAAGAGGCTCCTGCAAAGATTCCTGTAGAAACAGCAACAGTATCTGCAGTGAAAGAAACCATGGAAACAACACCTGTGAAAAAGGCTGCAGCTGCAAAGAAAACTGCTGTGAAGACAACTGCCAAAAAGACAGCGGAGAAAAAACAGACAGTTAGAAAAACTGTTGCCAAAAAAGCTGCTCCGGTAAATACAGAGGTGTATGTACAGTTCTGGGGCAAAGAGGTGTATGCCAAGGACGTAGTTGAAAGCATTAAAAAGATATGGACAGAAGAGATGGGCAAAAAGGAATCAGAGCTTAAAGACTTAAAGGTATATATCAAGCCAGAGGATAATGGAGCACATTATGTTATCAATGGAGACATTACAGGCTTCCTTGGTTTATAGGAGAAAGAAAAAAGCTCAGGAGACATAAGGTCGCCTGAGCTTTTTCTTCTTCTGCTGTGCTTAGAACTGACTGTTCTGAGAACCGCTGGACATCTGTCTTTCCTGAGCTTCGATCATTTTTTTGACCATATATCCGCCTACAGAACCATTCTGTTTGGATGTGAGGTTTCCGTTATATCCGTCGCTGAGAGGTACACCCAGCTCATTTGCCACTTCAAATTTAAAACGGTCAAGAGCGCCCTTCGCTTCCGGTACAACTGCTTTGTTAGAAGAATTTGTGTTTGACATTATTTGTGTCCTCCTTGGTTGTTTTTGTTATTTGGATGTTACAATGGTAGTATGTGAATTTTGATAAATAATACACTAGAATATACTGTATGAATTTCCAGTATATTGAAAATATTAAGTTTCTATGAATTTTGTATATTTTGTAAGATTTAATTGCGTTTTTTTTGTTGACTTGTTATAATAGCTAGGGGTAATAAAGAAACTAGTATATGGATTGGTGAGAATGGAGAGATGATTAATGAATTTAGGAATCATTGCACACAACAGTAAAAAAGTACTTATTGAAGATTTTTGCATCGCGTATAAAAATATTCTCGCTAAGCACGAAGTTTATGCTACAGGGACTACTGGTAGAAGAATTGAGGAGGCCACGAACCTGCATGTGCATAAATTTCTTGCAGGCAGTATAGGCGGAGATAAACAGTTTATGGAAATGATAGAGAGAGAGGATCTTGATATGGTGATCCTTTTCTATAATCCGGCCATGATCGACCCGAAAGAACCGGATATTTCAGCGATCTGCATGCGCTGCGATCAGTACAATATACCGGTGGCAACGAATATTGCCACTGCAGAACTTTTGATCCTTGGACTTGCCCGAGGCGATCTGGATTGGAGACTGAATCTGAAATGAGAGTAATAGCAGGAAAAGCCCGTCGTCTTCCTTTGAAGACTCTTCCGGGAACAGATACCCGGCCTACAACGGACCGTATCAAAGAAACTTTATTTAATATTATTCAGCCGGAAATTCCCGATTGTCATTTTCTGGATCTGTTCAGCGGAAGCGGTGCTATTGGCATAGAAGCCTTGAGCAGGGGAGCCGAGTCTGCTGTCTTTGTAGAAAAAAATCCAAAGGCCTGTGCATGTATCAGAGATAATCTGGCATTTACAAAACTTGCCGAAGATGGTAAACTATTAGCCATGGACGTGCTTCAGGCGCTCCGCTCCATGGAAGGCCAGTCTGCCTTTGGCTGTATTTTTATGGATCCGCCATATGAATGTGGGTTAGAACGTCAGGTACTGGAATATCTTGCGCAGAGCACTCTGGCAGATGAAAATACGATGATCATTGCAGAGGCAGACCTTCATACAGATTTCTCTTATGTAGAAGAACTGGGATACCAGATCAGCCGTTCAAAAGAATATAAGACAAACAAGCATGTTTTTCTGTATAAAAGAAAGTGAGAATGCACATGGTAACAGCAGTTTATCCGGGAAGCTTTGACCCGGCTACTTATGGTCATCTGGATGTGATCAGGAGAGCCAGCGTCTCTTTTGACAGAGTTGTAGTGGGCGTTTTGCATAATTCTGCAAAAAGTCCGTTGTTTTCTGTGGAAGAACGTGTTAATATATTAAAAAAGGCAACGCGGGACATTCCGAATGTCATCATAAAGCCGTTTAACGGGCTTTCTGTCAACTTTGCAAGGGAGAATGAAGCCCAGGTTATTGTAAGGGGACTGCGTGCAGTCACAGACTTTGAGTATGAACTTCAGATGGCACAGACTAATCGTGTTCTGGCTCCGGATGTGGATACTGTTTTTTTAACAACCAGTCTGGAATATGCATATGTAAGCTCTACGATCATGAAGGAAGTTGCCCGCTTTGGCGGTGACCTGTCTAAATTTGCACCGCCCGAGATCATTCAGGCCTTGCAGGATAAGATGCAGGAAGAAAAAGATAATAAGGAGAATGTACAATGAGCAGCAGAATTGAACAGATTATTGATGATATTGATGAATTTATAGAGAGCTGTAAATTCCAGCCACTGTCTTCAACAAAGATTATTGTAAATAAAGAAGAAATTGATGAGTATTTAAGAGAGCTTCGTTTAAAAACACCAGATGAGATCAAGCGTTATCAGAAGATCATCAGCAATAAGGATGCGATCCTGGAGGATGCACAGTCCAAAGCAGACGCGATCATTGCCGATGCACAGGCGAAAGCACAGGAGCTTGTTACACAGCATGAAATTATGCAGAAAGCATATGCACAGGCAAATGATACGATCAATGCTGCAAATAAGCAGGCACAGGAAATCCTTGACTCTGCAACACAGGATGCAAACAGCATTCGTCTCAGTGCGATTACTTATACAGATGATATGATGGCAAATATCGGTTCTGTACTGAATCAGACACTGGAAGATGCCGGCGGTAAATACAAAGGCTTTATTGATGCCCTTCAGGTATGTCTGGATGTTGTAAATCAGAACCGTCAGGAGCTTGCACCTCAGACTGCCCAGGCGGCTGCCATTACCGGTACTTATCATGATGATACCCAGGAGCAGGATGAGGATGCTCTGTTAGATGACCTGGATGAAAATTAAGCTCAGCAGGGCAGTAATTGCTGTATTGAGACATTTGGCAAAAATATAAGGCGTGACAGAAAGGTTCTGATGAAGAAGACTTTTTGTCTGTGCCAGGATACAGATTCCGCCAAATGCAGTCATACACATGGAGCAGAGGTATCTGATTTTGAAGGGCAGACCGGACAGTGCCAGGAAATGAAGGCCGGTTGTCAGTTCCAGTGTGCCAAGAATCAGGTAGCCTGCAGCTGATTCTGTTTTCAGAAAATGTCTGATAAAAGCAGATACAACAGAAAACAGAAGGATATGTCCACCCATTCGGGTGAGTGTTTCAAATCCATTCATAATGGAGGCATCCAGCAGAGTTCCTATTGAACCGATAGCGGATGGCTCCGTTTTTTGGTTTTCAAAATCTGTTTTCTGTGTTGCAGTCACACCTTTCCAGACAAGAAATCGAAAGAGGAGCATTGTGAGGAAGCTTGACAGAAGAAGAATACCATAAACGGTTCCTGTACGGATACTGTCTTTAAGGCATAGATGGATCAGATATGTACGGATAAAGACAGGACTTGCATGGTTGGTAAAAGTCAGAAGATATTCTGCCTCTCTCTTGCTGATACGATTATGAGTGTACATGTCAGAAGTGATTTTGGCGCCCATAGGATATCCGCAGAGCAGACCAAGAGTTAATGCATATGCACCGGGAGCTGTGATTCCAAAAAGAATATTCCACAGATGCTCCAGGGGCGCAAAGATTTTTTCTGCTGTATTTGTACGGATTAAGATTCCAGTGAGTATAATAAAAGGCAGAAGAGTAGGAAGCAGGGTGTTCAGCCACAGATTAAGCCCTTCTTTTGATGCAGAAAGTGCCTCGGTGGGATAGCATACGAAAAAAAACAGCAGCAGGATAATTACGGTTGGAAATAAAATTCGCTTCATATACAGATTCCGTTTTTTTTAAACTATATGGTCTGTATTAAATAAATATGAAGAATTCTCATGACGAAATGGAGGAAATCGAATATGAGAGCATTGGAAAATTGTGAACCAAAACGAGTTTTTTATTATTTTGAGGAACTTTGTAAGATTCCTCATGGTTCAGGTAATACAAAGCAGATCAGCGATTATCTGGTAAGCTTTGCAAAAGAACACGGACTTGAATATGTTCAGGACGAGATGAATAATGTTGTGATCTACAAACCGGCAACAAAGGGCTATGAAGATGCTCCTGCAGTGATTCTTCAGGGACATATGGACATGGTTTGCGAGAAACGTCCGGATGTAGAACATGATTTTACAAAAGATCCATTGAATATTTCTGTACAGGATGGATATGTGACTGCAAACGGAACAACTCTGGGTGGAGATGATGGTATTGCGGTTGCATATGGACTTGCCCTTTTAGAGAGTGAAGATATTGCACATCCGGCACTTGAGGTGCTGATCACTGTTGATGAGGAAATTGGTCTTCTCGGAGCAGAAGGCATTGATTGCAGCGTATTAAAAGGAAAAAGACTGATCAATCTGGATTCTGAAGCAGAGGGAAGTCTGTGGATCAGCTGTGCAGGCGGCCTTTCCGGTATCAGTACAATTCCCGTACAGAGAGTAGAGGCAGAAGGTCAGAAGGCAGCAGTAAAGATTACAGGACTTATGGGAGGACATTCCGGAGCAGAGATTGACAAAAAACGTGCCAACGCCAATGTTCTGATGGGAAGATTTCTTTACAGTCTCCAGAAAGAAACTGCTTATGAGATTATTTCCCTGGCAGGCGGTCAGAAGGACAATGCCATCACAAGAGAAGCAGATGCAGAACTTCTTGTAGAGGACATAAATGCAGTAAAAGCATGTGCAGAAAAGCTTCAGAAAGGATTCCGGGAAGAATATGCAGGAACAGACGAAAAGATCACAGTTGAAATTACAGATCTTGGCGCTGCCTCTGCAAAAGTTCTTCATCCGACCAGCAGAGAAAAAGTGCTGTTTTTCCTGATGGAAGTTCCATTTGGTATCCAGAAAATGAGCGGAACCATTGATGGACTGGTAGAAACCTCTACCAATATTGGAATTGTAAAACTTGGAGAAGATGAATTCCTGGGAAGTTCCAGTGTCAGAAGTTCTGTTGAAGTAGCAGGAGCAGCTCTTTCCGATAAGATCTGCTATCTGACAGAATTCCTTGGAGGAGAATATACTGTTCAGGGAGCTTATCCTGCATGGGAATACCGGAAAGATTCTCCGCTGAGAGACCGGATGGTTGAGGTTTACGAGGAAATGTATGGAGAAAAACCAAATGTTGTGGCAATCCATGCAGGACTTGAGTGTGGTCTGTTCTACAAGAAAATTGAAGGACTGGACTGTGTTTCTCTTGGACCGAATATGAAAGATATCCATACCTCTGAGGAAATGCTTGATATTGCTTCTACAGAGAGAGTTTGGAAATATCTTGTAAAAGTACTGGAGTATCTGAAAAACTGATCATATTTTCTATATAAAGACAGGCATCTGTTCAGGAAAAAGGGGCAGATGTCTGTTTTTTGCTTCTATAGGAAAACAGTGCATTCTGTGTGAACTTTTCCAGATAAACAAAAAACGTTCCTTGAGGATGCTTGTCTGCGCTGCTTAAAAGAAATGTGCTGTTCTTATGCGGAATATCAGGGCATAAAATAAACTGTGTTTCTGACAGGAGGAAATGAATGAATAAAAACAGATCATATGGAGCAGCTGCAGTTGTGCTGTTTTTTCTGTATATTTTTATTCTTGGTGATCTGGAACACTTGATCAGGGAAAGAAGTAAAGCATCTTTTCTTTCTGATGCATATATGGAAAGCGTGCAGTTCCGAAGACAGAAGGTAACCGTGAAAGATTACGAACAGATCCGTAAAGAGGGAAAGGATAACTGGATCGGCGTTCTTTTGGCCTCTGTTGCCCAGGAAGGGTTTCATGGAAAAAAAACACTGGAAATGCCGGCTAAATTAAAACAATATAAGCCAGAAGAATATCAAAAAATAAGCGCAGTATACAAAGCCATATGGAAAGATGTAAAATTTTTTCCTGTTGCTGCAGAAAAAACTTACTTTGAAAATACCTGGCTGACGGAAAGAGCTTATGGAGGAAAAAGATTTCATGAGGGAACGGATATTTTTGGAGAAACAGATCGTTCCGGCTATTATCCGGTGATCAGTATGACAGATGGAGTGGTTGAGAAAAAGGGATGGCTTCCTTTGGGCGGCAGAAGGATCGGAATACGTTCACCTCATGGAGGATACTTTTATTACGCACATCTTTCTGATTATGAAAAAGATTTTCAGGAAGGCGAAGAGATAAAGGCCGGTGATATTCTGGGATATATGGGAAACACCGGATATGGACCGGAAGGAACAAAAGGACGATTTCCTGTCCATCTCCATATTGGGATCTATATATCCACATCAGAGCAAAAAGAAGTCAGTGTAAATCCTTTTTATCTGCTGAAAATTTTTCGGAAAAATACAAGAAACTATATATATTAATTACATAATCAACAAAAAATGTGCTATAATGAACGGGAGTACAAAGCAATTTCTGTACTCCGGTATTTTCCTGTAAGGAGTGAACGATATGGAAATACAGTTATGGAGAAGTATTTTATGCCCGTATGAGCTTGCCGTCCGGGAATTGACAGTGAAGTTTGAACATATCATAGAGGAACACAGACAGAATGATCTGTATTCTCCTATAGAGCAGGTAAGAGGACGGGTTAAGAGTGTAACCAGCATTCTGGAAAAGATGCAGCGCAAACATATTCCTATGGAACGTATGGAGGAAGAAGTAGAGGATATTGCCGGCATTCGGATCATATGTCAGTTTGAAGAAGATATTGATACAGTTGCTGCCTTGATCCAAAAGCGAAGCGATATGAAGGTAAAAAGCGAGAAGAATTATCTGAAACATATCAAACAGAGCGGTTACAGAAGCTATCATTTGATCATTTATTATACAGTAGAGACTGTTGAAGGACCGAAAACATTGCAGGCTGAGATCCAGATCCGTACAATGGCAATGAATTTCTGGGCAACTATTGAGCATTCTCTGCAATATAAATATAAAGGTGAGATGCCTCTTCATGTGGCAGAACGGTTAAGTAAGGCAGCAGATGCCATAATCGCACTGGATCAGGAGATGTCTTCTGTGCGGAATGAGATTATGGATGCACAGAATTCTTCCAGGATGCAGTCGAATCTGGTGAAAGATATTCTTTTAAGTATTGAAAACTTATATAAAATATCAAATAAACGTGAAGTGGAAAAAATCCAGAATGAATTCCTTCGTGTTTTTCAGACAAAGGATCTTCAGCAGCTGGAGCGTTTCCACAGACAGCTTGACATTATTGCAGAGGGCTACCGCGCACAGTCAGTAGCATTTTAGGAGCAGATTACATGCATAATTTTTTACCAGTAATAGCAAAGGAAATGAAAAACAGAGGATGGAACCAGGTTGATTTCGTTTATATTACCGGAGATGCCTACGTGGATCATTCTTCTTTTGGCTGTGCCATCATAAGCCGGCTTTTGGAGAGCCGGGGCTATCGGATCGGGATCATATCCCAGCCCGACTGGCGTAAAAAAGAAAGTATCCAGGTGTTTGGGGAACCGCGCCTGGGTTTTCTTGTGACAGCCGGAAATATGGATTCTATGGTGAACCATTATACGGTTTCAAAGAAACATCGGCAGAAGGATGCCTATTCTCCAGGAGGTAAGATGGGTCTCCGACCGGATATGGCAACAGTAGTCTACAGCAATCTGATTCGTCAGACGTATAAAAATACACCGATCATCCTGGGCGGGATCGAAGCAAGTCTCAGAAGACTGGCTCACTACGATTACTGGCAGGATCAGGTGCGCAGAAGCATTCTGCTGGATTCCGGCGCAGATCTGATTTCTTATGGCATGGGTGAGCATTCTATGATCGAGATTGCAGAAGCGCTTGACAGTGGGCTGCCCATCGGAGAGATCACTTATATTCCCGGAACCGTCTATAAAAGTAAGACGCTGGATATGGTATATGATCCAATCATCCTTCCGTCTTATGAGAAAATCCGGGATAATAAAAAAGCATATGCGGACAGTTTTGCGGTTCAGTACAAAAACACAGATCCTTTTACTGCAAAACCCTTGGCTGAAGATTACGGTACCCGGGGGTACGTGATCCAGAATCCCCCTGCAAAACCATTGACGCAGCAGGAAATGGATGATGTTTATGATCTTCCCTTTGCCGGAACCTGGCATCCGATGTATGACAGGCTGGGTGGAATTCCTGCTCTTGAGGAGATCAGGTTCAGTCTTACCAGCAACCGGGGATGCTTTGGAAGCTGCAGTTTTTGTGCACTTACTTTTCATCAGGGACGGATACTGCAGACAAGGAGTCATGATTCTATTATAAAAGAAGCGGTACATATGACAGAGGATCCGGCATTTAAAGGATATATTCATGATGTTGGAGGCCCAACGGCAGATTTTCGCCAGCCTTCCTGTGAGAAACAGCTGACAAAGGGTGTCTGCCAGAATCGTCAGTGTCTTTTTCCGGAGCCGTGTAAAAATCTGACTGCAGATCACAGCGATTATGTAGCGCTTCTTCGTAAGCTTCGCAAGATTCCAAAGGTCAAAAAAGTATTTATCCGTTCAGGGGTGCGTTTTGATTATGTAATGGCAGATAAAAGTCCTGTGTTTTTACAGGAGCTTGTGAAGTATCATATCAGCGGGCAGCTCCGGGTTGCACCGGAACATGTATCCGATCAGGTGCTTCGCTATATGGGCAAGCCATCTCATCAGGTTTATGAGAAATTTTTAAAGGCTTATGAAAAGGAAAATGCAAAAACAGGGCAGAAGCAGTATGCAGTACCATATTTTATGTCTTCTCATCCAGGCTGTACGGTAAAGGATGCGGTGAAGCTTGCTGAGTATGTTCGTGACCTTGGATTTACGCCGGAACAGGTACAGGACTTTTATCCCACACCGTCTACTCTTTCTACCTGTATGTACTATACAGGGATCCATCCTCTTACAGGCGAGAAAGTATATGTTCCAAAAGACACTCATGAAAAAGCTATCCAGCGAGCTTTGATGCAGTATAAAAATCCTGCAAACAGAGTTCTTGTACTGGAGGGGCTTAAAATGGCAGGACGGATGGATCTGGTGGGATTTGGACCAAAGTGTCTGATACGTCCGGAGCGTGGGAAGACTGGAGAAAAAACAAAAAACAAGGAACAGACAGGAAGAAAATATAGCAGAAAAACCATCCGGCATACCCATCAGAAGAAAAAGAAATAATATATCAAGGAGTATTACATGAGCAAAAAAAATACTGGAAAATCAGCAAAAAAAGGCGAATTTGGCTATATTGCAGCGGAAAAGAAAAGGAAACTGATCATCACGGCCATTTTGTTTGCAGTTCCTCTTCTGATATTTTTTACTGCGCTTCTATATTTTAAAACAAGACTGACAATATGGACGGTTGTTGCTGTAGTAGGATGTCTCCCTGCCTGTAAGATGATGGTAAATCTGATCATGCTGTTTCGGTCCCCGTCCATGGAGAAGTCTGTGTATGAGCAGATCCGGGAACATTGCGGTGACCTGGTCATGTCTTATGAAATGTACATGACCTTTTATGAAAAAAGCGCCTTTATTGATGCATTTGCCATCTGTGGAAACCTGGTAGTGGGATACAGCAGCGATCCTAAAATCGATGCTGCCTTTATGGAAAACGAAGCACAGAAGATCCTGAAAGGAAATGGATACCGCGCCACGGTTAAGATCTTTAAAGAGCTGAAACCTTTTCTGGAACGTCTGGATTCTATGAACCAGCACAGAGAATCACTGGAAGAAGGAATTAAATTCCGTCCGGATGAACGTTATCCGGAATTGTCAAGAAATGAACTGATCCGCCATACAATTCTGGCGATCTGTCTGTAGGTGAATTATGAAACAGTTTATGATCAATCAAAATGAAGCAGGGCAGCGTTTTGATAAATATCTGGCAAAGCTTCTTCGAGAAGCGCCCAAGAGTTTTCTTTATAAAATGCTTCGTAAAAAAAATATTACCCTGAATGGAAAAAAAGCATCCGGAAACGAAAAATTGTCTGTTGGAGATGAGATCAGGATTTTTTTAAGTGATGATACCTATCTGAAATTCAGCGGCACTGAAAAAGCTCCCAGGGCAGAAACAAAGCTGGATATTCTTTATGAAGACAGTCATATGCTTCTGATCAATAAACCAGCCGGAATGCTTTCGCAGCCTGATGACAGCGGAGTTCCTTCTCTGGTAGAATATGTGACAGGATATTTGCTGGGAACAGGCAGTTTAACAGAAGAGGAACTTACAACTTTCAGACCTTCTGTATGCAATCGTCTGGACAAAAATACCAGTGGTATCGTGGCAGCAGGAAAAAGTCTTTCCGGACTTCAGGAGCTTTCGGAACTTTTTCACGACAGAACTGTCCATAAAGATTATCTGTGCGTGGTAAAAGGTGTTCTGAAAGAAAAGCGTCATATGAAAGGTTATCTGAAAAAGGATGAAAAGCTGAATAAGGTAACCATATATAAAACTCCAGAAGAAGATGCTCAGCCCATTGAAACGGTGTATACACCTCTGGGCAGTAATGGAAGGGTAACGCTTCTGAAGGTAAGACTGATAACAGGACGCACTCATCAGATACGTGCTCATCTTGCGTCTCAGGGTTATCCTCTTATGGGAGATGCGAAATATGGAAACAGAGAATTTAACAGGAGTGTCCGTGAAAAATACGGGCTGAGACATCAGCTTCTGCATGCATACTGTCTGACGTTTCCAAAACTTACCGGATGTCTGGAAAGCATATCCGAAAAAAGTTTTTACGCGGAACCGCCGGAATTATTTACTTATATCATCAAAGAAGAACAGTTAGAGGAGAGTTATCATGAAAATCTGGAATGAAATCTGGGATTATGTAAAAATGATCATTATTGTGGTTGTGATCGTACTTTTTGTGAATAATTTTGTACTTATTAATGCGAAAATTCCTTCAGAATCTATGGAAAATACTATTATGACCGGTGACCGTGTCTTTGGTTTCCGTCTGGCATACGGAATCAATGCAGATATTTTCGGAAATCACATTTCCAGGAAAATGAAGGATCCGGAGCGTTTTGATATTATTATTTTTAAATATCCGGATGATGAGAGTCAGCTTTTTATCAAACGTCTGATCGGTCTTCCAGGAGAAACTGTGGAGATACGTGACGGAAAAGTATATATCAACGGAGCCCAGGAGCCGCTGGATGACAGTTTTGTGCCGGAGACTCCGAGAGGAGATTATGGACCTTATGTGGTTCCGGAAAATTCCTATTTCATGCTTGGAGATAACCGTGAAAATTCCAGAGATTCCAGATTCTGGGACAACACCTTTGTTACATTTGATCAGATTGTCGGAAAAGCAATCGTACGCTATTTCCCGTCTATCAAAATGTTGAAGTAATCATGGCGTGGGTAAGCAGAGGCCTCCGGGGTTCAACCCTGGAGGAACTGGTCAATCGTACAAATGAGCAGTATGCAGAAAAGAAGCTGGCGCTGATCCAGAAGATCCCTACACCTATTACACCTGTAAAAATGGACAAAAATCATCATCAGATCACACTGGCTTATTTTGAGCAGAAAAGTACCGTGGATTATATTGGAGCTGTACAGGGAATCCCTGTATGCTTCGATGCAAAGGAATGCCGCACGGATACCTTCCCTTTAAGTAATATCCACCGCCATCAGGTAGAGTTTATGCAGGCCTTTGAAGAACAGGGAGGGATTGCTTTTTTTCTGCTTTTTTTCAGCAGTGAGGATCTTTTTTATTATCTGCCTTTAAGGCTGCTGCTCATATTCTGGAACAGGATGGAACAAGGAGGACGGAAGAGTTTCCGAAGGGAAGAACTGGAAGAATGCTTTTATCTGCCACGGCAGGGCGGATTTTTCGTACCATATCTGGAAGGTATAAAAACAGATCTGAATTTGCGGGATTGACAATCTCTTTTTTATTTACTATAATTTTAGATATTTCGTATAGTAATATGGTAGTGAACTAAAGTGAAGTTCGGGAGGATAAGAGTATGCAGAGGATTTTTCACACTCCAGAGGGAGTCCGGGATATCTACAGCAGGGAATGTGCACAGAAACATCAGCTGCAGGAGCGTATCCGGAAGGTTTTTCAGGGATATGGATATGAGGAGATTGAAACACCGACGTTTGAATATTTTGAGGTGTTCAGCAGAGAAGTAGGAACTGTTCCTTCCAGGGACCTTTATAAATTTTTTGACAGAGAAGGGAATACCCTTGTTCTGCGGCCTGATTTTACGCCTTCTGTTTCCAGAGCCTGTGCCACATATTTTTCTCCGGAAACAGAAGTAATCACATTGTCGTATACAGGACAGGCTTATGTAAACAGCTCCAGCTATCAGGGCAGATTAAAAGAAACCACTCAGATGGGGGTAGAACGTATCGGTGATGATTCTCCGGAAGCAGACGCGGAGCTTCTTGCCATGACAGTAGAGTGTCTTCTGGCATCAGGATTAAGAGAATTTCAGGTAAGTGTAGGACAGGTGGACTATTTCAAGTCCCTTCTCCGGGAAGCTGATCTGGATGAGGAGGCAGAGGAACATCTTCAGGAACTGATTGCGGAAAAAAATTATTTTGGTGTGGAAGAGCTGGTTGGAGAACAAAAACTAGATCCAAAGCTTTCCACAGCACTTCAGCAGATACCTCATTTATTTGGAGCAAGAGAAATTTTGGACAAAGCCAGTTCTCTTACCGATAATCCTGTGGCTGTTCGGGCAGTAGAACGTCTGAAAAAAATTTATGAGATCCTGAAAATTTACGGATATGAAAAATATATCAGCTTTGATTTTGGAATGGTAAGCAAGATCCAGTATTATACCGGCATTATTTTTCAGGCCTATACCTATGGTACAGGAGAACCTATTGTAAAAGGAGGACGCTATAATGACCTTCTGAAACATTTTGGTACTCCGGCGGCTTCCATTGGCCTGGTTATTGTGATAGACAGCCTTCTGACAGCACTGTCAAGACAGAAGATTGAAACTTTTCAGGAGGAAGAGCCATATGTTCTGACTTATACAGAAGATATGCTGGAAGAGGCAGTGGCAAAGGCACAGAGACTGAGAAAAGAAGGCAGGCGGGTAGCTCTGCGGAAAGTAAAGGAGGGCTGCTGAAATGAGATATCTGACAATAGCTCTGACAAAAGGACGTCTGGCTCAGAAAACACTGGATATTTTTGAAAAGATAGGAATTACCTGTCAGGAAATCCGCGATAAAGACTCACGAAAACTGATTTTTGTCAATGAGGAACTGAAATTAAAATTCTTTCTTGCAAAAGGACCAGATGTTCCTACCTATGTAGAATATGGTGTGGCAGACATTGGAATTACAGGAAAAGACACGATTCTTGAAGAAGGAAGAAAACTTTATGAGGTTATGGATCTGGGATTTGGAGCCTGTAGGATGTGTGTCTGCGGTCCGGAAGGTGCCAGAGAATTTTTGCATAATAATCAGCTGATCCGGGTAGCCACAAAATATCCTAATATTGCAAAAGATTATTTTTACAATAAAAAGCACCAGACAGTAGAGATCATAAAGCTGAACGG
>SAMEA3387494__coassemble_1850_pt1 | contig 50360 bp, 46 predicted proteins | sample SAMEA3387494__metabat2_high_PE_015 | metagenome-assembled genome bin SAMEA3387494 (sample SAMEA3387494) | Felis catus | biome: Faeces | place: United Kingdom | collected 2012
AGGGCAGTAAGACCGAACAAGCGTGTTCTGATGTCCCGCAGATGGAGGAAAATATCATGGCAAAATATAGAAAATTAAGCAGAACATCTGATCAGAGAAAAGCTCTGTTAAGAAACCAGGTAACAAACCTTCTGTATCACGGACAGATCCGTACTACTGAAGCAAAAGCAAAAGAGATCCGCAAGATCGCTGAGGGACTTATTGCTATGGCAGTTCGCGAGAAAGACAACTTTGAGACAGTTACTGTAACTGCTAAAGTTGCTCGTAAAGACGCTGAAGGCAAGAGAGTAAAAGAAGTCGTAGACGGCAAGAAGAAAACTGTATACGATGAAGTTCAGAAAGAGATCACAAAAGATGCTCCTTCCAGACTTCACGCTCGTCGTCAGATGGCAAAAGTTTTCTATCCTGTAAAAGAAGTACCGGCTAAGGCTGCTGGTAAGAAGAAAAACACAAAAGACATCGACATGGTTAAGAAAATGTTTGATGAGATCGCTCCAAAATATGTGGGACGTAACGGTGGATATACAAGAATCGTTAAGATCGGACCGCGTAAGGGCGATGCTGCTATGGAAGTACTGATCGAGTTAGTATAATCCATAATGAATATCTGGGATATCCGCATTTTACGGATATCCCTTTTTGTGTTTATGAATACGCGGCCAGGTGCATAATGTGAAAATAAAAGAATCACTGTTACTGTTTACATGGTACTGCTGTTTCTGTGAATGGAGTGAACAGTAAATAAGCGCTGGCAGGACAGTCATGGAAGAGAAGTTTCTGTTGATAAATAAAAGAAATTATCGTACAATCATTACGGTAGTATTTTTCAGCAGACAGGAGATACTATCATTAAGTGCAGAGAACTGGATAAACAATTTTGATAAAGGACAAAATACATGAAAATAAGAAGAATTGCAGCAATCTGGGCGGCAAAAACCGCAGGATTTATCTGTAAAAAAATGGGCAGACAGGGAGTAACGTGGGCTGGAAAAATCGCTCTTAAAATTTATCCCCCCATTTTGAAAGAACTGGCAGCAGAGGTAAGGAAGGATATCTTTGCAGTCTGTGGTACAAATGGAAAGACAACTACGAATAATATGCTGTGTGCAGCTCTGGAAGCAGAAGGACAGAAAGTGATCTGTAACCATACAGGTTCCAACATGCTGAATGGTGTTGTTGCAGCTTTCGTGCTGGGAGCCAGGCTAAACGGACATATGGATGCGGACTATGCCTGTATTGAAGCTGATGAAGCATCTACCAAATATATTTTTCCGCAGATCCGTCCGGACTATATGGTCCTGACTAATCTGTTCCGTGATCAGCTGGACCGGTATGGGGAAATTGACATTACCATGAATATTCTGGAAACTATGATACGGTCTGTGCCGGAAATGAAAGTGATCGTAAACGGAGACGATGCCCTTTCTGCATATCTTGCCATGGACAGTGGTAATCCTTGTATTTTTTACGGAATCAGCCAGCCGGTGATGAAAAATGATACAAATGAAATTCGTGAAGGCCGTTTCTGTAAGCGATGTGGAGAAAAACTTCAGTACAGTTTTTATCATTACAGTCAGCTGGGAGATTATTGCTGCCCTCAGTGCGGCTTTAAGCGTCCCGGACTGGATTTTAACGCAGAAGATGTAATGGTGGGAGACAGACTTTCTTTTCGTGTAGAAAACAGGCTCATCTCAGCGAATTATAAGGGATTCTATAATGTATATAATATCCTTGCTGCTTATGCGGGAGTGCGGACTGCAGGAATGACAGGAGAGCACTTTACGGATATGCTGAAGAAATTCAATCCGGAAAACGGACGTATGGAGCAGTTTCGTATTCAGGGAACAGGGATCACTCTGAATCTGGCAAAGAATCCGGCAGGTTTTAATCAGAATATTTCTGCTGTAATGCAGGACACTGCGCCAAAAGATGTGATCATTGCGATCAATGATAATGCACAGGATGGAATTGATATTTCATGGCTTTGGGATGTGGATTTTGACCGTTTTGGTGAAGACAGCATTAAAAGTATTACGGTCAGTGGTATTCGCTGTCAGGATATGCGTTTAAGACTGAAGTATGTGGATATTCCGTCAGAACTTGAACCGGATGTGGAAAAAGCTGTAAGAGATAAAATCAAAGACGGAACAGGCAATCTGTATGTACTTGTAAATTATACGGCGCTGTACAGTACCAGAAATATCCTGAAGAAATTGGAGGGCGGGCAGAAATGAAACTGACGATAGGACATTTATATCCAGATCTGCTGAACCTTTATGGAGACAGGGGCAATATTCAGTGCCTGATGAAGAGATGTCAGTGGAGAGGAATCGAGGCAGAGACAATTTCGTTTGAATTAAATGACAGGATTGATTTTTCCGGACTTGATATTGTCCTTCTGGGAGGAGGATCCGACCGGGAGCAGATGATTGTCTGCGAAAAGTTAAAGGAAATCCAGGAAGATTTTAAAAAATATGTAGAGTCGAATGGCGTTGTGATCGCTATCTGCGGAGGATATCAGCTTCTGGGAAAATATTACAAGACGGATCAGGGGATGATTAACGGGCTGGATCTTGTGGATATGTATACAGAGCAGGGAGACGGAAGGCTTATTGATAATATTGTGTTGAAAAGCGAGCTTTTTGATATGCCGATTGTAGGATTTGAAAATCATGGAGGAAGAACCTGCATTAAAGAGAATCAGCCTTTGGGCAAGGTTCTGTCAGGAGCGGGTAATGATGGTGTTTCCGGTTACGAGGGCGTGATTTACAAAAATGTGATAGGAACATATCTGCATGGACCGCTGCTTCCGAAAAATCCACAGCTTGCAGACTGGCTGATCCTCCGGGCACTGCAAAAAAAATACGGAGCAGAGGTGGAACTGACCGAACTGGATGATACCCAGGAAAAGGAAGCGAATGATTATATTTACAAAAGGTTTGTGAAATAATACTTGCAATAGAAAATAGCTGACGTTATAATGAAGCCATGAAGCGGTTGAGACCGCTTTCAATTGAAAGTTGAAAGGAGTTGCTATTATGCAGAAATATGTATGTGAACCATGCGGATATGTATATGATCCTGAAATCGGGGATCCGGACAGCGGAATCGAGCCGGGTACTGCATTTGAAGATATTCCTGAAGATTGGGTGTGCCCGATCTGTGGAGTAGGCAAGGATGAGTTTGTACCGGAGGATTAAGTAACCGGTCATGAAGGTGCCGAAAGCAAGATGCTTTTGACACCTTCTGTTTTTATGTATATGGAGAATATGACTGCCTGTGGCAGTTTGTTTTGTTCTAGATGAAAAGAAGCGTATTATGGTTTCGGAACCTTTTGACAGAAAGGAATGTATCATGAAAAGAAAAACAGCAGTTGTTTTACTGGGATCCCTGACAATACTGACCGCTTTTTCAGGGTGCGGAAATAACGAAGCAACAGAAGCGGCCAGTGAAAGCGCGCAGACAGAGGATGAAGGTACAGGAGACGATGCAGAGATGCAGGCGGCTCTTGAGGAAGAAGAGGAGCAGAAGGAAAAAGAGGAAGAAAAAGAAACGAAGAAAGACACAGAAGAAACAAAGGAAGCTGAAGAGGAAGAGGCAACTTCAGAGGCAGAGGAATCAGAGGAGGAAGATTCCAATCAGGTGGCAGTTTTGTTCCCTGATGAAAATAACTGGGCTGAAGATGCATATGAACTTGAGCAGAATCTTGCAGAAGATGGATATGAACCTATGGTTTTTTATGCAGAAGGCGATGGATCCAAACAGGTATCCCAGATCCAGGAAATGCTTGCTGCAGAGGTTAAGGCATTTATCATAGCTCCGGTGGACCCGTATGGGCTTACGGATGCACTGGCTCCTGTTAAGGAGGCAAAAATTCCGGTATTTTCTTATGACCAGCTGATTATGGATACCAATGCTGTAAAATATTATACCACCTTTGGCGGACGTCAGGCCGGAAATATGATCGCAGAAGAAATTATAGAAAAAGAAGAGCTTGAGAAGCTTCGTGAGGAAAAAGGTACAAAAACTATAGAATTTCTTATGGGTTCTCTGGATAACACCCAGGCTCTGTTTCTGTATAATGGAGTAATGGAAATTCTTCAGCCTTATCTGGACGATGGAACTCTTGTGTGTACATCAGGAAAAGTAAGCTTTGATGATACAGGGATCCTCAGATGGAGCCGGGAGTCAGCAGAAACAAGATTTCGGGAAATACTGGAAAATTCTTATGAAGAGGGAAAACAGCCGGACATTATCTGTACAGGATTTGACCAGGCGGCACTGGCTGCAGTGGAGGTACTGGAAGAAAGAGGTGTGGTTCCCGGAAGTGAAATGTGGCCGATGATCACAGGTGTGGAATGTGAACCGGAAGCAGTAAAAGCCGTAGCTTCCGGAAAAATATCCTTTAGTCTTTTTATGGATTACAGACTTCTTGCAGATGCCTGCGAGCAGATGGTCCATCAATGCCTTAACGGAGAAGAGGATCCGGAGGTAAATGATTATGAGCAGTATGATAATGGTGTAAAGATCATCGGAACATATTTATGCGAACCTCAGATCATTGATGGAGATAATTATGAAATCCTTATTGACAATGGGTATTATGATGAAGAAGAGATACGTCCGGAGGCAACTCCAACGCCAACATTGGAACCTACGTCCACACCTGTTCCGGACCCAACTGTAACACCTGAACCCACTGAAGAGCCTGAGTCAGAAGAAGAGGCAGAGCCGACCCCTACACAAAAACCTCGGATTACATTAAGAGGAAGCAAATAAATTACCTTTGTGCAGAGATGAGAAAATATGATTTTCTGTCCAGCAGGCTTAGATGCATATAAAAAAGACAGATCACCGTGTTTTGTGAAAATTCCGCAGATAAAGAAAATTCACAAGACACAGGATCTGTCTTTTTGTATGCATCCTCTGTAAAAACAAAAGACAAAAAGCAAGCGGCAGCAGATATTTTATCTGAAGGTCAGAGAATCATCTGTCATGGAATCGATGATGGCCAGTGATTCCAGACGTACGCCCATTTCGCGGATGGTCTGTCCTCCGGTCTGGAAGCCTTTCTCGATGACGATTCCGGCGCCTTCCAAAACTGCACCGGATTCTTTTACGATTTCGATCAGTCCCATCAGAGCACATCCGTTGGCAAGAAAATCATCGATCAGCAGTACATGGTCTTCAGGTCCAAGAAATTTCTTGGACAGTATCACATCATATACTTTCTTGTGGGTAAAAGATTCCACTTTGGAGCAGTACATTTCTCCGTCCAGATTCAGGCTCTGTGCTTTTTTTGCAAAAATTACCGGTACATTAAAATACTGGGCTGCAATACAGGCAATTCCGATACCGGAGGCCTCAATAGTAAGGATTTTGGTAATGGGACAGTCGGCAAAACGCTTTTTAAATTCTTTGCCGATTTCGTTGATCAGAGTGATATCCATCTGATGATTTAAAAAACTGTCTACTTTTAAAATATTTCCCGGCTTTACAATTCCGTCTTTCAGAATACGATCTTTTAAAAGCTGCATAATGTTTCTCCTTTGATCTCTGTACATTAAATAATCTCTAAGAAATTATATCTAATATACGCTATTCTTCGGGGAAGTTCAATTCTTTTCGAGAAATATTTACAAAAATTTTGTGGCAGCCTGTATAAAATGTTGTGTTCGCTCCCGTTGCATTGACCGGAAAGGTCTGGTACAATGAAAAAAGTGAGGAGATTTTAGATATGAAAGAATATGAAGTGATATGGGAAATATTTAATAAATGTCCCCGCAATCAGATGCGGGATGTCTTTGTAGAGGAAATCGAGATTGAGGATCCGGAGGAATATGTGAAAAAGAAATTTCAGGGAAAAGATGTTTCCTATGAAAAGACAGTTCTGGAAGATGGAACCGTGATCTTTGACATTGAGACTTCCGGTATAAAACAGAGATGCTCCTTTACAGAATTTTAACAGCTGTGTTATAATGGCTGGTGGCGGTATAAATAAGATTCCGCCCACGCCCGTAAAGGACGGGAAAGGAGCACGCATGAGCGAGATAAATGAGACCCATGTACATGTCATGGAAGACGGCAGTGTGGTAGAACATTCTCATGGAGAGCATGGTCATCATCACAGCCATGCCCAGACAAAGGCAGTGCTGAACCGTTTATCCAGAGCCATTGGTCATATGGAATCGATCAAGCGCATGGTGGAGGACGGACGGGACTGTTCCGAAGTTCTGATCCAGCTTTCTGCAGTGAAATCCGCTATTAATAATACCGGTAAGATTATCCTTCAGGATCATATCGAACATTGTATTGTGGATGCAGTAGAGCATGGAGACCGGGAAGCGATCAAAGAACTGGAAAAAGCCATTGACCGTTTTATGAAATAGTATATGATCTGATTTTTAAATACAGACAAATATATAGAAGGAGAAATAAAATGGCAAAAGAGTGTAACAGCAAAACCTGTGACAAAACAAGCTGCGAAGGATGCAGCAACAAAGGAAAAAATATGGATCTTATGGCAGAAGCAAATGCCATGTCCAATGTAAAGCATGTGATCGGCGTAGTCAGCGGTAAAGGCGGCGTGGGGAAATCCTTCGTGACAGCTTCCCTGGCAAACCGTATGGCAGCAAAAGGATTTAAGGTAGGTATTCTTGATGCAGACATCACCGGACCTTCCATTCCCAAAATGTATGGGCTGAAGGGATCCGCAAAGGGTGACGAAAGCGGAATCTACCCAATGGAAACAGCCAACGGGATCGAGGTTATTTCTGTAAACCTTCTTCTTCCTACAGAAGAAACTCCGGTTATCTGGAGAGGACCGATCCTTGCAAATATGGTAAAACAGTTCTGGACAGATGTTATCTGGGGTGACCTGGACTATCTGTTTGTGGACATGCCTCCGGGAACCGGCGATGTACCTCTTACTGTATTCCAGTCTCTTCCGGTTGACGGCATCGTAATCGTAAGCTCTCCTCAGGATCTTGTAAAGATGATCGTCAAAAAGGCATATAACATGGCTGAGATGATGAATATTCCGGTACTTGGCATTGTAGAAAACTACAGCTATGTGAAATGTCCGGACTGCGGTAAAGAGATTAAAGTCTTTGGTGAAAGCCACATTGATGAAATCGCAGCAGAACTGAATGTATCTGTTCTGGGAAAAATGCCTATTGAAGCAGCTTTTGCAGAGTATGCAGACAAAGGCGAATTTGATAAGGTAGTAAATACTTATCTTGAAGGTGCAGACAGTCATATGCCGGCCTGAATCAGGATAAGGAAAATATAAGCTCAAAAAATACTATGGCCTGTTGGCCGGATCGAGAAAGGAGTCTCACATGAGCAACGTAAGACGTGTTTATGTAGAAAAGAAACCTGCCTTTGCAGTTCAGGCAAAGGAACTGAAGCATGAGATCAGCAGTTATCTGGGAATTAAATCTGTTACCAGCGTAAGAGTGCTGATTCGTTACGACGTGGAGAATATTTCTGACGAGGTATTTGAAAAAGCCTGCAGGACAGTATTTGCAGAGCCTCCGGTAGATGATCTCTACAAAGAAAGCTTTGAGTCAGGTAAAGACGCAAAGATTTTTTCCGTAGAATATCTTCCGGGACAGTTTGACCAGAGAGCGGATTCCGCAGTACAGTGTGTGCAGTTTCTTGACGAGAATGCACAGCCGATCATTCGTTCCGCCACAACCTATGTGATCGAAGGCGGCATTACAGAAGAGGAGCTTGAGGCAATCAAGCATCACTGTATCAACCCGGTAGACTCCCGTGAAACAGGAGCAGACAAACCGGAAACACTTGTAACTGTTTTTCCGGAACCGGAAGATGTAAAGATTTTTGAAGGCTTTAAAGATATGCCGGAAGAAGAACTGAAGGCCCTTTACGATTCCCTGAATCTTGCAATGACCTTTAAAGATTTCCAGCATATCCAGAACTACTTCAAGGGAGAAGAAAGACGTGATCCGTCTATGACAGAGATCCGTGTGCTGGATACCTATTGGTCTGATCACTGCCGTCACACTACTTTTTCCACTGAGCTGACAGATGTAAAATTCGGAGAGGGCGATTACAGAGAACCGATCGAAAAAACATATGAACAGTATCTGGGAGACCGTGCAGTTCTTTATAAAGACCGTGATGATAAATTTGTATGTCTGATGGATCTTGCACTGATGGCAATGAAAAAACTGAAATCTGAAGGTAAGCTTCAGGATCAGGAAGAATCTGATGAGATCAATGCCTGCAGTATCGTAGTTCCGGTAGATGTAAACGGTGAGGAAGAAGAATGGCTGATCAACTTCAAAAATGAGACCCATAACCATCCTACCGAGATCGAACCTTTTGGCGGTGCAGCTACCTGCCTTGGCGGCGCAATTCGTGACCCGCTTTCAGGAAGAACTTATGTATATCAGGCAATGCGTGTAACCGGTGCGGCAGATCCTACAGTTTCTGTAAAGGAAACTCTGAAAGGCAAGCTTCCTCAGAAGAAGCTGGTAAGAGGCGCTGCTCATGGATACAGCTCCTATGGAAACCAGATTGGTCTGGCTACCGGTTATGTAAAAGAAATTTATCATCCGGATTATGTTGCGAAGCGTATGGAAATCGGTGCGGTTCTTGGAGCGGCTCCAAGACGTGCAGTAATCCGTGAAAATTCTGATCCGGGCGATATCATCATCCTTCTGGGAGGACGTACCGGACGTGATGGCATCGGCGGTGCAACAGGTTCATCAAAAGTACATACAGAGGCTTCTATCGAAGTATGCGGCGCAGAGGTACAGAAAGGAAATGCACCTACAGAACGTAAGATCCAGCGTATGTTCCGCAGAGAAGAAGTAAGCTGCATCATCAAAAAGTGTAATGATTTTGGTGCAGGCGGTGTATCTGTTGCAATCGGAGAACTGGCTCCGGGACTTCGTATTAATCTGGACAAGGTTCCGAAGAAATATGCAGGTCTTGACGGTACAGAGATTGCTATCTCTGAGTCTCAGGAGCGTATGGCAGTTGTCGTAGATCCGAAAGACGTAGATAAATTCCTTGGATTTGCCAATGAAGAGAATCTGGAAGCAGTTCCGGTAGCTGTTGTTACAGAGGAGCCGAGACTTGTACTTACATGGAGAGACAAGGAGATTGTGAATATCTCCCGTGCATTCCTTGATACCAACGGTGCTCATCAGGAGACAACCGTTGAGGTGGAAATTCCTAATAAAGAGGGATGCATTCTTACAGAACGTCAGGATGTGCCGGATGTAAAGGCAAAATGGCTGGAGACACTGGCAGATCTGAATGTCTGCTCACAGAAGGGACTTGTAGAAATGTTCGACGGTTCTATCGGAGCTGGAAGCGTTCTTATGCCTCATGGCGGTAAATATCAGATGACAGAAACACAGGCCATGGTTGCCAAGGTGCCTGTTCAGAATGGAAATACCAATACAGTAACAATGATGAGCTATGGCTTTGATCCGTATCTTTCTTCCTGGAGTCCTTATCATGGCGCTGCTTATGCAGTTACAGAATCTGTGGCAAGGATCGTGGCAGCAGGCGGTGATTTCCATAAGATCCGCTTTACTTTCCAGGAATATTTCCGTCGTATGACAGAGGATCCGAAACGCTGGAGTCAGCCGTTTGCAGCGCTTCTTGGCGCATATGCGGCACAGCTGGGATTTGGTCTTCCGTCTATCGGAGGAAAAGACAGTATGTCCGGTACCTTTAATGAGATCGACGTACCGCCTACACTGGTTTCCTTTGCTGTTGATACAGGAAAGCTTCAGGATGTTGTTACACCGGAGCTGAAAAAAGCCGGCAGTAAGCTTGTATGGCTTCGTGCACCGAAGGATGCTTATGAGCTTCCGGATTACGAAGGAATTATGGAGCAGTACGACAAGCTTCATAATGATATGAAAGAGGGACGTATTCTGTCTGCCTATGCTCTTGATCGTCATGGTCTTGCAGCAGCAGTTTCCAAGATGGCGTTTGGCAACAGACTTGGACTGAAGATCGAGCATAATCTGGATCCTAGAGATTTCTTTGCTCCTGGATTTGGCGACCTGGTACTTGAGGTTCCGGCAGAAAAGGTTTCTCAGCTTTCCATTACCTATACCGTGATCGGTGAGGTTACTAATGATGGTAAGTTCTCCTACGGAAATACAGAGATTATGCTGGAAGAAGCTGAAAATGCATGGAAAGGAACTCTGGAAAAAGTATTTAAGACGGATTCCGGTGAAAATGACGGTTCTGCAGCAGCATTCTTTGCAGGCAAAAATGATTCTGCAGATGGAAATGTAGATGAAAACGGTCTTTTCCATACCAATCATGTTTATATCTGCAACCACAAAATTGCGAAACCTCGTGTATTTATTCCGGTATTCCCGGGAACCAACTGTGAGTATGACAGCACCCGCGCTTTTGAGCGTGCCGGAGCAGAGGTTGATGTAAAGGTATTTAAGAACCTGACAGCAGCAGATATTCATGATTCTGTAGAATTGTTTGAAAAGTCTATCGGTCAGGCGCAGATGATCATGTTCCCAGGCGGATTCTCTGCAGGAGATGAGCCGGACGGATCAGCTAAGTTCTTTGCAACAGCATTCCAGAATGCGAAGATCAAAGAAGCCGTTATGAAACTTTTAAATGAAAGAGACGGTCTGGCACTTGGTATTTGTAATGGTTTCCAGGCGCTGATCAAGCTGGGACTTGTTCCGTATGGCGAGATCTGCGGTCAGAAGGAGGATTCTCCGACACTGACTTATAATACTATCGGACGTCATATTTCCAAGATGGTTTATACAAGAGTAGTCAGCAACAAGTCTCCATGGCTGCAGAAAGCACAGCTTGGCGGTGTATACTGTAATCCGGCATCTCATGGTGAGGGACGTTTCGTTGCCAACGATGAATGGCTTGCAAAGCTTATGGCAAACGGACAGATTGCAACACAGTATGTAACTGCAGACGGTGAGCTGGATAACAGCGAAGAATGGAACGTAAATGGTTCTTATCTGAATATTGAGGGTATTACCAGTCCGGATGGACGTGTACTTGGCAAGATGGCTCACAGCGAGCGTCGTGACAATGGTGTAGCTGTTAATATTTATGGAGAGCAGGATATCAAGATCTTTGAATCTGGTGTAGAATACTTTAAATAATATAAAAAGCGATCCAGTCATCAAAACGGTGACTGGATCGCTTTTTATGTGGAAAACGTTCTTTATTATGGTTCCGGCTGTGGAAAAAAACGACGGGAGACAGTTTCTGCCATTTGCTCCGGAGATTCTTTCATGCCGTTGTCCATCCAGGTGAGAATGATGCCGCACAGACCAAAGGAAATAAAAATCTGTCGATAATATTCATTTCGGTCTGGTGTATTAAAATCATGGAATTTCAGGATCAGTCTGTTCAAAAGCATGACAGAAAGGTTTGCACGGATCAGAGTCTGTACAATATCGTGGATAGAATAAAAAAACTGAAAAAAACTCAGGGATGATTCGTAGGCAGAAGCAGATTCCTTTCGGGGATGTTCGTGGATCCACTGGGATATGAGCTTATCCAGCTTAAATTCAATGACATTTTCTTTTGAGGTGAAATTACGGTAATAGGTGATACGGCTTACGTTTGCCAGAGCTGTAATTTCACTGACTGTGATCTCTTCGATAGATTTTGTCCGAAGCAGGATAAAAAGTGCGTCTGCCATACATTCTTTTAGAAAATCTCCGGAATTCTTTTTTCGCATCATTGATACAAATTCTCCTGTTTTGTTTCATTTATCAGCAGTTTCATTGATTTTTCAGCGGAATATGTTATAGTATGTTCCACTGATACATCTGTAACATATATTTTAGAGAAACAGACGGATCTTGTCAATCCGCTGCAGGAGGTAATTTTAGATGATGATCATTACAGATTCCGCTTCTGATATTACAGAAAAAGAAGCGGAGGAGATGGATATACGACTGGTATGGCTGAAAACAAAGTTTTCCGATGGAGATTTTCCAATGAAAACAGAGGAGGATTTTTGCCGTTTTTTTGATAAGCTGGCGGAAGAAAAGGATCTTCCTATGACAAGCCAGCCGTCTCCGGAAGAATATCTGGAATTTTTTGAGGAGGCAAAGTCCAAAGAGGAAGAGGTTCTTGTACTTACTTTATCAAGCGGACTCAGCGGGACTGTCAATGCTGCAAATCTTGCCAAACAGATGAGTGAATATGATAAGATATGGATCATTGATTCTGAGCAGGCTATCATTACCCAGCGTTTTCTTGTACAAAAGGCTGTGGAACTGAGAAAAGAAGGAAAAACCACAGAGGATATTGTGGAAATACTGGAGGAGCTGAAAAAACGTGTGACTGTCTGTGGCATGCTGGATACGCTTACTTATCTCAGAAAGGGAGGACGTATTCCGGCGGCTCTGGCTGTAGTGGGAAATATGCTGCACATTAAGCCGGTGATCGAGCTGAAAAATAAGACTCTTACCATGCTGGGGAAGGCAAGAGGCAGGTCCGGAGGTATGAAATATCTGTGGAAAGAATTTGAGTCATATGATATAGACAGAGAAGAGCCGGTATATTTTGGATATACTTCGGATCGGGAGATCGGTGAGAAGTTTATGATGGACACAGTAGAAAAATATGGACTGAAAAATTATAAGCTTTATCCGGTAGGCGGAATTATAGGTACTCATGTAGGACCGGCCTGTGTTGCTATCAGTTTTGTAAAAAAATCACAGTAGTACGCATTGACAAACAAGAGTCCAAAAGCTATAATGAGGAACATAGTCAATATGTTTAACACGCTGACGAGAAGAGTAGGCTGCGGACTGCTTCAGAGAGGGGCACATATGGTGAGAGTGCTCTGGCAGAAACCAGTTGAAGACCACCTCCGAGTGACCTTAATCCGGTCCGGTGATACCGTTATCATCAAAAAAGAGGCTGAAGCTTCTGAGTTCACAGGTTTGTTCTGAAGAGGACAGAGCAGAGAACAGAGTTTTAGCAATCAGGGTGGAACCACGGGCAGAATATCTCGTCCCTTACAGTATTGTTACTGTAAGGGACCTTTTTATATTTATAGAAGTAAACAGCATAATGAGAGAAAAGCCCTGGACAGCGATAAAAAGAAAAGGAGAAAAATCATGATCATTACTTTAAAAGACGGATCAACAAAAGAATACGCAGAAGCAAAATCAGTGATCGATATTGCTTCTGATATCAGTGAAGGTCTTGCACGTGTGGCATGTGCAGGAGAAGTGGACGGAGAGGTGGTCGATCTCCGTACAGTGATTGACAGAGACTGTGAGCTTAGTATCCTTACCTTTGACAGTGAGGGCGGTAAAGGCGCGTTCCGTCATACGACTTCTCATATCATGGCTCAGGCGATCAAACGCCTTTTCCCAAATGTAAAGCTTGCTATCGGACCTTCCATCGAAGATGGATTCTATTATGATATTGACAGTGATGAGCCGCTGGTTGCAGAAGATCTTCCAAAGATCGAAGCAGAAATGAAAAAGATTGTAAAAGAAAATCTTGCCATTACCAGATTTACAAAACCAAGAGCAGAAGCTATTGAATTCTTTAAAGAAAAGAATGAGCCATATAAGGTAGAGCTTATTGAAGATCTTCCGGAAGACTCTGAGATCAGTTTTTATCAGCAGGGCGAGTTTGTGGATCTCTGTGCAGGACCGCATCTTATGACAACAAAACCGGTAAAAGCATTTAAGCTTACAAGCCTTGCAGGTGCTTACTGGAGAGGCAGCGAAAAAAATAAGATGCTTACCAGAATTTACGGCACTTCCTATACAAAGAAAGCAGATCTGGAAGAGTATATTACTCGTATGGAAGAGGCAAAGAAACGCGATCACAGAAAGCTTGGAAAAGAACTTGGTCTCTTTATGATGAAAGAAGAAGGACCGGGCTTCCCGTTCTTCCTTCCAAAAGGAATGGTGCTGAAAAACACTCTTCTTGACTACTGGAGAGAAATCCACAATAAGGCAGGTTATGTGGAGATTTCCACACCGATCATGCTCAGCCGTCATCTCTGGGAAACATCCGGACATTGGGATCACTATAAAGAAAATATGTATACAACAGTGATCGATGATACAGATTTTGCTATTAAGCCAATGAACTGCCCGGGCGGCATCCTTGTTTATAAATCCGAGCCACGTTCCTACAGAGATCTTCCTCTTAGAATGGGAGAACTGGGACTTGTTCACCGTCATGAAAAATCCGGTCAGCTGCACGGTCTTATGCGTGTACGCTGCTTTACACAGGATGACGCCCATATCTTTATGACACCGGAGCAGATCCGTGATGAGATCAAAGGTGTTGCAAAACTGATCGACAGTGTATATCAGCTGTTTGGTTTCAAATACCATGTAGAGCTGTCTACCCGCCCGGAGGATTCCATGGGAAGCGACGAGGACTGGGAGGTTGCAACAGAAGGATTAAGAGGTGCTCTGGATGATCTTGGTCTTGATTACGTAGTAAATGAAGGAGACGGTGCTTTCTACGGACCAAAGATCGATTTCCATCTGGAAGATTCTATTGGAAGAACATGGCAGTGTGGTACCATCCAGCTTGACTTCCAGCTTCCGCTGCGTTTTGAATGTGAATATATCGGAGCAGACGGAGAAAAACATCGTCCGATCATGATCCATCGTGTTGCTTTTGGTTCCATTGAGCGTTTTATCGGTATCCTCATCGAGCACTTTGCAGGCGCATTCCCAACATGGCTGGCTCCTGTACAGGTGAAGGTGCTTCCGATCTCTGAAAAATATATGGATTATGCAAACAAGGTTATGGATGAGCTGAAAGAAGCAGGAATCCGCACAGAAATCGATGACCGTGCAGAAAAGATCGGTTATAAGATCCGTGAGGCAAGACTCCAGAAGATCCCGTACATGCTGGTAGTAGGCGCTAAGGAAGAGGAAGAAGGCAAAGTTTCTGTCCGCAGCCGTTTCCTGGGAGACGAAGGAGCCAAAGCTCTTGATGAGTTTATTGTATCCATCAAAGAAGAAATCAAAAACCGTGAAAACAGAAAAGTAGAAGTTACAGAATAAAGAGAAAACTGCCTTTTTACGAAGGAGGAAATGTTATGACAAAGCCTGTTGAAGTAAATGGCGTGGTGATTGGAAGCGGTCTGCCAAAAATCTGTGTTCCTTTAACCGGGAAAAAAAAGAAAGAGCTGCTTGAGGAAGCCTCCCGGGCCAAGGCGGCAGCACCGGATTTGGCAGAATGGCGGGCAGACTATTATGAACATCTGAACTGTGAAGAGGATTTTACACAAACCTTGAAAGAAATAAAAGAGGAACTGGGAGATATTCCGCTGATTTTTACCATCCGCAGTGCAGAAGAAGGCGGAAAAGCAGATATCTCAGAAGAGGAGTATGCTGACCGTGTATTGGAAGCTGCAGAAAGCGGCTGCGCGGAACTGATCGATGTAGAGGTTTTCAGCAGGAAAAATACAGATCAGCTTATTGAAAAGCTTCATACCACAGGGGCGAAAGTAATCGCTTCCACACATGACTTTCATAAGACAGACGACAGTGAAATCCTGAAAAAAAGATTTCTCCAGATGGATTCCACAGGAGCAGACATACTGAAAATGGCAGTGATGCCGGCAGAGTTTGATGACGTGGCGTCTCTTATGCAGGTAACAAATGAAATGGTAGAAGAGCACACAGAAAAACCGGTGATTTCCATGGCAATGGGAAATCTGGGATCTATCAGCAGGATCGCCGGAGAAAACTTTGGCTCTGCGGTAACATTTGCCGCTATAGGCGCGGCTTCTGCTCCAGGGCAGTTTCCTATCGAAGAACTACGTATGATGATGAACGTTCTTCATAAAAAGAATATAGAAGAAGATTAAAAAGAATTTTTGCAGAGCATGTCGAATACCCACGAGAAATTCTGGGAAATGTGTCCCAGGTTTTGACAAATTATGCACCCCCTGTAACCTATAATGAACTCACTTACCAAAGTGAGGGATTGACAGGTCATAGGGGGCTTTTTTTATGTATGGGAAAATATACATAGACGTTGTCTTTGTGACGAATCTTCTGATGGATTATATTATCCTGCGGCTTACAGGGATGCTTTTAAGATGCAGGGCGGGATGGAGAAGATATCTGGCAGGTGCAGTTACCGGAGCTGTTTTTTCCTGTGTGATTCTATGCCTTCCGCAGGATCTCAGCACCTTTGCAGAGATATTTCTTCATGGAGCCTGTGCCTTTCTTATGCTCAGAGTTACATTCCGTATAAAAAAAGGCAGCCTTCTTGCAAAGTCACTGATCATGCTGTATCTGACGGCTTTTCTCACCGGTGGTTTCTGGGAAGCAGTAACGGAGAGCGGGATTACGATCCCGGCCTTCTTTATTTTTGCCTTTGCCACCTATATGGGAATCGGCGCACTGGTCTGTGCTGCTGATTCTGCAAGAAGCATGAGGAAGAATATCTATCCCATAACCCTGTTTTATCAGGGCAAAAAACAGTCGGCTTACGGGTTTTATGATACAGGAAATCTGCTGGATGATCCTGTAAGCGGAGCTCCGGTTTCTATTGTAAAACCGGAACTTTTGGAGACAATGCTGTCTTCGGATCTGATAGACAGACTAAAACACCTGAATGAGAATCCGGGAGAATTGAAGAGTACAGAGATTGTCGGACTGAAACCTCATTATCTTTCCTGCTGTACCATAGGACAGGCAGAAAAGATGATGCTGGCAGTTACTTTAGAGGATCTTTGTATTCATACTCCTGCAGAAGAGGTACGCATATCAAAGCCAGTGCTGGCACTTGCTTTTGAACCCTCCGCTTTGGGAAAGGAATACAAAGTACTGTTAAATTCCAGATTATTGCATTAGGAGGGGCATATTATCATGAACAGATCAGCAGTAAGTGTTAACCGTTATCCGTTTCAGATGATCCAGAGGCTTGTTTTTTCAAGACCGAAAGAACTTTATTATATCGGTGGAAATGATATTCTTCCGGCGCCGCTGGAACCGCAGAGAGAGACATATGTCATAAGCAGACTGGGAACCGATCAGGAAAAGGAAGCAAAAGCACTTTTGATCGAACATAACCTGAGACTGGTCGTTTATATTGCCAAGAAGTTTGACAATACAGGAGTGGGAGTGGAGGATCTGATCTCCATTGGAACCATTGGTCTTATTAAAGCAATCAATACCTTTGATCCTGTAAAGAATATCAAACTGGCAACATACGCATCCCGGTGTATTGAAAATGAAATTTTAATGTATCTCAGGCGGAACAGTAAGACAAAAATGGAGGTTTCCATTGATGAGCCTCTGAATGTAGACTGGGATGGAAATGAGCTGCTGCTGTCTGATATTCTTGGGACGGATGAAGATATTATTTCTCGAAGGCTTGAAGATGAGGTGGAGATCACACTTCTTGGAAAAGCCATCAATAAGCTTACACCCAGAGAACAGACGATCATCCGTCTCAGGTTTGGCTTAAACAGTGCTGAGGGAAAAGAGAAGACCCAGAAGGAAGTGGCTGACCTTCTGGGAATCTCTCAGTCTTATATCTCAAGACTGGAAAAACGAATTATGAAACGGCTGAAAAAGGAAATTATAAAATATGAATAAACAGAGATTCAGAAGCGAACTGCGTATTTGCAGGAAATCAGATACATATATTAAAAGGAATAAGAGAAAAGGTGTGTCGGTATCTTGAAAAAATATGCGGTGGAGCTGATTATGGCAGGCTTGCTTCTGATTAGTTTTTTCTTTTTGGCAAGACAGGCGGCTGAAGTTTCCGGGAGCATGAAAATCCGGGAAAAAGAGATGATTGCCATTGATCCGGGACATGGTGATATGAAAATGCGCAGATAAAGAAAGAGATAAGAAAGCGGAGAGTGGGATATGAAAACATATTCCACTTTTTGCGTTTGGCAGGCAGGGCAGTATTTCTGTACTGCCTGGCCCTGTGAACTCTGAAAGAGCAGTATATACCTGAATGCATGAAAAAGATAACAGCGCATATTGATTTCAACTCATGGAGGCGATGATCCGGGAATGATAGGGCTGGGAGGACTGAAAGAGAAAGGGATCAATCTTGAAATTTCTCTTCGGCTGAAAGAGGTTCTGGAAAAAAATGGATTTACAGTAGTAATGACCCGGGAAAAAGACAAAGGTCTTAATGATGAGAATGCATCTAATAAAAAAGCACAGGATATGCAGAGAAGGATTGCTTTTTTGAATGGGGAGAATCCTGTGCTTACGGTGAGCATCCATCAGAACAGCTATTCAGATCCGACAGTAAGCGGGCCGCAGGTTTTTTATTATGAAAATTCTGAAGATGGAAAAGAACTTGCAGAGTATCTTCAGGAAAGCCTGAACCGAACGCTTGCTCCAGGGCGCCCGAGAAAGGTGAAGGGAAACACCAGTTACTATCTTCTCAGGAGAAGCAAAGGAACACTAGTGATCGTGGAATGTGGATTCCTTACCAATCCTGCAGAGGCAGAGCATCTTCAGGAAGCTGAGTATCAGCAAAAGACTGCAGAAGCCATTGGAGAAGGAATCAAGAAATATGTGAAAGAAAAATCACAGAATCTGGTAAAAAAATCATAATATTTTTTGTCGCAGTCAGTGGAACTCTGGTATACTATAGAAGATTACAGAAAGGAAGCCTTGTTTCGTTATACTGGAACAGAAAGAATATACGAAGGAGTGAGTCTGTATGCTTGGAATTCTATATATGCTTCTGGGCAGCCTTGTAGGAAGAGAAATTTTTGAAGGGCTCCTTAATATTGAGAACAGGAAAGGGCAAAACTACATTTGGCTGGCTTTTCCAGGAGCTTTTGGGATTGGAATGTTATTTTTTGGATGGGCAGCTTATCTGGTTTCCTGGGCAGCCAGTGCGGCAGGGGCAGAGACACCTCTGCTTTATGGAAATATTGCGGTTATGGCAGCAGCACTTGTGTTTTTAACTGTACTTTATGCAGGGAGATTTCGAAACAGAAAAGCGATTTTAAGTGCAGAGGTACAAAGGCTGGCGGAGAACAGAAAACTTTTTTGGAAGGAAGCAGCGTTTTTTCTTATTCTTGCCCTGTTTCTTACCTGGATTATGTTTTATGTGTTTTTTATAAAAGACGGGATTTTATATTCCGGTTTTACTGTGTATGGTGATTATGCTCCGCATACTGCGATGATGAGATCTTTTTCTCTGGAAAATAACTTCCCTACTCAGTATCCGCATTTTGGGGGAGAGGATGTAAAGTACCACTTTATGTTCCAGTTTCTGGTAGGAAATCTGGAATTTCTGGGACTGCGTCTTGATCTGGCTTATAATATTGTCAGTGTTCTGGCACTTCTGGGATTTCTGATGCTGTTGTACAGCATTGCAAAAAGAGTTACCGGAAGCGGAAAAGCAGGTGCTCTTACAATTGTATTTTTTCTGTTCCGCAGTGCATTTACTTTTTTTCGCTATGTATATGAGCATATTCAGGCAGGAGATCTGATACGGACTCTTAAGGAAAATACAGAGTTTATTGGTTATACGGCAAATGAAAACTGGGGGTTGTGGAACTTTAACGTATATCTGAATCAGAGGCATCTTGCATTTGGGCTTTTGATAGTCTCTCTGGTGATATGGATATATCTTGACTGGGTAGAAGCCGGCTGCAGTCATAAGGAACAGGGAATATGCTGGCTCAGAAACCGGTGGTTTACATGGGAAGCGTGGAAATGCAGAAGCGTGGAAAAAGCGCTGGCAGCAGGACTTCTGATCGGACTGACTGCCTTTTGGAACGGTGCTGCTGTAATTGGCGGTCTTTTGATACTCATGGGATTTGCTGTGTTTTCAGATGGTAAATTAGACTATCTGCTTACAGCAGCAGTTTCGGTGATGTTTTCCGTACTGCAGTCCAGACTCTTTATCTGGGGCTCTGCAGTGGAAACAAGCTTTCACTGGGGCTTTATCGTAGAGGATAAAAGTCCCGGAGGAATCATCTGGTATCTTTTGCAAATGAGCGGTATCTTTTTTCTGGGAGCAGTACTGTTGTTTTTTGTCCGGAAAAAAAGAAGCTGGAGGGTTATTCTTATCAGCTGCCTTTTTCCGATGATATTCGCTTTTTGTGTTTCCCTGACACCGGATGTTACTGTGAATCATAAATATATTATGATTTCATATGCTTTTTTGGCGATGTTCTGGGCAGAAGCGGCAGTTTCTCTTTTGCGTAAAAAGATTCCGGCAAAGATTCTTGCCGTTGTTCTGTGCATTAGTCTGACAGCCACAGGAATTTACGATATGTGGATTATTTTCAGAAACAACGGACCCGGCCACCGGGTAGCGGTAAACATGGACAGCAGTCTTACAGACTGGCTTTCAGAGAATCTGGATCACAGAGATTTGATACTGACCCCGGAATATAGCATCAGTGAAGTGACTATGTCTGGAGTGATGATGTATTTGGGATGGCCTTATTATGCGTGGTCGGCGGGATATGATACTTATGGACGGGCAGAAAAAGCCCGGGAGATTTATACTTCTCGGGATAAAGAGAAGATGAAGGATTTGGTGGATCAGGAAAAAATTACATATATCCTCTTTGAGGAGGGAATGTCTTTTGAGGGGGAACAAGGCATAGAGGATACAATAAAAGAGATATATCCAAGGGTATATCAATCTGAAGATAGGAGGATCAGAATTTATGAGGTCAAATAAGATAAAAAAAATGATCCTGAAATTACTTCCGGCAGGGGTACTTCTGGGAATGGCAGTATGGCTTTTGAAGGGAGATGTGTGGACATTTCTGACCTGGTGGCTGCTGGCAGGTGTTATGGGAATGGCTGCTATGCCTTTGACAGGACTTCTGTTCAGGGAATTTGATGATAAGGGCTGGATGTTTTCAAAAATCGTGGCAATTGTTGTAACAGGATTTCTTACATGGTTTCTGACTGCAGTAAAGCTTTTGAAATTTACTACTTCTGCCTGTGTAGGAGTCTCTCTGGCATGCGGGCTGTTGTTTTTGCTTTTGGGAAAAGCACAGTATAAAAAAGGAATTGAGTGTCTTCCGATAAATCATCTGGAGCTGGTGTACTGGGAGGAAGTTTTGTTTTTGGCCTTTTTCCTTTTATGGACTTATCTGGCTGGTTTTCATCCGGCAGCTTATGGTACGGAAAAATTCATGGATTATGGATTTATGGAAGCCATGATGCGAAGTACAACGCTTCCGGCAGTGGATCTGTGGTATTCCGAAGGAACCATTAATTACTATTACGGTGGTCAGTACTTTGCGGTATTTCTTACAAAACTTACAGGAACCAAAGTAGAACTTACCTATAATCTGATGCGTACTTTTGTGGCAGGTCTGGCTTTTGTTCTGCCATATTCTCTTGTATATCAGATGGCAAAGGACAGGATGGGAAAAAAGGCAGCAGGGGCTGTAGGCTGGAAAAAAGCTGTTCCGCAGATATCGGGAATACTGGCAGGACTTTCTGTTTCCATTGCAGGCAATATGCATTATGTGTACTATGGACAGATCAGACCCTGGCTTCAGAAGCTGACAGGCCAGGAGCCGGATTCCTACTGGTTCCCGGATGCTACTCGCTATATTGGTTTTAATCCGGATGTAGAAGATAAGACCATCCATGAATTTCCATGCTATTCATTTGTATTGGGAGATCTTCATGCACATGTGGTAAATATTATGTTTGTGCTTCTGCTTTTGGGACTTTTATATGCATGGGTGAAAATGGTTCGTAAAAGAACTTATGATACCGGAGAGCCTGGCACAAAAGAATTTTGGGAAAAACATCTTTTAATGCCTCAGATTCTTTTTGCCGCAGTATTGCTGGGAATGTTCCGCTGGACAAATTATTGGGATTTTGTAATCTATTTTGTGGTAACAGGAGGAGTTGTTCTGTTTACAAATATTGTTCTGATGAAAGGCCAGGGAAAATGGGTGATCGGTGTAACTGCAGCACAGGCGGCAGAGGTACTTGCCATAGGAACCATTGTAATCCTGCCGTTTACCCTGAATTTTGAGACGATGGTCCAGGGGGTTGCGGTGGCTCAGAATCACTCGCTTCCGCATCAGCTGCTGATACTGTGGGGACTTCCTGTGATCCTTACTGTTATTTTTGTTATATCGCTTCTTGCAGAGAAACTTGGGGGAGTAAAAAACAAGACAATCTATAAGTTTATGAAATCCCTTAAACTTCCAGATCTTTTTGCGATGGTCATGGGACTTTGCGCGATAGGTCTTGTACTGATCCCGGAGCTTGTATATGTAAGGGATATTTATGAAAATGGAAATGCCAGAGCAAATACCATGTTTAAGCTGACCTATCAGGCATATATCATGTTTGGCATGACTATGGCATATATTATCTTCCGTATGCTGGTTATTTCCTACAGAAAGTTTCTGAAAGCAGCGGCCGGGATTGCTCTTGTTTGTCTTATCTGGACATTTGGATATTTTGGGAACAGTGTAGATTCCTGGTTTGGAGAAGTGAAAGATCCTTCTAAGTATCAAGGCCTGAATGCGACGGCATTTTTGGAGACGGATTTTCCGGAGGATGCTGCCGGAATACGCTGGCTGAAAAAAAATATCAAAGGTTCGCCGGTAGTTTTGGAAGCAAATGGAGACAGCTATACCCAGTATGAACGAGTGTCGGCTATGACAGGCCTTCCGACGGTTCTGGGCTGGTATGTCCATGAATGGCTGTGGAGGAATGATGTGGCGGATCTTAATACAAAAAGCGGGGATATAGAACTGATCTACACTTCAAAAGATGAGAAGCAGGTAAAAGATCTTCTGGAAAAATATAATATTTCTTATATTTTTACAGGAGCCTGTGAAAGAGAAAAATATGGAGAGAACCTGAATAACGATCTTCTTTCCGGTTTGGGAGAAACTGTATTCAGGGATCTTAATTCCGGTACTTATATCGTAAAGATAAAATAAAAACATCGGACAATTGAATACATAGTAAAAAGAGCTGGACAGGAAAGACTTTCTGCACAGCTCTTTTTATATAAGCACAGATGGACTGAAATTATGAAATGCCGAGAGTATGAGCAGCTTTAAGAAATCGTGTTTCTATATCACGAAAAGGATGCTCAATGAGATCCGGGGAAGAGTGAAGCGCCGCAGATCTGTGTTTTTTTTCGCCAGGAAAAAGAACCGGAAGCTCTGCAGAAAGAATATCGTTGTCAATCTGCCTCCACATGGAATGTTCCTCAGCAGACAGATCCTCCAGATTGAATTTTTTCCAGATGACATTCATGATCCCTTCTTCAATTTCCAGATAATTAGTCAGATGTACTTTTACCGGACGGATGATATCTGAAATATAAGCCTCGCTTGCATCATGGAGAAGGCAGGCAAGGATCATCCGTTCAGACCATCCCCGGGCATAGGCTTCTCTGGCACAGTTCAGTGAGTGCTGGGCCACAGAATAGAAAAACAGCGTCTGACCGCCGCCCCGGCATAAAAAGCTTAGGGCATGCGCGATGTCTTCCAGGGAAACGTCCTGGACAGTCATTGTTAATGGATTAAACTGAAGACCGGTAAATGTGTTCATGATACTCATACGGATACTCCTTTTTGGTGTGGTGCAGCAATACTTTTTCTTTTACTGCACAGCTGCTGATACTGCAGATTATCAATTTCATGTTTAATAAAGTTACAGGTTTCTTCTGATGTATAAAAAGAAGAATCCTGGAGTGATTCCAGATAATCAAGAAAAACAGACAAAAGCCCTGTTTCATTAAAAATAAGATAGGTAGTCTGATCTTCTGTATTGTTAAAGGAGAAATAGCCCATGGTTTCATTGACACAAAGATGCAGATTAACTGGAAGCTGTTCCAAGGGCTGCTTCAGCATACGGTAGTTTTCCTGACTGCAGGTGTAAAGGAGCTTTTGAAGCATGTCCAGCCGTTCGGAAGGAAGGAACGGACGATAAAAGTCAGAAGGAATTTCTCTTAAAAGCCCTGTTTCTGCAAAGCGGCGGATTCCTTTTTTTGTAAAATATACATGCATATTTTCGAGATTATTCAAGGTATATTTAAAAAATGTACTGAAGAAATTCAGCAGTTTATTACGATCAGAAATCTCAGGAGAAAGAGCATGTGCCAGGATTTCATCAGAAATAAACGGAGTAAAGCATGCTTCCGGCAGCAAAAGATAGCTGGAGGAAGAAGGCAGAGAAATATTCTGCAGCATATGTGCATTAGCTGGAGTCAGGTGGAAGACCTGAAAAAGCGGAATACATTTATTCTGGAAACTGTTAAATATGTTCCAGAACTGGGATACAATCTCCGGATCACTGTAAAAAATACCATACTGATAATCTGAGGAAAATGAAACTGCATACCGGGAAGTTACAATAAAATAAGGCAGGGCATTCAGATTAAAAAAATGTGAATGGATGCTGTCATAAAAATAACTGGCCTTATAGTTCAGATTTCGAAGATATAATGGAAAAATATTATTAAAATACTTCAGATTATACAGTTCATGTTCTTTGTTTAAAATCTCGTGATTACTGAGACAAAAAATATGTTGGATTTCCAGAGAAGAGCGGAGGTTCAGGCTGGAAAGAAGACTGAACAGCCCCTTATGATCCGGCTGCATAAATAAAGCAACTTTTCCGTTTCCTTTGCAGGATTCCTTGATCAGGACGCTTCTTAATGTATAGTCCAGTTCTACCTGTGTCTGAATAGATGCGCAGGCAGGGGAGGAAATGTTATCTTTTCTGAGAGAAGCAGGACTTTCTGTCCCGGGCTGAATGGAAAAATTGTCTGGAAAATGCATCAGGAAATTTTCTGTGCTTTTTCTTCTGTAATAATTATCTGAGCCAATGAGGGTGATCTCATAGGCCTCTTTGAACTGAGCATATTCTGTAGGTGTCAGATGCATAAATTCTGCCATTTTGTCTATAACATCAGGAGAAGGCGGTTTACGCTTACCATTAATGATTTTATATATTGTGGAACGGTCAAAGTTACAGTATTTACTAAGTGGATAGACCTTTATATTTTTTGTATGAATGAACTGACTGAGTATATTTGAAAATTCAGACATAATTTACGGATTCCTCACATTCTATCTTGTGTGTGTATTTTTAGATGTTTCAAAAGTTACCTTATTATTTTATCATAGATTCAACCTGAAAAAAGCAGGTTTATTTATTTTTATGTGGCATATATATGAAAAAAACTGTCCACAAATAATGCCACAGTTAAATGAATAACCTTAAATATAAAAAAAGAAAAATAAAATTGTCCATTTAAAGTGTCACTTATGGTTTAGAAGTGTTTGTTCTCCTTGTTTAAGCAGTCTGCCCGTGATAATATATAAAAAGAACATTGGATATCGTGTGCATCTGGTTGAACTTTCAGACAAAATAAACTATAATACAATTTTAAAAGAAGAATATGGATTGCGGGAAGTGCAATGTCATAAGGAGTTGGGTAACATGAGAGCAGAGATTGTATCCATGGATGCAGAGCATCTGGATAAAGAAGCCATAAAAAAAGCAGGAGAGATTTTAAAGAACGGAGGTCTGGTGGCCTTTCCTACAGAAACCGTTTACGGACTTGGGGGAAATGCTCTGGACCCCAAAGCATCCATGAAGATTTATGCGGCTAAGGGACGTCCTTCGGATAATCCTTTGATCGTTCATATTGCTGACATTGAAAAGTTGAAAGAAGTCACCACTGAGATTCCGGAAGGAGCCAGAATTCTGGCTGAAAAATACTGGCCGGGGCCTTTGACCATGATCCTTCCAAAAGCGGATATTGTTCCGAAGGAGACAACAGGAGGACTGGACAGTGTGGCTGTCCGTTTTCCAAGTGATGTGATCGCACAGGAGCTTATTAAGGCTGCCGGCGGCTTTGTGGCGGCGCCAAGCGCGAATACTTCAGGCCGGCCCAGTCCGACTATGGCAGAACATGTAGAAGAAGATCTGGGAGATGCCATTGATATGATCCTGGACGGAGGTCAGGTTGGGATTGGCCTGGAGTCTACCATCGTCGATTTTACAGAAAAAATCCCTGTAGTTTTAAGGCCGGGATATATTTCTCTGGAAATGCTGCAGGAGACACTTGGAGAGGTAAAAATGGACAAAGGGCTTCTGATCACAGACAGCAGTGTGCGTCCGAAAGCTCCGGGAATGAAGTACCGTCACTATGCTCCGGAGGCGGATCTTTCTATTGTGGAAGGTGAAACAGAAAAGGTGATCTCCTATATTAATTCCAGAGCATCCGAAGCGGAGGAACAGGGAAAAACAGTAGGCATCATCGCAACAGATGAAACTGCTGATCTATACAAAGCAGGGGTTGTCCGCAGTATAGGCAGCAGAGCGGAAGAAGAAACCATTGCTCATCATCTTTACGAAGTTCTTCGGGATTTTGACGGAGATGGTGTAAGCGCTATTTTTTCAGAAGCTTTTTACACTCCCAAAATGGGACAGGCTATTATGAACCGCCTGCTTAAAGCGGCAGGCCATAAAATTATTAAAGTACAGGAGGAACAAAAATGATAGCATTAGGATGTGACCACGGTGGATTTGAATTAAAGCAGGAGATCAAAAAACATCTGGATGAACAGAAGGTGGAGTATATTGATTATGGATGTGAAGGACTGGAGGCAGTTGATTATCCTGTCTATGCAAAAAAAGTTGCCCGTGCCATCCAGAGCGGTGAATGTGAGAAGGGAATTCTGATCTGTGGAACAGGTATCGGAATTTCTATTACAGCAAATAAATTCAAAGGAATCCGTGCAGCTCTTTGCTCAGACTGCTTCAGCGCAGAGGCTACAAGACTCCATAATGATGCCAATGTACTGGCTATGGGGGGAAGAGTAGTAGGAGCAGGACTTGCACTGAAAATCGTGGATACTTTCCTGAATACCCCGTTTTCCAATGATGAGAGACATATCCGCAGGATCAGCCAGATAGAAACAGAGTAATCAAAAACAGTATACCGGGAGGGGTTTATAATGGGTGATGAAAAAAGAAAGGATTATATTTCCTGGGATGAGTATTTTATGGGGGTGGCAATGCTCTCCGGAATGCGCTCAAAAGATCCGAATTCCCAGGTGGGAGCCTGTATTGTAAGTCAGGATAATAAAATTCTTTCTATGGGATACAACGGTTTCCCCATGGGCTGTTCAGATGATAAATTTCCCTGGGCACGAGAAGGAGACGAACTGGATACAAAGTATCTTTATGTAACGCACAGTGAACTGAATGCGATTCTTAATTACAGAGGCGGCAGTCTGGAGGGAGCCAAATTATATGTTTCCCTTTTTCCCTGTAATGAATGTGCCAAAGCAATCATTCAGTCCGGAATCAAAACAATTGTGTATGATTGTGATAAATATGAAAATACTCCTTCGGTGATAGCATCCAAACGTATGCTGGATGCAGCAGGAGTCAGATATTATAAATATAACCGTACCGGACGGGAAATTAAATTTACAGTCTGAAAGGCTTGACAGAGGATATTTTTTCGCATACAATGAAATTCAGTTCAGGCATCTGCCTGATGGATAAAAAACGGCAGTGAAGAGAATAGTACATGCGGAACAATCTCAGAGAGGAATCCCGAAGCTTTTAGTTATAAACGGAGCGGTGGTGTGAGGATTCTGTGCGGGAAGTATGGAACCGGCCTCGGAGCCCCGTACAATTGAAGTACGGCGTAGTTCTGCGTTAAAGAAAAAGAGAGAGCAGTATATATCGGTCTGTGATATACAGAACGATCAAGGAGGTACTGCTAATCAGGGTGGTACCGCCGAAGTCCTTCGGTCCCTTTGCAGGGATTGGAAGGGCTTTTTTGTTGTTTTATCCTGTCCTTCCAGATCCCGGAAACAAGAAATAACTGTATTGAGAAAAGGAGAACGATCATGGCAAAAGAGAAGAAATTAGTAGAAGCCATCACTTCCATGGAGGAAGATTTTGCACAGTGGTATACTGACGTGGTAAAAAAAGCAGAGCTTTGCGATTATACAAGCGTAAAAGGATGTATGGTCATCAAACCGGCAGGCTATGCCATCTGGGAGAACATCCAGAATGAGCTTGACAGAAGATTTAAGGAAACCGGGGTACAGAATGTGTACATGCCGATGTTTATTCCGGAATCTCTTCTTCAGAAGGAAAAAGACCATGTAGAAGGCTTTGCTCCGGAGGTTGCATGGGTAACTCACGGTGGCCTGGATCCTCTGCAGGAACGGCTTTGTGTGCGTCCGACATCTGAGACTTTGTTCTGTGATTTTTATCAGAAAGAAATTCAGTCTCACAGAGACCTTCCAAAGGTTTATAACCAGTGGTGTTCTGTAGTGCGCTGGGAAAAAACAACACGTCCCTTCCTCCGCTCCAGAGAATTTTTGTGGCAGGAAGGCCACACAGCCCACGCTACAGCTGAAGAAGCAGAGGAGAGAACCATTCAGATGCTGAACGTGTATGCAGATTTCTGTGAAGAAGTTCTTGCTATTCCTGTGGTAAAAGGTCAGAAAACAGATAAAGAGAAATTTGCCGGCGCAGAGGCAACTTATACGATTGAGTCCCTGATGCATGACGGAAAAGCGCTTCAGTCCGGAACCAGCCATAACTTTGGCGACGGATTTGCAAAGGCTTTTGGCATTCAGTACACAGACAAAGAAAATAAACTCCAGTATGTACATCAGACTTCCTGGGGTATGACTACCCGTATGATCGGTGCGATCATCATGGTACACGGTGACAACAGCGGTCTTGTGCTTCCTCCAAGAATTGCACCGGTACAGGCGGTTGTGATTCCGATCCAGCAGCGTAAAGAGGGCGTGCTGGAGAAAGCGGACGAGCTGTTTGCAGCCCTGAAAGCAGCAGGCATCCGTGTAAAAGTAGATGATACAGACAGAAGCCCTGGATATAAATTCTCCGAGCAGGAAATGCGTGGAATTCCGGTTCGTATTGAGTGTGGTCCAAAGGATATTGAAAATGGACAGGCTGTGATCTGCCGCCGCGATACAAGAGAAAAATATGTGGTGACTTTCGAAGAACTTGCGTCAAAGGTTCAGGAAATCCTGGATACCATGCAGAAGGATATGCTGGAAAGAGCCCGTGCACATCGCGATGCCCATACCTATGTAGCTACAGATTATGAGACCTTTAAGGAGACGATCAATACAAAACCTGGATTTGTAAAGGCAATGTGGTGCGGAGACCAGGCTTGTGAGGATAAGATCAAAGAGGATGTTCAGGCAACTTCCAGATGTATGCCTTTTGAGCAGGAGCATTTAAGTGATGTCTGCGTATGCTGCGGCAAACCGGCTAAAAAAATGGTTTACTGGGGCAGAGCATATTAATATGAAGCTTGAGATACCTTCCAGTGCAGAAAAAATCCTGCGTGTTCTGGAAGAAAACGGACATGAGGCCTATGTGGTGGGAGGCTGTGTCAGAGATTCTATTTTGGGACGATCACCGGATGACTGGGATATCACCACATCAGCTTCTCCGGAGCAGGTAAAAGAACTGTTCCGAAAAACGGTAGATACCGGACTTCAGCACGGAACGATTACCGTTCTTATTGATAAAGAAGGTTTTGAAGTAACCACGTACCGGGTGGATGGTGATTACGAGGATGGCCGTCATCCACGGGAAGTGATGTTTACTTCAAGCCTGGAAGAAGATCTGAAAAGACGGGATTTTACCATTAATGCCATGGCATATCATCCGGACAGAGGTCTGGTGGATCTGTTTCATGGAATGGAAGATATGGAGCAAAAAGTAATCCGCTGCGTAGGAGATCCCATGGAGCGTTTTCGGGAAGATGCCCTTCGAATTCTTAGGGCAGTACGATTTTCTGCTCAGCTGGGATTTGAGATTGAGGAAAATACACGGGCAGGAATCCGTTCTCTTGCACCTAATCTGAAGAATGTCAGTGCAGAGCGGATCCAGGTGGAACTGGTAAAGCTTCTGGTATCGCCTCATCCGGATTATCTCAGGACTGCCTATGAAACAGGGATCACAGGAGAGTTCCTTCCGGAATTTGATGCATGTATGAAAACAGAGCAAAACACACCACATCATTGTTATACTGTAGGAGAACATACCTTGCAGAGTCTGTTGAAGGTCCGTGCAGACAAAGTTCTGAGACTGACCATGCTTCTTCACGATATGGGAAAGCCTGTGGTAAAAAAGACTGATGAAAATGGAAGGGATCATTTTAAACTTCATGGTCCTGAGAGCGAACAGATGGCGAAAAAGATTCTTCGGCGTTTGAAATTTGATAATGATACCTTGTATAAGGTATGCCGTCTGGTGAAATGGCATGATGCCAGACCGCTGCCGGAAATGGTTTCTGTACGCCGTGCTGTAAATAAGATCGGAGAGGATATTTTTTCGCTTTATCTGGAGGTGCAGGAGGCGGATATGCTTGCCCAGAGTACCTATAGAAGAGAAGAAAAAAAAGCCCGTCTCCAGGGAGTACGAAAGTGCTATGAAGAAATTCTGGAGAGGAAGCAGTGCATATCTTTGAAATCTCTTGCAGTGACCGGACGTGACCTGATCGCAGCTGGCTGTAAGCCCGGGCCAGGTCTGGGAGATATTCTGGAAGAAATGCTGGAGCATGTACTGGAATATCCGGAAGACAATACAAAAGAAAAATTGATGAAATTTTTTGAAAAAAATTAAGAATATGTAATGCAGGTCCGGATCAGAAAAATCCGGACCTGTTCATTTTGTTCAGGCACAAATATTTCTTATGCAGATTCAGATCTATCGTGGAAATCAGGTTTTGTCCTCATATTCTGCCCCCTTCTTTACATAAGATAGAAAGTACAAAAAATGAGGGGGAAACCGATTTGTATGATTATGGACTCAGTACCCTGACTCAGTACCAGCTGACAGTCAGAACTACAGCACGGATAAGAGGCGCGCTTCTTTGCCGTACAGACAGAGGAGATTACATCATTCGTGAATTTAAGGGATCTGAGAGAAAACTAAAAAAACAACAGGAACTTCTTTTAAAAATGAAGGATGCCGGATGCCTGGTGGATGTATATGTTCCAAATCAAGAGGGGGAGCTTATCTCTTATGACAGAGACGGGATACCATATACACTTCAGCTGTGGCTGGAAGGGCGGGAGTGTGATCCGAGATCAAAGGAAGAAATTCTGCTGGCAGTAAGAACTCTGGCCGCAATCCACAAAGAGATGCATCTGCCTTTAGAACCAGATTATGCAGAACCAGATCTTTCTGAGGAATATCGCCGTCATAATCAGGAACTTCGAAAGATACGCAAATTTATCCGAAAGAAGGGGCCTTCCAGTGTTTTTGAGAAAGAGTATCTGAACGTGGTGGAATGGTTCCTTGAAAGAGCTGAGCAGGCAGAGCAGATGCTGGAGAAATCTTTTTATGGCGAACTGTGCCGGGAGGCTTTGAACAAGGGGAGTATCTGCCATGGAGAATACAACCAGCATAATGTACGGATACTGAAAAATGAAGCAGGAGTGACGGGATTTTCACATTGGTGCTTTGGAATACAGGCAGGAGATCTTTATCGGTTTATGCGTAAAATCATGGAAAAATACAACTGGAATCAGGAACTGTCAGAGGAAATGCTGAAAGCGTATTGTGAGATCAGTGCTCTTTCCAAAGAGGAAAAAGAATATTTGAAGATTCGTTTTTCATATCCTGACAAATTCTGGAAAATTTCTAATTATTATTATACGCATAATAAAGCCTGGATTTCGGAAAAAAACACAGAAAAGCTTAAGATGCTTATCCGTCAAAGAGAAAAATGGGATAGATTCTGCAAAGAATGCTTCAGATAAAAGGCGGTTCGTACTTCCCTTTTTCGGAAAACAGGTGTATAATCAAAGCTATAAACTGTTCGTACTACGGACGCAAAAAAACAAGACACATAGGGAGGTATAGCGGTATGGATTACAGAGAAGTATATGAGCAGTGGCTTGCAAACCCATACTTCGATGAAGCAACCAAGGAAGAGCTGAAAAACATCGCAGAAGAAGAAAATGAAATAAAAGAACGTTTCTACATGGATCTTGAATTCGGTACAGCAGGTCTGCGCGGAATCATCGGCGCAGGAACAAACCGCATGAATATTTATGTAGTAAGAAGAGCAACTCAGGGACTTGCCAATTATATTGCAAAGGTTGACAAAAAATCTCAGGGAGTGGCAATTGCATACGATTCTCGTAATATGTCTCCTGAATTTGCGCAGGAAGCAGCTCTTTGCCTGGCAGCAAATGGAATCAAGGCATATATCTTTGAATCCTTAAGACCTACACCGGAGCTGTCCTTTGCAGTCCGCCATCTGGGATGTATCGCAGGTATTAACGTGACAGCCAGTCACAATCCGCCGGAATATAATGGTTACAAGGTTTACTGGGAGGACGGCGCTCAGATCACTCCGCCTCATGACAGCGGTATCATGGGAGAGGTTAAGGCAATCTCTGACTGGAATACAGTTAAGACTATGGACAAGGCTGAGGCAGAAAAAGCAGGTCTTTATGAAGTGATCGGACAGAATATTGACGATGCCTACATGGAAGAACTGAAAAAACAGGTGATCCACCATGATGCTATTAAGGCAGAAGGCAAAAATCTGAAGATCGTTTACACACCTCTTCACGGAACAGGAAATATTCCGGCAAGAAGAATCCTGAAAGAACTTGGATTTGAAAATGTATATGTTGTAAAAGAGCAGGAGCTTCCAGACGGTAATTTCCCAACTGTCAGCTATCCGAACCCGGAGGCGGCAGAAGCATTTGAGCTTGGTCTGAAACTGGCAAAAGAGATCGATGCCGATCTTGTACTTGCTACAGACCCGGATGCAGACCGTCTGGGCGTACGTGTAAAAGATAAAAACGGAGAATATCATGATCTTACCGGAAATATGTCAGGATGTCTCCTTGCAAATTATGAAATCGGTCAGCGCAAGGCTGTAAACGGAAGCCTTCCGGAGGATGGAGCCCTTATTAAGACAATCGTTACCAGCAATCTGGCTGATGCCATCGCAAAAGGATACGGTGTGAACCTGATCGAAGTTCTTACTGGTTTCAAATTCATCGGACAGCAGATCCTTGGATTTGAAAACAGCGGAAAGGGAACATATCTTTTCGGATTTGAGGAGAGCTATGGCTGCCTGATCGGTACATATGCAAGAGATAAGGATGCTATTGTGGCAACTATGGCGCTTTGCGAGGCTGCAGCATACTATAAGACTCAGGGCAAGACTCTGTGGGATGCAATGATCGAAATGTATGAACAGTATGGATATTATAAAGATGATATCAAATCTGTTACATTGAAAGGTATCGAAGGACTCCAGAAGATCCAGGAGATCATGGATACACTCAGGAAGAATCCTCCGGCAGAATTTGCCGGATACAAAGTAGTATCAGTAAGAGACTACAAAAAAGATACAATCACAGATCTGGCAACAGGAGAGGTAAGACCGACTGGCCTTCCGAACTCCAATGTTCTTTATTACGATCTGACTGATGATGCATGGGTATGCGTACGTCCTTCCGGTACAGAGCCAAAAGTAAAATTCTACTATGGCGTAAAGGGAACTTCTCTTGAAGATGCAGACCAGAGGTCAGCAGTTATGGGCGAGGCTGTCCTTGCTATGGTAAATGCAATGATGTAACAGTGGTGAGATATGGAAGTATTTGATGAATTTATGGAAGTAGTCAGGGCAGTGAGAAAAAACTGCCCCTGGGATAAAGCTCAGACTCATGAAAGCCTGAAACCTTATCTGGTCAATGAAACAAATGAGCTTCTGGAAGGAATCGACCGTCTGAAAAATGAAAATGACAGCGAAAACCTTTGTGAGGAACTGGGTGATGTGCTGTTTCAGGTAGCGCTTCACAGTGTCATTGCCCAGGAAGAAGGTCTTTTTACGATTGAAGATGTGATTTCAGGAATATCCTCAAAAATGCAGTTTCGTCATCCGAAAATTTTTTCTCCGGAAGACAAAGAAGCGGTAAAGCTTACCTGGGATGAACTGAAAAAAAAGGAAAAAGAACAAAGATCGAAAACACGCTGAATGTGGCGCTGATGCAAGGTTTTTAGCGCAAAAAACCTTGACAATCCATAGGAAAAGGTATATAAATAGAAGATAGCGTGTGATTGACAGGAAGCATAACGCGATAATAAAGAAAGAGAGCATTTTATAGGAGGAAACACCATGAATAAAACAGAATTAGTAGCAGCAATGGCGAAAGAGACAAATCTTTCCAGGAAAGATGTAGAAGCAGTTCTGAAATCTTTCACCGATGTTGTAGCATCTGAGCTCAAGAAGGGTGGTAAGATCCAGCTGGTTGGATTTGGCACCTTTGAAGTAAGCGAGAGAGCTGCAAGAGAGGGAAGAAATCCTCATACTGGTGAAACCATGAAAATCGAAGCTTCCAAAGCACCGAAATTCAAAGCAGGCAAAGCTTTAAAGGATCTTGTAAACGATAAATAATGTGCGTGCAAAAGGGGGGACAGTTTTGTTCCCCCTTATTTTATGTAATCGGAGGTAATTATGCGTTTAGATAAATATTTAAAGGTATCTCGTCTGATCAAAAGAAGAACTGTGGCAAATGAGGCCTGTGACGCAGGACGAGTTCTTCTGAATGAAAAACCTGCCCGGGCATCTGCTGCTGTAAAGGCAGGCGATATGATTGAGATCCAGTTTGGAGGAAAGAGCGTTAAGGTTGAAGTCCTGGATGTAAAAGAGACTGTCCGTAAAGAAGATGCAGAAAATATGTTTCGATATCTGTAAAAGAGAAGTCTATTTGACATGATCATTTCATAGATTGGTTAGGGAAAGATATGGCGGGAGGCGGGCTTTCTGGAAGAGAAAAAAATGCCACAAACTCATAATCTGACTCTTGGAAATCGTCAGGAAGGTACGGTTACAGGGGTTCGGGATATCCAGTCTTTTAATGAAAGCGAGATACTGTTTGCAACAGAAGCCGGAAAAATGTCAATAAAAGGAGAAAGGCTCCATGTAAAGCGTCTGAATCTTGAAAAAGGGGAAGCTGATATTGAGGGAGAAGTAAACAGTATTACGTATTTATCAAAAAGTACAGAAAAGAAAGAAGAATCTCTGCTGAAGCGGATGTTTCGGTAAATTATGAGCGGCTATATGGAATATGAGCTGCTCCTGTTTCTTTTATCGGCAGGAATGGGAGCAGTCCTTTGCCTGTGCTATGAGTTTTTGGCTGCTTTGAGAAATCTTATTCCTCATTCCCGAACAGCAGTGTCGGTAGAGGATCTGATTTACTGGACGGCAGCAGGGATTTTCATTTTTATTGTTGTCTACAGAACCAACCAGGGGATATTAAGATTTTTTCTGCTTTTAGGTAATGTTTTCGGAGCATGGCTGTGCAGCTTTACAGCAGGTCCTTTATTTCGTAAAATGATCCGGTTTGCCTGTGGAATACCTGTGAATTTTGTAAAAAGTTCTATAAAGAGGTTGCTATTTCTTATTAGAAGATGTAATATTTTAGTGTATAAGCACCAGACTGTGCGTAAAAAGCATTTTTTGGAAAAGAAGAGGATCATTCAGTTTGAAAAAATCAAAAAAAAGAAAAAATAAAAAAAGAATAGCAAATAATTATCTCGGTATGGCTGTGATCTCAATGGTTGTTCTCCTGCTTCTTGCAGGCCTGGCTATGCAGAGTCAAAATCTCCGGAACAGGATTGCCTACTATGATGCGCAGGCTGCCGAACTGGAGCAGCAGATCCAGGATGAAAAAGAACGGACAGAAGAAATAGATAACCGTAAGGAATACATGCAGACAGACGAGTATGCCGCAGAAGTTGCCAGAGACAGACTGGGACTTGTAAAGGATAATGAGACGGTATTTGAAGAAGAAAAATAACTCGTATTTTGGTGAAAAATTTTTGGATACAGTCGTCGTGGTTTGACAGATATTTTATAGCCTGCCCCTTATAATAAACACTTGATGAAGTGTGCAGGGGGGAGGCGAAATATGCAGGAATGGATGATTGCCATGCTCGTGATCAGTATGCTGCTGATTTTGCGGGACATGGCAAAAACTATTTTGGCAGGTCATATGCACAAAAAGAAGAATCGGTATGAGTTCTGCGAAAATCATCCCCAAAAAGATAAGGTGGTACGATATGCTGATTCTTTTCAGAAACTGGCGGATACTTTTTATGGGATGCCCTATCGCAAGGAGTACCTTAGCAGCGGACAGATCGAAAAAATCCTGCAGGATACAACGGAAGATATGTGCAGCAGATGTTATCATAAAGAAATCTGCTGGGGACAAAATACAGAAACTATGAAAAAAGGCGGAGAAGCCCTTATCCGTGCTATTGAAGAGGGGAATGAAGAAGAGGAAGAAGCTGTTCGATGCCGTCTGGCAGAGCTGTGCTGTCATTCCGTGCAGTATCTGGAGATTGTCAGAGAAAACTTTTTGAAAGAAAAGCAGAATCTTATATGGAGCAATCGAATGATCGAGAACCGTCTGGCAGTAGCACAGCAGCTGACGGAAACTGCCAGGATCATGGGGACAGTGGCAGAGGATCTTTATGATATCTCTCCGGCAGAGCCTGATCTTCAGGATAATTTGAAAAAAATACTAAAAAAGAAGCATATTCTTTTGAAAAACACCTGGGTGATGGACAAAGTAGAAGGAAGAAGACAGATGTTCCTTACCATGAAAACAAAAAATGGAAAGTGTGTTTCTGTTACAGAGATTGCAAGGATGCTGTCCGGGCTTTGCGAATGTGCAATGACATCTGCCCAGGACAGCCGGTGTATTGTTAATAATGAATATCATACCGTCCATTTTGTAGAAGATGTCAGTTATCAGGTTATATACGGCGCTTCCAAGCTGACCAGGGAAGAAGAAAAAATTTCAGGCGACAATTATATCTTCAGTCAGAACGAAGGCGGAAGATTTGTTATGTGTCTGTCTGATGGAATGGGGTCAGGAGTAGATGCGTGCAGGGAAAGTGAGACGGTAGTAGAGCTTTTGGAACAATTTCTTGAATCTGGTTTTTCTCAGGAGACGGCAGCCCGTATGGTGAATTCTGCACTTGTGCTTAAGGGACGTGAGGGAATGTTTTCTACAGTAGATATCTGTGCTCTGGATCTTTATACAGGAGTCTGCAGTTTTCTGAAAGCAGGAGCAGCATCCACTTTTATAAAAAGAGATCATTGGGTGGAGGCGGTTTCATCAGAAAGCCTTGCGGCAGGATTAATGCAGCAGATTGATTTTGATACGGCTTCACGTAAGCTCTATCATGGAGATTATCTGATCATGATGACGGACGGGGTTTTGGATGCACTTCCCATAGAAAGGGAGGAAGCAACCATGAAAGAGATCATTATGGATATTCAGGAGGAAAATCCAAGGGAAATTAGCCGGGGAATCCTGGAACGTGTATTGGGATACAGCGATTACCGGGCAAAGGACGACATGACAGTTCTGGTTGCCGGTATATTGCGCAAATAAAATGAAGCAGGGAGTACTATGCAGGAAAAGATCTATACAAAAGTATGTACTTTTGCAGAAAAAAACAGAATTTTTGACAGATGCAGTCTGGTAGTGGCCGGAGTATCCGGAGGCGGAGATTCTATGGCGATGCTGGATCTTTTAAGGCGTATGCAAAAGCAATATGGGTATGAGCTTCAGGTGGTTCATGTAAATCATGGGATTCGGGGAATGGAAGCAGAGAGAGATCAGATGCTTGTAGAAAAAACATGCAAAGATCAGGGAATTCCATGTCAGACCTATTGCTATGATGTCCCGGGGCTTTCTGCGCTTTGGAAAAATGGTCTTGAAGAAACCGGACGAAAGGTGAGAAAAGAGGCTTTTTGTAAAACAATTGCAAAAACAGAGAGAGCCGGGCAGGGACGAAGTGTGATCGCGCTGGCACATAATAAAAACGATCTTGCAGAGACCATGCTCCATCATCTTTGCCGTGGAACCGGTCTGAGAGGGCTTTCTCCCATGAAACCGGAAAAAGATGGGATCATACGTCCGGTACTGTGTTTAGAGAGAAAAGAAATTGACGAATATTTAAAAGAAAGACAGATTCCCTGCGTTCTGGACAGCAGCAATCTTGAAGATGAATATACCAGAAATCGGATTCGCCATCATGTGATCCCTGTTCTGGAAGCGGAGATCAATGAACGTGCGGTAAACCACATGACAGAAACGTCAGAGCTGATCGGCCAGGCGGATGAGTATTTGTCACACCAGGGAAGACAGCTGGCAGAAGCTGCACGTACAGAAGAAAAAAACTTTCTTTTTCTGGATGATTTTTTTGAAAAGGAAGAGATTCTCCAGAAGTATGCCATACGGGAAGCAGTAGAACTGCTTACTGGAAATGTCCGCGATCTTTCCATGATCCATGTGAAAAAAGTAATGGATCTTTACAGATCGTGCACAGGCGCGAAAATCAGTCTTCCATTTGGACTGCTGGCAGAAAGAATCTATGAAGGAATACGGATTACAGCTGCAAAAGTTCAGGAGACGCCGGAAAATAAAGAATATTTACTTCCTGTGCCGGGTGTTTTGAACTGTCCGTACGGTTGTTTCGAAACAAAAATATTTCACTGGTCAGATCAGAAGATTTGTGAAAAGAAGTATACGAAATGGCTGGATTATGATAAAATAAAATACGATATCTCTGTCAGAACCAGAAAGACAGGGGATTATCTCATTGTAAACAGTTCAGGTCAGCGAAAAAAAATAACCAGATGTATGATCGATGAGAAAATTCCCCGTGAATACAGAGAGAGCCTTCCTCTGGCAGCAGCAGGAAATGAGGTTCTCTGGATGGTGGGCGGAAGAATAAATGAAAGGTATAAGATCACATCTGAAACTAAGAATGTGTTAGAAATCAAATACCAAGGAGGAAAATGTAATGAGTGAAAAAATCAAAGTGCTTCTCAGTGAAGAAGAAGTGGATGCCAGGATCAGACAGATCGCTGCACAGATCAGCAGGGATTACGCAGGAAAGGAGATCCATCTGATCTGTGTCCTTAAGGGAGGCGTGTTCTTTACCTGTGAACTGGCAAAGAGAATCACAGTCCCGGTATCTCTTGATTTTATGTCTGTATCCAGCTATGGAGATGATACAAAATCAAGCGGAGTGGTAAGGATCGTGAAAGATCTTGATCAGCCGCTGATCGGAAAGGACGTTTTGATCGTGGAGGATATCATTGATTCAGGAAGAACGCTCAGCTATCTGATCGAGATCCTGAAAGGCCGTAATCCGAATAGCGTACGTCTCTGCACCCTTCTGGACAAACCGGAGCGCAGGGTAAAGGATGTAAAAGTGGATTACTGCTGTTTTAATATCCCGGATGAATTTGTTGTGGGATACGGGCTTGATTATGCCCAGAAATATCGTAATCTCCCGTTTATCGGCGTGGTAGAGTTGGACAATGAGTGAAAGGAGATTCAGTAAGTGAGTAAACAGCCAAGCAGAATTGGCCTGTACCTGATTCTGATCGTTCTTTTGGTTTCAGGATATTTTTACCTGAACAACCAGGTCACGAATCAGAGTGATTATACCATAGAGGCACTGGAGCAGGCAGCAGAAAAGGGAAGAGTGCATGAAGCAGTTATTTATCAGAACAGGGAAGTACCAACTGGTTCTGTAACAGCAGATATAGAAGGGGAAGGACAGAAACGTGTTTATGTAACAGATGTAAAAGAGGCACAGCAGATGCTGGCAGAAAATAATATTTTTGCCCAGGTCAAAAATGTTCCTCAGCAGAATATGTTCCTGACAACCCTTCTCCCTCTTTTGCTGACAGGAGGTCTGGTGATATTTCTGTTCATGATGATGAACAGACAAATGTCAGGCGGCGGAAGTAATTCTAAGATGATGAATTTCGGTAAAAGCCGGGCAAGGATGATGCTTCCGGACGACAAAAAAGTAACTTTCCAGAATGTAGCGGGTCTTAAGGAAGAAAAAGAAGACCTGGTAGAAGTTGTAGACTTTTTAAAAGCACCTCAGAAGTATACCAGTGTGGGTGCCAGAATTCCGAAAGGTGTGCTTCTTGTGGGCCCTCCTGGAACTGGTAAAACTCTTCTGGCAAAGGCAGTGGCCGGAGAAGCGGGAGTTCCGTTCTTTTCTATTTCCGGTTCGGACTTTGTAGAAATGTTTGTAGGTGTGGGCGCATCCCGTGTCCGTGATCTTTTTGAGGAAGGCAAAAGACATGCGCCGTGTATTATTTTTATTGACGAGATCGATGCAGTTGCCAGACAGAGAGGCACCGGTATGGGCGGCGGTCATGATGAACGCGAACAGACACTGAACCAGCTTCTTGTGGAGATGGATGGATTTGGCGTCAATGAAGGTATTATTGTTATGGCAGCAACCAACCGTGTGGACATCCTGGATCCGGCTATACTCCGTCCGGGACGTTTTGACAGGAAGGTAGCAGTTGGACGTCCGGATATTAAAGGACGTGAGGAAATCCTCCGTGTCCACGCCAAGGACAAGCCTCTGGGAGAAGATGTGGATCTGGGACAGATCGCTCAGACCACAGCAGGATTTACCGGAGCAGATCTGGAAAACCTTCTGAATGAGGCTGCTATCATGGCAGCAAGAGAAAATCGCAGCTATATCATGCAGCAGGACATCAAACACGCCTTTATTAAGGTAGGCATTGGAGCTGAAAAACGCAGCAAAGTGATTTCTGAGAAAGAGAAAAAGATCACAGCTTATCATGAGGCCGGACATGCGATCCTGTTTCACGTTCTTCCGGATATGGACCCGGTTTATACCATTTCCATTATCCCTACAGGAATAGGAGCGGCAGGATATACCATGCCTCTTCCGGAAAATGATGAAATGTTTAACACAAAAGGAAAAATGCTTCAGGATATTACCACTCTTCTGGGCGGACGTGTGGCAGAGGAGATCATTTTCGGAGATATCACAACCGGTGCTTCCAATGATATCAAACGCGCCACCAGCACAGCGCGGGCTATGGTGATGCAGTATGGTATGTCTGATAAGATGGGACTGATCGCCTATGGAGACGAGGGCGATGAAGTATTTATCGGAAGAGATCTTGCACATACAAGAAGCTACAGCGAAGAGGTTGCCAAGGAAATTGACCAGGAGATCCATGATATCATTGATGGATGCCATCAGCGTGCAAAGGAGATCATTCTCCAGCATCAGGATGTCCTTCATAAATGTGCAGCCCTTCTTTTAGAGAAGGAAAAGGTACAGCGAGACGAGTTTGAGGCACTTTTTACAGAGTGAGTTTTGTAAGTTTAAAATAGGCATGTACAATATAACTAAAAACAAACATGCATTTTTGTGAACTTTGTGCACACTTATTTGTTGACTCATGCTATTATATATATCGTAAAAACCCCCCAATACATTATATAGTTTTTGCTACACCCCATAAGAAGAAATACCTTCTCCAAAAAAGCCAGCCTATCCCGCTGGCTTTTTTACTGTCTAAAAACAAGGCTTTTTATTGTAACTTTGTTAAAATTAAGATAGAATAAACATATGCTTAAATTAAAGGGGAATGAGTTATGAGGCTTGAAAAAGAGGATGTAATGAAAAAAATGCAGTATATTCTTAATATGCGTGCAGTATTGAATAAAGACGCTTTTTTTAGTGACGGAACAAAATATTACAGAAATCCGTCAGAGCCGGAGGCAGGAGAAAATGTAATGATCAGCTTTCGGACACAGAAAAATAATGTGGATTCTGTATATCTTGTATCAGAAGGCGTGAAATACAAGATGAAAGTATACAAAACTCTGAAGGGGTTTGACTACCATGGTGTAAAGATCACCATGCCGGATAAAGTCTTCCGATATTATTTTGAAATCCATTATGGATGGATCACCTGTTATTATAACAGTATGGGAGTCAGTACAGAAATCCAGGAAAGAGACAATTTTGAGATTTACCCGGGATATCATACCCCGGATTGGGCAAAAGGGGCTGTTATGTATCAGATTTATACAGACAGATTTTGCAATGGGGATCCGGATAATGATGTACAGACCGGAGAATATGCTTATCTGGGAGAGCATTGCCAGCACGTAGAGGATTGGGGCAAGATACCGGCAGTGATGGGCGTCAGAGAGTTTTACGGAGGCGATTTAAAAGGGATCATTGACAAGCTGGATTATCTGAAAGAGCTGGGAATTGAAGTAGTGTATCTGAATCCTGTCTTTGTGTCTCCGAGCAACCATAAATATGACTGTCAGGATTACGATTATGTAGACCCGCATTTAGGAAAAATCGTAAATGACAGTGATGAGCTTTTGAATCCTGGGGATATGGATAATTCACACGCAGGGAAATATATCCGGCGTGTAACAGAAAAAGAAAATCTGGAAGCCAGCAACAGGCTGTTTATCAAATTAGTAGAAGAACTTCATAAGAGAGGTATGAAGGTGATTCTGGACGGTGTGTTTAATCACTGTGGATCCTTTAATAAATGGATGGACAGAGAAAGGATCTATGAAGGACAGGAGGGCTATGAACCTGGAGCATATATTTCTGCCGAAAGCCCTTATCGGTCTTTTTTTAATTTTCATGATGAAAATGCATGGCCTTATAATAATTCCTATGACGGCTGGTGGACTCACGAAACCTTGCCGAAATTGAATTATGAAGGTTCCGGGAAATTATACGATCATATTTTGAAGGTGGCTGAGAAATGGGTGTCTCCGCCTTTTAATGCAGATGGATGGAGACTGGATGTGGCTGCAGATCTGGGATTCAGCAGCGAATTTAATCATCATTTCTGGAAAGATTTTCGAAAAGTGGTCAAAACGGCTAATCCGGATGCCCTGATTCTTGCAGAGCATTATGGAAATCCGGAAGGATGGCTCCAGGGAGACGAGTGGGATTCTGTGATGAACTATGACGCTTTTATGGAGCCGGTAACCTGGTTTCTGACAGGTATGGAAAAGCACAGTGATGAATACCGGGAAGATCTTTATGGAGACAGCAATGCTTTTATCGGTGCTATGATGCATCATATGCGTTCTCTCCATATGTCGGCGCTTCATACGGCTATGAACGAACTTTCCAATCATGATCATTCCCGTTTCCTTACACGAACAAACCGGAGAGTAGGAAGAATTTCCTATGCAGGTCCGGAGGCGGCATCTCAGAATATTAACAAGGCAGTTATGAGAGAGGCAGTAGCGATACAGATGACCTGGCCTGGAGCACCTACTATTTATTACGGGGATGAGGCTGGAGTATGTGGATTTACAGATCCAGATAACCGAAGAACTTATCCCTGGGGAAAAGAAGACCAGGATCTGATCCTCTTCCATAAAAAAATGATTGCCCTGCATAAAAAATACAGGATTTTAAGAACAGGTTCTTTAAAATTTCTCTGGAATGATTACCAGGGACTTTGCTATGGAAGATTTTCCCATACAGAACAGATTATTGTGGTCATCAATAATCGTGACGAAGGAAGAGAAGTGATGCTGGATATCTGGCAGACAGGGATTACCAGACTGGAAGAATCTGTGATCACCAGACTGATGCTGTCCAGCCAGGACGGTTTCATAGACAAAGAAGAACAGATCATTGCACGGGCCGGATCCCTCAATTTGTATCTGCCGGCAAGAAGTGCGACGATTCTTCACCATAAAGATGTTCTGTAGGAATTCTCTGCAGTTGTAAGGGAGCCATTTTATTTATAAGTAAATATTCTGAGATTTCGTCTTGACAGTCTTTTCATGGTATGTTACGATATCAATACTTTCACATGGTAGAGTGATTACGTGATAACATGAAAGAGCAAAATAAGGGTAAGGGAGATTTACATTATGAAGAAAAAAACAGTTGCAGTAATGATGGCAGCACTTATGGCTATGGGGATGATGACGGGAGTCAGTGTACAGGCAGGAGTAAAAGATAAGACTCTGATCGTAGGTTTTGATGCAGAGTATCCGCCATATGGATATATGGATGAGAATGGAGAATATACAGGTTTTGATCTGGAACTTGCTCAGGCAGTCTGTGATATAGAAGGATGGGAACTGGAGAAGAAGCCGATCAACTGGGATTCCAAGGATATGGAATTGAATTCCGGTTCTATTGACTGTATCTGGAACGGATTTACCATGAATGGAAGAGAAGATGAATATACGTTTTCTGTTCCCTATGTAGACAACAGCCAGGTGATCGTTGTAGCGGAAGATTCAGGTATTGAAAAGCTTACAGATCTTGCAGGTAAGACTGTGGGTGTACAGGCAGCTTCTGCAGCGCTGGACGTGCTTCAGAGCGAAGAAGAGGGCGGTCAGAAGGAACTGGCAGATACTTTTGCAGCCCTGAATGAATTTGCAGATTACAATACAGCATTTACAGAGCTTCAGGCAGGCGCTCTGGATGCATTGGCAATTGATGTAGGAGTTGCCAAATATCAGATCAAATCCAGAGGAGAAGGATTTGTGATGCTGGAAGAAAGCCTGAATACAGAACAGTATGCGATTGGATTTAAGAAAGGCAACGATGAGCTTTGCGATATCGTAAATGCAGATCTTCAGAAGCTTGCGGATGATGGAACTGTTCAGGAACTGGCTGAAAAGTATGAGATCGCCGATATGGTAAGCCTTGGAGCAGCAGAAGAGACTGCTGAAGATGCTGATACAGAAGAGACAGCAGAATAAGTATATTTCGGGCAGAGAAGCTTCGTGTGTTTGAGATATAACTGAATAGAGAATGAAGACAAGATAGGTTGCTGTGCAGGTTGATGGTCAACTGGTGCAGCAGCCTTATTTGTGACAAAGAGAATTTATAAAATTTATTATGATCACGGAGGAAAGAATATGAGTTTTCAGGTGATGCTGGAACAGCTTACCATAGGTTTTGGATCAACACTGATGATCTTCTGCCTGACACTTTTGTTTTCCCTTCCTTTGGGACTTGTAGTGTACTTTGGAAGAGTGTGCAGATTTAAACCGTTAAGCCTTTTGGTAAAATGCTATATTTCCATTATGAGAGGTACGCCTCTGATGCTGCAGCTGCTGTTGTGGTATTTTGGTCCTTTTTATTTGTGGGGGATGAACATTGGCGGATATAAATTTACCGCTATCATTCTGGGATGTTCTTTAAATTATGCGGCTTATTTTGCAGAAATCTACCGTTCCGGTATTGAGTCTATTCCAGCCGGACAGTATGAAGCAGCACAGCTTCTTGGATATAACAGACAGCAGACGTTTTTTAAGATTGTTCTTCCTCAGATGGTAAAGATTGTTCTTCCGTCTGTAACAAATGAGGTGATCACCCTGGTAAAGGACACTTCCCTTGTTTACTCTGTATCTTATATTGAGATGTTTGCAAGAGCAAAACAGATCGCGGCTGCAGAGACAACGGTTATGCCTTTTATGATCGCAGGAGTATTTTATTATATTTTTAATTTTGTGGTTGCCTGGATCATGGAATGGTTTGAGAAAAAAATGAATTATTATCACTAGGAGGAGCGAAATGAATCTTCTGGAAATGAAAAATATAAAAAAAGAATTTAACGGACTGAAAGTGTTGAAAGATATTTCCCTTCATGTAAATGAGGGAGAGATCGTTTCCATTATCGGGCCTTCCGGTTCCGGAAAATCAACCCTTTTAAGATGTGCCACTATGCTGACGGATATTGACAGCGGTGAGATCACTTATATGGGAAAAAAGACTGTCTGGATGGAAAATGGAAAGCCAGTCACTCCGCCTAAAAAGGAATTGAAAGAAATCCGCTCCTGCTTTGGACTTGTTTTTCAGAACTTCAACCTGTTTCCTCATTACACTGTCATGAAAAATATTACAGACGCTCCCATTCATGTGCAGAAACGAGACAAAACGGAAGTTTATCAGGAAGCCAGGGAACTTCTGGCAAAAATGGGACTTTCCGATAAGGAGGATGCCTATCCCTGTCAGCTTTCCGGCGGTCAGTGCCAGAGAGTTGCCATTGCCAGGGCTCTGGCTCTGAATCCAAAGATTCTTTTCTTTGATGAGCCTACCTCAGCGCTGGATCCGGAACTGACCGGAGAGGTGCTGCGTGTTATCCGTTCCCTTGCAGATCTGCATATTACCATGGTGATCGTGACCCATGAGATGAATTTTGCCAGAGAAATCTCTGATCGGATCATTTTTATGGATCAGGGAGTGATCGCGGTGGAGGGAACTCCAGAACAGGTATTTTCTTCTGACAACAGCCGTATGAAGGAATTCCTGGGTAAATTCCATCAGGGAGCATAAGAAAAGAGGTTGCTTTTAAATCGGGGATGTTATATAATTTTCTTCGTATGATATGACTGTATGAATAAAGAAGAAACAGCGTTTTTTCTGAAATGAGCAGTCACGGCAGGAATCTTTCAAATGATAGGAGATACGGAATGAGTACAGACAGATATGTAAGTCCGCTCTCAGAGCGCTATGCAAGTAAGGAAATGCAGTATATTTTCTCACCGGATATGAAATTCCGCACATGGAGAAGATTATGGATCGCCCTTGCAGAGACAGAAAAGGAACTTGGACTGAATATTACGCAGGAGCAGATCGATGAGCTGAAAAGCCACGCAGACGATATTAACTATGACGTAGCAAAGGAAAGAGAACGTCAGGTACGCCATGACGTTATGTCTCATGTGTACGCATACGGCGTACAGTGTCCGAAAGCAAAAGGAATCATCCATCTGGGGGCAACTTCATGCTATGTAGGCGATAATACAGATATCATTGTGATGGCAGAGGCTCTGAAGTTAGTTCGTAAGAAACTGGTCAATGTGATCGCGGAACTGTCAAAATTTGCTGATAAATATAAAGAACAGCCAACACTGGCATTTACTCATTTCCAGCCGGCGCAGCCGACGACGGTAGGAAAAAGAGCAACACTCTGGACACAGGAGTTCCTGATGGATCTGGAGGATCTGGAATATGTATTAGGCACACTGAAGCTGCTGGGCTCCAAAGGTACAACAGGAACACAGGCAAGCTTTCTTGAGCTGTTTGACGGAGATCAGGAAACCATTGACAAGATCGATCCTATGATCGCTGAAAAAATGGGATTTGAGAATTGCTATCCGGTATCCGGACAGACCTATTCCCGTAAGGTGGATACAAGAGTTCTGAATATTCTTGCAGGAATTGCAGCAAGCGCCCATAAGATGTCTAACGATATCCGTCTTCTTCAGCATCTGAAGGAAGTAGAGGAGCCCTTTGAAAAATCTCAGATTGGTTCTTCTGCAATGGCCTATAAGAGAAATCCCATGAGAAGTGAGCGTATTGCTTCTCTGTCAAGATATGTGATGATCGATGCCCTGAATCCGGCTATCACATCTGCTACCCAGTGGTTTGAGAGAACTCTGGACGACTCTGCAAATAAGAGACTTAGTGTTCCGGAAGGCTTTCTTGCCATTGACGGAATCCTGGATCTTTGCCTGAATGTAGTGGACGGGCTGGTTGTTTATCCTAAGGTAATCGAAAAACGTCTTCGTTCCGAGCTTCCGTTTATGGCAACTGAGAATATCATGATGGATGCGGTTAAGGCAGGCGGAGACCGTCAGGAACTTCACGAGCGTATCCGTGAACTTTCCATGGAAGCAGGACGTACAGTAAAGGTAGAAGGAAAGGATAATAATCTTCTGGAACTGATCGCAGCAGACCCGGCCTTTAACCTGACTCTGGAGGAACTGGAGAAGACAATGGAGCCGTCCAGATATGTGGGAAGAGCAAAGGAGCAGACAGAGGTATTTCTTGCAAAAACCGTACAGCCGGTTCTTGCTGCCCATAAGGAACTTCTTGGAGTAACAGCAGAAATCAATGTATAAATCATAGTAACTATTCAGGTACTGAACAGTTAAGATCAATAAACGACACGAGGAGGAAATAGTGTTATGATCAAAGCAGTAGTTGGAGCAAACTGGGGAGATGAGGGAAAAGGCAAGATCACAGATATGCTTGCTGAGGAAGCCGATATTATCGTAAGATTTCAGGGAGGTGCCAATGCAGGGCATACGATCGTGAACGATTATGGTAAATTTGCACTTCATACACTTCCGTCAGGTGTGTTTTATGACCATACCACAAGCATTATCGGTAATGGTGTGGCTCTGAATATTCCGGTATTTTTTAAAGAGTATCAGGAGGTTGTGGACAGAGGAGTTCCGGCTCCGAAGATTATGATCTCTGATCGTGCCCAGATCGTGATGCCTTATCACATCCTGTTCGACCAGTATGAAGAGGAACGTCTGGGAGGCAAATCATTTGGCTCTACCAAATCCGGCATTGCACCTTTTTATTCTGATAAGTATGCAAAGATCGGTTTCCAGGTGGCAGAGCTTTTTGACGAAGATGCCCTGAGAGAAAAAGTGGAGCGTGTATGTGAGACAAAGAATGTTCTTCTTGAGCATCTGTATCACAAGCCGCTTCTGAATCCGGATGATATCATGTCAGAGCTGATGAAATATAAAGAAATGGTTGCTCCTTATGTAGGAGATGTTTCCCTGTTCCTGTGGAATGCTCTGAAAGAGGGAAAAGAGATTCTTCTTGAGGGTCAGCTTGGTTCCCTGAAAGATCCGGATCACGGAATTTACCCGATGGTAACTTCTTCTTCTACACTGGCAGCTTACGGCGCTATCGGCGCAGGTGTGCCGCCATATGAGATTAAGAAGATCATTACTGTGTGCAAGGCTTATTCCAGTGCAGTAGGAGCAGGCGCTTTTGTTTCCGAAATCTTTGGAGAAGAGGCAGACGAGCTTCGCAGAAGAGGCGGAGACGGCGGAGAATATGGCGCTACTACAGGCCGTCCGAGACGTATGGGATGGTTCGACTGTGTGGCATCCAAGTATGGCTGCCGTATGCAGGGTACTACAGACGTAGCCTTTACGGTGCTGGATGTTCTTGGATATCTGGATGAGATCCCGGTATGTACCGGATATGAGATCGACGGAAAGGTAACTACGGAATTCCCTACTACAGGACTTCTGGAAAAAGCAAAACCGGTACTGGAGGTGCTTCCGGGCTGGAAATGCGATATCCGTGGAATCAGAAAATACGAAGATCTTCCGGAAAACTGCCGCAAATATGTGGAGTTTGTTGAGAAACAGATCGGATTCCCGATCACAATGGTTTCCAACGGACCAGGAAGAAACGATATCATCTACAGAAAATAAAAAACAAGAAGCGCCGGAGAATTTTCTCCGGCGTGTTTCTATATGCATCGGGAAAGCATATATTCTGCAATTATTTTTCTGTTGCTAAAAATGGCTCTTCCTGGTTCTGTGCAGAGTCTGGAGTGTTTTGGAAAAAATGAAAGGATGTGCATAATTGATATGAAAAAATGGAAACGAGGGCTGGCACTGGCAGGTGCAGTGTTTCTTCTGGTGATCTTCTGTCTGCCTATGTATTTTGCACTGACAGGAAACTTCTCCATGGGAACTTTTATGGCTTCTCTTATGGGGGCTTTTTTTGCTGCCTTTATGGCATACGCTATGTGGCTTGTATACAGGGCTCTTGATAAAAGGAGATCTGAGAAGAACGCAGGAAAGATCAAACATGTGATTTTTGATGTGGGACGTGTGCTGGTTGATTTTAACTGGGAAGAATATCTGAAAGGCTTTGGTTTCCCAAAAGAAGAGGAGGAGACCATTGCCCGGGAAGTGTTCAAAAGTGATATCTGGAATGAGAGGGACAGGGGACTTTACAGTGAGGAAGAATACGTTCGTCAGTTTGTAGAGAAAGCCCCGCAGTACAAAAAAGATATCCGCCGTGTTGTAAGAGAGTCAGGAAAGACTATTGTGACCAGAGACTACGCAGATACCTGGGTGAAATACCTGAAAAAACGAGGTTATCATACATATGTCCTGTCTAATTACAGTCAGTACATGCTGGAACAGACCAGAAATAAGCTGACATTCCTTAAATATATGGATGGAATTGTTTTTTCCTGTGAAGTAAAAGAACTGAAGCCGGAACCGGAAATCTATAAGGTTCTTCTGGATACGTACGGACTGGATCCGGAGGAATGTGTGTTTATTGATGATCGGAAAGAAAACTGTACAGGAGCACAGAAACTGGGACTTCATACGGTACATTTTCGTGATTTTAAGCAGGCGGCAGAGGATTTGGAACGCCTTGGTGTAAAATAACCGGTACAAAAGCAAAAGTCCCAGGACCGCGGCAAAGCGTCAGCCCTGAGACCTTTTTAGGGGAGGATATAAGTATTTTGAAGTTTTCTTTTGCAGTCTGGTTCATTGAAGGGGGATTCAATGAACATTTATAGTATGACCGTAAAACGGAAAATTAATACATAAGTCAGGGTATTTTTCTCTAAAATAGGGTTTTACTTTTGAGAAAAAGATGATATAATCCTGTTTTTGACACTTAAATGGACAAAAAAGCCTTACAAGCGTTGAT
>SAMEA3387494__coassemble_1851_pt1 | contig 49781 bp, 41 predicted proteins | sample SAMEA3387494__metabat2_high_PE_015 | metagenome-assembled genome bin SAMEA3387494 (sample SAMEA3387494) | Felis catus | biome: Faeces | place: United Kingdom | collected 2012
CTGCCAGATGATGATAGTCTGCCTGCTGCTGCTTCTGGATCGTCTGATTATCCTGGATGATCCTTTTTGCCATGTCAATATATTCCTTCTGGGAAGCTCCTGTATCCTCCATGATCCGTTTCATCGCCTGCTCATGCTGAGTATAAGAGTCACTGAGCTGGCGGCTCATTGCCTGGTAAAGATTTGTAGTATAATTCACATTATCTGCCTGTGCATCCTTTAGCTGAGAAAGAGTTTTTCCAAAATCGGAAAACTGTACTCCAAAAGAATCATTCATCTCTTTTAAGAACGTATCCAAAATCTGACGTATCGCATCTTCCTGACACTGGGTTACGGAAGATACAAGTGTATCAAGAGAATCGTTCATTTTCTTAAAAGTAGGCGTAATCACCTTTTCAAAGCTGTCTGCCATCTGCACGGAAAACTGCTCTGCCATCTGATTCATGGCCGCTGTCTGGATCTTCTGGCTGGAAACCAGAAGATTTCTAGATTCATTTTCCGCTGAAGGCATCACATGACTGTGAAATCTGGCCAGAAATCCCTGAAGCTCTTCTGCCATAAAAGAGTACTCACTTTTCATTCCATAAGTATACACAATGGAAAGTGCAATGCCGTAAATAGATGTCAAAAACGCAACCTTGATGCCGTCTACCAGAGCAGATACCGAATTGGTCATTACTTCATAATTAGCCGGATCAAAATTCTTAAGTCCCCATACAAGCCCTACAAAAGTACCAAGGATACCAAGACTGGTGAAAATATCCGGAACCATTTCCAGAAGACGTTTATGTATATGATTATCCATTTCCTCTTCATTCAGATAATCCTCTACATCTCCAATCCCTTCTTCACTTTGAACAATACTGTCTGTAAAAGAATTCATCACCTTATCAAGATATTTATGGTGAAAGATCCCGTTCAATGTCTGGATCTTATCTGCTCCGATTTTACCCGGTTTCTGAAAAATACTGCCTATTTCCGCAGCAGCCTCCTGGAAGGCCTGCGCCAGATTATCCATCCGAAACATCCCGCCAAACAGCCCTGCCACATAAATTGCACTCATCACAGCAAGAAAGATAAAATTGTACAGCATGACACCGGGAGCTCCCTTACCTATATACACCGTCATCGCCACGGCTGCCGCCAGTACTGCCAGAAATAAAATTACATTTACAATTTTTTTCCTCATATTGCGCCTCCTCATTGGTCATAATCTCAAGACTTCTTCTGCAGAAGCCCCTAAATTAACACATAATTTGCTCTTTTCATCATAATATCATATCATAAATACACACACAAGCCGTAATCTGAAACTGACCGTATAGTTTTAGTTACTGTTCTCTCCGTTCACAGCAACAATGCCGTGTGAACAGTAACCAGTTTTAACACTACATTTATTCTTCTTTCAAAGTGTTAAAAACGCGCAAAAAAATACCGCCAGAAGTTCTTTTCAAACCTCTGACGGCAATTTTTATCCTATGGATCTGTATTTATGCATATACTTTATCATCTTCCAGAAGCACTGCTTTTCCATCTTTCACCTCAACCACACTGATACTGCAGTTTGGCGGTACGCAGCCATGCCAGAAATTCTCCGGATCCTGATAGACATTCTGGAGAAGAGCACGAACCGCACAGCCATGAGAGGCGATCAGTATTGTTTTGTCCCGGAGTTCCGGATCAGCAGTCTTTTCCATCCAGAATTCTCTGGTGCGGGCAAGGATATCAGAAATATTTTCTCCATTTTCCGGTCTGGAAAAATGGTTGGGATCTGTAAAAAATACTTCCATTTCCCTGTTGATCATATTTCCTTTTTCATCTTTAAACTGCGTTCCCTCCAGTGCCCCGAAATCTATCTCCTGAATCCTTTTATCCAGGATTACAGGTATTCTGTCTGCCTTCTGTCCAAGAACAAGCTCTGCTGTCTGTATGGCTCTTTTCAGAGGACTGGAAAAACACAGATCAAAGGGAACATCTTTCAAAGTTTCTCCCACTTTACGGGCAAGAGATATTCCCTCCTCTGCAAGAGGGATATCTGCAGCACCCTGAACCTTTCGAAGAGCATTCCACTGCGTCTTTCCATGTCTTAAAATATAAAGTTTCATCAGCTTCTCAACTCGATTCCAAGGTCAGTAAGACCGTTAAGGATTTTCTTCATAGCAGCTGTGATCTCTGCTTCTTCCAGTGTCTTATCATGATCACGGAATACCACAGAATAAGCCATGGACTTATATCCCTCTTTAATCTGTGTTCCTTCATAAATGTCAAAGAGCTCATAAGATTCCAGGATTTTGCCGCCCCTCTGTTCCAGAACATTTTCAATCTGTCCGGCCAGAACATTTTTCGGAACCACCATGCTCAGGTCACGGGTAACTGCCGGATATTTGGCAATTCCGTTGAATTTATGAGCAAAGCCTGCAAATTCAAGAATATCCAGGATATCGATCACTGCAATATAGGTTTTTTCACCAATACCATAGTTATCTGCAACCACCGGATGCACTTCTCCCAGGTAACCTACCACCTTGCCTTCATAAATGATATTTGCCTGTCTTCCCGGATGCAGATATGTCTTATTGCTGTCCGGAGTATAGTGTACTTTTTTCTTCATGCCTGCCTTTTCAAAAAATTCCTCACAGACACCTTTCATGTCGAAAAAGTCTCCGGCGCCGTACATACCCAGTGTGAAATGTACCCGCTCATCCGGAAGCTCTGTAAGAGGCAGAGATTTTGGAAGATAAACTTTTCCAATCTCATAAAGACGTACATTTTTATTTCTTCTGTTGTAATTAGTCGCAAGTGAGGTAAGCATTCCGTGAAGTGTAGTAGTACGCATGATACTGTAATCCTCACCCAGAGGGTTGCTGATCGTGATCACTTTTCTCAGATCACTGTCTTCTGCAATCCTGAGTTTATCAAAAACCTTAGGACTTTCAAAGGAATATGTCATAGCCTCAGAAAAACCACAGTATTCTGCAATATCTCTTGCTATCTGCTCAATTCTAAGTTTAAACGGAAGTCTTCCTGTTGTTGCTTCTCCTGTAGGAAGAGTTGTCGGAATTTTATCATATCCAAAAAATCTTGCCACTTCCTCTGCCACATCAGCCATACAATGGATATCCTGACGGAAAGTAGGTGCCACGATCTCATTTGTTTCAGGATCTAAGGTCAGCTCTACTCTTCCCAGGTATTCCAGCATCTCTTCTTTTGTAAGATCTGTTCCAAGAAGAGCATTGATTCTTTCCGGCTCAAAAGGTACTCTGGATGGTTTTCTGTCCTCATTGCATACGTCCACAATACCGCCGACAACTTCTCCGGCGCCAAGTTCCTCCATCAGCTGGCATGCTCTGTCAATGGCTGCCTGTGCATTATTTGGATCCAGTCCCTTTTCAAACTTTCCGGATGCATCTGTACGAAGTCCGATACGTTTGGAGGAAAGACGGATATTTGTTCCGTCAAAGCAGGCTGCCTCAAACAAAACTGTTTTTACCTGATCTGTAATCATGGAATTCTCTCCGCCCATGATACCTGCAATTCCAACCGGCTTCTTTCCATCGCAGATCATCAGTACGTTTTCATCCATAGTACGTTCCTGACCGTCAAGAGTCACAAATTTTTCACCTTCTGATGCACGGCGCACAATGATCTCATTTCCTTCGATCAGATCCAGATCATAGGCATGCATAGGCTGTCCGTATTCTTCCATAACGTAATTGGTAATGTCTACCAGGTTGTTGATAGGACGGATACCGTTTGCCGCCAGACATCTCTGCATCCATTTCGGAGACGGTCCGATCTTTACATTCTTTACCACTCTTGCTGTATAACGCGGGCAAAGATCCGGATCCTCTACTGTAACTTTGATATAATCAGAAGCATTTTCTTCATTACCTGTTTCCTTAACTACCGGAGGACAGAATTTTTTATGGAAGGTAGCTGCTGCTTCTCTGGCGATTCCCAGAACACCGTAACAGTCTACACGGTTAGATGTGATCTCATACTCAAACACCACATCCTCCAGTCCCAGAGCCTTAACAGCGCTTTCGCCTACAACAGCGTCTTCCGGAAAGATATAAATTCCGTATTCCGGAGCCTCCGGATACATTTCTCTGGTACTTCCCAGTTCCTCGATGGAACACATCATACCAAAAGATTCCACACCGCGAAGTTTTCCTTTTTTGATCTTCACACCGCCTGGTGTCTTCTTTCCGTCATGACCTCCGGCTACACGGCCTCCGTCCAGTACTACCGGGATCTTATCGCCTTCTTTTACATTTGGCGCACCTGTTACGATCTGTACAGTTTCTGTACCCACATTTACCTGGCAGATGATCAGCTTATCTGCATCAGGATGTCTCTCTATTTTTTCAATCTGTCCAATAACGATTTTTTCCAGGTCTGCATCCAGCTCCTCATATCCCTCAACCTTAGTTCCTGACAGGGTCATGGCATCTGTATATTCCTGAGCTGTTACATCCAGATCCGGCACGTACATTTTAATCCAGGACATTGATGTATTCATGTTTATATCCACCTTTCTGCTTGTTGTTTAAAATAGTGCTTCCTTTCTGCTGTATCAAAAAATCAATGAGATTCCTCGATATATAATCGAGGAAACCGTAAAGATAAATATCCTTCCGGTTATTTATCCTTACTAGAATTGTTTCAGGAAGCGAATATCGTTTTCATAAAGAAGTCTCATATCGTCGATCTCGTACTTCAAAAGTGCAATTCTTTCAAGTCCTACACCGAACGCAAAGCCTGTGTATTCCTCCGGGTCAATACCGCACATGCGAAGTACATTTGGATGTACCGTTCCGCAGCCAAGGATCTCGATCCATCCCGAACCTTTACAGAAACGGCAACCTTTTCCGCCGCACTTGAAGCAGGACACATCAACCTCTGCACTTGGCTCTGTAAACGGAAAATGATGAGGACGGAATTTTGTTTTTGTTTCCGGTCCAAACAGTTCTCTTGCAAATTCCTGAAGAGTTCCCTTCAGATCTGCAAAAGTGATGTTCTTATCAATGACCAGGCCTTCAATCTGATGGAAAGATGGGGAATGAGTTGCATCCACCTCATCAGAACGGAATACTCTTCCCGGTGCGATCATACGGATAGGCAGCCTGCCTTCTTCCATCGTGCGGGCCTGTACCGGAGATGTCTGGGAACGAAGCAGAATAGAATTATTGATAAAAAAGGTATCCTGCTCATCTCGTGCCGGATGATCCTCCGGAATATTTAATTTTGTAAAGTTGTAATCAGCGTATTCCACCTCGGGACCTTCTACCACTTCATATCCCATTCCAATAAAAATACGTTCCACTTCTTCAAGAGCGATCGTATTTGGATGACGATGTCCGATCTTTGCTTTTTTAGCAGGAAGTGTTACGTCAATAACTTCTGCTTTCATCTGTTCCTCACGGGCTGCTTCCTCCAGTTTCTTTCTGGACGTTTCAAGAAGCTCTTCAATCTTTGCTCTTGTCTCATTTACCAGCTGTCCAACCTTCGGACGATCCTCCGGAGCAACATCTTTCATACTTTTTAAAATAGCAGTAAGTTCACCTTTTTTTCCAAGGTACGCTACCTTTACTTCATTAAGCTTCTCCGGCACGTCAGATTCTTCAATCCGCTTTCTGGCTGCCTCGGCCAGTTCCTGAAGTCTTTCCTTCATATCCATGATCATAATCTCCTTTGCTGAAAATTTCATAAAAAAAGGATATCCATTCCCCCAAAAAGAGGGACGGGATATCCGCGGTACCACCCTGATTCCTGTATAAAAATACAGGCACTCGATTCTGCTTAACGCGCAGCAACGTCATTTCCTACTGACTTTATGTGTTCAGAAATGCAGCTCCGGCGGGAATTTGAGGAATTGTCTGAACTTAAAGAAGCTTACAGCCGGTGACTTCTTCTCTCTGAAAGGAAACAGTTCCCTGATACGCCTTCATTGCTTTTTATCTTTATTTACTATGCCACAGGAAATTTTCCCTGTCAAGATTTTTCATTTATTTTTTCTTTTTTCTCTTCTTTTCTTTTTTGAAAGTTCTGCTTCCACTCCTGTTCTTTTCTGGAAATCAGCTGCCCGAAAGACATTTTTGCCTGACGGAACTGTTTTTCAAAGTATGCATTTACCTCGGCTCCATAAAGAAGCAGGTTCATGCAGAAATAAAGCCACACCATCACAAGGATCAAAGTAGAAAGGCTTCCGTACATGATACTGAAATCCGGAAAAAAGGTAAAATACAGTGAAAACAAATAAGAAAAGGCGGACCAGGCAGCCGCTGTAAAAAAAGCTCCCGGCACCTGACTTTTCAGAGAAGCCTTTCTGTTCGGCAGATACCGGTACAATACCAGGAATACCAGAAACTGCATCACAAAAACCAAAAAAGTCTTCGCATTCAGGATCCTGCCAATAATATTTCCCAGAAAAGGAATGTAATCTGAAATCAGCATATGTATCCTGCTTCCCATAACCAGAAGCAGAAGGCTGGCGATCAGCGCCAGAACAAACAGCAGCATATAAAACATGGAATAAATTCTGTTTATAAGCCAGTTTCTGGTTTCTCTCACATGATAAATAGTATTCAGCCCATTGATCAAAGCCTGCATTCCCTTTCCCGAGGACCATAGAGCCATAAGAGCAGAAATCGGAAGCACTGCTGCGCTTTTTGAAAAAACCTCTGCCACGATATTCAGCACAAATCCCTGTAAATTTTCAGGTACTACTCCAACGATCGCCTGACGTACTTCTCTGTAAGTAAGAGGTGTATATTGAACGATAGCAGTCAGAAACAAAACAAAGGGGATAAAAGACATGATCAGAAAATATGCCGTCTGCGCCGCATATGCACTGATATGGTCCATCCTCATACGCTCCATGAAGCCCAAGGCCAGATGAAACGCCCCCTTCTCTTTTTTCTTTCCCATAATTACTTCTCCTGTTATCCAGACTTTGGCATTTTTATGCACGATTTCTCATATCTTAAACTGTATATATAACATTATCATATCATGAAAACATTACTGTGACAAGCATTGCCCTTTTTCCTGCAAAGAGCAGTCCGTTATTTCTATGTTGTAAAAAAAATAATTCAGTATCTCTTCAAAAGAATATCCTTCCTTTGCCATCTCATTTGCACCATTCTGGCTCATGCCCACACCATGCCCATATCCGCCTCCTGAGATCCGCACATAGTTTCCCGGCTCTGTATCCAGTGTAATATAAGCACTTGGAAGGAGCGTGCTTCCCTGTATTTTCGTCCCGTCCCCTTCTGTGATCATACATCCTGCAGGAGAAAGAAACTGCCGGATCGCATATTCTTCTTCAAGCATAAAAGAACTTTCTTCTGTAACAACCTGAAGCCCTGTCACTGCACCGCTTTCACTTTTTTCTGTAACAGCTGCCGAAAGCAGTTTCCCTTCTGTGCCTGTGAGCTCCTGTGCTCTTTTTTCCAGATTCTCCCATGGGATTACTGTCTCCCAGTAACTCCAGGGCTGTTTTGAATCAAATTTGCAGATTACACTTTTCAGATATGGAGCCGGCTGCTGAGCTCCCCATATTTCATCTGTACTGGTTGCTCCCGCCGAAGTAGAAAAATAATATGCCTGTATCGGTTCCCCATTCTGGCATAAGATCTTTCCCCGTGTTTCATTTACTGCCTCTGAAGAGGCCTTCTGAGGAGAAATATTCTGATATACCTGAAAATTCACACTGTCGTCTACATCCACCCCCAGTTCTTTCAAACGACCTTCCTGCATCTGCTTCCAGGCATACGTTCTGGCACAGACAGCCTGCGCTTTCAAAGCCTCTTTTTCATAAGAAGCCGGCATTTCACTGGGAACCACCGCTTCCAGATACGTTTCCAGAGGCACCTCATTAATAAGCAGCAGTCCTTCCGGATTCTTTACAATCTCCAAATTTCCCTGATATACAGGATTTCCGCACTGGCGTTGAACAGAGCTGACCTGAAGTCCGTCCCTATGTGCAGGAACCTTTATTTTTTCTCCGGGAACTTTGAAAGTTTCCGGAGTATAAACATGCTCTTTTCCATTGCGTACCACTGTGACAGAAGGATGAAAATACGACTGATAATCTGTGGTCATTAAAAGAACTCGTATCTTTCGGTCCATATAATGGGATTCCTTTAGTTCCGGCTTTTTATTTTCTGCTGACGTATCAGCATTTCCTGCCATCACTTCTTTACCGGCAGACGTTTTCTCTTTGCTGCTGTCTTCCATTAATCTGAAGTATTCTTCTTTTTCTTTCAAACAGGCCAGTGCCGCCTGATCCAAAGTTGCCGTCACAAGCAAAGTACCTGCAAGAATCAACTGATACCTGAAAAAAAATCTGATCTTCCTCATATATCCATTATATGAAGAAGACCAGATTTCATGATCAGTCTTTTACAGAAAAGCGATAAACTGTTTCAGAGTAATATCTTTTTCCTTTTTCCAATACTGGTGAGTGGAAAAGCTCCACATTTACTGCATTGGGTTCCACCTGTGTTTCCAGACAGAATCCATCACGCTTCTGATAAATATGTCCGTTCTTTCCCTTTTCATCCTCTATAAAATTTCCTGCATAAAACTGCACGCAAGGACAATCTGTAAGCGCTTCCATAAAAATTCCTGTTTTTTCAGAACGGGCGCAGGCAATCTCACGGATTTCCGCCTGTGTGTAACCATCCGTCACATAATTATGGTCATAGCCTCCCGTGATCTTCAGCTGCTCAAAATCTGCATCTATCTCCTGTCCGATCTGTTTTTCTCTGCGGAAATCCATAGGAGTTCCTTCCACGGAAACATTTTCTCCAAGGGGAATCGAGCCTTCTCCCACAGGAGTATATTCCTGTGCATGGATTGTAAGATACTGATCCAGTATACTTCCACTGCCTTCTCCGGAAAGGTTAAAATAAGAATGATTCGTCATATTGGCAATGGTTGTCTTGTCACTGACTCCGCTATATACAATACGAATGGAGTTTTCTTCAGTAAATTCATAGGTAACAGTGATATTAAATTCTCCCGGAAATCCATTTTCACCGTCAGGGCTGATTCTTCCCAGGGTCACACTGTTGTCATCCTGATCAATATGTTTCACTTCCCAGATTTTTTTTTCAAAGCCATCCGGTCCGCTGTGGAGATTATTTTCTCCTTCATTTTTTTCAAGGATCACTTCTTTCCCATCCAGCATGAATCGTGCTCCCGCAATTCTATTTCCGCTGCGTCCGATACATGCTCCGAAGAAACAGCCATTCTTCTGATACCCTGTAAGATCATCATAACCAAGCACAACATCTGTCAGTTTTCCATCTCTGTCCGGTACACATAGTTTAACCAGGATTGCACCATACTGAAGCACTTCCGCATAAGCACCAGATTTATTTTCCAGATGAAATACCTTTACTTCCTCGCCTGTCGGCAGTTTATCAAAGATTTTTTCTGTTACCATAAATATCCCTCCCAAAGTGTTTTGTTTATTAGAAAAATCAGTACAGAAAATACTGGTTTTTAATAAATAAAAAAGAGCCCCTGCAAAGGCTCATTCTTTTCTGAAAGTCCCGGAATGCCGTTCCCTTCCTTTTGACGCCTAGCCGAAGCCAGGTGGGTGTCCTCAACAGATGATCTGCCTACCACAACGAGAGGTCTGACATCACGATCTGCGATGTTGGAGTCCCTTCATGTCAATGTAGGTTCAAAATAAAAAGGGGCCTCGCACATTCCAGGATACTTTCTCTTTTCTGTTATTACTATTGTACTCTATTATATGTTATTTTTCAATACAATATTTGTGCTGAAGCAAAATATTTTGGCATATATGCCAGAACACCTGACCGGCCAGCACCATGCAAGCAGGAACCTTACAGCTTACAAAAACTGCAGTTCCTTTAACATATTCCCAGGATTTTCTTTACAGTGTCCGGCATATCCTGTGCATCTACAACCGTATCGTGAAGAACCGGCGCTGTACGAATCTCTTCCACTGCCTTCGGAATCTGCACACCGCTTAATGCAGAAAGTGCATCGCAAAGAGCAAAATCATCCAGACCCTGATAGCGGTCAGAAATTGCATCCATAACACTTCTGGTAAACTTATACGGGCTTGCTGTTGACGCAATCACTGTAGGGGTGTGGTCTTCTGTATCGCGAAGATACTTCTGATAAACTCCTGCCGCTACCGCAGTATGAGGATCGATCACATAACCGCTTCCATACCAGGTCGCACTGATAGCCTCCCTTGTTTCTCCTTCGCTGCAGAAATTTCCATAAAAGTCTCCAAGCCCTTTTTTCATTTCTTCTGAAATAGTGTATTCTCCACCCTCGCTCAAAGCCTTCATAAGCTCTGCACACTGCTGTGCATTTTCGCCTGTCAGACGGTAGATCAGACGCTCCAGATTGCTGGAGATCAGAATATCCATAGATGGAGATGTCGTCAGTATAAATTCTCTCTTTCTGTCATAAGTTCCGGTACGGAAAAAATCAAAAAGAACTTTGTTTTCATTGGACGCACAAATCAGTTTTCCAATTGGAAGTCCCATTTCTTTAGCATAATAAGCTGCAAGAATATTTCCAAAGTTTCCTGTAGGAACAACAACATTGATCTTGTCTCCTGACTGTATCTCTCCGGACTTCACAAGTTTTCCATAAGCATACACATAATATACGATCTGCGGTACCAGACGTCCTATATTGATAGAATTTGCAGAAGAGAACTGATAGCCTGCACTGTCAAGCTCCTGAGCCAGCTGCTGATCATTGAACATCTTTTTTACTGCAGTCTGAGCATCATCAAAATTACCTGTGATGCCTACCACATAAGTATTGTTTCCTTTCTGGGTCACCATCTGTTTTTCCTGGATAGGACTAACACCATGTTTTGGATAAAAGACAATGATCTTAGTTCCCGGAACATCCGCAAAGCCTGCCATAGCTGCCTTCCCGGTATCACCAGAGGTTGCTGTAAGAATCACGATCTCATTTTTTACATGATTTTTTTGGGCTGCTGTTGTCATAAGATGAGGAAGAATGGAAAGTGCCATATCTTTAAACGCTATTGTCGCTCCATGAAACAGTTCCAGAAAATATGCCTGATCCGCTTTATGCAGAGGTGCAATCTCGTTTGTATCAAATTTAGAATCATAAGCTCTGGCAATGCAGTCCTTCAGCTCTTCTTCTGTAAAATCTGTAAGGAAACGGCTCATGACCTCATAGGCAGTTTCCTGGTATGTCATCTTTGAAAGATGCTCCATCGGTATATCAAGTTTCGGAACAGCAGTGGGGACAAATAATCCTCCGTCCTCTGAAAGTCCCTTAAGAATAGCCATGGAGGCGGTTACCGTTTCTTCTTTACCTCTGGTGCTTTTATATAATACCTGCATCATCGTTCCTGCCTTTCTTCTGTATCAGTTATTTTTGCAACATTGTAACATGAACTTTAGCAAAATACCATAGTAAAATCGCCGAAAGATCATAAACCTGCCAGAAAAATAAAAAAAGGAACTGCACAGACACGTGCAGCCCTCCACATTTTTTATTTCCTTATTCTGCCTTAACCATCTGAACAAGTTCAGTCCCGGAATCCTGATCTGATTTTTTTCCTGCTTTCTTCTGAGACTTTTTTTCTGATTTCTTATCTTCCGGAGCTTCCTCCGGATAAGTATAAAATTCGTGAACGCCATGTTTGAAAAGCTTTGTCAGGTCTTTTTCAAACCAGGCAATATTATGTTTCTCTGCGGCTGATTTCTGGATAAAGAACAATGCTCCCTCTGAATAATCCGTCCCTTCAAGTGCCTGCTTCACAGCTTCTCTTGTCTCATCGGTAACTGTTACTTCGCCGATCCTTCCATCTGCCACCGGAGAAAACTGCGGTACTCCGTTATCATATTCCCAGATAACGTCTGTTATATTATCAGGAAATTCCGGATGCCTCACACGGTTCATGATCACATTGGCAATCAGCACACGTCCCTTGATATCCTCGGTTCCCGCCTCTGCCTCTACAATCTTAAGAAGATTCTCGTAATCTTCATCCGACATCATTTTTGCAGAAGACGACATGGAGACCATTTTCGAATCCAGATCATTGACAGCAGCTGCCATAGGTATGCTAAGATCTATTTCCTCTGCAGGTTTACGCACTTTCTGAACACGCTGTCCCACCACTACATGCTCACAGGAGGTGCCGATCCTGTAGATTTCTGAGCCCTCAGCAGGAGTTGCACGGATGCCCGAAGCAATCCCTGCGATTCCGGTAGGAAGATCATACTCGCTTCCGCCTTCCAGAGCATATCCTGTTTCTTCCTCAGAAGCAGCATAAACCTCACTGTCTCTTTCACTTCCCACAAAACGGCCGCCTGCGGAAACCGCCAGCGCTGCCAGGGCACATACACTGACAGAGATTACTGCACGTACTGAAGAATTTCCTGTCTTTTTTCTTTCTACCTGTGATTGATGATTTTGTGATAATTTCCTGTTTTTCATAGTTCTACATTCCTTGCATTTTCTTTATGTCATATTTTATTTCTTTTGTAACATTTTCGTAATGCATAAGAAAATTATATTTAATAAGCATGCGTATGTCAAGCCATCTTTTTTATTTTTGTGCTATTTTACCAGTTTTACGATCTAAAACGCACTTATTTCATGAGTATTTTCTGCGGTTTGCACAAACTTTTTAACAAAAGATTACATGTCATTAAATTTATTATAAACAGATTTTGATTCTCCGGTCAAGAAATTCCCATCCAAATATTCTAACAATTTTCGTCTTTTCCTTTCATATATACTTTTTTCATATGTACGTTTTGACTATATATTTTTAAAATTTTCAATATTTTTTATAGATATTATCTAACAATTATGATATGATAAAGACATAGATATTAGGAGGGAGGACTACTTATGAGTAAACGTATTATCACTATCAATCGAATGTACGGCAGCGGCGGCCGTGTCATCGGCAAAGCTCTGGCAGAAAAACTTGGATTTGCCTTTTATGATAAAGAACTGATCGAACTGGCGGGAAAAGAAAAACAGATTCCTTTTGCCGAACTGGCAAAGGTAGATGAAAAAAAACCTCACCAATGGCGTTTTTCCGGTGACCATGATGTACAGATCACTCCTGATTTTTATACACTGCCTATGAATGATGTGCTGTATGATGCACAAAAGGAGATCATTCTTTCTCTTGCCGAAAAAGGGAACTGCGTCATTGTGGGCCGATGCGCCAACTATATCCTGAAAGAACGGTGTCTCAGCGTTTATATCCACGCTCCTTTTGATCTCCGTGTCCGCAACGTACAGGCACGGACCGGCCGTGAGGAAAAAAGCGCCCGCAAAATGGTAAAACGAATGGATAAAGAACGCCGCGCATATTATGAATTTTTTACAGATGCAAAATGGACGGATCTAAGTCAGTACGATCTTTGCATTGACAGCAGCCGTTTTACAGAAGATCAGATTCTTGAAATCCTTACTGAAGCTGCCCGGGACTTCTGATCATATTGAACCATATGTTCAAAGTATATTTTTAAACTTTAAGAAAAAGGATCGTGAAAAGCTGCTTTATCAAAAGCTGGTTTTTCATGATCCTTTTTTACTTATTTTTGATGATTTTCAATATAATCCTTCAAAAACTGATATACCTGATCTTCCACCGGAGGGCACCCTTCCAGATGATGACAGAAATTTCTGGTACAGCTGCCAATTCCAAGCTCCCCCGTTTTTCCTCGAAATCCTTGTCCGATATGGATTTTTTCATGGAGCCTGTCCAGAAGCCCCTCCTGTTTCAGCATATCCAGAGCCGGAATCAGATAACCGTAGCAGGCACTGCAGGATTCTACTTCTTCTACTGCATCTGCAACCTCTATCACTTTTCTGGATCTGGGAAGCTGTTTTTCCATATCTGAGCCGCAGACACGAATATCCGCCATGGTAATATCAGAGCAGCCAATTCCAAGTTTTCCTGCCATTTCTACATAAGGAACATCGGCAGTCTCATAATGCATCATATGACATACATAAGCATCTATCAATACCGGATCCCTGCCAACAAGCACCCGGTTCATCTCTACCGGATTTCCTCCATCTTCAAAATCCAGATCCCCACAAATATTATCCACCACAATAAAATCCTGATGAATTCCTGCGTTCAAATGGGCTATGGGCTTATGAAGCCCCAAAGAATGAAAACGCCTTTTTTCAGAATTAGGTATCAATCCTTTCATATTCTTAAGGGCACAGGTGATCTTTGTCTGACAGTGCCCTTTCAGCACCGGAACATTAATAAGAAAATCAATATCTTTCACCCCGGCACAGATATTCAGTTCCATACCACAGCAGTCTTCTGTATAGCCTTTGTCCTTCTGTGTATCATGAAATTTAATTTTATATGTATTGCAAATCTCATCATAACCACAGGCATAAAAAACATCCATGGTACGTTCTCCTACCCAGGATCCTTCGATCATGGTCAGATCATGAAAATCTTTTTCCTGCAGGTATTCTGCAATTCCGGCCAGAATTTCTCTGTGAGTAGTAGCTCCGTTGGAAGGATCAGAAGCAGAAACCATATTAGGTTTGATCCCGATTCGAAGTTTTTTGTCTCCGATCAGGTCTGCCAGCCTGCTTTCCTCCAACAGTTCCTTTGTCATTTCTTTATAATCTGTTCCATATTTGATAAAGATCTGATTTCTTTCCATTCTGAAATTCTCCCTGTTATTCATCCCTATCATTTCCGGAATCATAATAGCCTTCCGGAATATAAATATGGACGGCCTCTATACGATTTTTTTCTGTCGCATCTACCACCAGTTTCACACCATCTTCCGTTATATAAGACTCTCCTTCTTTCGGGAAATAATCTAATTTTTCAATGATGTATCCGCCAATGGAATCATAATCTTCCGAATCCAGTTTCAGCCCAAGTGCTTCATTCAGGTCATCCAGCTTCGCAGATCCCTGTGCTGTATATTCCCTGTCAGGAACAATTTCCTGCATATCCTCTACTTCATCTGCGTCATACTCGTCACGGATCTCACCGACGATTTCTTCCAGAAGGTCTTCCATTGTGATCATACCTGCCGTAGCACCGTATTCGTCCAGAACAATCACAAAATTAACAGAATACTGCTTCATTTCCATCAGAAGAGCAGCTGTACTTTTATGTTCATATGTGAAATACGGTTTCCGGAGAATATCACGAATGGAAAATTTTTCTTTCGGGTTCCAGAGAAGAAGATCCTTCATATTAATAGTTCCAATAATATTGTCCGTACTGTCTTCATAAACCGGATAACGTGTATATCCATCCTCCTTAAAACTGTCAAGGAGTTCCTCATAGGTGGCATTTACATCAATAAAGGACATATCGATTCTGGGCACCATCACATCTTTTGCTCTTGAATCGCCAAAATCAAACACATTGTAGATCATCTTTTTCTCTTCTGACTCAATTACCCCGTCCTCATGGCTTACATCTACGATGGTTCTCAGCTCCTGCTCTGTCATCGTGCTTTGTTTTCCCTTTGGATCGACTCCCAGTATATACAGAATACCATTGGACAGCCTGTTCACAATAAAGATTACAGGAGTAAGCACTTTCATAAGGAAATAAATAACCGGGGCATAAGACATGGACAGCTTTTCTGCATATAAAGTAGCCATGGTCTTAGGTGTGATCTCTCCAAAAAGCAGGACCAGCAAAGTCAGAATTCCTGTTGCGATTCCTACGAAGGCATTTCCCAATACCCGTGTTGTCCAGGTGGTAGCAAGAGAAGACGCAGACAGATTTACAATATTATTTCCAATCAGGATCGTGCTGAGAAGCTTTCCCGGATTGTCAATGATCTTCTGCAGGATCTTTGCTCTCTTATTTCCCTCGTTTACCAAAGACATAATATAAATTTTATTAACAGTTGTCATTGCTGTTTCTGCTGATGAAAAAAAAGCAGAAAGAAGCAGCAGGATCAAAAGTACGATCAATTGTATGACGTCGCCCGAATCCAAATAAATTCACTCCTTTTTCTAAAAATATATAACATGAAATATACACGATTTTTGTTTATAAAGCAAGTAAAAAGTGGAAACCGGAAGCTTCCGGTTTCCACTTTCATTGCTTTTCTCAGTAACCCTGTATAAACAATTATCGGTTTTCTTTTATCTCTTTAAAAAATTTCTTTGTTTCATATATCACCACCGGACTTAATCCCAGGATGCCGATCAGATTTGGAAATGCCATCAGCGCGTTTGTGATATCTGCCAGGATCCAGATAGGCTCCAGAGAAAGAAACGGGGCCGCTGCAATACATCCGATATACAGCAGCTTGTACTGCCGGTTCCACTGCACTCCTCCGGTAAGATATACCAGGCATCGTTCTCCATAATAATTCCATCCGATGATAGTCGTGAAAGAGAAAAAAATCAGTCCAATGGTCACCATATACATTCCGATATTTCCCGGAAGTCCCTGATTAAATGCCGCATTGGAAAGCTTGCCTCCATCCAGCAGAACGCCGCCCACAGGTGTTTCCAGCAGTCCGGAGGAAATCACCACGATTCCTGTCATAGTACAGATAATGATAGTAGTAAAAAATACACTGGTCATAGAAATCAGTCCCTGGCGCACACAGGATTTTGTCTTTGCTGCCGCTACAACGATAGGAGAACTTCCAAGACCTGCCTCATTTGTATATACACCTCTGGCAATACCGGTCCGCATAGCAGTGATCACTGCTGCCGCCGAAGCAGTTCCTACTGCCCCTCCAAAAGCGGCATCAGGTGTAAACGCGCTGACAAAAATAGCCCGAAAGGCTCCTGGTATTGCTTCATGATTAAAAGCCAGCACTGCCAGAGAGCCGATCACATAAGCAATAGCCATAAACGGAACCACAGCTTCCGCCACCTTGGAAATCGACTGGATTCCCCCCAGGATCACCGCAGTTACTGCCACCGTAACAATTACTCCAACCAGCCATGCCGGAACACCAAAAGCAGATTCCACAGATTCTGTGATAGCGTTTACCTGCGGAAAGGTTCCACACCCCAGCAGAGCTGTCACTACTCCGAAAAATGCAAACATTTTCGCAAGCCAGACCCAGTTTCGTCCCATTCCTCTTTCAATATAATACATCGGTCCCCCGGCAATCTGTCCATTTTCATCTGTGGTACGGAACCGGACTGCAAGAAGTCCCTCTGCATATTTCGTTGCCATGCCCAAAAGAGCTGAGATCCACATCCAGAAAAGGGCTCCGGGACCGCCTGCACGAAGAGCTGTTGCCACACCTACAATGCTTCCTGTGCCAATGGTAGCAGCAAGCGCTGTACAAAGAGATCCAAAAGCAGAAACATCTCCTTTTCCCTCTTCTTTTTCAAAAATATATCGAATTGCCCGCGGAAGCTGAGTAAACTGCAGCCCCTTCAGACGGACAGTCAGATAAAGTCCTGTAAAAAGCAGCAGTGCCATGGTTGGTATTCCCCAGACTGCTGCCTGTATTTCTTTTAATACTGATAAAATTATAATCCTCACACCTTTCCTCCAGACAACCCGGATATGGTGTTCAGTATATCATATTTTTCGCCAAAAAGAAACTCAGAACTCCTTTTTTTCCAGGATTCTTACACTGCAAAAGTAAGAAGCAGACATGCAGATCCCATAAAAAATAAACAATGTCAGAACTACTGCTCCATTTGGAACTTTTTCCAGACTTTCCATTGCTCCGCTGAAACTTACGCCAAAACTTTCCAGCATATGTTTCCCGGCAAAAAAAACTATCCACACTACGATCACCATACCCATGGCAATGATCCGTGATTTTTCCGATCCGAATTTCAGTTTGGCCGGGATCATAACTGCCAGCATCAGTCCTGACGTAAAGAAAAATGCTACCAGTATTGCTATCTGAGAATCAGATCCTCCCTGAAACGGATTGATCCGAAATACCAGGGCTCCCAGAATCACAGCCACAACAGCACCTGTCAGTCCCAGCAGGATACTCAGAAGATATTTTTCTTTTGCATAAACGCTTCTGTCAGCAGAAAGTGTCATCAGCCAAGGCATTCCATTATCAAACTCATCATAAGAAAGTGTGGAAGGCGCCGCAAGAGAAAACATGATCACCAGAAAACTCAGAGAAAAATCCCTCATATCTTCATTGACCAGTCCCAGCACCATGCAGAACAAGCTCACTCCTACATAGATCTTTCCTATATTTGCAAGAAGCGCCAGATCTTTTTTTAACAGTCCCTTCATAATGTCTCTCCTTTCGCCATCATGGTCAGCACCTCATCCACCGAGCCTTTTTCTACAGCCAGAGAAGGATAATTCTCCTGATAAAACTGCCTCCGGTCTGTCAGACAGCTGAATCCAAAAGCTTCTTTTTTTACTTTCAGGATATACGTTTTATCAAGCTTCTGAAAATCATGGGAATCCATCTTCAGCACTCCGTAATTTTCCAGGATCACATCGGTTTCTTCTCTGAGAATGATCTTTCCCTGATGGATCATATAGATCTCATCGCAAAACTGTTCCAGATCTGAGGAAATATGAGAGCTGATCAGGATTCCCCGTCCGGGAATTTCCATATATTCTCTCAGAAGATCCAGAACAGACTCTCTTGCCATTACATCCAGACCGGCTGTAGGCTCATCAAGAATCAGAAATCTGGCACCATAGCTCATGGCAGTCAATACCTTCAGCTTTGCCTTCATACCAGTAGAAAAATCCTTTATCTTTTTGTCCATAGGGATCTGAAACCTGCCGCATCTGTCCTGAAACTCCTTTTTCCGAAAATCCGGATAAAAATCTCCCATAAATCCTGCAATCTGCTTCACTGTCAGATAACCGGAAAAAAAGCTGTCTGAAAGAACTGTTCCAATCTGTCTTTTTTCCTTTTCTCCCAGTTCATCACTGTTTTTTCCAAATATCTTTATCTTTCCGGAATCCGGCTTCAAAAGTCCGAGAATTGTTTTAAAAGTAGTGCTCTTTCCTGCCCCGTTGGCTCCGATCAGCCCTGTAACACAATCTTCCGGAATTTCTATCGTGCAATCCAGTTTGAAGTCCCCATATTGTTTTTTTACATGATCCAGTTCTGCAAGCATAATTTATTCCTCCATTATCAACTGAAACAATTCACAGATTTCTTCGTCTGTCACTCCCCCTGCACGGGCTTTGCGGACAGCCTGATCCAGATCGTTTTCCAGTTCTTTTCTTCGTTCTTCCATGAGCAGCCCCTGATTTGCCTGCGCGATAAAACTTCCTTTTCCATGGACTGTATTGACCAGGCCTTCCTCTTCCAGATAGTCATAGGCCTTTTTTACCGTAAGAGCGCTGATCTTCAATTCTCTGGAAAAAGCCCTTACAGAAGGCAGTGCCGTTCCGGGAGTCAGTTTCCCGCTTATAATGTCCTCTTTGATCTGTGATACAATCTGTTCATAAATCGGGGTCATGGAAGTATGGTTGATGATGATATGCATATCTCTTCCTCCTCTTCACAAACAGTATATAACAGTATATTACTGTTGTCAAGTGTTATATACTGTTTATCAAAAAAAGCCAGAAAGAGGATACTCTTTCCGGCTTTTCCGTTTTTTATTTATTTTCCGTGATCAGCTGAGGCTCTATGGTTAAATTATGAGCGGTCTCTTCTCCATAAAGAAGTGCAAGAGCAGCATCATATGCCATAGAACCAAAGTCCGGACTCTGGATCGTGGCATCCAGAATCCCTCTGTCCACAAGATTCAGTCCCGCGCTTTCTCCTTCAAAACCGTCCACTCCAATAAGATGGACACCTTCCGCCGCTCTGTACTGCTGACATGCCAGAAACGCACCGTAAGCCATTTCATCATTAAAAGCAAACACTATGTCTGCCGGCTCATGAGATACCAGGTAGTCCTTCATGCGCAGCTCTGCCTGATCCCGCAGCCAGTCTCCGTAATCATAGACAATCTGCTCCTGAGGAATCCTGTCCTTAACAGCATCCAGAAATCCTCTGTGTCTTTTTTCAGAAATAGGAGAACCTTTTACCCCTTCTATTACCACGATCCTGTCGCCCTCCTCATACAGATGTTCAAGAATATACTCTCCTGCCAGTCTTCCGATCTTCTCATCATCTGCCTGGATCAAGCTTGTACAGCAGTCTTTCTCTGAACCTACTCCCGCCATTACAACAGGTATCTTCTCTCTGACCTGTTCCAGGGTTTTATCTAACGATCCGCTTCCATCCGGGGATACAATAAGAAGATCAATTCCATTATCCAGCAAAGACTGAATATCCTGAATCTGCTTTTCCGGACTGCCTGCCGCATCACGGAAAATCATATTAACTGCCGTGTCCTCTTTTTGTCTTTCCGACAACACCTGTACCAGATTGTTCAGCCAGGGTTCCATAACATTTGTAAGACTTACTCCGATCAAATATTGATAGCTGTCTGTATGGATATCACTTTTTCTTCCACAGCCCGATATGCCCAGGAGACAGATCAGGACAACTGTCACCGCGCTTCTGTATGCTTTTTTCATTCTTTTTCTCCTTTGCATACCAGATTTTTACGAAATTCTGAAGGCGATACCCCCTGACAGTTTTTAAAAGCAGCAGAAAAATAATGCTGATTGCTGTACCCAACCTGACCTGCGATCTCATTAATGGACAATTCCCGATTCTCCATAAGGGCAATTGCCTGGCTGATACGCAGCCTTGTAAGAAATTCTTTAAAAGAAATCCCTATTTCCTGTTTCATCATCCTGCTGAGATAAGAAGCGCTGCATCCTATCGCATGGGCTACCTGCCCCAGATCCAGTTCCCGTTCTCCATAATGGTCGTAAATATATTTTCTTGCCTCCAGTACGATCGGCTTACACTCCATAAATTTTCTTGCCTGACTCCTCATTCTTACACAGGCATCCGGAAGTTCTGAACCACTGCAGCTTTCAGTAAAAACACAACATTTCCCTCCTGTCTGCATTTCTATCTGCACCTGCATCTGTTCCAGAAATTCCTCTATTCCGGATGGAATATCCTGAAATATACCGATCACATCCTGGTATCGGCTCATAAATACAGCAACAGGATGAAATTCTCTTAAATGCTCGCTCATGATCTTTTCTAAAGTCATTTTATATAACTCGTCTGATACCGTACCTCCTGCAAGCTTACGTTCATATCCCGGCTGAACCACAGTCATCACAAGAGTGATCCTATCCGGCATGCCTAAATGAAGGAGCTCTGCCTGTTCTTTCCATTCATTCGGAGAAAGCTTCCCCTCAATCCAGTCATTCAAAAAAACATCCTGCAAATATGTCTGATTTTGTGCCAGCTGTTGTTTCACAAGATCCATGAATTTCTTTGATTTTCTGGTTTTTTCCAATTCTTTTATCACAGCCAGAACAGCATTTTTCAATTCTTCCTCTACAATGGGCTTCAAAAGATATTCCGAAACACCAAGCCGGATTGCCTGCTTTGCATAGCCAAACTCATTAAATCCAGATATAATGATCACCTGGCATTCCTGCTCTGTTTTTCGGATTTCTTCCAAAAGCTGGATTCCGCTTAATTTGGGCATACAGATATCAAGCAGTATAATATCCGGATGAAACTCTTTTATTTTTTTCAGAGCATCTGCACCATTTCTTGCCTCTGCACAGACAGACACAGGCAGTCCAAACCCTTCCATGGTTTCTCTCAGACCCTGACGGATCTTCGGCTCATCATCTGCGATCAAAACATTCCACATAATCTTCCCCCACTATATCTGTTTCATACGAAGAACTGCTATGGTTCCTCCTCCCGGTCTCTGTTCATAATGAAGTCCGCAGGTATCTCCAAATGCAATCCTCACCCGGTCATTTACATTCAAAGTCCCATATGCCGTCACCTCACTTGTACGTTCTTTCTGCCTCAGCCAGAAATTCAGTTTTTCACATTCTTCCTGACTCATGCCGGCTCCATCATCTTCCACCTGAAGGATCAGATATTCTTCCCCCTCAGAATAAGCCCGGATCCATATCTTTCCTTTTTCTCTGTCAGATTCTTTGATTCCATGATAAAGTGCGTTTTCTACCAACGGCTGCAGACACAGTTTCATTACACTGCACTTAAGAAGGCTCTCATCTACCTGAGTTTCATATTCAAATAATTCCTCGTACCGAAACTTCTGAATATCCAGATAGCTTTTTACCATGGCTATCTCCTGCGACAGAAAAATATACTCTTTTCCCTGGCTCAGGCTGATCCGGAAAAAATTAGACAAAGCCAGAACCATATCCACGATATCCTGAGCATGATATTTTTTCGCCATCCACTGGATCGTGTCCAGTGTATTATAAAGAAAATGAGGCTTGATCTGTTCATGAAGTATTTTAAGCTCTGCCTCCCTTTTCTTTTTCTGTTCCTTATATACCAGTTCCAGAAGTTCACTGATCTTATCCACCATAGAGTTAAATGCATCTCCCAGCTGGCGGATCTCACCCTTATAATGGTTGTCAAAATGGACATCCAGATCTCCTGTCTGAGCCCGTTTCATCAGCCTGGACAGATTTGATATGGGCCGTGTAAAAGATGCCGAAAACAGTACGGAAGCCACTACAGCCAGCACTGCAACAAGAACAGCGCTCCATATGGAAACATGTTTTACATATGCCACTCCCTCTATGGTCTTGCCCCAGTCAAACACACCTACTGCCGTCAGATCTGTAAGACGGGAACGGCTGTATATCACATTATAATCTTCACCCTCGATCCGACAGCGTACCTGTCCGCTGTCCTTTTCCGAAAACCATGAAGGATTCATTCGGTATACAATCTTGTTCTGAGGCGCATATACAACCTTTCCGTGACTGTCCTGGATATATCCAAACCCTGTCTGACCCATGGTAATGTCTTCCACCAGATTCTGGATGCTTTTCAGATCCATATCCACCAGGATCACTCCCACCGCCTGTCCGGTGTCCTTATCTGAAATCATTTTTGCTGTACTTACATACTGATCTGTACTATGATTTTTCCAGCTTTTCAGATTCCGTCCAAAACTGTCCGTATTTAAAACAAGATTTCCATGTGCAGCCAGCGCTTCCTGATACCAGTCTTCTCTTGTAAGAGAGTTTTTCTGAAGACGATAGGAATCATTTGACAAATACTGCCCTTTCTCACTGACAAGTACCATATTAAGGTAATCCTCATATGTGTCGCTGTACTGAAGAAGCAGTTCTCTGACCTGTCCCTCTAAAATTACTCTTCTTGCCTGCTGCTTCTCAACATCCAGCTTCAGATATTCCTGAACACAAGGGGTATTTCCCAGTACTTCTGCATTATCCGAAACAGACTGAAAAATAAGATCAAGCGAGCGCAGTACCTGATTCTGTATCTCCATGGTATTCGCATAGGAATGTTCCTCCATTGAACCCTGATAAATGATATTTCCAGCCGTAGTGATCACAATGGTAACAAGCAAAAGAAGTCCACAGTTAAGCACGACCATTTTAAACAGCATATTATCCGGATGTAATATTTTTTTGATCATCTGCAGCATACCGTACCTCCAATGCTACCTATCATAATGTATCTGCCACTTTCTGTCAACCGCTCTGTTTTTCAGATATTCGTTTCTCTTTTCTGACAAAAAGGGAGGCTGAAAACCATCCCTGATTTTACAGCCCCCTTTGTTATTTTTTACATAATTTCCTGGATCCTGACTGAAAAATATTATTCTGCTGCTCCGCCATATTTCTCAAGAAGCTCTTCTGCATTTTCCGGAGTAACGATCTCAGAAGTAAGAGTCAGAGTTTTTTCAAGCTCTTTTCCCTCTACAAGAAGCTGGTATGCACTTTCAATCGCCTCTGCACCTCCGGTAGGATAAACCTGGGTCATGCTCAGTCTTCCGTCCATTACGCTGCGGATACCGCCGTCCGGTGTAGGAAGTCCATCAAATCCAACAAAGAGAATGTCTCCTTCTCTGCCTGCATTCTTCGCTGCAATATAAGCGCCCTCTGCCATTGGGTCGTTCAGTGCCAGGAACAGATCGATCTCGTCATTTGTCTGAAGCATTTCCTCTGCTACAGTGATTGCTTTTTCACGAAGCCAGTCAGCATTATTTTCTGCAACGATCTCAACTTTATCATTTTTCTTGATACCCTCACGGAAACCATTGTCTCTGTCGATTCCGCCGGAAGTTCCCTCAAGACCTTTGATCTCGCAAACCTTTCCTCCGTCCGGAAGAAGAGTATCTGCTACATACTCGCCTGCAATACGTCCCATATCTACGTTGTCTGCACCAATAAACTGTGTGTATTTATCTCCATCGATCTTTCTGTCCAGAAGGATTACCGGAATTCCTGCATCATAAGCTGCACTTACTGCATTCGTCAGAGGAGTTGCCTCATTAGGTGAGGTAATGATCAGATCTACTCCCATCTGTACGAAGTTCTCAATATCAGCGATCTGCTTGGAGTTATCCTGTGCTGCATCTGCAAAGATCACTTCAAACTCCGGATGCTTTTCTGCTGCCATTTTAATCTGATCATTCATGGCAACACGCCATGGCTCGCCAAGATTACACTGTGACATACCAATGACATATTTGTCTTTTTTCTCTGCTGCAAATGCAGGAACTGCGCTCACTGCAAGTGTGGATGCTCCGATTGCTGCTGTCAGCAGGATACTAATGGCTTTCTTATTCATATTGTACCTTCTTTCTCCGGCAGTTTTCACTTCTTTTTTATTTTTAATCTTCCTTTCTGCTGCCGGACAGTGGAAGAATTTATTTACATTGTTATATATCAGTCTTTTACTTTATCTGCCTGCATAAATACAGCGATGATGATCAGAAAACCTTTTACCATAAGCTGAAGATTTGAGTTCACACCTTTCAGACCCAGAACATTATCCAGCATGCCAAGGATCAGCGCACCGATCAGGGTACCGATCATCGTTCCCTTGCCACCTGCCAGACTGGTTCCGCCAATAGCGCAGGCTGCAACAGCATTCAGCTCATATCCCTGACCTTCATTAGGACCGCCCTGACTGATCTGGGCTGCATGGATCATGGCTGCAACAGATGCCAGCATAGAACAGATCACAAATGCATAAATTTTGATCCGGTCAACCTTAATACCGGAAAGGTACGCTGCCTGGCGGTTTCCGCCAATAGCATATACCTGACGTCCAAATCTGGTTTTGCTCAGGATAATCTGAAAAATAATAAGCAGAACAATAAAAATAATAGCCGGTACCGGAACCACACCGCCAATACGCATCTGAAGAACCTCAAATGCAGGAGGAGCCATTCCTTCTCCTTCTCCATATGCCAGAGGAATACCAATACCATTTGCCCAGAATCTGGCAAGACCACGGGCAATATTCATAGATGCCAGCGTTACAATAAATGCCTGAAGATGAAGCTTGGTAATACACAGACCATTGAAAAGTCCAAAAAGTCCGCCGATCACAAGGCTTGTCAGCACAGCCGGAATAAAACCAAATCCACTCATAACCATCAGATAGGCACATCCGGTAGAAATAAGCCCTACAACAGAGCCTACAGAAAGGTCAATATCACCAAGAATCAGAATCAGTGTCATACCAATGGCGATAATACCGTTTTCCGATACGGCACGGAGCACATTCATCAGATTTCGGATATCAAGGAAGTTATTTCTTCCGTCTTTTACACAGATGGTAGAAGCTACCACAAAGATGATTACCAATGCGATCACACTCTGCATCTGTTTCAGCACAGCTTTTACTTTTGCTTTGTTTTCCATTACATTTCCTCCCTCTATTTTGTTGCACTTTCAAGCAGTTTTTCCTGCGTTGCATCCTTCTGCAGGAATTCTCCCGTCAGTTCTCCTTCACAGAAGGTAACGATCCTGTCAGAAATTCCGATGACCTCAGGAAGCTCTGAAGATACCACAATAATAGCCATTCCCTGTTTTGCCAGATTATTGATCAGCTGATATATTTCCGCTTTTGCGCCTACATCAATACCTCTGGTAGGCTCATCAAGCAGAAGAATCTTTGGCTCAGTCATCAGCCATTTTGCAAGAACAACTTTCTGCTGATTTCCACCGGACAGAGAGCTGGCCAGGGTTTTTGCTCCGGGTGCTTTGATCCTTAATGTTTCCATCTGTTTCTGCCAGATATTTTTTTCTTCCGATGTTTTCATAAAAAACATTGGACTGAACTTTTTCAAAAGAGGAAGGGACATATTTTCTCCTATAGATCTGGAGAGCACCAGACCAGTACCCTTTCTGTCCTCTGTTGCAAAGGAAATACCTGCTTTAATGGCATCAGAAGGAGTCTTTATGGAAACCTCTTTTCCTTCTATATAAATATGTCCTTCTGTTTCTCCATGATGTACTCCTGCGAGACATTCAAAAAACTCTGATCTTCCTGCACCGGCAAGTCCCGCAATTCCAAGAACCTCTCCATGACGTACATAAAGTGAGATGTTTTTTAAAGATCTGCGGAAGCTTCCTTCCGGAGGTGTATAGCTGAGTTCCTTTACCTCCAGTGCAACTTCACCTTTTTCAGTAGGATCTTTCGGATACTGTTCACTCATATCACGTCCTACCATCATCTTGATGATCTCATCTTTCGTCGTTTCAGCTGCTCTGACTGTTCCGATATACTGGCCGTCACGCATAACGGTCAGTCTGTCTGCAATCTTAAAGATTTCTTCCATTCGATGGGTGATATAAATGATACCTTTTCCCTCGCTTCTTAATCTTCTGATAATGTTAAATAATTTTTCCGCCTCTTTTTCACTGATAGCAGAAGTAGGCTCATCCATAACAATGATCTCCGAGTTCAGAGAAATGGCTTTTGCAATTTCTACCAGCTGCTGTTCACCAATACGAAGATCCTTCAGTTTTTTTGCCGGATCTACCTTTACGTCCAGCATTTCAAGATACTTCCTTGATTCTTCGATCATACCCTTAAAATCCACCGCCGGTCCAGCCTTGGATTTCCACCTGCCAAGAAAAATATTCTCTGCCACACTAAGCTCCGGTACAATCTGCAGTTCCTGATGGATCTTTGCAATTCCAAGCTTCTTAGCGGTAATAGGATCTGAGACATGGACCTTTTCGCCTTTCAGATAAATCTCTCCTTCTGTAGGCTGAAGGGATCCGCTCAAAATATTCATGAGGGTTGATTTACCTGCTCCATTTTCACCCATCAGAGCCAGGACTTCACCAGCATAGAGGTCCAGGGAAACGCCTTTCAGCGCCTGCACGCTTCCAAAGGTTTTACTAATATCTTTCATATCAAGTAATTTCTTTTCCATAGTTCCTCCTTTTCGTTCTCTTTATTTTCAATACATACATTATATACAATTTTTCTTCCTATGTATTTCTAAAAATCCGTGATTTTTTTATAATTTTTTTACTTATTTTTATTTTATTTATCTATTTTTAACAAAAAAAGATAACCTGTGCCGCTTTTGGATAAGCGATACAGATTATCTTTTTCTTATCTTATAACTTAATATTTCAGACTCTGTGGGTCATTTTTCAAATATACATACTTGATATAATGAAGAAGCTTCTTTTCTCCATGATCATTGAGGATCCGAAGAAGAGCCTCCAGTTCCTTTTTTGTCTGCGGATGAATAAACCAGAGCTCATCCTTACTTTTCAAAAAATATTCCAGCGGCTGACTTTGTGTATATGCGTCACCAAGATAGTTTCTGGATGCACTGATCCGGTCCATAACCATTTCCGCCACATATTTCCTGGGCATCTGCGCTCCCATGATCACATGATCTTTATCCAGAGAATAATCTACCCAATGTTCAAAATGATGTTTATTCCGTCCTTTGTGATGAAGCCAGGAAGTAGAAACTCCAATATCTTCCCTTTCCGCATTATTAGGACTTCTTGTTCCCTGATAATATCTGCATCCTACAAGAAATTCTGCAGGAGAATATTTAGACAGATCATGAAGAAGACCCTGTTTGTAAAGACCTATCCGAAAACAATATTTCATAACCAGAAGCTTATGTCTGGTTATGGTTTTAAAATGAAGCCAGGGATGCACCGGCTACGCCTCCTTTTTGCCAATCAGGACCACAATGCTGCGGGGACTGATTCCGATATTTTTTTCATATGTCTCTTCTCTTTCCTGGAAAAATCCCGTTTCTCCTTGATCTGAGGTATCTGCGATTTTCTTCCAATGCAAACCATCCGGAAGATTAGGAAGAGCAATGGTACGGTTTTCCCAGTGGAAATTATATCCCACATAAATAAAGTCATCTTCTGTACCATCTGCTTTTTCTGCATAAGCTCCGCAATACATAACTCCCATAAGGCGACAGGTGTTTTCCTGATTCAGATACCAGGCCCTTTCCCCATGGAAAGACATATCCGGAAAACCTTTTGCCAGATAATCCACTCCTTTTGGCTCATTTTTCATATGAAGCACCGGATGAGCTTTCCGAAAGGCTACAGCTTCTTTTACAAAATTAAAAATTCTTGAATTTTTTCGCAGCGCTTTCCAGTCTGTCCAGCCGGAAGGATTGTCCTGACACCATGCGTTATTATTGCCTTCCTGAGAATTGCCAAACTCGTCACCGCCATAGATCATCGGTGTGCCCTGACTTAACAGAAGCATCAGAAAAGCATTTCTGATCTGCTGCTCTCTCATTCTCTTTACCGCAAGCTTTCTGGTAGGTCCTTCGATTCCGCAGTTCCAGGAATAATTATAATCGCTGCCATCCTGATTCCCTTCACCATTTGATTCATTATGCCTGTAATTATAGGACACGGTATCATAGAGGGTAAATCCATCCTGACTTGCCATATAATTGATGTTTCCACCTAAAGCACGCACATGACGGACGTGATATTCTGCCGAAGGGATCATCCCTTCATCGCTTTTCAGATAACGGCGCATATCCTGCTGAAAACCGCCCTGGTATTCTGCTGCCATCCCGTCTGTTTCCATGTAATCCGGCACTGACTGAAAAAGCTTCTTTGTTCCATAGAGAATGTGATCTTTTGCCAGAAGTTCTACCGGAACACCGTCTCCGATAAAATGGAATCCATCCACATGATAATATGTTTTCCAGAACCAGGATGTCTGAAGAGCCATAAGAGGATTCGTCCCTTTTGGAAAATAAAATTCCATGATACACTGGATACCTGCTTTGTGCATGGCTTTTATCATATCGCGAAATTCTTTTTCCGGTTCTTTTGTAGCGCAGTAGGATCTTTTGGGTGCAAAATACCAGCCGTCCTGATATCCCCAGTAATTAACTTTTCCTTCACTGCGCTTCTCCGTGATCAGCCCGTCTCCCCGAACCTCGGAAGCCATTTCCTGAAATTCATAAGCAGGCATCAGTTCCACTGCATTAATTCCAAGCTCCAGCCAGTATGGAATCATTTCCTTTAATCCTGCAAAGGTTCCACGCATCTTCTGAGACAGTTTCTGCTGTTTTGTATATCCCCTTACATGGAGCTTATACAATATCATTTCATGATAAGGAATTTCCGGAGCTTTGTCTCCCTCCCAGTCGTATTCTGTCTCCGGCAGAAACGTACAGCGTACACTGTTTTCGTCTTCGCTTCTGGAGGGCACACCAAAATGCTCTCTTCCGCAAATTCCATGGGCATAAGGATCCTGACAGATTTTCCCATTTATTCGAAAATTATATTCATATTTTTCTGTATCCAGTCCTGACACAAGAAGAGTACACACTTTTCCCGTTCGACTCTCTTCCGTAAAAGGGATTTCTTTTCTCGGGTGTAAGGAACCTTTACGGTAAAGTACCAGAGAAGCATCTGCTCCACAGGGAATTTCAGCAGCAAAATTCAGCCCTTCTGCATTTTTGTTGGCACCAAGCATCACCGGATTCCCATTTCGGATAAATAACCCGCTCTGTTTTTCCATGATCAGTTCTCCTTTTTGTAGTTTCGTTCTGAATCAATCTTTCCGCTCATGTATGTTCAGAGCTTCAGATCCAGTTCCACAGGACAATGATCTGAGCCAAATATTTCTGTATGGATTTTGGCATCCTCAAGCCTGTCCTTTAAAGATGGAGACGTGATAAAATAATCAATCCTCCATCCGGCATTTTTTTCTCTTGCTTTAAATCGATAAGACCACCAGGAATAAATTCCCTCCTGGTCCGGATAGAAATAACGGAACGTATCTATAAAACCACTTTCCAGAATTTTTGTAAAGCAGGCTCTCTCTTCATCCGTAAACCCTGCATTTTTTCGATTGGTCTTAGGATTTTTCAGATCGATCTCACGGTGTGCCACATTCAGGTCTCCGCAGCAGATCACAGGTCTTTTCTCCTGAAGCTTCAGAAGATACGCAAGAAAATCTCTCTCCCATTCCATTCGATATTCCAGACGTCTCAGTTCACTCTGGGAATTAGGTGTATAAACGGTTACAAGATAAAATTCCTCGAATTCCAGAGTGATCACACGGCCTTCTTTATCGTGCTCCTGGATCCCGATTCCGTAAGAAACAGAAAGAGGCTCCTGTTTTGAAAAAACAGCAGTACCGGAATATCCCTTACGGTTGGCATAATTCCAATACTGATGATATCCCGGAAGTTCCAGTTTCACCTGATTTTCCTGACATTTTGTTTCCTGAAGACAAAAGATATCTGCATCCAGTTTATGAAAACTCTCTTCAAAGCCTTTCGTGATACAGGCTCTGATCCCATTTACATTCCATGAAATTAGTTTCAATTTTTTCCTCCTGATGAGTTTTTTTATCTTACTGTATTTACAGTATATCATATTTAACCTATGATTCAAAACATGTTTTGTAATTAGGGGAATATTTATTTACTATTATCATTTCTTTTTGCCTTATTGCCAAAAGAAATCATTTTACAATAATCTCTTTATCTGATAAAATATAGGATACAGTCTGGCAGAAACACCCGGACAAATACGTTAAAGTGAGGAAAATACCATGAGTGAAGAATTCAAAAATGCAGGCTGCAGTGCCAGTGACTGCTCATCCTGCTGTGAAAGCTGTGGATCCGGACAAAATCAGATTCCGAATACCATTTCCCTTACACTGGATGATAACACAGAAGTAGAATGTGCCATTCTGACTATTTTTCCTGTGAAAGAAAAAGAGTATATCGCTCTTCTTCCTTTGGATGAAAACGGACAGAATCAGGACGGAGAGGTTTATCTTTATGTTTTCTCCCGGACAGAACAGGGAGATCCTATGCTTGCAAACATTGAAAGCGATGAAGAATATGCTTCTGCAGCAGAGGCCTTTAACAGTATTCTCGAAAACGCGCGCAGAGCAGAAGAGCATGGAGAATATACAGAAGAAAAAGGAGAGTCTCTGGAATAATTCCAGGCTCTCCTTTTTTGCTGCCTTTATTTATTTGTGGTGCTTCCAAATCCACCATTACGGATGCCTGTTGCATCGTCGTCTACGGTGATTCCATATTCTACAAAAATCCCCTGCATAAATCCGGTTCCTTTTGCCAGTTCTACCGTTTTGCCTTCTCTTCCATCATTGGTCAGCTTTGCAAACATGTGTCCCTCATTGTCAGAATAAAAATAATCACTGTCAATGATCCCAACTGTATTATTCAGCTGAAGGCGGTATTTAAAGCCCAAACCACTTCTGGGATAGCATTTCAGCACCCATTCCTGATCCATTTCTACCCGGATGCCTGTAGGAATTTTAATGCTTTCTCCCGGTGCTATGGAAAAATCTGCAGGAGCATAAAAATCATAGCCGGCACTTCCCGCTGTTGCTCTTTTGGGAAGTGCGATATTTTTATAGATTTCTTTTATTTCTTCATCGGATGCTTCCGGAAAGTTATCTTTCCAGTCTTCCAAAAAACGTGCTTCACTTACTTTATGAAATTTTGCAATTCTCTTCATGCTGTTCTCCTGAAGTTATTCTGCATGGAGGATGATCTTTCCCTGACGAAGAGTCTCCGGAACATTAATCACCCGCTGATTATCTGATCCTTTCCATTTTAAAGAAGGATCTCTTCGATCTACAAGAAATTCTCCATCTACACATACGTCAAGATAATGAATGACCTCTTCATTCTGGATTTCTTCCCAAAGGGAACCTGTATAAAGCCAAATGGTCTTATTTGGATATTTCTGACGGATTTTTCTTGCAAGATCTGTAATGCCCGTTATGTTTGCCGGATGCAGCGGATCTCCTCCTGAAAAAGTGATACCGCTCACATAATCCTTGTCAAGCTCCGCAAAAATTTCATTTATCTCCGCTTCTGTAAAAGGGAGCCCTCCATTGGGGTCCCAGGTAACCGGATTCTGACATGATTTGCAGCAATGATTGCATCCAGCCACCCAGAGAACCACCCGGAGTCCGTCTCCATTCAGCATATCATCTTTTGTTATATTATGATATCTCATACGCTTTTATCTCTTATGCCTCTTCCGGCACGTCTTTCATACTGAAACTGATTCTTCCCATCTTATCTTTTCCAAGGCAGATTACTTTTACCTGATCTCCAAGACTTAATACGTCTTCAACACGGTCAATTCTTTCCTTGGCAATTTTGGAAATATGAACCATTCCCTCTTTTCCCGGTGCAAATTCAACAAATGCACCAAATTCCTTAATGCTGACTACCTTTCCGGTAAAGATCTGTCCCGCTTCAAAATCAGTAGCGATCACTTCGATCATATGAGCCGCCTCATCCATTCCTCGCTGGTCTACGCCACAGATGGATACTGCACCTTCATCACTGATATCAATTTGGACTCCGGTACGCTCAATGATGGTATTGATTGTTTTTCCTCTCTGACCTACCACATCGCCAATCTTCTGAGGATCGATCTGAATCTGGATGATCTTCGGCGCATATTTATTTACATGGCTACGAGGTTCTGCAATACATTTTTCCATAACCTCTGTAAGGATATACTCTCTTGCCTCTTTTGTCCTGCGGATCGCTTCCTCAACGATAGGTCTGGTCAGACCATGAATCTTAATATCCATCTGGATAGCAGTAATACCGTCATGTGTTCCGGCAACCTTAAAGTCCATATCACCAAAGAAGTCTTCCAGACCCTGAATGTCTGTCAGAACAATATAATCATCATCTGTTGCACCTGTCACAAGACCACAGGAAATACCCGCTACCGGTTTGCTGATCGGTACACCTGCTGCCATAAGAGACATGGTAGATGCACAGATACTTGCCTGAGAAGTAGAACCGTTGGACTCAAATGTTTCAGATACGGTACGGATGGCATATGGGAACTCTTCTGCTGACGGAAGCACCGGAACAAGTGCTCTTTCAGCCAGGGCTCCATGACCGATCTCACGGCGTCCCGGTCCTCTGGACGGCTTTGTTTCACCAACAGAGTAGGACGGGAAATTATAATGATGCATATATCTCTTGGAGGTTTCAAATTCATCCAGTCCATCCAGTCTCTGAGCTTCAGAAAGAGGTGCCAGTGTAGTCAGTGTGCAGATCTGAGTCTGTCCACGGGTAAACATTGCAGATCCGTGTACTCTCGGAATAATGTCTACTTCTGCAGCAAGAGGACGGATCTGGTCGATCTTACGTCCGTCCGGACGTTTGTGATCTCTCAGGATCATCTTACGGACAGTTTTCTTCTGGTACTGGTAAACTGCCTCTCCCAGAACATTGAGCCATTCCTCATTATCTGCAAATTTATCCTGGAGTCTTGCTGTGATCTCACGGATATTTTCTTCTCTTGTCTGCTTATCATCTGTAAATACTGCCTCTTCCATTTCTTCCGGCGGGACGATCTCACGGATAGCTGCAAAAAGCTCTTCCGGAACTGCGCAGGACGCATAAAGATGTTTTTCTTTTCCACATTCTGCTACGATCTTATCAATAAAACGGATGATCTCCTGATTTACTTCATGTGCCTTGTAGATAGCTTCGATCATTTTGTCCTCAGGAACTTCATTTGCGCCGGCCTCGATCATGATCACCTTTTCCCGGGTAGAAGCCACTGTAAGCTGAAGTTCAGAAATCTCTTTCTGTGCCAGTGACGGATTGATCACAAATTCTCCATCGATAAGACCTACCTGAGTTGTTGCACATGGTCCGTCAAATGGGATATCAGAAATGCAGGTAGCAATGGAAGAGCCCAGCATTGCCGGAATCTCCGGATTGCATTCCGGATCTACTGACATTACCATGTTTACAAGTGTTACATCATTTCTGTAATCCTTCGGAAACAGAGGACGCATAGGACGGTCGATTACACGGGAAGTAAGAATAGCATGCTCACTTGCCTTTCCTTCCCTTTTATTAAATCCACCTGGAATTTTTCCTACTGCATACATTTTTTCTTCGTATTCAACACTTAAAGGAAAGAAGTCAATTCCTTCTCTCGGCTCTTTAGAAGCTGTTGCTGTTGAAAGTACAGTTGTATCACCATAATGCATCAAAGCCGCACCATTGGCCTGCTTTGCAACACGGCCTACATCTACTGTAAGTGTTCTTCCGGCTAATTCCATAGAATAACTTTTGTACATAGTTTATCTCCTTTTCATAAAATTCTACAGGCTGGCATCGCCTTCTAAGCGGACAGAAGTCCGAAACAACTGAAAAAACCGCCGACAGCAGGCTCCACACGGGCTTTTCAGAAGTCTCGGAAAATACTTCTGCTTTTCCAAAAAGGCTGTAAATACCTGTATGTAGTAAAACAGGGCGGATGGAAATCCGCCCTTCCGCAAACTAATTATTTTCTTAAACCTAATTTTTCAATCAGTGCACGGTATCTTTCGATGTCTGTTTTCTTCAGGTATGCAAGCAGACCTCTTCTCTGACCTACCATTTTCAGAAGACCTCTTCTGGAATGATGATCTTTATGATGGCTCTGTAAATGCTCTGTAAGCTCCTGAATTCTTGCTGTAAGAACTGCAACCTGTACCTCCGGTGAACCTGTGTCACCCTCACATCTTGCATATTCTTTCATGATTGCCTGTTTTTTTTCTTTTGAAATCATTATGATTTCCTCCTTATAATTATAATATTATTTAGTCCGGCCTGATATAAAGCCGTCTATAACCGCCGCGCATTAAGAAATGGTTGGAGATTCCTGTCTCTGAATACGGGCTGATTTACACCTCAAATAGTATAGCACAAAAGATATTGTGTGTAAATAACAATTTATTTTTTTGTAAGATCCTGTCCCTCTTCATCTGTAAGTGAAAAGGCAATGTTTGTCGCATGGTCAGCTACTCGCTCCAGCCCGGACAGAATGTCTGAGAACATCATACCTGCTGATGCCGTACATTCATTTCTTGTAAGTCGCTGAATATGAGATTCCTGAAGTTCTCTTTCCATACGGTCGATCCTGTCTTCCAGATCCAGGATTTCCTGCATGTGCTCCTGATTATTATGAGAGAACATATCCAGTGCATAAGTAGTGATCTTTACAACCATATCAAGCATTTCATTCAGCTCTCTCTTAGCCTGAGGACTGAATTCCACCTGATTTTCCATTCTCTGTTTTGCTGCATCTGCTACATTTTCTGCATGATCTCCGATACGCTCAATGTCATTGACCACATGGAAAAGTCCGCCGATACTCTTTTTATCGTCTGTAGGAATAGTAGTCTGGTTTACTTTTACAAGATAATCTGTTATGGCATGATTCAAAAGATTGATCTGATCCTCTGTCTCATAAACTTCCTGGATTTCTTTCTCATTCATTGTGAAAAATGCATCCATAGAAGCTTTCAGGTTACGGATAGCGATATTTCCCATACGCTCCATCTCTCTGGTAGCCTCAAATACTGCTGTTGTAGGAGAGAATACAGATTTTTCACCAATATACTGAAGCTGGAATTCCTGTGCTGCCGGTTTGTCTTCTTCCCGTACAAATAAACCTGTAAGCTTAACGATCTGCTTAATAAACGGAAACAGAAGCAGTACTTCCGCAACTTTGATCAAGGTATGAGCATTGGCAACTTCTCTTGCCACATTTCCATGAGACATAACGCTGAGCATATGGGTAATAGGCTCCAGTGCAAAACTGAATACCAGATACATAACTGCTGTTCCAATAATGTTAAAGAACAAATGGATCAGCGCTGCACGCTTGGCAATTTTCTTACCATTGATAGAAGCAAGAAGCGCAGATACACAGGATCCGATATTACATCCAAAAATTATAAAGTAGCAGATACGGATATCCAGAAGTCCCTGCTGTGCAAGAAGAAGGACGATACCTACTGTTGCAGAGGAACTCTGAAGCACAGTAGTCACTACAATACCCACAATAACCGCCAGAAAATGACTGGTCAGTGAGCTCATGATCTCTACTACCTGCGGTGACTCACGAAGTACAGACATAGAATCTGACATTCCGGAAAGTCCCATAAAAAGAATACCAAATCCCAGAAGGACTTCTCCTGCTCTCTGGATCTTTGTTTTATTACAGAACATTACCATGATCACACCTGCCATAACAATAGCCGGTGCAAGTGCAGACAGATTTAAAGAAATCAGCTGCGAAGTTACTGTGGTACCGATATTGGCACCCATGATCACGCCTGCTGCCTGATAAAGATTCATCAGTCCGGAATTTACAAAACTGACTACCATAACCGTAGACGCACTTGAAGACTGGATCACCGCCGTAAAAAATGTTCCGACGAGGATTCCTCTTAACGGAGTTTTTGTAAAAAACTCCAGAATACTTCTCATTTTAGCCCCTGCTGCTTTTTCCAGGCCATCGCTCATAAGCTTCATGCCGTACAAAAACATACCAAGGCCGCCCATTAACCCAAGAATAATCCCTGCCATTCTCTGTTCTCCCTTGTATATTCTTTCTTTATCAATGATCTTCCTATTAAAGAAAATGTATATTTACCGACCTTATTGCAGAATATCATCTGCTGAAATAATCTTTTCCTTTACGGATATCTTCCTGAATCTGCTTTTTCAAAGCCTCAAAAGAAGAAAACTTGTGCTCTTCTCTTAAATATTTTCGAAATTCCACAGTACAGGTCTTTCCATAAAGATTTTTTTCACAGTCAAATAAATATGATTCCACTCCTACAAAGGTTTCCCCTATGGTAGGCTTGTAACCTACATTTGTAATGCCAGGATAGATTTCCTGACCAAAACTGGACAACGTGACATAAACGCCATTTGGAGGCAGCAGTTTTTCCGGCATTGGGATGAGATTTGCTGTAGGAAAAAAATCTCTGTGTCCCATTCCCCGTCCATGCTCTACCACCCCGGATATAAAATAATCTCTGCCCAGAAGGGAAGAAACTTTTTCCATATTTCCTTTTGCAAGCTCTTCTCTGATATAGGTACTGCTTATCTTTCTGGTTCCTTCCATTTCCTTGGAAAGAATATCTGCCTTGAAACCATATCTGGCTCCGGCGTTTACCAGAAGATCCGGAGTTCCTTTTCGCTCAAAACCAAACCGAAAGTCTTCTCCTACTGCAACATAGGACGCCTGAAGCGCTCCCACAAGCACCTGGCGTATAAAGCTCTCCGCCTTCATATGCCTGATCTCGCTGTTCAGAGGACATTCCAAAAGCACGTCTACTCCCATATGTTCCAGAAGATCCCTGCGTTCTGCTTTTGTAAAAATTGTTTTTCTGTCTGAAACAAAGGCGATCACGACTGCTGTCGCCCCTGTTTCTTTTTTCTGCTCCAGAATCCTGCTGATCAGCTTTCTGTGTCCTTTGTGTACTCCGTCAAATTTTCCCAAAGTCACTGCACTGCCGCACAATCTTGGAAACTGGCCTTCTATTGTCATGTATTCCATGATCTGCTCCTGACATTCTGCTTCATAAAAACATCTTTACCGGACGATAAGAGGCGCTGGCTTTATGCCACTGGTAAATACCGATAAACACACCCTTGCTGGTATACATCCTGACCCATCCTTCTCTGCATCCAGTTTCTGCCAGATTTTCCCCTACAGGATTTCCATTTTCCAGAAGTCTGTCTGCCATTTCGGTACAGCGGACTGTCGGATAGTTTTCAAGGATTTCCTCAATTCCCACCAAATGTTCTTCCAGTTTGCCTTGCTGCATCAGCTGCTGGATTTCATCCAGAGTCAGACTTTCTTCTAAAGTAAACTGGCCGGAACGTGTACGGAGAAGCTCTTCCATACACCCTCCGCAGCCAAGTTTTTGCCCGATATCATGGCAAAGTGTACGGATATATGTTCCTTTGCTGCAGGTTACGGACAGTTTAATCAGCGGAAAATCCATCTCCATGATCTGAATTTCAGAAAAGGTCACAGGCCGTGCTTTACGTTCTACAGTTTTTCCCTCTCTGGCAAGCTCATAAAGTTTTTTCCCGTTTACTTTCAGAGCCGAATACATAGGCGGGATCTGTTGCTGCTCACCTAAAAAGCTCTCTACGGTTTCTTTAAGCTTTTCTTCTGAAACCTGAACGGGAAGTTCCTTCAGAACCTGTCCTGTCATATCCTGAGTGTCTGTTTCGATTCCAAGATGGAGAACTGTCTCATATGTCTTTTCTTTTTCTGTAAGCATTTCCACAAGACGGGTAGCCTTTCCCAGTACAACAGGAAGAACACCTTCCGCATCCGGATCCAGAGTTCCTGTATGGCCGATTTTTTTCATATGAAGGATACCACGGAGTTTTGCAACCACATCATGGGAGGTAAACCCCTTTTCTTTCCTGACGACTAAAACTCCATCCATCATTTTTCTGTCTCCAGACATATCTGGCGGTATATCTCCCGTGTCACATTGTTGATCACATCATACATAGAGCCTTGAAGATCACAGCCTGCAGCTCTTGTATGTCCGCCTCCGCCAAAATATACAGCCACCTTGCTTACATCCACGTTTCCATTGGATCTGAGAGACACCTTAAAGGTCTGTGTCTCCATTTCATAGAGAAACATCGCGACCTCTACCCCCTTTGTAAGACGAAGCTGACTTACAATTCCATCCAGATCTTTTCCATCTACACCATAGAAATCCATATCCTTTTTTCTCAGATACCCGATAATGCAGGTTCCGTTCATAAGAAGAATGCTTTCTGCCAGCACTCTTCCCATAACCTGGTTCTGCAGATATGTTTTTTCATAAAAGGACTGATCGATGATCCGGTTAAATTCGAAGCCGGTCTTCATCAGTTCTCCGGCTATCCTCATGGTCTCCGGAGAAGTAGATGAGTACTGGAATACTCCTGTATCGTGGATCATGCCTGTGTAAACAGCTGCTGCCACAGACTGATCCACCTTATCCTTATCCATAAGACCATAAAGAACTTCACAGCAGGAGCTTACATCACCTTTTATATAGTTGACATCAGCAAATCCTGTATTGCTTATATGATGATCGATGCAAACGGTCTTTTTAGCCCTGTCAAAATATCTGTCGACGATAGCTAAACGATCTCTTGCACTTACATCACATGTAACAAAAAGGTCAAATTCCTGATCACCGTCTGCCTCTGTATGGATTTCTCCGATTCTGTCAATGTGATCAAAAACAGGCTTGGGAGAATCCAGGTATACCTTAACACTGATTTCCGGATAATTATTTTTTATATACAGGTACAAAGCCATGCAGGAACCAACACAGTCACCATCCGGTCTTATATGTCCGCCGATTCCTACTTTTTTTACACCATCCAGTACTTCAGAAATATTATTCATGATCTATCCCTCTTATTCTTCCTCCGTCATCTCGCGGGAAGCTTCTTTCCTGGTTACCTCATCGATCATTCTCGACATATTTACACCATATTCTATGGATTCGTCCAGAATGAAACGGATCTCCGGCGTATTTCTGAGATTCAGGTTCTTTGCAAGCTGACGCCGGATATAGCCCTCTGCACTTTTAAGTCCTGTGATGGTTGCTTTTTTTGCCTCGTCATTACCAAGCACACTGATATATGCTTTACATGTTTTTAAATCAGGAGCCACTTCTACAGCCATGACAGATGTCATGGGATGAATACGCGGGTCTTTGATCTCGCCTCGGATAATAGCGCTTAATTCCTTCAAAACTTCACCGTTGATCCTTGTATTCTTTATGCTGTTTTTTCTCATTTATGCCTCACTCCTATCTTGGTACCTCCACCATGATATAGGCTTCAACGTGGTCTTCTTCTTTAATGTCATTGAAACCGTCAAATACAAGACCACACTCGTAGCCTGCCTTAACTTCTTTTACATCGTCTTTAAATCTCTTAAGGGATGCCAGCTCGCCCTCAAAGATCTGATCGCCTTCTCTTGTGATACGAACCTTGCAGTTTCTCTGGAACATACCGTCAAGCACATAGCTTCCTGCAATAGTTCCCACACCGGATGCCTTAAACAGCTGGCGTACTTCTGCGTGTCCGATAACTTTCTCTTCATAAACCGGATCAAGCATACCCTTCATAGCGGCTTCTACATCTTCGATCGCCTGATAGATAACTCTGTACAGACGAAGATCTACCCCTTCCTGATCTGCAAGCTGTTTTGCCATTGCATCCGGACGTACATTAAATCCAATGATGATGGCATTGGAGGTAGCCGCAAGAGATACGTCAGATTCATTGACAGCACCTACTCCGCCGTGGATCACACGGACAACAACTTCTTCATTGGAAAGTTTTGTAAGGCTCTGTTTCACAGCCTCTACTGATCCCTGCACGTCTGCTTTAACAATAAGAGGCAGTTCTTTCAGATCACTTGCCTGGATCTGATCAAAAAGATTGTCCAGAGAAAGCTTACCTTTCGTCTCCTCAAGAAGACGGTTCTTATTCTCAGATACAAATGCACCTGCAAAGTTTTTCGCTTCCTTATCACTTGGGAAGGACATCAGGATCTCTCCTGCGTTTGGCACATCTCCAAGTCCCAGGATTTCAACCGGTGTAGACGGACCAGCTTCTTTTACTCTGCGTCCCTTGTCATCCATCATGGCACGTACTTTACCGCTGCATGCACCTGCTGCAATAAAATCTCCTACATGAAGTGTTCCCTTCTGTACAAGAATAGTCGCTACCGGTCCTTTGCCTTTATCAAGCTGTGCCTCAATAACAAGACCTCTTGCCGCACGGTTTGGATTTGCTTTCAGTTCGCATACTTCTGCAGAAAGAAGGATCATTTCCAGAAGGCTGTCGATTCCCTCTCCGGTATGTGCAGAAACCGGTACAAAGATAGTACTTCCGCCCCAGTCCTCCGGGATCAGTTCATATTCAGAAAGTTCCTGTTTTACTCTTTCCACATTTGCACTTGGCTTATCGATCTTGTTGATAGCAACAATGATCTCTACGCCAGCAGCCTTGGCATGGCTGATTGCTTCTACTGTCTGAGGCATAACACCATCGTCTGCCGCAACAACGAGAACTGCAATGTCTGTAGCATTGGCACCGCGCATACGCATAGCCGTAAATGCCTCATGACCTGGTGTATCCAGGAAAGTGATCTTCTGACCGTTGCAATCAACTACATATGCGCCGATATGCTGTGTGATGCCGCCGGCTTCTCCTCTTGTAACGCTGGTATTTCGGATAGCATCCAGAAGAGATGTCTTACCGTGGTCAACATGACCCATAACACAGACTACCGGAGGTCTGGAAACCATATCTTCTTCATTTTCCTCTTCCTCTTTCAGAAGTTCTCCGATCACATCTACTTTTTCTTCCGGTTCTGCAATGATGTCATATCCAAGAGCGATCTCCTGTGCCTTTTCAAAATCGATTTCATGGTTTACGGTTACCATAGTGCCTTCCATGAAAAGTTTTTTCACGATCACTGACGGCTGCATCTTCATAGCCTCTGCCAGTTCACGGATTGTCATCTTCTCAGGAAGTGTGATTTCCTTAACCTCAGGTTTCTTTTCTTCCTGCTTCGGCTGCGGCGTCGGCTTCTGAAGAGCCTTCGGCAGTCTGGACATATTTCTTCTTCCGCCCTGGTTTGGTCTGTGTCCGCCGCCCTGAGATTTGTCAAAATCTTTTTTCTTGTTTTTATTTTCTCTGTCTCGTTCTCTCTTGCTGTCTTTGGAAGTTTTTGTCAGTTCCGGCGTAAATACTGCGTCACTGTCATTTCTTCTTCCTGCTCCCGGACGCTGTCCGGAACGTCCGCCGCCGAAACGGTTATTTCCATCCGGTCTTCCCTGACCTCTGTTGTCGGAAGGTCTTCTGTCTCCCTGGTTTCTGTTATCAGGTCTTCTGTCTCCCTGATTATTTCTTGCAGGTCTTCCCTCACCGTCATTTCTGAATGGACGTCCTTCATTATTTCTGGAAGGTCTTCCCTGACCTCTGTTGTCAGAAGGTCTTCTGTCTCCCTGATTTCTGTTGTCAGGTCTTCTGTCTCCGCCTTTGAAATCACGGCCTCTGCCATTGTCTCTTGCGCCGTCTCTCTGTTCTCTTGGCTGACGGTTCTGAGGTCTCCCCTGATTTCCTTCTGCCGGACGCTGGCTGTTTCTGTTCTGATTATCCGCCTGGCGTTTTGGTGCTTCTGTACTTTTCTGTACAGATGCTTCTGCTGCTTTTGTCTCTGCCGGCTTTCTCACCTGATTTTCAGGCTTTTTAGATACTGTCTCCGCATTTCTAGGAGCTTTTGGCGCCTGCGGTCTTGTACCTGGCTTTTTCTCCTGAACCGGACGTTTTGTTCTGTTTTTGCCTCCATCACTTGCATTCTGCGCATGATAAACGCGGATTATATTTTTTTTCTTTTTGGGAGCCTCCGCTTTCTCTGCTTCTGGCTTCGCTGTTACCATCTTTTCTTCTGTTCTGGAATTATCCACCTTGGTAATCTGCTCCTTTCCCCTTTTTGTTATTTTTTCTGTCAATTTATGATCTGCCATGCAATTTCCTCCTTCAGGCTGATGATTTTCCAAGCTCCTTTAATATCGCTTTTGCAAAATTTTCATCCTGCACGGCAAGGCTTGCACGGAATTCCTTTCCGCAGTATTTTCCCAGTTCCGCTTTGTCACCATAGACATAACACGGCACTTCATAAAATTCACACATGTTCTGAAATTTCTTCCGTGTATTTTCTGATGCGTCTCCTGCCACCAGTACCAGATAACCCTTTCCTGATTTTACAGATTTTTCAGTAGAGAATTCTCCGCTGACTGTTTTTCCGGCCCGTGTTGCAAGCCCTACAAGAGACAGCACCTTTGGATTGCTTTTATTTGTCAAGCTCTTCAAACTCCTTTTTCAGGTCTTCGTAGACCTCCTGCGGGATCCCTGTTTTTAAAGAACGTTCTAATCCATGATTTTTAACCGCCTTATCCAGACATTCCATGGATCTGCAGATATATGCGCCTCTTCCGTTCTTCCTTCCGGTAGCGTCAAGAATAATCTCATTCTCCGGAGTTCTCAGGACCCTCATCATTTCTTTTTTGTTTTTCATTTCCCTGCAACCGGTACACTGGCGCATGGGAATCTTAGTTTTCATTTTCATATTCTTCTTCGCCGTCTTCAGCAGCATCAGTCACTTCTGCTGTTTCAGCTTCTTCAGCTATCTCAGTCTCAGTTTCTTCATTTTCAGCCGGTTCACTGTCATGTTCTTCGTCAAAATATTCCTCCTCAGAATACTCTTCCTCTTCATAATCATACAGTTCTCCGGATTCTTTTGCCTGGGTCTCACTCTTAATATCAATCTTAAAGCCGGTAAGACGGGCAGCAAGACGGGCATTCTGACCTTCTTTGCCGATAGCAAGAGAAAGCTGGTAATCCGGCACCACCACAAGGGCTGTCTTTTCATCCGGATCAGCCATAACTGCAATAACCTTTGCAGGGCTCAGTGCATTTTCAATAAGGATCGCCGGGTTTTCATCCCAGTTGATAATGTCGATCTTTTCTCCGCGAAGCTCTTCTACAATAGCATTAACTCTGGCACCGTTCATACCTACACATGCGCCTACCGGATCTACATCAGGATCATTGCTCCATACCGCGATCTTTGTACGGGAACCTGCTTCTCTGGCAATACTCTTAATTTCAACAGTACCGTCTCTTACTTCGGCAACTTCAGATTCAAAAAGTCTCTTCACAAGTCCCGGATGAGTTCTGGAACAGAGGATACGCGGTCCCTTGGGAGTATCCTTAACCTCAAGAATATAAACCTTGATTCTTTCTGTAGGATGGAATTCCTCGCCTTTTACCTGCTCGTTCTCACTTAAGATACCATCGGCTTTTCCAAGGTTCACACTGACATTTCTGCCCATCACTCGCTGAACGATACCAGTAACCACTTCTTTTTCCTGTCCGTAATACTGATCGTAAAGAACCTTGCGTTCCTCCTCACGGATCTTCTGAAGAATCACATTTTTTGCATTCTGCGTAGCGATCCTTCCAAACTCTTTGGACTGTATCTCTACTTTAACGGTATCTCCCTCTTCTACATTTGCATTGATCTTCTGTGCATCCACCAGTGAAATCTCAAGAGCCGGGTCTTCCACAAAATCCGTTACCATACGCTCTGCATAAACACTGAAGTCGCATGTTTCCGGATTAATGGTCACATGTACATTATCAGCTTTTCCAAAATGATTCTTGCAAGCCTGGATCAGTGACTGCTCAATAGCCTCCAGCAGTGTATCTTTACTGATATTCTTTTCTTTTTCAAGAATATCCAGCGCTTCCATTAACTCTCTGTTCATTTTTCTTCTTTCCTCCTATTTTTTTCAGACACTATCAGAATTCGATTTTTAAACGGATCAGGGCAATTTCCTTTTTATCAAATGTGCGCAAAGCGCCGTCCTCATCGATCGTCACACTGTTATCATCATATGCAGTAAGGACCCCGCTGAATTCCTTTTGTTTTTCTATGGGACGATAGGTGCGTATCTCTACTGCTTTTCCCATACTTCTTGCAAAATCCTTTTCCTTTTTCAGCGGTCTGTCAAGCCCGGGAGAGCTGATTTCCATAATATAGCTGTCTTCAATAAAATCATCCTCATCAAGCCTGTCGCTGAACTTACGGCTCACTGCCTCACAATCGTTTACGGTGATCCCGCCTGGTTTATCAATATAGCCGCGAAGGTACCAGTTTCCTGCTTCCTTTACATACTCTACATCTACCAGTTCAAATCCCTGCTCTTCAACAATCGGAGCAAGCAGTGCTTCCGCTTTCTGTTCATATTCTTCCCGTCTGCTCATATTTTCCACCTGCCTTTCGCACATACGGACTCCTGTCGCAAAAAGAGTGGACCGAAGTCCACTCTTATGCTATCCGTTATCATGTTGTATTTATCATAGCACCATCTATAAGGAAAAGCAAGGATTATTTTAAACCCTGGGCTTTACACCTTTGGTATCTCTCTTTGCAAGACGCACTTTATTCAGAGAATAAGGCTTATCATGATAGGTGATCGTGTACTCCTGATGTCCTCCAAGAAGATATGCTGATTCCAGATAATCTCCATCTGCAAGCCGCATTCCGCGGACTCCCACAGCAGTTTTCTTCATAACAGAAATCTCCTGTTTCAGGAATCTCAGGAAGCATCCTCCCGCACTCTGAAGAACCACCTGTTCCATCTCAGCCGAACCTCCTACAAAAATCAGGCAGTCATCCTCTCCAAGCTTTGTGGATGCTATAGTCCGCTTTGACACATCAAATTCCGCCCCGTCCACCAGCTTGCACATAGATGCTTTTGTCACAAACAGAAGACTGTTATTTCGGATCTGACTTACCGGCGCCACATAAAGGATCTGTTCCGTGCTGCTGTCATAATTACTCAGATTATCTGCCGGGGTACCTTTGTCGCGGAATCTGACCAGAGGGATATCTGCCGCCTTAATAGTATGCATTTTTCCCGTATCGGTAAAAAGACATATCTTGTCTGTGTTCATACAGCTCAGCACATAGCGGTTTTCACTGTGAGCAGCCTCTTTATTCCTTTCATATGCATTTTTGTCGATCAACTTCATATATCCGAAACGGTCCATCAGGAAGCAAACCTCAGTCTCTTCCATTTTCTTTTCTTCATAGACTGCTTCCTCTGCATTTTCAATAGAGGTATGGCGTTTCGTTCCATATTCCTTTTTGATGGCGTCCAGTTCCTTCATGATCACTTCAGCCATAGAATCGTAATGATCCAGGATATCTTTATAAAGAGCAATATTTTTCATGGTCTGCTCATACTCTGCCTGAAGCGCTTCAATCTCCAGTCCGATCAGTTTGTAAAGACGCATATCCAGTATTGCTGATGCCTGTTTTTCCGTAAAATGCAGTTTTGCTGCGGCCTTCTCACTGGTCTTTGTCTTAAAACGGATTCCTTCTGTCACGCCTTCCACCAGACATTTTTTCACCTGGTCTCTGTTCTTGCTTCCACGGAGGATCTCAATGATCAGGTCGATCACATCGCAGGCCTTGATCAGCCCTTCCTGGATCTCCTGTTTTTCCAGCTCCCGCCCAAGAAGTGTATTATACTTTCTGGTCGTTACTTCAAAAAGAAAATCCACATGGTGCTCTATGATCTGCTTCAGGCTTAATGTTTCCGGCCGTCCATCTGCAACTGCCAGCATATTCACCCCAAACGTATCTTCCAGGCGTGTTTTCTTATACAGCATATTCGTAAGATTTTCTACGTCTGTATCTTTTTTCAGTTCCAGAACAATACGGATTCCCTCTTTGGAGGACTGGTTAGAAATATCCACGATATCTGTGGTTTTTTTTGTCTCCACAAGGGATGCCACGTCATTGAGGAATTTACCGATATTTGCTCCCAGCATGGTATATGGTATCTCTGTGATAACAAGCTGCTTTTTACCGCCTTTCAGCTTTTCAGTTGTCACACTCCCTCTGATACGCAGTTTTCCTGAGCCTGTCTCATAGATTTTTCGAAGGTCATCCTTATTGACAACAATTCCTCCCGTTGGAAAATCCGGACCTTTGATGTAGCGCATCAGCCCTCTGACACTGATCTCATTATCTTTCATATAGGCCTTGACTCCATCGATCACTTCTGCCAGATTGTGCGGCGGAATACTGGTTGCCATACCTACTGCAATGCCTTCTGCCCCATTGACCAGAATGTTTGGTATTTTTACCGGCAGTACAGAAGGTTCTTTTTCTGTCTCATCAAAGTTTGGCACAAAGTCTACTACATTTTTATCAAGATCTGCCAGAAATACTTCCTGTGTCAGTTTTTCCAGGCGGGCTTCTGTATATCGCATGGCCGCCGCTCCGTCTCCTTCGATGGAACCAAAGTTTCCGTGACCGTCCACAAGAGTTTTTCCCTTTTTAAATTCCTGTGCCATGACTACAAGCGCTTCATAAATAGAACTGTCGCCGTGAGGATGATATTTACCCATGGTATCTCCCACAATACGGGCACATTTTCGGTAAGGCCTGTCATAGCGGATCCCCAGTTCATACATATCATATAAAGTTCTTCTCTGCACCGGTTTCAGACCATCACGTACATCCGGAAGTGCACGGGAAATGATCACACTCATCGCATAATCGATATAAGACTTCTGCATGATCTCCGAATAGTCCGTACGGATGATATTTTCCTGTTTTGTTTCCATTTGATCGTCCTTTCACATACTTTCTCTGGAATCACTGATCTTCTGTCTGCATCCGGATTCCTGTCCTTCTGGTTTCACCTTCTATATATCCAGTTCTGCATCTGCCGCATGTTCATAAATAAACGCTTTTCGCGGCGGAACATCACTTCCCATGAGGATTTCGGTAACACTGGAAGCCAGACGGGCATCCTCGATCTCCACACGTTTCATTCTCCTTGTTTCCGGATTTAAAGTGGTTTCCCAAAGCTGATCCGCATCCATTTCTCCCAGACCTTTGTATCTCTGCAGAGTAAAACTGCCCGGTTTATGGGTTTTACGGTATTTTTCCAGAGCCTTGTCATCATAAAGATATTCCTCCGGTCCCTTTTTCGGCATAGCCTTATAAAGCGGCGGCATGGCAATATATACATGTCCTTCATAAATAAGATCCGGCATAAACCGATAAAAAAGAGTCAGAAGCAGCGTGGAGATATGTGCGCCGTCCACATCCGCATCTGCCATGATCACAATCTTATCATATCGAAGCTTGCTGATATCAAAATCATTTCCATAGCCTTCCGAAAAACCACACCCAAACGCATTAATCATGGTTTTGATCTCTGCATTGGCAAGCACTTTATCAATGGTAGCCTTTTCTACATTCAGGATCTTTCCGCGGATAGGAAGGATTGCCTGATAATTCCTGTTTCTTGCTGTTTTTGCAGAGCCGCCTGCGGAATCTCCCTCTACAATAAAAATCTCACACTGAGAGGGATCCTTTTTTTCACAGTTCGCAAGCTTTCCATTAGAATCAAACGAATATTTCTGCTTCGTAAGAAGATTTGTCTTTGCCCGCTCTTCTGTCTTACGGATCTTTGCCGCTTTTTCCGCACAGGAAAGAATCGTCTTCAGCGTTTCCAGATTACGGTCAAAATAAAGTACCAGCTGTTCTCCCAGTACCTTTCCTGTGGCCTTGGCAGCATCCTGATTATCCAGCTTGGTCTTGGTCTGCCCCTCAAAACGGGGAGCCGGATGTTTAATAGACACTACGGCAGTCATTCCATTTCTGATATCCGCACCGGTAAAATTGGCATCTTTATCCTTCAACACTCCGATCTCACGAGCATAGGTGTTCATTACCGTAGTAAAGGTGGTCTTAAATCCTGTCAGATGAGTTCCGCCTTCTGCATTGTAGATATTGTTGCAGAATCCCAGCACATTCTCCCGAAACTCATTGGTATACTGAAATGCAGCTTCTACCTGAATCCCGTCAGCCTCTCCTTTTAAAAGAATCGGTTCATGAAGAACTTCTGTTTTATGGTTCAGATCCCGAATATAACCAACGATCCCCTCAGGCTCATGATATTCTTCCGTTTCCGGTTCTTCTCCTCTTTTATCCTCAAATAAAATAGTCAGTTCCGGATTCAGATAAGCAGTCTCATGGAGGCGGCTTTTTACCTCTGTTGCGGAAAATCTTGTTTTTTCAAAAATCTCCGGATCCGGCAGAAAATTGACACAGGTTCCTGTTCCTCTTGTCCTGCCCAGCTTAGGAAGAAGACCTTCTTCCAGTTCTATCACCGGAATTCCTCTTTCATAACGGTCATGGTGTACATAGCCGTCTCTGCTGATCCTGATGTCCAGATACGTAGAAAGAGCATTTACCACAGAAGAACCTACACCGTGAAGACCACCGCTGGTCTTATATGCAGAATTATCAAACTTACCGCCTGCATGAAGAGTTGTAAACACAAGGCGCTCTGCTGATACACCTTTTTCATGCATATCCACGGGAATACCTCTTCCATTGTCTGTGACCGTACAGGAGCCGTCCTTTTCCAGAACCACGTGGATATTACTGCAGTAACCTGCAAGATGCTCATCCACTGCATTATCTACAATCTCATAGATCAGATGGTTCAGACCTTTTCTCGACACACTTCCGATATACATACCCGGGCGCTTCCGCACTGCCTCCAGCCCTTCCAGGACAGAGATACTTCCGGCATCATACGTTTCCTTCTTTGCCATGACTGTTCTATTTCCTTTCTTTCACTTATTACCATTTCAAACATTCGTTCTCTATAATAACCATCTTCCGGTTTTTTTGCAAGACTTTTGCAAGACTAAATCCTGTTTTTCTATTGAAGCAAGAAAAACACCGGTATCTTTTATTTTCCGGGCAAAAGAAAAAGTGCAACCAATTTGCTTGATTGCACTTTCAGCAGCCAGTACGGGAATCGAACCCGTGTTTCCGCCGTGAGAGGGCGGCGTCTTAACCCCTTGACCAACTGGCCTTATTCTGTTGTTTTATCGGTTTTATTAAGAGCAGCCAGTACGGGAATCGAACCCGTGTTTCCGCCGTGAGAGGGCGGCGTCTTAAC
>SAMEA3387494__coassemble_1887_pt1 | contig 41190 bp, 34 predicted proteins | sample SAMEA3387494__metabat2_high_PE_015 | metagenome-assembled genome bin SAMEA3387494 (sample SAMEA3387494) | Felis catus | biome: Faeces | place: United Kingdom | collected 2012
ATGATCATCATGCCCATACTTGCAGCTCCATTTGCTTCCATTTTGTTTCCTCCTGTTTCCTAGCTGTCGTTTCCTGCCCGCAGGCATTATAACCCATCATACACAAAAATAGAATTTTCTTCAAGTGTTTTTATTGTTTTTTCTGCGCTTATGCAATTTTTTCACAATTTATTCACCTCTCTGGAAACCATCCAGACGCATCTTCTTATATTCTGCAAAATTCCCTGCATCCAGGGCATCTCTGATCTCTTCCATCATGTGATTATAAAAATACAGGTTATGAAGCACACAAAGACGCATTCCCAGCATCTCTTTTGCTTTCAGAAGATGTCGGATATAGGCTCTGCTGTAATGACGGCAGGCCGGACACTGGCAGCCCTCTTCAATAGGTCTGGTATCCAGTTCGTATTTGGCGTTGAACATGTTCATTTTTCCATGATTGGTATATACATGTCCATGACGTCCGTTCCTGCTTGGATATACACAGTCAAAGAAGTCCACACCACGCTCTACACCCTCCAGAATATTTGCCGGAGTTCCCACACCCATCAGATAGGTAGGCTTGTCCTGCGGCAGATAAGGAACCACCGCATCCAGAATTCGATACATTTCCTCATGTGTTTCTCCTACTGCAAGTCCTCCTACTGCATAACCGTCCAGATCCATCTTTGCGATCTCCTTGGCGTGCTGGATACGGATATCTTCATAAACGGCCCCCTGGTTGATACCAAAAAGAAGCTGATTTTTATTGATGGTATCCGGCAGACTGTTCAGACGTTCCATTTCTTTTTTACACCGTGCCAGCCAGCGGGTTGTACGTTCTACAGACTTCTGTACATAATCACGATCCGCCACGCTGCTTGGGCACTCATCAAAAGCCATTGCTATAGTAGACGCAAGATTCGACTGGATCTGCATGCTTTCCTCCGGTCCCATAAAGATCTTATGTCCGTCAATATGAGACTGGAAATGAACCCCTTCCTCCTTGATCTTACGGAGTTTTGCAAGAGAAAACACCTGAAATCCGCCGGAGTCTGTCAGTATGGGCTTATCCCACACCATAAACTTATGAAGACCGCCCAGCTGTTTCACCACCTTGTCGCCTGGGCGAACATGAAGATGGTAAGTATTGGAAAGCTCTACCTGGGTGCCGATCTCATGGAGATCCATGGTAGATACAGCTCCTTTAATGGCTCCAATCGTTCCTACATTCATAAATACAGGAGTCTGGATCGTACCGTGGACTGTGTGAAACTCTGCCCGTTTGGCACGTCCTTCTGTTTTCAGTAATTTATATTCTGCCATATTTTTCCCTTTCTGAAATTCATTTGTATTTCAGTATAACTGGAATTTTCTCAAATGTAAAGCGTCCGGAAAGGGATTTTCACTTCTTGCATCTGGCTTTTCAGCTTTTTTTCCATAAATTAAAATTTCGATTTTTTTCATCCATATTCTGGTTTTCTTCCTTATATTTCCCTTACAAATTGTGAAAGTTGTGCATTGTCATTTCAAAAACTTTGTCGTATAATGTTACGGAATCTTTATATTTTGACATACTTTTAATAAGAAAGAACACATGCAATACAACGAAACTGATACAAGATTAGGAGGCTGATTCACACTTTATGAGTACATATACATTGGGAATTGATATCGGATCTACTACTGTAAAGATTGCGATTCTTGATGAAAACGACACCTTACTGTTCGCCGACTACGAGAGACACTTTGCCAATATACAGGAAACTCTCGCTGATCTCCTCCAGAAAGCATACCAGAAGCTTGGCGAGCTCACCCTGCATCCGGTGATCACCGGATCCGGAGGTCTGACCCTTGCCAATCATCTGGAAATTCCTTTTGTCCAGGAAGTCATTGCCGTTTCCTCTTCCCTCCAGAAAATCGCCCCACAGACAGATGTAGCTATAGAACTGGGCGGTGAGGACGCCAAGATCATTTATTTTGAAGATGGAAATATTGAACAGCGTATGAATGGAATCTGTGCAGGAGGTACCGGATCCTTTATCGATCAGATGGCATCTCTTCTGCAGACAGATGCTCCGGGACTGAATGAGTACGCCAAAAATTACAAGGCACTTTATCCCATTGCTGCCCGCTGCGGTGTTTTTGCAAAAACAGACATCCAGCCGCTGATCAATGAGGGAGCCACAAAAGAAGATCTTTCTGCATCCATTTTTCAGGCTGTGGTAAATCAGACTATTTCCGGACTTGCCTGCGGAAAACCTATCCGGGGACATGTGGCATTTTTAGGCGGTCCTCTTCATTTTCTGTCTGAACTGAAGGCTGCCTTTATCCGTACATTGAAGCTGGATGAGGAGCACACCATTGTTCCTGACAATTCCCATCTTTTTGCCGCCATCGGATCTGCGCTGAATGCAAAAGAGGAAGTTTCGGTTTCCCTTACAGCTCTGAGAAATCAGCTTCGCAATTCTATCAAGCTGGATTTCGAAGTAGAACGTATGGAACCACTTTTTTCTTCGCAGGAGGATTACCAGGAGTTTGCACAGCGTCAGAGTTCCTACAAGGTCTCTGCCGGAGAACTTTCTTCTTATCATGGAAACTGTTATCTGGGCATTGATGCAGGAAGCACCACTACAAAAACAGCCCTTGTAGGAGAAGACGGAAGTCTTCTGTATTCCTTCTACAGCAATAATAACGGAAGCCCCTTAAAAACTGCCATCCGTTCCATTCAGGAAATTTATTCTCTGATGCCGGAAGACGCTCATATTGCCTATTCCTGTTCTACCGGATACGGAGAAGCACTGATCAAAGCTGCCCTTCTTCTGGACGAAGGAGAGGTAGAAACAGTTTCTCACTACTATGCCGCTGCATTCTTTGACCCTGAAGTAGACTGTATCCTGGATATTGGCGGGCAGGATATGAAATGTATTAAAATCAAAAATCAGACTGTAGACAGTGTACAGCTTAATGAAGCCTGTTCCTCGGGCTGTGGTTCCTTTATCGAAACCTTTGCAAAGTCTCTGAACTACAGCGTGCAGGATTTTGCAAAAGCTGCTCTTTTTGCTGAACATCCCATCGATCTTGGAACCAGATGTACAGTCTTTATGAATTCCAAAGTAAAGCAGGCGCAGAAAGAGGGAGCAGAGGTTTCTGATATTTCTGCCGGACTGGCTTATTCTGTAATAAAAAATGCTCTCTATAAGGTAATAAAAGTTTCAGATGCTTCTGAGCTTGGAAAACATATTGTTGTCCAGGGAGGGACCTTCTATAATGACGCTGTTCTGAGAAGCTTTGAAAAAATAGCGGACTGCCAGGCGATCCGTCCTGATATTGCCGGCATCATGGGAGCTTTTGGCGCAGCGCTGATTGCCCGTGAAAGATATGAAGAAGGCAAAGAGACCTCCATGCTCTCTATTGACAAGATCAATGTTCTGAAATACAGCACTTCCATGGCAAACTGCCGGGGATGCACCAACAACTGCCGCCTTACCATCAATAAATTCAGCGGCGGCCGCCAGTTTGTCAGCGGAAACCGCTGTGAACGAGGCATTGGCAAAGAAAAAAACAAAGATCATGTACCAAACCTGTATGAATACAAGTATAAGAGAATCTTCTCTTATGAACCGCTTTCCCCTGACCGTGCTTCTCGTGGAAAAGTGGGAATTCCCAGGGTACTGAACATGTTTGAGAATTATCCTTTCTGGTTCACCTTCTTCACAAAGCTGAACTACGAAGTGGTTCTTTCTCCTACATCCACCAGAAAGATTTACGAGCTGGGAATTGAATCCATCCCCAGCGAATCTGAATGTTATCCTGCAAAAATGGTACATGGACACGTAACCTGGCTTTTGAAAAAGGGAATCAAATTTATTTTTTATCCCTGTATTCCCTATGAAAGAAATGAATTTCCAGATGCAGTAAATCACTACAACTGCCCTATCGTTACCTCCTATGCGGAAAATATCAAAAACAATGTGGATGAGCTCCATGATCCAGATATTGATTTCCGTAATCCTTTCCTGGCCTTTACTTCGGAAGTGGTTCTGACTGACCGGCTTGTGCAGGTATTTTCAGAACTTCCCGCAAAAGAGGTACGTGAAGCTGCCCATGCGGCCTGGAAAGAGCTTTCTGCCGCAAGAAACGATATCGAGAAAAAGGGGGAAGAAACTCTTGCCTACCTTGAGAAAACAGGACGCCGTGGAATCGTCCTTGCAGGACGTCCTTACCATATCGATCCGGAAATCCACCACGGAATCCCGGATCTGATCAACAGCTACGGGCTTGCAGTCCTTACAGAGGATTCTATCTCCCATCTGGCAAAAATTGAACGGCCTATCCGCGTCAACGATCAGTGGATGTACCATTCCCGCCTTTATGCAGCAGCAAGCTTTGTCAAAACACGGGAAGACCTGGATCTGATCCAGCTGAATTCTTTCGGCTGCGGTTTGGATGCGGTTACTACAGATGAAGTATACGAGATTCTGGACGGAAGCGGTAAAATTTATACCTGTTTAAAGATTGACGAAGTAAATAATCTCGGAGCCGCCCGTATCCGCATCCGCTCTCTTCTGGCAGCCCTTCGCGCCAAAGAAAAGCAGCATAAAAAACGCGAGCTTCAGCCAGCTTCTATAGAAAAAGTTGTCTTTACAAAAGAAATGAAAAAGGATTATACCATCCTCTGCCCGCAGATGTCACCTTTCCATTTTAATATCATTCAGGCAGCTTTTAATACCTGCGGCTATCATTTTGAAGTACTTCCCAGCGACAACCGGGAGGCTGTGGATGTTGGACTGAAATACGTAAATAACGATGCCTGCTATCCTTCTCTGATTGTTGTAGGACAGATCATGGACGCACTTTTATCCGGTAAATATGATCTGGATAAAACAGCCGTGATCATGAGCCAGACCGGCGGTGGATGCCGTGCTTCCAACTATATTGCTTTTATCCGCCGTGCTCTGAAAAAAGCCGGAATGGAGCAGGTTCCGGTAATCTCACTTAATTTAAGCGGACTGGAAAGCAATCCCGGTTTCAAGCTCACGCTTCCTCTTGTAAAGAAAATCTGCTATGGCGCTGTATTTGGAGATATCCTTATGAAATGCGTTTATCGGATGCGTCCTTATGAACAGGAAAAAGGCATCGTAAACCGAAAACACAAAATCTGGGAACAGAGAGCTATTGCCTTTATCCAAAGCGGAAGCGTCAGTCATGTCCATTTTAAAAAGCTGTGCAGAGAAATGGTTCATGATTTTGATATGATTCCTATTACCGGTCAGCGTAAGCCCCGCGTAGGAATTGTCGGAGAAATTCTTGTAAAATTCCTTCCTGCTGCCAACAACCATCTGGCAGAGCTTCTGGAAGAAGAGGGGGCCGAAGCTGTATGCCCGGATCTCATCGACTTTATCAGCTACTGTTTCTTCAACCAGAATTTTAAGTCAGAATATCTAGGCTTCAAAAAATCTAAAGCCGATGTTGCCAACTGGGGAATCAAAGCAATTGACTGGCTGAGAAAAGCAGCCAACGAGGCGTTGGAACAAAGCCGTCATTTTTCTCCTGCGGCAGATATCCGTGACCTTGCAAAAATGGCTGAACCAATCGTCTCCCCGGGCAACCAGACCGGAGAAGGCTGGTTCCTTACAGGAGAAATGCTGGAACTGATCAATGGAGGAGTTCCGAATATCGTCTGCATCCAGCCTTTCGGATGCCTGCCCAACCATATCGTGGGCAAGGGCGTGATCAAGGAGATACGCCGGACTCATCCAGGCGCCAATATCGTTGCCATTGACTACGATCCCGGAGCAAGTGAAGTAAACCAGCTGAACCGTATCAAACTGATGCTGTCTACTGCAATGAAGAATTTAGATAAAAAAGAATAATTTCCCGACACAAAAATCCTCAAACTGCCATAATCGCGGTTTGAGGATTTTTATTTACAGCATGGATAGAGACAAAATCCAGGTTCTATTGTATAATACTGTCATAAGAACCCCTTGTCTGTCAAAATTTATTTCATAAGGAGATGACGCTATGAAAAAGAAAAAAAGATGGATAGCTGTCTTATTCAGTATGATTCTGTTTGTTTCTATACTGAGTTCTGCCAGCATATCTGCCGCTTCAAATTCTGCAGTTCCGGCAAAAGTAACCATTGCCAAAATTTCCGCCTCACCTTCCAGAAAAGTAACCCTTTCCTGGAAAAAAACAACCCGGGCAACCGGCTATCGTATTTACTATAAACAATACGGTGCCCGGTCATGGAAATATATATCTTCTACGACCGGAACCTCTTATACACATATATCTACTTCCAAATGTCCTCTGACAGGTGGAAAAAAATACACCTACGTGGTTCGTGGGTATAACAAATATTCCCGTAAACAGGGTCCCTACGATAAAAAAGGAAGAACCATTACTGTACCTCTTCGGGTCAGTCAGATAAAACTGAACCGTACCTCTCTGGCCTTTAACAAAAAAGGCAGCAGTTACCATTTATCTGCGTCTGTTTTACCGCGTAATGCTACAAACAGATCCATCATCTGGAAAAGCTCCAATCCAAAAGCAGCCACTGTAAACGGTTCAGGTAAGGTTACTGCAGTCTCCAATGGAACCACTGTCATCACTGTTTCTGCCAGAGACGGATCTGGAAAAAAAGCAACCTGTAAGGTTACTGTCCGTATTCAGTCAGAAGCTTCCCGAATGGCATCCCAGGTTCTAAATCTGGTAAACAAAGAACGAAAAAAAGCAGGACTTCCTTTGCTTAAGGCATATGTACCTGGGGACAAAGCGGCCATGAAGCGCGCCAAAGAAATCAATCAACTTTTCGATCACATCCGGCCAAATGGAAGCTCCTGTTTTTCCATACTTTCCGAATATAATATCCATTCATGGGCATCAGGCGAAAATATCGCTGCGGGATATTCCCGTGCTTCCACTCCTCAGGGAGTTATGAATCTCTGGATGAACAGTCCCGGACACAGGGCAAATATCCTGAATCCCTCTTTTACCCACCTTTGTGTCGGATTTTATCGCTCTAACGGAAAGTCAAACTGGGTGCAGATATTCCTAAGGAATCCAGTATGGTCCCAATCCTCATAAAATAATCTGCCTGTATAAAATTTTATAAGCAAAAACCGCTGGATTTGTAACTTTTTCTCTGTATATAAATCACAGAAAATATGTTCAGATCCAACGGTTTTCTGATTCCGTATTTACACTCCAAAATATTCATCTAAATACGGCTGTAATGCATAATTATCCTGATTAAGTCTCTTTCCCATTTCAAGATATTCCTGAGAGTTTTCTCTATCATGGTTTATCGCATTCTGTGGATTTGCTGCATCAGCTGAATATCTCCATCGTATCAGTCTTCCCTGTGTCAGATAAAACCGATGAGCATCTTTTCCCTCATAATAGGCAAAAAACAATTCTCCGTCTCTATAATAATAAGATCTGCTGTATTCACTCCCATCTATATTTTTCGGGACAACAATGGATGCCAGTCCTTTTTCACCCATATAAAAAACTGCACCGTTGCTCAATTGTCCTTCTGTATATTTATGATTTGAAATATTTTGCATTATCTCATTATAATCTTCCCTGATATCCAGAACCTCTGTTTCAACATCAATATTTGAATTTTCTGTCTGCAGATCTGAGGAATAAGTATATATCTCTTTTACCATTTCTCCCGTAAAAGAATCTGCCTGTACGCCTGCCACTTCCCTATCCTGATATATGACATGCACATGGCTAAGATATTTCTCTCCTTCATCCCAATAAAAAGCCTCATCCTGAATATAACTCACATTCAGACTATCCGGAACTCCCAATTCTCTGGACATTTCTTCTAATTGCTCATTTGAAAATTCCCACATAGCATCTCTCAGCCATATATATTCTGTTTTCCTAGGAAGAAACCAGTCTTCATTAAATACTAAACTCGCCTTTTTATCTTCAAATATCAAATTCCCCGAAATACTGTCACCTTTTTCATCATCTCCATTCTGAAAAGAATACTTATTTTCTTTAAAAAACACAGCACTGCTTTTTATCTCTCCAGCATTCTTCCATTTTGCATGAAATGAAATTGTTCCCTCCGTTTCTTTGATAAATAAATAATCCTGGGTACCTGGCACAACATATAATCCTTCCTGAACATCCCCTTTGGGTTCTTCCTCAACTTCTGTTCTTGCTGCAGGTGCGGAAATCTCGTTATTTAGATTATTTTTAATTTGATCTCCCATTATTTGGGTTGCTTTTTCCTGTGGCTGCGCTGATACCATACATATAGATGCCGAGGCTGTCACAAGGCTCAATATCCATGTTATAATTTTTTTCTTTTTCATAAATCCTACTTTCATTTTGGATCAATACCCGATCTCTTTTAAAATTTTATCCATCACCCGGGCATTCTGTAAAGAAAATTCATGGGTCACATGGGGCTGTTCTCCGTTCAGGATACAATTTCCAAGCTGCTCTACTTCCAGACAATAATTGTCCCGCACACTCACGTGAACCTCCTGACAATCCTCTCCCTTTTTCACATAATAAGTAAGTTCTCCATCTGCATTAAAAGGAATAGGCGCTTCAATGGTTCCCTCTGTTCCATAAAGGAAGAACCGGTCGCCTCTCTGTGCAGAGCACATACCGGATACCATGCACGCTCTGCGGTTTTCATCAAAATGAAAATATGCAGAAGCAAAATCATCAATGTGCTGATCAGTAAAATGACCGATTGCCCTGACTTCTTTTGGCTCCTCTCCAAATAAAGCCAACATCAGGCTGGTACAATAGCAGCCCAGATCATAAACAGAGCCGCCTAATGTCTCACGACGGACACGGATATTATCCGGCGTATATCCTGGAGTGATAAAAATAGACTCCATGAAAGAAAGCTCACCAATGATTCCTGAATCCAGTGTTGCTTTTACGGAAGTGATCAGAGGACTGTGTAAATACGCAAACGCTTCCATAAATAATACTCCAGCTTTCTCACAAGCGTCGATCATTTCCTTTACATCTGCCTCGGTTCCTGATAAAGGCTTTTCACACAAAATATGTTTTCCCTTTGCAGCGGCCTTTAATACCCACTCTTTATGTAAGGTATTCGGAAGCGGAATATAAACTACTTCGATGTCCGGATCATCCAGCATTTCATCCATAGAATAATACGCTTTTTCAAAACCAAATGTTTCTTTGTACTGATCCACTTTTTCCTTTGAACGTCCCGCAATCCCATACAGGCAACAGTTCTCCGCTTTTTGCATACCTGGTATAGTGCAGCGCTTTGCAATATCTGCTGTACTTAAAACTCCCCATTTTACTTTTCTGCTCATAATATAATCCTCCCTGATCTTTTATTTTTTGTGATATCTTAATGCACAGATGTCGTTCCTTTTTTATTTCCAGATTACATTTGCCTCTTTTCTTGGCGCTGTTCTGGCATAGATTCTTTCCGGATATCCCAGCAGCATACATGCCTTAATGGTCTTTCCCTTTATATCCAGCCACTGCTTCAGTTCCTCGTTTGCTTCTGCAATCCTTGCCAGATATCCATTATATAAAACGCCCAATCCTAAAGAAACCGCCATATTTTCTATATTCTGAGCCGCAAGGCCTGCATCCAGCGGCCAGTCAGAAGTGATAAAAAGAACCACCGGTGCATTCCGGAATAAATAATCATCCTTTGGATCCTTTTTCCTTCTTCTGTTAAAAGCAACATAAGGAAGCAGCTCTCTTGCGATGTTCCGCCCTTCCCTTTTCTCCATTTCATCAATGTACTCCCAGACCATCTCTTTCAGCCTGTCCAGCTCATTCTGGACAAACACAAAGCAGCAGTCCTGGTTATTTTTTGCAGTAGCCGTATATCTTCCTGCCTGAAGCAGCTTTTCCAGTTCTTCTCTCTGCACCTTTACCGGCTTATAGCTGCGGACACTACGACGGAATTTAATGCTGTGCAGCAGCTTTTCCGGTTCCAGACAAAAACTTTCCTTCTCATATTCTTCCACGTCATCCATATCGTATTCTGGTATGGATACTGCCCCTGACGGACAGATTGCCACGCAATGGCCGCAGTGAAAGCAATCGTTTTTGATCACTGCCTTTTTATCTTTGATCATGATGCTGCCGACACTACAGTCAGCAGCACAAAGTCCACATCCAATACATTTTTCCTCATTGATCGTTACCATATGATTCTCCTTTTTCCTCAAAGACCAAACCAATCTGCTGTTCCATCTTTTCCGCAGGGTTTACATCCAAAATATTTTTTATCATTCATCTGCGCTTACTCTTATCAAGCCTGTTTGCAAATCCAGTTCCCTTTGAAAAATATATTACTTTCTCAAAAAATAATTAGAAACTCTGTAATTTATCTGTTTACATAATCAATCATAATTTTTTTACAGTTACTGCAATGATAAGCTTCACAATGAGGTATCCCCTCTGAACCTTTACTCACTTCCAGATCATCACGCTTTTTAATCCGGAAAAGATTGCCGTTTGGATTGTCAATTGCAAAAGTAATATCTCTTGAGCTCATTAAAAAACCTTTTATCATTTCTTCACCACAATATGGACACTTCATATTATTTCACCCCTGCAATTTTTAATTTATCATTATTTTTAACATAAAGTTTCTCCGACGCTTTGTTTGCTGTGGTTCCCACTATCTCATCCATATCTCCTTTTTATGCCCGGACTGCCCACCTCATCTTTGTACACTTCGCCCGGCTGTTGCGGCTGCATTCTTCCTGTGAAGGACGGATCACATCCTTACAGATTTCGCTGTAAATTCCTTCTTTATAAAACTGCTTAAAGGATTTCTTTACCAGGCGGTCCTCACCGGAATGGAAGGTAAGGATTGCCACACGGCCGTTTGGCGCCAGCACCTGAGGCAGCTTTTCCAGAAAATCATAAAGCACTTCAAATTCACTGTTTACATCGATACGCAGCGCCTGGAAAGATCTCTGACAGGATTTTTTCACCGCCTCCTTACGGTCTTTTTCCGGAAGAAAGGAAAGCGCCTTCTCTATCACATTTCTCAGATCCGTTGTGGTTTCAATAGGGCTGATCCTCCTCTGGCGGATAATAGCTCTGGCAATTTCCTGTGCGTAAGGCTCGTCTGCGTTTTCCAGAAGCATTCCATAAAGCTCTTCTTCTGTCACCTCTTTCAGGCGTTCTGCCGCACTGACTCCTTTCTGCGGGTTCATCCGAAGATCCAAAGGTCCGTCTGTCTTATAGGAAAAGCCTCTTTCCGGATTGTCGATCTGCATGGAGGAAACACCCAAATCAGCCAGAACAAAATCGAATTTTCCTGCTTCGGCTGCAACCTGATCGATATTGCGGAAATTCAGAAGCTTTACTGTAAGGATATCCTCTCCATAACCCAGATTCTTCAGACGTTCTTTTGTTTTTGCAGATTCGATAGGATCCACATCAAGACCGTAAATATGCCCTTCTCCTTTCAGGCATTTCAGCATCTCAAGGGTGTGTCCCCCATACCCCAAAGTAGCGTCCAGTCCTTTCTGACCCGGCTGGATCTGAAGGAAATCCAGAATTTCCTTTACACAGATGGAAATATGCATACCTGCCGGAGTGCTTCCCTTACGGATGACCTTTTCTACCACATCTGCATATTTTTCCGGTTGGTGTTCTTTATATTTTTCACTGAAATGTCTGGGATGGGTACCAGAATAACGAACGCGGCGTTTATGTTTCTTTTCCATGCCATCTGTATTTTTTAAATCGTTGCTCATTTTTCTCTGTCTCCTTTATCTGATATTCTAAATTAATATCTGAAACTATCTATAGAATAGCAGAAAATACAATAAATCACAATGGCAGGAAAACATCTCAAAAAATTGACGAAAGAAAGAATATTTTCTGCTTTACTTTTCCTGTTATTTGGCATAGAATGTTTCATTACAACCTGGCGATCATCCTACAGGTATTATAATTTTATTGGAAAGTGGTGAACGAATTTGAAACGACATTTTTTTCTGAAATTTCTGACTCCCGGCAGGATCATACTATTTCTGGTTCTTATCTATATCGCCCTGCTTACGGTGCCGTATATCCGGCATAAAAAAGTTTCCGAAAGCTTCCAGAGGGATTTCAGTGAAAGAGAATTTTACAGCCAGACAACAGGGACAGAACGGATTGCATATATCAACGACAATACCGACGCGCTCCTTTATCGTCTGAACATGTTTGAGCAGGCAGAAAAAGAGATTATTCTGTCTACCTTTGATTTTAATGCAGACAAAAGCGGCAGAGATGTTATGGCAGCCCTTCTTCACGCAGCCGACCGGGGTGTAAAGGTCCGGGTAATTGTTGACGGCTTCAGCGGCTTTATGGATGTCAAAGGTAAGGGAAACAAATGGTTTCAGGCTCTTGCCTCCCACGAGAATGTTTCCCTCCGTATCTATAATCCGATCACATTTTTGAAACCATGGAAGATGCAGGCGCGGCTCCATGATAAATATGTGATCATTGACGGGCAGATGTTTCTTTTAGGCGGCCGAAACACAATGAATCTCTTCCTTGGAGATTATTCAAAAGCAAAAAATATTGACCGCGAAATTTTTGTATATGAAACAGAAGATCAGAAGGATTCTTCCCTTTATCAGCTCCGTTCCTATTTTGAAAAAATCTGGGAATTAAAGGACAGCCGGGAATTCACCTGCAAAAAACTCACAGGAGAAATTGAGGAATGCCTGATCTCCCTGAAAAAGCGTTATGCCGACCTGAAAGAAACTTATCAGGAAGCTTACACTGACTGGGATTATCAGAAGCTTACCTTTGAAACCAATAAGATTTCACTTTTATGTAATCCACTGGAGGCAGAAAATAAAGAGCCCTGGATGTGGCATTCCATTCATCAGCTTCTTCTGGATGGAAAAAAAGCCCTGATCTACACTCCTTATATTATCTGTGGAAAAGAAATGTACCAGGGACTTACAGAATTAAAAGAAAAAAATATCCCTCTGGAGATCATCACCAACGATGTGGCAAGCGGAGCAAATCCATGGGGATGTACCGATTACCTGAACCAGAGAAAAAAAATCTGGAAAACAGGCGCAAAGGTCTATGAATTTATGGGCGGTCATTCCTGCCATACAAAAGCAATTCTGATTGATGACCGTATGAGCATTGTAGGCTCTTATAATCTGGATATGCGAAGCACCTATCAGGATACCGAACTGATGCTTGCCATCGACTCCCCGAAACTGAATTCCATAATCCGGGAAGAAGCCCAACGTGACAAGACTTACAGTAAAACCATTGGAGAAAACGGGGAATATATCCAGGGTGAAAATTATCAGCCCAAAGAACTGAGTTTTGGGAAAAAAGTTTTCTATGCAGTCTTAAGAGTACTGACCGTACCACTGAGAAGATTCCTGTAAATATCGATGGGGTGGAATATGATTTTTTGTCTGTAACTGACATGCAGGCTCAGCACTACTATCCAGCCTGCGGCTGGCAGCCGGCCGAAGGCCGTAAATATCCAAAAGGATTTCTATTTAGCTGATGAACTACCATCAGATGCAAAGAGAAAAAGGCAGATCATAGTGCCTTGCGAGGTTTACCAGGAAACGCCGCACAGCACATGATCTGCCTTTTCTCATATGCATCGTCTGTGGGTAACAAAATCCGCCCTTCCCCACAAACAGAAATTTTTAGGACAATTCCAGCTTTCCTGTATACAGCTGATAATAGGTTCCTTTCATTTTAATCAGATTCTCATGGTCGCCTCTTTCAATGATTTTCCCGTGATCCAGTACAATGATGGCATTGCTGTTGCGGATGGTGGAAAGTCTGTGGGCGATCACAAATACGGTACGGCCTTTCATCAGGTTGTCCATACCCTTCTGGACAATACTTTCCGTACGGGTATCGATGCTGGAAGTTGCCTCATCAAGAATCAGCACCGGCGGATCTGCCACGGCTGCTCTTGCAATAGAAAGCAGCTGTCTCTGTCCCTGAGAAAGCTCCTCTCCGTCACCGCTGAGCATGGTCTGATATCCATTTGGAAGCATACGGATAAACTGATCGGCATGTGCAAGCTTCGCCGCCTGGTAAACCTCCTCATCTGTTGCATCCAGCTTACCGTAACGAATATTGTCCATGATCGTGCCGGTAAACAGGTGGGTATCCTGAAGCACGATTCCCAGAGAACGGCGAAGATCGTCTTTTTTGATCTTACTGATATTGATGCTGTCATAGCGGATCTTACCTTCCTGAATATCATAAAAACGATTGATCAGGTTGGTGATGGTCGTTTTTCCCGCACCTGTGGATCCTACAAACGCCAGCTTCTGTCCCGGCTTTGCATAAAGACTGATATTCTTCAGGATCACCTTATCTTCATTATATCCAAAGGTTACATTTTCAAATACCACATCTCCGGTCAGCTCTGTATACGATACAGAACCATCTGCGGAATGAGGATGCTTCCACGCCCACATACCGGTACGTTCTTTACATTCCACAATGTTTCCGTCCGCATCTTTTCTGGCATTGACAAGTGTTACATAGCCCTCGTCTTTTTCCGGTTCCTCATCGATCAGATTAAAGATACGTTCTGCGCCGGCCAGCGCCATGACAATGGCATTAAACTGCTGTGCTACCTGCATAAACGGCTGGGTAAAGCTTTTTGTAAACTGAAGATAAGAAGCCATGACACCAAGAGTAATACCGCCGATTCCCAGAACGGAAAGCAGTCCTCCAAGTACTGCAGTCAACACAAACTGCAGGTTTCCGATATTGCCGATCACCGGTCCCATCATATTCGCATAAGTGTGAGCCCTGGCTGCGCTTTCAAAAAGAGCTTCATTCAGCTTATCAAACTCCTCTTCGGATTTCCGCTCGTGATTAAATACTTTTACCACTCTCTGACCGTTCATCCGTTCTTCCACAAAGCCTGTCACATCTGCCAGAGACATCTGCTGGCTGACAAAATACTTTCCACTGTTTCCGCCGATCTTGTTCGTCACAAAGATCATCACAAAAATCACCGCGACTGCCAGAAGGGTCAGAAGAGGACTCAGAGCGATCATGGAAACAAACGTAACGATAATCGTAAAAAACGCCATCAGCGCCTGAGGGATCGACTGACTGATCATCTGTCTCAGCGTATCCGTATCATTGGTGTAAAGACTCATGATCGAACCATTTGTCCTCTGGTCAAAGTAACGGATAGGAAGTGTCTGCATATGCTCAAACATATCGTCACGCACTCTTTTCAGCACACCCTGTCCGATAAATACCATCATTCTGGTATAGATAAAGGTTGAGATCACACCCAAGAGGAAGATACCGCCCAACACTGCCAGCGCACGGTAAAGACCTGCAAAATCCGGAGTCTGCTGTCCGATCAGAGGGATGATAAAGTCATCCAGAAGGAACTTCAGGGACAAGGATACAGAAATTGTTGCTACAGAACTGATCAGAATACAGATAAATACCAGGATCAGCTGCATTTTATAAGTTTCTGTCATGTACTTCAAAAGACGTTTTGCTGTTTTCAGATTGTCTTTGGAAAGCCGGCGCATTTTCTTTTTATTCTCTTTCTTACTCATCATCCTCACCTCCCTTGACCTGGGATTCATAAACTTCTCTGTAAATCTCATTTGTCTCAAGAAGCTCCTGTGAAGTTCCTATGCCTGTCACTTCACCGCCGTCCAGTACAATGATCTGGTCCGCATCTTCAATGGATGCTACTCGCTGGGCAATGATGATCTTTGTGGTATCCGGGATTTCTTCACGAAAAGCCTTACGGATCAGGGCATCTGTCCTGGTGTCTACTGCACTTGTAGAATCATCAAGGATCAGAATCTTCGGTTTTTTCAAAAGGGCTCTGGCAATACAGAGACGCTGTTTCTGACCGCCGGAAACATTATTTCCGCCCTGAACGATCTGGGTATTGTAGCCTGCCGGAAACTCGTTGATAAATCCGTCTGCCTGCGCAAGCCTACACACTCTCTGCACTTCCTCTTCACTGGCATTTTCATTTCCCCAGCGGATATTTTCGTAGATCGTACCGGAAAACAGTACGTTCTTCTGAAGCACCATGGAAACCTGGTCACGGAGAACCTCCAGATTATAATCCCTTACATCAATGCCGCCGACTTTTACACTTCCGTCCGTTACATCATAAAGTCTTGGGATCATCTGCACCAGTGTAGATTTGGCGCTTCCGGTACCGCCGATAATACCGATCGTCTGCCCGGACCGGATATGAAGATTAATATCTTTCAGAGAAAGATTTCCGCCTTTTCCGCCATAGCTGAAGTTTACATGGTCAAAGACAATATCTCCATTTGGAACTTCTGAAGCCGCGTCTTCCTTATCCTTCATTTCCGGAACTTCCTTCAGAACCTCTGTAATACGATCTGTGGACGCTTCTGCGATCATGATCATGACAAACACAAAGGTTACCATGGAAAGGGACATCAGAATCTGAAGGGCATATACGATCACACTTGTCAGTTCACCTGTTGCCATGCTTCCAAGAACAATACTTTTTCCTCCGATGGCAACAAGAAGAAGCACCACTGTATACATGGTAAACTGCATCACCGGAGCGTTCCATGCAACAATCTTCTCTGCCTTTGTGAAAAGATCATATACATATTTAGAAATACCGTGGAATTTATCAATCTCATGGTCTTCCCTTACAAAAGCTTTTACCACACGGGAGGCATTTACATTTTCCTGAACAGAATTATTCAGAATATCATACTCGTCGAATACCTTGATAAAATGAGGATGGGCTTTTTTTGCAATAAAAATAAGCGTTCCTCCGAGAAACGGGATTACGATCAGAAAGAGCAGCGCAATCTTGACATTGATCACCAGAGTCATTACCCAGGAAAGGATAATCATGATCGGAGCTCTTGCCAGCATACGGATACTCATCATATATGCCATTTGTACGTTTGTGATATCTGTGGTCATTCGTGTAACCAGACCGGATGTGGAAAAATGATCGATATTCTTAAAAGAAAAATCCTGTACCTTATAAAAAATATCATGTCTCAGATTTTTCGCATAACCTGCGCCTGCTACAGCAGCCATATTTCCGGCAAGTACACCGAACCATAATGCAAGCATAGCCATAATGACAAGGATCAGCCCCCGCTGCATAATGTAGCCCAGATTGCCCTGTGCAATGCCGATATCAATAATCTTCGCCATTTCCATAGGGATCAGAACTTCCATAAATACCTCAAGGATCACAAAGAACGGAGCCAGTACAGACTGTTTCCTGTATTCCCTGACTGATCTTAAAAGTGTCTTATTCATTCTTCTTTGTCTACCTCCTTATTCTCCCTGTTATTTTCTGCAAGATTACGACACATCTGGCAAAGGACTTTTTTGCATAACAAAAGATCCTCGTCTGAGATTCCTTTTGTCATGCGAACTTCTACTTCCTGAATATGCTTCAGGATATCCGGACGGATAGCCTCTGCTTTTTTTGTGGGCAGTATCCTTTTCAGCCTTGCGTCCTCTTTCACGCTTTCCCGGTAAATAAAACCGTTTTTTTCCATAAGCTTCAGAATCCCTGATGCTGTGGATTTCCGGATCTGAAATTCCTCCTCAAGATTTTTCTGATAAATATCTCGATGAAGTGTTTCCAGAAGAATATATTTCAGTACATGCTTCTGCATGGAAGTAAGTTCATTTTCCTCCATCGCTTTCACCGGCTTCTGACTGCGTTTCAGCTGATGTGATAAAATACGTATCAGCCTTCCTGTGTGCATATCCCGAATTTTCTGGTCATTATCCTGCATTTCTTACCTCTTTTCATTTAGTTAGCGTCCTAACTTTTCACATTATACAAAGAAGAATTTTTTATGTCAATATGTTTTTTTGCGTTTTTTACTGTCAGATTTCAAGCTTCAGAAGCTCTTTCGCCGTCTCCAGACGCTGATAAAACTGTGGATAAAACTCTTCTTTTTCATCAAAGGGCGTATAGTAAAACCGACTGAGCACATACATATTCAGATTTTTTATAAGTGTTTCATCTTCTGTATGATAAAACACCTCCTGTACATCAATCAGAAAATCATGCCAGTCCAGGACAAATTTTTCATACTGTTTCAGATCCGGCGTATCCAGCCATTTCTTTACCTTGATCTTGGATCTGTTTTTCTTTTTGCATTCATGGATCTGAAGAATATATTTAAATCCACCTTCTGTATAATATCTTCCCAACGGAAACAGTCTGCAGAATCCCGGCCGTATCTGATGAATGGAACATCGGCCTTTGTCATTAAGAAATACACAGCGCTCCTGTGGCCCTTTCATTGCCAGATGAGGCAGAATATTTCCATCTGTCATCCCCAGCTCCAATACTGTACTCATAAGCTCTTCCGGTGTTTTGCCAAGTCCCCTTGAAAGTCTGTGCACATCATATGGATCCAGGATCACTGTGTCTCCCATTCCCTGACAGCAGTCACAGCAGCCCTGACAATCCTGGCAGTCTGCCTTTACCATATCATTTGCTTCGTATAAATTGCCGTCGGAGATTTCCTCCAGTGTTACTTCTCTTCTCATTTGTCTCTCTCTCCCATCCAGTCATACGCGATACGCTGTGAACCGTCATCTGTATATATAATCCCGCATCTTCCAAATTCGTTTTTTTCCAGAGCCTTCTGCATGGGAATATTATCCTTATGAGTATCGATCCTCAAATAACCGATCTGATTTTTGCAGAACGTAAAGCAGGCTTCTGCCACACCCCGGACTGTTCCGTCAGAAGCCACCCGATGTATGACTCCATAAGGCTGTTTTCCGTGCCAGCTGCCCTTTTCTATCATCTGATACGTGGGATCCTCTCCCTTAAAAAACACAAAAACTCCCCGGATCTGCTGGTCTTCTGTACATACGTAGCTGATCTGTTCTTCTATATCACAGATAATTCTCTCTCTGGGCGGATATTTATCTGCCCACTGATCCGGATTTCCATTTTGAGCCATAAATTTTCTGGCATGATCGTAAATCCTCAAAATATCTGTAAGATCTTTTTTCTCTGCTTTTCTTATTTTCATTGGTTTTTCTCCTTTTCTATCTCATTGTACAGGAGTATAATGTTGATTGTCAATCAGGTTCCATCCTGAGGTTACTGTTCACAGCAACGATAGTGCCGTGTGAACAGTAACCTCCTAATACATATTCTATAAAAATGGAGGAAACATACCATGCGATCTCTCGCTGTCTATCTGAAAAACTATAAAAAAGAAAGCATCCTTGCTCCTTTTTTCAAGTTTCTGGAAGTGATATTTGACCTGCTGGTTCCTGTTGTGATCGCCCGGATCATTGACATCGGCATAGCCGGAAATGACCGCAGCTTTATCTTACAGAATTTTTTTCTGCTGATTCTTATGGCTGCCGCAGGCCTTACCGTCAGTATCACTGCCCAGTATTTTGCCGCAAAGGCAAGCGTAGGCTTTGCGGCACAGCTTCGACAGGCTGTTTTTGACCATGTGCAGAAATTTTCCTACGCAGAGCTTGATCAGATCGGAACCCCTACTCTGATCACCAGACTTACCAATGATATCAACCAGGTTCAGAATGGACTGAATATGGGGCTTCGCCTTCTTCTTCGGAGTCCGTTTATTGTCCTGGGTTCCATGATCATGGCTTTTACCATCAATCTGCGCTGTGCCCTGATCTTTGCAGCTGCCATCCCCTTTCTCTTTCTGGTGGTATTTGTGATCATGTATCTGAGCATTCCCCTTTTCCGAAAAGTACAGGGACGGCTGGATCGTGTCACTGCTCTTACAAGAGAAAATCTTACCGGCATCCGTGTGATCCGGGCTTTCTGCCGCGAAAAAGAAGCGGTAAAAGAATTTGATGACTGCAATCAGGAGCTGACACGCCTGAATGAATTTGTTGGTAAGCTAAGTGCACTTCTCAACCCTGTCACCTATGTACTGATCAACATCGCCACTGTGATCCTGATCAGCACCGCCGGAATCCAGGTAAATATGGGAAGCATGCAGCAGGGACAGGCCGTTGCCCTTTATAATTACATGGCTCAGATGATTGTTGAACTGATCAAACTGGCTTCTCTTATCATCACCCTGAACAAAGCCGCCGCCTGCACAGACCGTGTGGCAGATGTACTGGCTGTCGCTCCTTCCATGCATTATAAAGAAAAAACTGCAGCAGCTGACAAAACTGACTGTGCGGTTTCCTTTGAACATGTAACTTTTTCCTATCCGGATACCGGAGCTCCCAGCCTTTCTGATATCTGCTTTTCTGTCAGACAGGGACAGTCTGTAGGAATCATCGGAAGTACAGGAAGTGGTAAATCCACCCTTGTAAACCTGATCGCCCGTTTTTATGATGCCACCAGCGGTTCTGTCCTGATTGACGGACAGAATGTACAGAATTTTTCCCGGTCTGATCTGCGCCGCAAGATTGGTGTTGTGCCTCAGAAAGCGGCTCTTTTCAAAGGAACGATCCGTGACAACCTGAAATGGGGAAACGACACTGCCTCCGATGAAGAAATCTGGCAGGCGCTTTCTATGGCACAGGCAAAAGAGGTCGTAGAACAAAAAGAAGGTCAGCTGGATCATATGATAGAACAAAACGGCAAAAATCTTTCCGGCGGTCAGAGACAACGTCTTACCATTGCCCGCGCACTGGTTAAACAGCCGGAAATCCTGATTTTAGATGATAGTGCCAGTGCTCTTGATTTTGCAACCGATGCGGCTCTCCGAAAATCACTTTCTATTTTAAATGGAAAAACAACTTCTTTTCTGGTATCCCAGAGAGCATCCAGCATCCGTCAGTGTGATTTGATCCTTGTTCTGGATGACGGCTGTCTTGCAGGAAAAGGAACGCATCAGGAGCTTGTAAATACCTGTGAAACCTATCGTGAAATCTTTTTCTCCCAGTTTCCGGAAGAACGTATTTCATATGAACACTCGCAAACACAGATATCGGCTTCTGAAAAAGACAAGGAGGTGACTCTATGAAAAGTACAGAAAAAAAACCAGGCAGCAGTATGACCGTATTAAAAAAAGTACTTCGCTTTATCGGAAGGTATCGCTTTCTGCTGATTCTAAGTATCCTGCTGGCATCTGTATCTGTACTGCTCCAGCTGTATGTTCCGGTTCTGTTTGGACACGCTATCGATGAGATCATCGGAACCGGACAGGTGAACTTTTCCCGTATGTGGGGATATCTCCGTCAGATTCTGATCCTGGTTCTCATTTCCGGAGGTGCCTCCTGGATCATGAATCTTATTAATAACCGAATGACCTTTTATACTGTACGTGATATCCGTGCAAAGGCGATCAGGCAGATTCAGCATCTGCCGCTTTCCTGGCTGGATACCCAGAGTACCGGTGATATCATCAGCCGTGTGATCGCAGATGCAGATATTCTTTCTGACGGACTGCTTCTTGGCTTTACACAGTTGTTTTCCGGTATTGTCACAATCATTGGAACTCTGGTATTTATGCTTTCCAAAAATGTCCTGATCACGATACTGGTCATCGTGCTGACGCCGTTAAGCTTTTTTGTGGCAAAATTCATTTCCACTCACACTTTCCAGATGTTCCGGAAACAAAGTGATGCCCGCGGACGCCAGACTTCTCTCATTGAAGAAATGATAGGAAATCAGAAGATTGTTCAGGCATTTGGTTATGAGGACAGGGCTTCTCTGCGTTTCCGCAAGATCAACGAAGAACTTCAGACTACCAGCCTGAAAGCTGTTTTTTACAGCAGCCTTACCAATCCCTGCACCCGCTTTGTCAACAATATCATTTATGCTGCGGTAGCTCTTGTGGGCGCATTCCTGATCCCGGGCGGCGGACTGACTGTAGGCGGTCTTTCTGTTATGCTGGCTTACGCTAATCAATATATGAAACCCTTTAACGATATCAGTTCCGTTGTGACTGAGCTGCAGAATGCCCTTGCCTGCGCCTCCAGAATATTCGCGCTTTTGGAAGAGCAGCCGGAAAGCCCGGATGGGACAGAATATCTCAAAGATGTAAAGGGAAACGTAACACTTGACCAGGTATCTTTCCGTTATATACCTGACAAACCTCTGATTGAAAACTTCAGTCTGCAGGCAGAGCCTGGAAAAAGGATTGCTATCGTAGGTCCTACCGGATGTGGAAAAACTACCTTTATCAATCTTCTTATGCGGTTCTATGACGTAGATTCCGGTACGATCTCCGTAGATGGAAAGGAGGTTTCCGGTCTCTCCCGCCATTCTTTAAGAAAAAGCTACGGTATGGTACTTCAGGATACCTGGATCAAGGCAGGAACCGTCCGTGAAAACATTGTCATAGGTAAACCGGATGCTGCAGATGATGAAGTGATCCAGGCTGCAAAGCTGTCCCACAGCTGGGAATTTATCCGGCGTCTGCCGGAAGGGCTTGACACTAAAATCAGCGAAAGCAGTCTGAGTCAGGGACAGAAGCAGCTGCTCTGCATTACCCGCGTTATGCTCTGTCTGCCGCCTATGCTCATTCTGGACGAGGCGACCTCAAGTATCGATACCCGAACAGAAATGCTGGTTCAGGAGGCCTTTGACCGTCTGATGCAGGGACGTACCAGTTTCGTTGTAGCGCATCGTTTATCCACGATCCGCAATGCAGATGAGATCCTGGTTATGAAAGACGGAAGCATCATTGAGCAGGGAACTCACGAACAGCTGATGAAAAAAGGCGGCTTCTATCAGACGCTTTATAACAGCCAGTTTGTGCAAACCACTCTGTAGAAAAAAGGGGAAGGAAACCGTTTCGCCGATTTCCTTCCCCTTTCTCTGTTTCAGAAAATTATTTTTTCCATTCCTTCAGATAATCTTCTGTCAGTGCAACCGCATCCCGGATACACTGAGGGCAGGAACAGAGAACCACGCCTGTATCCACGCCCTTTAGTTCACGGCATAAATAAGAACCGTTTTTTTCTTTAAATTTCAGTACATGATTCTTTACCGTCTTATAGGTTCTCCCTTTTGTGATGGGGCCTTTTTCCGGATTTCCCACACTTCCGGCAAGTCCCATGATCATCATCATACCGGAAAGGGCGCCGCACATCTCCATCATTCCCATTCCGAACCCAAATCCTTCGGCAATACGGAACATCTCCTCTTCCTCTACTCCAAAATCCTGGCAGAAGCTGCATGCCACTGCCTGTGCACAGTTATACCCTTTCTCATGTAATTCCATCGCATGATTTTGTCTGGCGCTCATTTTTATTCTCCTTTGTTTTTTATTTTCTCTCTTTCCAAGCAAGCTCCACAGCCCAGTTCTGCATATCCGAAAACATATTTCCCTTTATCTGTTCATAAGTCATCCAGAGAAGTCTGTGATCCTTTTCCGCAGGCTCCTGGATCTTTTCGATCAGTTCTCCCGGATAATAATGCTGGATGGGATGAAAAAGCCCTTTTCTTTCGTGAATACTGTAGGCTTCTGCCGACGCAAGCATCTCTCCGATCCAGCATGTATATCCACATTCCTCCAGGCATTCTCTCCGGATGCATTCCTGATCATTTTCCTTTCCCTGGATTCCTCCGCCCAGCAGAAAAAGTCCTCTTGGGGTATGGACCACGGCAATCCTGTCTCCGGCAAAAGGGATCAGATAAGCTCCCGGTCTTTCATAATAAACTCCTTCCTGTTTCCTGCCAAATACCTTATGCACCTGACTCACGTCCTTTCCTGTTTTTCTGTAAATACAAAAAAGCTGCGATACATATTATTCCTGAAAGCAGAGAACCTGCCGGGGAAGCCAGCCCCATAGGATACAGCGTATCCGGAAAAAGTCTGGAGGCCAGCCAGGCTCCGGGAATACGAACGCACACAATTGAAACAGAATTGTGCAGGAAGGAAATCCCTGCCATTCCAAGAGCACAGAAATAACCGCTGAAACAGAAATGCACGCCTGCCAGCATACAGTCCCATATGTAAGAACGGAGATACTGTCCGCCAAGTATGGCAACCTCTGCATCTTCTGTAAAAAATCCCACAGCCTGAACTGAGATAAACTGTGTAAGCACGGATACCACAAATCCAAATCCCACAGTAATACATACTGCATATTTCAATGTCTTTACGGCACGTTCCGGCTTTCCGGCTCCGATATTCTGAGCCGACAGGGCTGAGACTGCCGAAAGCATAGAAGATGGTACAAGGAAAACAATTCCGATCAGCTTTTCCACAATTCCTACTGCCGCCGCATCATTCAATCCTCTTTGATTGACGATTACTGTGATCACAATAAATGCGATCTGGATAAACCCATCCTGCAGGGCAACCGGGATTCCTACCTTTAAAATCTGTCTCATCACATTTCCTTTTGGTAAGAAATTATCTCTTCGAATGCGAATCCCTGTTTTTCTTTTTCGTATTACTGCCATTGAAACGATCACGCTGACTGTCTGGGATAATACTGTTCCAAGAGCAGCACCTGCCGGGCCTAAATGAAACCCTCCGATAAAAACATAATCCAGAACGATGTTTACCCCACAGGCTACGGCAATAAAGTACATAGGGCTTTTGGAATCTCCCATGCCTCTGAATACAGAACTGATAATGTTATAGGCCGTAATAAAAGGTATTCCCATAAAACAGATCTTAAGATATGCCACCGTACCGGATACAGCTTCTTCCGGAGTAGACATCACACGGACAATTGGATCAACAAACAGCATCAAACCCAGTGTCAGAACTGCAGCCACTGCCATAAACAGCACTATTGTATTTCCGATTGCCTCTGCAGCCTGATCTTTCTTTTGTGCTCCGACAGCCTTTCCAATAACAACGGTGGATCCCATGGCAAGTCCCACGATCATCACCGTAAGCATGTGCATAACCTGGCTTCCCACAGAAACTGCCGTTATACTGTCTACTCCATTAAACTGACCTACAATGAACAGATCTGCCATTCCATATAAAGTCTGCAGAAAATATGACAGCAGATAAGGCAGGGAAAAGAACACAATGTTCTTAAGCACACTGCCTGAGGTTAAATTTTTTTCCATAATCATTCTCTCCTGATATCCTGGATTTCGATTTTTAGTATAGCACAAAAAATATCTGTCAGGTACTGGCAAATTGTCAAAAATCTCATTGCATAAAACATTGCAGGAAATTTTTTTCATGATAAAATATGTGTATATTTAACAAAAGGGGCTGTTTTCATGATATATACACATCATTTTCTCTCTCCACTTGGAGAGATGCTCATGGCCGGCGATGATAAAGGACTTAGCGGACTCTGGTTCTGCGGACAAAAATATTTCGGACTTGGCCTTGATCCGGAACATAAAGAAAAAGCCCTGCCTGTTTTTAATCAGACAGAGCAGTGGCTCCAGATTTATTTTTCCGGAAAGGAACCTGATTTTTCAGTTCCTCTTCATTTCTCAGGAACAGATTTCCAAAAAGAAGTATGGAAGCTTCTCTGCACCATTCCCTATGGGCAGACTGCAGCCTACGGCGAAATTGCCCGCAGACTGGCCCTGCAAAAAAGACTGCCCCACATGTCCGCTCAGGCTGTAGGCGGAGCGGTGGGGCATAACAAAATTTCTATTCTTGTTCCCTGTCATAGAGTTCTTGGTTCCAATGGCAGCCTTACCGGATATGCCGGAGGTCTGGAAAGGAAAAAATATCTCCTGGAACTGGAGCATATCCTTATCTGAGGATTCTTCCTGCGATCCTTGCAAGAATCCTTCCTCCGGGGAGAGCCGCCAGCTCTTCCTCATCCGGTCTGCTGATAAACAGATATGCCAAAAGATATACAATACCTCCAAGACCAATGGCAAGCACCAGTTCCACTGCCAGAAAGACCCGTCCCTCCGGAAGAAGAAAACTAAGACCATAATAAACACCGCCTGCCACCAGCGCCATAGGTACGGAAGCCAGCAGCGGGTTCAGATATGCAGTTCTCCATGGATTTACATGACGCATGTATTTCCGCATGGCAGCTTCATTAAGAAGACACATAACAACCGCATAAACAATCATGGCGATCACGATAGTATAGATTCCCAGATCTGTGAAGTACAAAAGAAGCAGCATGGCGATCACATCTGCCACCAGCGCTATTGCCGCATGGATCATTGGGATCTTCGGCTTGCCGATCCCCTGAAGGACTCCGTTGGAAATATTGGAATTTCCGTTCAGAATGATCGTAACAGCTCCAAGAATCAGAAGTAAGGAACCTTCCCCGTTTGTCCCCGGAAAAAGCAGCCGGATCACCGGTCCTGCCAGTACTGCCAGACCAACAGCCGCCGGAATGGATATGATCATACTGATCCAGGTTGCCCTGTCGATCTTCTGGTTTGCAGTCCGAATATCCCGTCTTGCATAATGAGCAGACACCTCAGGTATCATGGATGTAGGAGCCGTACTTGCCAGTGTCAGAGGAATATTGATAATGGTCATAAAATAACCATACTCTGCATACAGGTTTCCGATCAGCTCAGGATCCATCCCCTTTGTTCCCATAATACCGGAGTACATATAACTGTTGATATATCCATTTACATTATAGATAAAAGCACTGAGCACGATGGGCATGATAATAAGTATAATGCTTTTCATTACGGAAGAAGTGCTTTCATTTACAGATCTTCTGTCACTTTTCAGCCTTTTTCTGATATTTCTGCGGTTCAGTCCATAGATCAGAAGCATAAAAAGAAGCGCTGCGGTCACACCTGCTCCCGTACCCATAGTAGCGCCTGCCGCCCCCCACTTCTGGACAACAGCCTCACTTTCTCCGCTGAAATGACTGATCATCACGGAAGACATTACAAGAGCAAACACTGCCACAAAGATCTGCTCGATGATCTGAGAAAGAGAGGTCGGCATCATATTGCGGTATGCCTGAAAATATCCCCGGAACACGCCAAGGATGCCGGAAAGAAAAATCGTAGGAGCCAGCATCTGCAGCGCAAGTCTTGCTCCCTCCATCGAATCCGGCACCAGTATCTTTGCTCCAAACACACAGACAAGAGAAATGATTCCCCCTGCCACTACCGCATATAAAAGTGCACAATGAAAAACTTTCTGAGCATCCCGGTATCTGCGGAAAGTGATCTTTTCCGCCATGATCTTTGATACCGCCTGCGGGATACTGAATGAAGCGATCATCAGAAGAATAAAGTATACATTCTGAGCGAACTGGAACATGGCATAGCTGTTGTTTCCAAGAGTTGTGGAAAGAGGACTTTTGTACAGCATGCCAATAATCTTGGAGATCAGCGCAGCTACCATTAAAAAGGAGGCGTTCCTTACAAGTGTATTGTCATTATTTTTACTCATGGTTATTCCGTTCCTTTATTTTCGATCTGCCAGTCTACAGGCTCCAGACCGTTTTCTTTTAAAAATTCATTTGTCCGGCTGAAATGCCTGCATCCAAAAAAGCCCCGATAGGCAGACAGCGGACTGGGATGAGGCGCTTCCAGGATCAGATGCTTTGGATTATTCAGCATAGATTTTTTCATCTGAGCCGGGCGTCCCCATAAAAGAAAGACGATGGGGCGGTCCTGTTCATTGAGAATGCGGATTGCCGCATCTGTAAACTGTTCCCACCCAATTCCTCTATGAGAATTAGCCTGATGCGCCCGTACTGTCAGAACTGTATTTAAAAGAAGCACCCCCTGACGGGCCCATTTTTCCAGATAACCATTATCCGGGATACTGCATCCCAGATCATCATGAAGTTCCTGATAAATGTTTACTAACGACGGAGGAATGTCCACGTCCTTTTTTACAGAAAAACATAATCCATGTGCCTGTCCATCGTTATGATAGGGATCCTGTCCCAGGATCACAACCTTCACCTGACTTAACGGGGTAAAATGAAAGGCATTAAACATATCATCTGCAGGAGGAAATATCTTTCTTGTCTGATATTCCTGCATAACAGTTTTATATAATTTTGTATAATATGGCTGATGAAATTCATCCTTAAGAGCTTCCAGCCATTCTCCTGACAACGGAGCCATAAATTCACCTCTTTATCTTCGTACGGAGATTCCCTTCTCTGCCAGATAGTCCTTCACCTGGCTGATCTCCAGTTCTTTGTAATGAAATAAGGACGCAGCCAGAGCTGCATCTGCGCCTCCTTCAGAAAGCGCCTCATAAAAATGCTCCAGAGTTCCGGCGCCTCCGGATGCGATCACCGGAATGGAAACTGCCTCGGCCACAGCACGGGTCAGTTCTATATCATAGCCGGCTTTTGTGCCGTCACAGTCCATACTGGTAAGAAGAATTTCTCCTGCCCCAAGAGCTTCTGCCTTTTTTGCCCACTCTATGGCATCCAGCCCCGTATCCAGACGGCCTCCGTGCTTATAAATATTCCATCCGCCTTCCGGTCTCCTTCTGGCATCAATGGCAACCACCACACACTGGCTTCCAAATTTTTCTGCCGCCTCAGAGATCAGCTCCGGCCGGTCAATTGCTGCCGAATTAACGGATATCTTGTCCGCTCCCTCCCTGAGAAGCCTTTTGAAATCCTCTACCGTACGGATCCCGCCGCCTACGGTAAAAGGAATAAACACACTGGAAGCTACGGCACGGACCATATCCGCCACCGTATCCCTCTCTTCGCAGGAAGCTGTAATATCCAGAAAAACCAGTTCATCCGCACCTGCCGAATCATAGGCCCTTGCAATCTCCACCGGATCTCCGGCATCTTTCAGGTTCACAAAGTTTACCCCTTTTACCACCCGTCCTTTATTTACATCCAGGCAGGGAATGATTCTTTTTGTAAACATACTATTTCTCCTCCCTGTCAAGCTTCGCAAAATTCTCCAGAATCTTCAGTCCGTACCGGCTGCTTTTTTCCGGGTGAAACTGACATGCAAATACATTCCCCTTCTCTACAGAAGCATGAATTTCCGTACTGTAGTCTGTTACCGCCTTCACTATCTCCGGCTCCTCTGCCTGCAGATAATACGAATGAACAAAATATACATACGTATCCTCCGGAATATCCCGAAAAAGCCTTCCGTTGTTTTGAAGATGCAGGGAATTCCAGCCCATATGAGGAATTTTTAAAGAAGGAGCCGAAGGAATCTTTAAAATCCTTCCCTTCAGAATCCCAAGTCCCTCTGCTCCCGGAGTTTCCTCGCTGCTTTCAAAAAGAAGCTGAAGCCCCAGACAGATCCCTAACAAAGGCTTTCCTGAGTTTACCATATCATGGATCACAGGAACAAGTCCATATTTACGAAGATTTCCCATGGCATCCCCAAAGCTTCCCACACCGGGAAGTACCACTTTATCCGCTTTCATCAGTACCGAAGGATCACGGGAAACTACGGTCTGTTCGCCTAAACAGGCAAAAGCTTTTTCCACACTGCGGATATTTCCTGCGTCATAATCTATAATTCCGATCATATTCCTTCCTCATTTTTCCTAAGATATGTCGATTATACTCCAAAAAAAGGCAGATGCAAAGGGATTTCTTTACATCTGCCGATTTTCGTCTTAATTCACACTCTTTGTATCCAGCGTGAACCAGAATTCCACGCCATTGTCATAATTACAGACTCCGTATTCCTGATGATGGCTTTCCATGATGGCTTTGACGATAGAAAGACCGATCCCGCTTCCGCCGTACTCTCTGGTTCTCGCCTTATCAACTTTATAAAATTTTTTCCAGAGATTCGGAATATCTGCTTCCGGTATTGGTGTTCCGGTATTAAATACTGAAATCCTGACTCTGTCTCCTTCCGGTATCACACAGATCTCGATTTCTTTTTCTCCCTCCAGATGGTTCAGTGCATTGCTGGTGTAATTTGTAACTACTTCCTCAATTTTAAACTCATCTGCCCAGACATATACCGGCTCCATCGCCTGAAAAGAAACCTTTGCCTCCTTCTGCTGGATCATAATATCCATAGACTGGAGAACTCCGCGGATCAGACTGACAACATCAAACCGCTCCATTGTCAGCTCATCTCTTCCCTCCTCCAGATGATTCAAAGTCAGAAGATTCCTTACCAGTTTATTCATTTTAGACGCCTCGTCCATGATCACATCACAATAGAATTCTCGGCTTTCCGGATCATCTGAAATATTTTCTTTCAGTCCTTCCGCATATCCCTGAACAAGCGCGATAGGCGTCTTCAGCTCATGAGAAACATTATTCAGAAATTCCTGACGCTGTTGGTCGATGCGTATTTTGCTTTCAATATCTTTCTGCAGCTGATTATTGGCAGCTTTTAATTCAGAAATTGTTTTTTCCAGCTCCTTGGACATCCTGTTAAAGTTTTCTCCCAGCTCGTCGATTTCATTACCTGCCTGACTTTTATATTTGGCTTCAAAATCCAGATTGCTCATTTTTCTTGACAGTACTGTCAGCTCACTGATCGGATTTGTAATCCGTCTGGTAATAATCCAGAGCACCAGGGCACTGACCCCTATAATAAAGATACCTACTACAAAATAAAAGCTGTTGGATATAGAGACGCTTTCCCGGATACTCTCCAACGGTGTCCGGATCAGAAAAAAGCACCCATTCTTTAAATTTCCCCAGCTTTCCAGATAATCCATACCAGCAAAGCGGTCACTGACCTGTTGAATCACGTAACTGTCAGACTGTTCAAATGTTTTCGTTTTCATATGCTTTTTATCCAGGTCATAGGCATAACCAATAAGCCTTGCCTGAAGCATTCCTTCACTTCCGCCCACAGAAGCTACTTTCTGCCCGTCTGCCGTAATGATCATCCATGACAGATTATTTTGAGCACATGCCCTGCTTAATGCATCAGAAATCTCTGCAGTTTCATTGCCTTCTTCATCTGTAGTCAGGCGTAGTTCCTGAAGATCTGCCATAGCAGACCTTAATACCTCTGTTTTCTTTGTAATATAATATTTCTCTAAAAACAGCATGTTGATAAGGGTGATCGAACAGATAGAAAGTACAAGCAGTCCTATAAAAAGAATCTCCAGCTGTCGTCTCAAAGGATGAAACTTTCTTTTTTTTTCTTTCTTATTCAAAAAGTGCCTGTTCATGATGGCTCAACCTCAAATTTATATCCCATACCCCACACGGTTTTGATATATTCTCCTTTGTCTCCCATCTTACTTCTTAGTTTCTTTACATGAGTATCAATGGTACGGGCATCCCCGAAATAATCATAATTCCATACGGAATTCAGGATCTTTTCCCTGGAAAGCGCAATTCCCTCATTTTCCAGAAAATAGGTCAGAAGTTCAAATTCCTTAAAACTCAGTTCCATCGGTTCTCCATCCACTGTCGCCTGATGGGCTGCTTTATCGATCACGATTCCTCCTGCAGAAAGAATATTTTCTGCAGAATCCTGTCCGGTTCTTCTTAAGATTGCTTCCACTCTGGCAACCAGTATCTTAGGACTGAAAGGCTTGGAGATATATTCATCCACTCCCAGTTCAAATCCAAGAAGCTCATCTCTTTCATCTCCTCTTGCGGTCAGCATGATGATCGGAACCTTTGAATTTTTTCTGATTTCACGACAAACTTCCCAGCCGTCCATCTTCGGCATCATTACATCAAGGATGATCAATGCAATATCTTTTTCCTTATAAAAAATATCCATAGCCTCTTCACCGTCTCCGGCTTCCAGAACCTGAAAACTTTTCTTAGTCAAAAAGTCCTTTACCAGCTTTCTCATACGGCTTTCATCATCTACCACAAGTATTTTCAGGGCATCCATATCCATACCTCCTGTTTTTGTATATAATTATTTATAAGCTGCCGTTTACTCTGTTCACAGCAGTAATTATAAATTTGCATAAATCTCTGTTTTTATCCTATCAGAAATTTATGTTGGATTTGTGAACGAAAAAATATTTTAAAAAAATTTTTATTTTTTTGAATCCTTTTCTGCATCCTGCACGTCTAATAGATAGAAACACACAAACACAGGCGCTTACAGCACCCCATCCAATGACCGGTCCATTTACATAAGGGAGGAACCATATGACAGAACATTTACTGCGAAAGGCAAAAAAGGGAGACGCCGACGCCTTCTGCCGTCTCATGGACATGCAGACGCAGAGCATGTACAAAATCGCACGATCCTATCTGAAAAATGATGAAGACGCTGCAGATGCCATACAGGATGCCATTTTATCCTGCTATGAAAATCTTCCAAATTTAAAAAACAACAAGTACTTTAAAACATGGCTCACAAGGATTCTTATCAACAAATGCAAGGATATCCTGCACCGAAAGAAACTTACTCTGTACACCGATCAGGTTCCGGATACTCCTTTTTACGAAGAGGATTTTGAAACCAGTGAATGGAACCAGCTTCTGGCTCCTCTGGATGAAAAATACAGAAGTATCCTTCTTCTTTATTATATGGAAGGATTTAACACTGCCGATATCAGCCAGATCCTGAATATGAAAGAAAACACAGTAAAAACCCGTCTTCAGAGAGGACGCCGCATACTGGCGGAAGCTTACCAGTATCAAATAAAGGAGGAACATGCATGATGACATTTAATAATAATGAAAAAAAATTAAGAGAAGAGCTGAATAAAGATGTAGATATTCCGGTAATCGTTCATGAAAAAGTAAATCGTGCCTACCGTATGATCGAAGACCATACAGTTGTCCAGAAAAAACCTCAGAAAGATCCTTACTGCTGGATGAAAACCGGTGCAAAAATTGCCGGCGGCATGGCTGCTGTAATGGCTGTGGGATTTGTCTTCTGTGCAGCCAATCCGGTTATGGCAAGAGAGCTTCCCATTGTAGGCGGACTCTTTGAACAGCTTCAGGAAAACGTAAGCTTCTTTGGAAACTTTGCAGATAAAGCTACCGTCCTTGAGGAACCGGCTCAGAATCCGTCACAGCCGGCGAAAGATTCCTCTGACACTCAGGAAGCAGCAGCCGATAAAAGCTCTGCACCAGCTGAAACAGTTTACACCAAAACTGCCGATGGACTTACCATTACTTTTTCTGAAATCTATGCCAACAATCAAACTGTTTATCTTTCCATGGAGGCAGTCAGTGAAGATCCATTCCCTGAAACCATGATGGATCAGGAAGACCAGCCTGTGATCTCCATGATCGCAGATGTCAGCTACAGCTTCCTGGAAGGAGATCAGGCAGAACTGAATCCCGGTACCCAGTATATGAATCCTGAAGGAAAATTCCTGGACGACCACACCTATGCCTGCATTCTGCGTCTAGACACCCAGCTTGAGGATACCACAGAATATCAGAAAAAATACGACGAAATGGTACAGGATGTCCTGGATGAAATGGGAGTAACTCATGAAGATCTGAATGACGAAACAGAAGAAGGCTATGCGCTTCTGGGAGAATTTAATGATAAAGTCACTGCACAGGCAGGAGCACTTCAGTCTGAATATGTGAAGCCCATTGAGCTTCCTGAAACTTTTGATATTCACTTGTCTGTCAGTGAGTTTACCGGTACAAAAGCAGAGCCTGAGTACTGGGATCACGGTTATTCCGAGGAGGAACTTGAGAATATGTCCGACGAGGAATTCCAGGAAGTTATGAATCAGATGCCTGCTGAATACAGTCAGCATCCCAATGAACACGAAAACTACTGGTTTGAAGGAGACTGGAGCTTCGACATCCCCGTTACCATTGATAACTCTCTGACAGAAACTATTGAGATCAATGAAACAAACGATGATGGCATCGGACTGGCTTCTGTTGTCAAAACCCCTTATGAGCTTACCGTAAATCCACTTTATGAAGAAGGCTCCAACTCCGACTGCTTTATCGTCACACTGGATGCTGACGGAAATATGATGCCCTACATTGATTCTGACGGCAGCATAAACAACTACGCCATCCAGGATCGAAATGTATCCTCTATTGACGTTTATCTGGTAGACTACATCCAGTATATGGATAACCTGAAAGTTCGTTACTATAACGAAGATATGGAAAACGGAGAATGGAAGACTCTCCTTGAAGAAAATGCCAGATACCATAAGACCGTGGTACTGGAGCCGTAGAGCGCAGCATAACCAGACAGCCTGCGGCTAGCAACCGGCCAACGGCCGGAAGTTACCGAAAGGATTTCTGTTTGGCTGTTGCCCATATTCAGATGCAAAGAAAAAAGACAGATCATAGCGCCTTGCGAGCCTTACCAGGAAACGCAGTACAGCACTATGATCTGTCTTTTTTCATATGCATCGTCTGTGGGGAACAAGAAACAAAATTCACCTATTCCCACAATCAGGACATCTGATAGTAGTGGGCATAGATCCCGTTTCTGGCAAGAAGTTCCTCATGGGTTCCTCTTTCCGCAATCCCATTGTCTGCCACAACCAGAATCTCATCCGCATTCCGAATTGTGGAAAGCCGGTGGGCTATGGTGATAGTCGTTCTGTTTTTGGAAAGTTCCTCCAGACTTTTCTGAATCCATCGCTCACTTTCATTATCCAAAGCGCTGGTAGCCTCATCCAGGATCAGAATCGGCGGATTTTTCAAAAATACTCTGGCAATGGAGATCCGCTGCTTCTGTCCGCCGGAAAGACGTGTTCCACGTTCTCCCACAAAAGTATCGTATCCATCTGGAAGAGACATGATAAAATCATGTATATTTGCTTTTTTTGCCGCATCAATAATCTCATCCATGGAAGCAGACGGCTTTCCATATGCAATGTTTTCCTTGATGCTTCCTCCAAAAAGATAAATATCCTGCTGCACAAGGCCGATCTGGTTTCTCAGACTTTCCAGTGTCAGCTTTCTTACATCCTGACCATCCACAGTGATCCTTCCTCCTGTAGCGTCATAAAACCTTGGAAGCAGAGAGCAGATTGTGGTTTTTCCGCTTCCGGACGGACCTACCAACGCAATGGATCTGCCTGCCGGGATTTTAAAGGAAATGTGATCCAGGACAAGAGTCTCATCATCACTGTAATGGAAGGATACATCTTCGTAGGAAACTTCCCCTTTTACGTTCTTCAAAGGCTCCGCATCCGGTGCATTTACAATCTCCGGCTCTGTTTCCATCACTTCAAGGAAGCGGCGGAAACCGGAAAATCCCTTCTGCATCATCTCAATCAGTTCCACAAGTATCTGGATGGGACTTACAAATATCCCGATATAGAGCGCATACATGGCAAGATCTCCGGCGTTCATTTTGCCTCTGGCGATCAGCCATCCGCCAAACACAAGGGTAACCAGATACATCATTCCCTGAAAGAATCGGTTCCAGCCCATAAAATTTCCCATACATCTGTAATTTGCATTTTTGGAACAAAGAAAAGCATGATTGCTTTTTCCAAACTTCTCACGTTCTACGTTTTCATTGGCAAAGGACTGTACCACACGGATCCCTGCCAGCGTATCCTGCAGACTGGAATTCACATCTCCGATTTTTTTCCTGTTGTCCATAAAAGTTTCCTGCATTCTTTTATTCTGCCTCATGGAAAACATGAACATTACAAAAACAAGGATCAGAAGCGGAATCGCAAGCCTCCAGTTGATGAGAAACAGAAAAACAAAAGATCCCACAATTTTAATCAGGGAAATAAACAGATTCTCCGGACCATGATGCGCAAATTCTGAAATATCAAAAAGATCCGATACCAGTTTGCTCATCATCTGACCGGAATTATTCTGATCGTAATAGGAAAAAGACAGCTTTTCGTAATGGTCAAACAGCTGCCGGCGCATATCCCCTTCCATTTTTGCCCCCATCATATGTCCCTGATATCCTACATAATAAACACAGAAGCTTTGGATCAGATACATGATAAGAAGAATCGCTCCAATAGGGAGAAGAGCTTTCAGTATTCTGGAGGGTTCTTCCCTGAAAATCGTCGCCGTCAGCAGCCGCAGGATCTGAGGGAATGCAAGATCCACCATGCTGATGATCGCTGCACAGAAAAGATCCAGAAAGAACACTGTCTTATAAGGTCCGTAATAGCGGATAAATTTTTTCAGTGTGTGCATAATCTTTTTCATCCTTTCAAAATATTCATCTGCTATTATAGACGCTATTTTTCCCAAATACAATGCTGTAACTGCTCTTTTTCCTCCTGTTCAACCGGAAAACGTATCCCTACGTCATATGTCCCGGTCTCTCGTCTGAGAAATTCCATGTTTCCGCCATGTGCCCGTGCGATCTGCCGTGCAAGCCGAAGTCCCATAATATGAATCTTTTCTGTCTGTGCATCCATGTTTTCTACTACAGCCTGCGGAATCCCCGTTCCGGAATCTGTTATGCAAAAGCATGCCATTCCATCCTTTTCGTAAAGGCGGATCATAACCTGACACCCCTGTGGATTATGACGAACACTGTTCCCGATCAGGTTGCGCAGCGCACGTTTAACCAGATTTCCATCTGCAAAAACAGCTGTTTTTTCCATTTCCGGAGAAATATCCAGCTCCACCTCTGTCTGTCCGTTTTCCTGTTCCAGCTCTTCATTATAAATATCCGCCGTACATTCTCTTAGCAGAAGCGCCGGAGAACATTCTGACAGATGCAATGGCTGTGCGTCATAAGCAAGCTTTGAAGTAAGATTCAGGTCAGACACCAGCTGACTGATAAGCCGGCTTTGTCTGCATATGGTATCCGTGATCTTTTTTTCCTCTTCTGTCAGGTTCGGACTTTTTGCCAGCCTGTCTGTATATCCTACGATCAGAGCCAGAGGGGTGCGGATATCGTGAGAAACTCCGGAGATCCATTCAGTTCTGGCCTGATCTCTTTTATTCAGTCTCTGTTTCTGTTCCTGAAGGATTTCTGAAGTATGATTGATCTGAAGCGCAAGATCTCTGGTCATGCCTTTTTCTTTCAGACGCACCGGTTCCTGTCTGGACAGCTTTTCCACTCCGGTTCCCAAAGGCTTCAGCGCCTTGTAAAAACGATAGCCCAGGAGAAAGACAAAAAACAGGATCACCGCTGCATTTACCGCCAGGATCACTTTCAGATACTGAGGGATCATATCTATGTCACTGAGAGGAAAAACCTCACTGTATCTGACAAAGAAATCCGGATCCAGTCCTACTACAAGAAGCAGATTTTCTGCATCCCATATGGCCACCGGATAATCATTGAGATACCACCTGCTGAATTTTGCGATCTCTGTATTACTGTAGGATCGGGCAAAATTCTCAGGAAGTCTCCATTCCCAGACTGCCTGTCCGTTTTTATCAAGTCCCATGCACCATTGAAGATCCGAGTTCTCCAGTTCCTGAATTCCCTTTTCTCCCAGCATCCACTGACCATTTTCCTGAAAAAGCTCTCTGCTTATGGTTTCCAGTGTGCTTCTGCGGAAATCCTGCCTTCTGGAGATCTCCATTTTCTGGTATCCCCAGGCAAAAAAAGCAATCACATTACTGAGCAGGATCACACAGATGATGGCTCCCGCTGTAAGGGAATACCGTCTGATGATCCGAAAAAGACTTCTCATATGCGCCCTCCCTTATCCGCTGCCAGACGGTATCCCAGTCCCCGTGCAGTCAGAAGCCACTGAGGATGGGAGGGATCCTCCTCGATCTTTTCCCTCAAATGCCGGATATGAACCATCAGCGTATTCTCATACCCGTAGTATCCGTCTCCCCAGGCAGCATTGCACAATGCATCAAAGGTTACAATCTTTCCCCTGTTCTCATTAAGCTTCTGCAAAAGGACCAGCTCCTTAGCTGTAAAAGGAGTTTCTTCCCCTCTGTACCGAACCACTCCATAATCAAAAAGGATTTCACGCTCTCCCAGACATAACCGATTCTTCTCTCTGTTGTCCTGATACTCCTGCCGATAGCTTCTTTTCAAAATAGCGCCTACCCTCAGCACCAGTTCCGGAGGAAGAAAAGGCTTGGTGATATAGTCGTCTGCCCCTAGCCCCAGTCCGAAAAGACGGTCTCTGTCTTCATCCTTTGCAGAAAGAAATAAAATAGGAATATCTGACTGCTCTCTCAGTTTCTGGAACAGGCGAAATCCGTCTCCGTCCGGAAGCATCACATCCAGAACTGCCATATCCGGTTTTTCTATCCGGAATGTTTCCAAAGCTTCACGGACACATCCTGCCTTTACAATATTCTTATAACCACTTTGCTTCAATATATCTTCGATCATTTCCAGCAGTTCCAGGTTATCGTCCACCAGCATGATCTTATGTTCATATAATCCCATAAAAGCCTCCAGATCTTACATCTTCAGTTCCTTTTTCTAATTATAATTTATTTTTTGTTTTATTCCAACTGGGCCTGAAAAAAGTTAAGGTAAAAATAAGGTACAGTTAAGCCTCTCCTAAGCCTGATCTTTTATACTTGTTTCAGATCAGAAAAGAATTTAAGGAGGTAACTGATATGGGACCTGTGATTGTTACAGATTCTCTCACAAAAAAATATAAGACAAAGGCTGTAGTAGACCAGATTGATCTCCGCATACCTGGCGGAAGCATTTACGGCTTTCTCGGACCTAACGGCGCCGGAAAGTCTACTACTCTGAAAATGCTTCTGGGGCTGGTAAAGCCAACGGAAGGGCATATTCAGATCTTTGGAAAAGAGATAAATTCCAAAAACCGTTTAACAATACTCTCTGAAACAGGGTCACTGATCGAAGCGCCTGCATATTACGGTCATTTAAGCGGAAAAGAAAACCTTCAGATCGTCTGCACCTTAAAAAATGTGCCGGAAAAAGAAATCCAGCGCGTGCTCCACATTGTCCGCATGGAAGAGCAGCAGAACAAAAAGGTAAGTCAGTATTCTCTTGGAATGAAGCAGCGCCTTGGACTTGCAGCTGCTCTTCTTGGAAATCCAAAAATCCTTCTGCTGGATGAACCCACAAACGGACTGGATCCTGCCGGGATACAGGAAATGCGGGAACTGATCTGTTCTCTTCCTGCTTCTTTTGGAATCACAGTTCTGATTTCCAGCCATCTTCTTTCTGAAATGGATCAGATGGCAACTCATGTAGGAATCATCAATCAGGGACAGCTGATCTTTCAGGACAGCTTAAACGTCCTTCATGAACACAGCCGTGGAAGGCTTTACCTGCACACATCTGATGATCAGGCAGCTCTCCTGCTGCTGAAAAATTCCGGTATTTCTGCACAGTGGAGGGATGGGCGTCTCAGCCTGAAGCTTATGGATGACAGCAGGATCATGCGCGCAGTGGCTCTTCTGGTAAACTCCGGAATCGGGATTCTTCGTCTGGAAGAACAGCAGATGAGTCTGGAAGATATCTTTCTTCAGCTTACAGGAAAGCAGGTGAGTTTATGACAGAATACTTATTGTCACAGATACGTGCAGAACACCAAAAAGTAAAGCATACAAAAGCGCTTCTTGTTCCTCTTGGCTTTCTGGGTTTTTATTTTCTGTGGACCATGTGGCAGATCAGTTCTATGAAGCCAGACGAATTCCTGACCGGGTATCCCATGCTGTTTTATCAGCTGCCTGTCATGAATGCGATTCTCCTTCCATTGATGATCTCTGTGACCGCCAGCAGGATCTGTGATATGGAAGTCAAAGGAGACACGCTGAAGCTCCTATATACCGTACAAAAACCAGGCAGTTTTTTTGACTGTAAATATCTGAACGGCTTCCGGTATCTGGTATTTTTCACCTTTGGGCAGGGACTGCTGATCCTTTTTTTCGGCAGTATCAAAAAATTTGGCGGCTTCCGGGCAGGCGATTTTTTTCTTTATCTCCTCACCGTCCTTACAGTCAGTGCAGTGATCCTGATAATCCAGCAGACATTGTCTCTTCTTTCAGAAAATCAGCTTTTCCCTCTGGGAATCGGAATCGCCGGAAGTTTTCTTGGTCTTTTTTCCATGTTTTTCCCTGCACCTGTGGCAAGATTCGTGCTCTGGGGGTACTATGCAGTTTTTTCTACTGTGGGGATGGACTGGAACAAGGACACAAGGATCATCCATTATTACGAAATTTCTTTTCCAGTCCGTAAATTTATCCTGTTTCTGGCTTTCGGAATTTTTATTTTCCTGCTGTGCCGGACTGTTTTTACAAAAAAGGAGGTATAGATCATGCTGACCCGATGTATTCGTGCAGAAAAACTGAAGCTGCGTCACTCTCTGATTTTTCCTGCCTGTATTCTGATCCCGATTATTCCCGCTGTTATGGGAACCTTTAATTATATGCAGAACCTGGGAATCCTGAAATCCCAGTGGTACTCTCTTTGGACGCAGCATACACTGTTTTATGCCAGCTTCTTCTTTGCGCCGCTGATCGGTCTGTACTGTTCTTATATCTGGAGACTGGAACACCGGCATAATAACTGGAATAAAATCATGACAGCCCCGGTTCCTGTCTCGGATCTGTTCTTTGGAAAGCTGGTATGGATTCTGCTTATTACCCTTATGACTCAGCTGTGGACCGGAATCCTTTATCTGATCAGCGGCAAGCTTGCCGGTCTTCCGGGAGTCTGCCCTCCGGAAATCATAATCTGGATTTTAAGAGGAACTCTGGGCGCCGTACCTATCTGCTGTCTCCAGTTATTTCTCTCTATGAAAATTCGGAGCTTTTCCATACCGGTGGGAATCGGACTGATCGGAAGCGTCCTGGGCGTATTATTTAATAATGAAGGTATCGGTATTTTCTGGCCGTACAGTCTCATGCTTCTGGGTATGAATTCCAATGGTACCAAAGACACTGTTTTAAAGAATTTCCTTCCGTTTTTTATATCTGTAGCTGCTTTTTCTGTATTCTTCTGTCTGGCTGCCATATGGAATCTGAAACATAAGGATATAAAAGCTTAAAATAAAAGCATCTCCCCTCTTGACAGATACTGATATTTCTTCTAATATATAAGGACAGTAAAGCTTACGTTCGTCTGTATACCAGTCATTATCTTATTATATAAGGGCTTGTACTGGTTTCGACGGGGGCTTTGAAGTTGGGGAAGCCATCCGCAGACTCCTGGACTGCGTACCAACCGGGAAACTAAATATAAACGCAAACGAACAGTACGCGTTAGCAGCCTAATTGCTGCTCGTCAGCCCTGATGCACTCACACATCAGGAATCTGGCGTCGACTATGTGAGAAACCTTGCCGGGTAAGCTTTGCCCCGGCAGATGTATCATGAAGCTACTGAAGTGGTAAGCCTGTCGGTGGGCGTGCCGCCAAGGGAATGTTAAATCAGCGACTGTGATGGGAGATGCCGCAAGGGATAGGCTTTCGGACAGGGGTTCGATTCCCCTCAGGTCCATTAAGAAAACCCGGTAGGTACAGGATGTTCCTGTATTTACCGGGTTTTTATTGTTAGGGCAAGGCCCTGTTTTACATTGTGAAGTTTTTCGTTGATCCGAAAA